>Ga0315310_10000993_pt1 | contig 17838 bp, 19 predicted proteins | sample TDP5_MG_FD_203630 | JGI IMG/M metagenome (GOLD analysis project Ga0315310, IMG submission 203630) | Freshwater sediment microbial communities from Lake Towuti, South Sulawesi, Indonesia - TDP5 | ecosystem: Environmental > Aquatic > Freshwater > Lake > Sediment | place: Indonesia: South Sulawesi... | reverse complement strand
GCCGAGAACTCCGCCCAGTTCTCTGAAGGTTTGGGTTATGTCGTGGGCGAGTTTTTCGCTAATTTTTTCTTTGCCGACGAGTTTGTTCACCTTTTTGGCTAGGGTGAATAGTAGTGTCAGCGCCTGGGGCGTGTTGAAGTCGTTGTTCATGGCTTGAGTAAATTTCTTTCGTGTCTCTTTGAGTGCTGCCTTGAATCCGTCGCTTCTTTTTCCAGGGGTTGCGTGTTTTAGGTTTCTGAGCGTGTTGTACAGGGTGTCAAGCCTGTTCTTTGCCTGCTCTAACTCCCTTTCGTCGTAGCCCATCGGTTTTCTATAATGGGTAGAAGCGTAGTAGAGCCTGAGAACCTCCGGCTCATACCTACTCAACGCTTCCCTTATCGTTACGAAGTTCTTCAAGGACTTCGCCATCTTGACTCCCTTGATTTCGAAAAGCCCTGTGTGCAGCCAATACTTCACAAATGGTTTCTTGCCCGTCGCCGCCTCAGCCTGCGCTATCTCGTTTGTGTGGTGGGGAAATATCAGCTCGCTTCCTCCGCCGTGCAAATCGTATTGAGGACCAAGGATTGTGGCCGTCATAGCCGTGTCCTCTATGTGCCAGCCGGGTCTGCCCTTGCCCCACGGGGAGTCCCAGGCGAGTTCTCCTGGTTTTTGGCTCTTCCAGAGCGAGAAGTCGAAGGGGTTTCTTTTTCTGGAGTCTGGTTCGATTCTGTGCTTCTTTAACTCTTCTAGAGGGATTCGGGAGAGTTTGGAGTAGTCTTTGAATTTTGTCACGTCGTAGTAGACGTCGCCATCGACGACGTAAGCGTATCCTTTTTCAATCAACATCTTGATCTGTTGAATCATCTGAGGTATGTAGTCGGTGGTTTTTGGCAGCACGTCGATGTTCTTTCTCACTCCCAAGGCTTCGATGTCCTCGAGAAAGCGTCTCGTGTAGAACTCAGCTAGACTTAAGGGGTCGACCCCTCTCTCTCGCGCTCTGTTGATTATCTTGTCTTCGACGTCTGTTATGTTCTGCACGTAGAAGACCTTGTAGCCGAGGTGCTTGAGCCACCTCACTATGACGTCGAATTGCACATAGGTCTTCGCGTGACCCATGTGAGAGTCGTCGTAGACGGTCTGCCCGCAGACGAACATCTTGACCTCCCTACCCTTCATCGGTCTAAAGACCTCTCTCCGTCTCTTCAACGTGTTATAGACCTTTAACACCATGGTTTTTCACTTCCTTCCGTGTTCTCTATGGTTGACCCGAATGGTAATCGTCCGTACATTATAAAATAGGAACTTATCTAAAAGGTGCACGCCGAAAAAGCTAGCAGGGACGACAAACGCAAGCCCTCTTGGACATTTCGACTCCATCCGAAAAGCAGAGGAAACGCGTCTTTAGAAGGGCTCAATCTTGATTATGCGTCTTCTTTCCAGTCTCTTCATGGCGTCGAAGAACTCGCTCTTCTGTTTTCCTTTGAGCTTGAAGTGTTGAAGCATGTCAGTAACTGGGGTGCGCATCCGCCCGAATCTCCTAATCTGCTCGCGCATGTAAGTGACCACGAGTCGCTCGACTCTGCCGCACTTCCAAGTCGTGTTTCTCAGAAGAACGGCGATTGCCCGAATCATTCTCTGAGCCTCTTCCCGCGACCGCCTCACCATGATTATTCTCCTCGTCTTCTCGTAAACTTGACGCAGAGGCATTTTAAGGTTTGTGTTGATTACGAATGAAGGCAGGAAAATCGCTTCTTACATTTTTAAGTCCGATTGAGAGCGAAGAATACACAGTGACCAGAATGGATAGCGCTGAGGGAAAAATTGCAGAGCTCACACTGAACCCAGAAACCAAGAAAGTTGAGAAGCTCAAACTTCACCAGAGCAACATTCGATTCAAGTGCCAACGCTGCGCAACCTTCTGCTGCAGACTCGGCGGACCGAAACTCTCTGAGAAAGACCTCCAACGCCTACGACAGGCAAGACCTAAAACTTCAGAGTTTCTTGACGCCTACGGCAACCTTAGGAACAATGAAGACGGCTCATGTGTTCTCCTGAAGTTTGACGTGAAAAACAATGTTTATGAATGCTCCGTTTACGACTTTCGACCAACGCTCTGCAGGCTCTATCCCTTCCGTTTTGAAAAGTTGAGTCGAAGCTCTTACACTCTGAAGCTTATTCCTTGCTGTAACGGCTTAAACAAGGAAGACGGCGAGTTAGTGAACGAAAACTTCATCGCAGATCACTTGCTTGACGCCTTGTTGGACTTGAACGCAAAGGCTTATTAACGCTGTGTAAAAGATTACACAACATCTTTTCCTCAGTTAGGTGCATGTTATGCGAAAGGGTTTGTGGGTTGCGCTAACAGCCGTGTTCGCGGCGCTCCATGCCACGTTGTATTTTTTGTCGCCCCCAGTTCTGTGGCGTAACTGGGCAATATATTTAGAACCCATAGAGGGGATCCTTTTGGGACCTGAGGCGGGTTTTTACGCCGCCCTCATCGGGAGCATAGTTGGGAGAACAATCAAGCCCACAGACCCTTTTCTCTTTTTGTTCGGAGTGCTCGCCGAACCCTTGGGGGTCCTGGTGTGCGGTTTCTTGGCAAAGGGCAGGTGGCGCTCTGTTGTGCCGATTTACGCCATAATGTTGGCTGCGTATTTTGTTCATCCGTTCGGAACGTGGTTTCCATTGTGGACTGTTTCAGACACCCTGCTCGCGTTTGCCCTCGTTTACCCCGCTGCAAAGATAGGCAAATGGGTTTCTAAGAGTGATGTCAAGCGGTTGTCCGTGTCCGTGGTTCTTATCTCTTTCATAGGCATAGCGACAGACGCCCTCGTTCGTGTGTTTCTACTGATACCTGGAGGGCTGTACATGTCGTTTCCACCGCCGCCAAGTGTTCCATTGCCAGACTTCGTTTATGGGATTTTCGTTGCTGGAGCCATCGACTCCTTCGTAGAAGACGCCCTCGTTGCCATTGTTTCGTTTGTTGTTGGGGTTCCGTTACTTGTTGCGCTGCAGAAAATCCCTGGGTTTGAGTATCCTCTGACCTAGCCGCTTTCACCACAATTTTGAAAAGCAGTGGACGCTTCTCCTAACTGTAAAGGAGAATGGGTGGCAATGAATTTTGTCTCTCCGAAAGCCAGAGTTAGAGGATGCCTAGAGGGAGAAAACGTGATCTTGGGTCCAACGCGGGTAGGCGCTGGCGCACTCATAGGAAGGGGGGTAATTGTGGGCTACCCGGTTAAGAAGGCTTTGGAGGATTTCAGCTTTCCAACCAAGAGATTCAGCATAGGAGATTACGACTCGGTCAGCAGAGGCGCAAAAATCGGGGACAACTGTGTCGTTCGTTCAGGCACAGTCATCTACGAAACATCCACCCTAAAAAATGAGGTTGAAACCGGACACAACGTGCTCGTCAGGGAGGGGAGCGTCGTAGGCGAGAAATCACGCATCGGCTCTTCAACCCAACTCGACGGTGCAGTTAAAATTGGCAAAAAAGTGAACATACAGTCCAACGTTTACCTCCCCCACCTGACAACCGTGAAAGACGGGGTTTTCATAGCGCCCAACGTCTGCGTGACCAACGATCCCTACCCAGTCAGCAAGCGATTAACGGGAGTCGTGATTGAGAGAGGCGTGGTCATAGGAGCCAACGTCACCTTATTAGCAAAGGTCAGAATCGGCGAGGGAGCCGTTGTGGGCGCGGGCTCGGTTGTCACAAAGGACGTGTCTCCAAATACTGTGGTCGCAGGTAACCCCACGCGTTTCTACTCAACTAGGGAAGAGTATGAGAAAAAGAGAGCGCTGTGGGAAAGAACTCTCTAACTGAGTTAAACGCTTATGAAAGCCGTTGACTAACTGATGGTTTATGAAGTCGGTTGAGTCCAAACCAGGAAAAGTTGTTCTCGCGCGACTCTACGAAGACGAAGATCTACTAGAGTCCATAACTGAGCAAGCGAAGAAGAGCAGAATCAAAACGGGATATTTCATACTGATAGGCACGCTGAAGAGAGCCAAGCTCGGATTCTATCGCGAGGGACGGTATCAGCCCATTGAGATGGCTGGCCCACTAGAAATCACTTCCTGCGTTGGCAACGTATCCATCAAGAAAGGGGAACCGTTCACACACGCACACATCTCGGTCTCTAACGATAAAGGCGAGGTTTTCGGAGGCCACGCTCTGTTAGGCTGCACGGTCGCCGCGACTGGGGAACTCGTTCTCGTCGAAACCGCGGGCGTCAATTTGCAGAGGAAGTTTGACAAGAAGACGAAGCTTTACCTCTGGGATTTGGGCAAGTGACCCGGCATGAAGGTCTACGTCTTTAATTCTTTTCTGAGCCGAATTCCATGAATCCCGAGGGAATAAAAGTTGTCCAACGGCTCGAGTTCAATGTAGCCCTGTTTGCGGTAGAGCTCTCTCGCCGCCTGGTTGTCCACGCGAACCTCCAAGTAGCAGGTTTTGGCTCCTCTCTCCACGAAGATTCTCTCGAGTTCGCCTAGAAGCCTTAATCCTATTCCTGTCCTGCGGTGTTTCGCTGCCACGTCGATGGTGTACACGTGACCTATCTTGGTTTTGCCGTGGCGCTCCACTAAACCTATCGTGAAGCCCGCAACTTGGTTGTCTACCTTCGCGACCAAGCCCACTGCGTAGGCGCTTTCCAACAGATGACCTATCTGCTCCTTGGTGAAGGCTTCAGCCGTGAAGCACTCTCTCTCGATGGTGAGGAGTGTGTCCAAATCGTTCTTTGTAGCCTGCCTTACACTGATGGACAAGGGCTGGTCAACCAACAGTTTGATTAGAGAGGAAAAGGAGTGATTTGAGATTTTTGGACAGAAGCCCAAGTGGACGTGAGCGTCACAAATCTTCAAGTTCTCATGCTCCTTTCCTCTTGGGTTGCTACACTTTTTGGTTCTAGTTACCTATATAAGAGGCGGAAAATCATAAAAACCGATGCCTCGCAATTGTTAGGTAAAAATGGTTGTCATGGTGAGGCGAGATGAGTGGTGAGTCGGCTAAGGTTGACCCCGTGAAAATCCACAGGGAGGGAACAGCCCTCTACGACTCGGGCAAGTACAAGGAGGCTATAGACAAGTTCGTGGAGGCTTCTACTCTGTATGGAAAAGTTGGAAACGTCTTCGACTCCTCCTACGCTCTCTTCAAGGCGGCTGAGTGCAGCTTTCTGCTGAAGGACTACGAGACCGCCATAGAACGCTTCCTCAAATCAGCCGAGCTTGCCCTGTCTAAGGGTTTTGACCGCTTCGCCCTGGGCGCCCTAGAATACGCCCGAGACTGCTACAAGGCGGCTGGAAAGGAGAAGGACAAGAAAGTGGCTGAGCTGAAGAAAAAGATTGAGGAGCTGAAAGAGAAGCTCTCGAAAATGTAAAACTGTGCGTACGTCTATTTCTTCTTCTTGGGTTTCGTGAGTCTCTTCATCTTCTTCTTTAATTTCCTTAGTTTCTTTTCTTGTTCTTCTCGTTGGCGCTGCTGCATCCTTATCCATTCGTATGCATAAGCTGTCCCTTCATCTCTAGTCAAATCTGATTCACCTTAGAAAGAGTATTTTGCTTTTTTCTCGAACTGTTTCTCAAAAATCTCTCTTACTCGCTGTATCGTGTCGGCTTCCTCCGGGCTCTTGTCATCCCTAATCCTTGTTATCCTTGCGAATCGAAGCGCCATTCCACACTCGTACTTTGGGCTCTTCTGAATCTCGTTGTAGGCTACTTCAACCACAATCTTCGGTGCGACCACAACTCTGTGGGGTTCCTCTCTAACGGTTAACTCCTTGAGCCTCCTCGTCATCTCTATAATTTCCACGTCGGTTAAACCCTTGAAGGTCTTGCCCACAACCAGAAACTGCCCAGTCTCTGCGTCTCTGGCGGCGAGGTAGTAGTCCGAGAGCCAGCCGTGCCTCCTGCCGTACCCCCACTCAGCCGCAACAATCACAAGGTCAAGCGGCTCCAGAGTCCTCTTTATCTTGAACCAGCGCTTTCCCCTAACCCCAGGCGTGTAAGGACTGTCAAGTTTCTTCGCGACTAATCCCTCGTGTCCCTTTCTCATGGCTTCGTTCAAGAACTGCTCCGCTTCTTGTAGGCTGCCTGTAACTGTCTGTTTGGTTAGCGGTATGTCTCCTGCTATTTCTCCCAGCTTCTTTCTGCGCTCGCTGTACGGAACGGTGATTAGGCTTTGTCCATCTAGGTAGATGACGTCGAAGAGATAGAGCTCGATTGGGATCCGCTTAACCATCTCGTCTATTTCGTGAACCCTTCGAAACCTCCTCATCAGGTGCTGAAAGAGCAAAGGGCTTCGGTCCTCTCCGACAGCTATGACCTCACCCTCAAGGATGGCTTCTCGCGCCTTCACCCCGGCCTTGACCAGCGCCACAACCTCCGGCAGACTCTCTGTAACGTCTGTCAGTCTTCGGCTGTAGACCCTCACCTCGTCCCCTGACTTGTGAATCTGGATGCGGGCTCCGTCCAGCTTGTACTCGAGGGCGGTCTGCCCGTCGTGTTCCTTCAAAACCTCGTCTAGGCTCTCAGCCATCTGGGCGAGCATCGGCTTGATCGGTCGGAAAACCTGAAACTGGAGTTTTAGAATTCCTTCTCTGCCAAGCCTTTTCCCGATTGAGGCGACTTCACCTATGTCGCCTGTCTGCATGGTCGCCGTCTGAACCACATCGAGAGGGATGTCGAAAGCCCTTGAGACAGCCAACTCCATAAGCCCCTCGTGAAAGCCTGTCCTCATCTCGCCAATCATCGTCTTCACAATATATTTAGCCTCGAGAGGCGTGGCTTCACCAAACAATGTCTCGACCAGTCGCTCCTTGCGCTCCCTCGAGCCGTAGCCGCTGATCTCAGCGATGCTTTCGAGAGTGCGCCTAACCTCCAGTATGGTTAGGGGCTTCTCAAAGAGAGTCGCCTGCCTCCGAATCTTGCTCTCCTCAAAAACAACCTTCGTGGCCGCCCCGACGTCGCCGGTTCTTCCTAAAGCCTCAGAAAACCTCTTCCAGTCTATGTTGGTCAATCGCTTTATGACGCTGCTGAGAGTCGCCCAGCTCACCTCGAGCACGCGCTGGTCCCACTTCGGAAACTGTCGACCCAGAATCATCGAGACAGCGGGCTCAACCTCGTCTGGCTGCAAGTTCTTCAGAAAGTTCGCCACTAAATCAACCATCAACAGACGCTTGGTTGTCGCCTCCAACCTCTCGCAGAGTTCACACAACTCACGAAACGCTGTCTGCATAAACTTCCTTTCCTTATATCTGGACTTAGTCACTCACACAAAACATAAACATTTTCGTGACTTCAGCCTAGACTCTCGACTACAAAATCGACTATTTACGAAATTTAAATAAGACCGAAAAAGCATCCTTTTCGGTTCTGACTGCGGAAAAAATCTTTTGCCGAACAGCCAAGAAAAGCCACATGAGAAGCATTGGTCTGCATAGTTTCACGTCAAATCTCTTCTAAAGAAGCGCACTCTCGTTTTTTTAAAATCGAATGCTAACGAATAATATTAATTTTATCTAAAGGGAGCAAAAATCAAACTCACCCATGGGAGTTTATGTTAAAAATTGCAGTAAAGATATCCTCAACTCTCCTTGTGTCATGGAAAAAGAGACCGAAGCAGAGATCGTAGGAGCCACGTCGCTTATTGCATTACGCTCTGCGGGAGTTTATAGAATGCGCAGTTCTTTTCCGATTTTTTCGAACGCGTTTATTGCAAAGTCTAGGTCTTCCTTGGTCAGGGCGGCGTTCATCATTGTTCTTATGCGGGCTTTGTCACGAGCCACCATAGGATACACTATGGGCAGTGCAAACACGCCCTCTTCGAACAGTCTGGCGCTAAGTTTCTTCGCAACTCCGCTTTCTCCAACTATGACAGGCGTTATAGGGGTCTGACTGTCGCCTATGTCGAAGCCCAAATCCTTCATGGTCTTCTTGAAATAGCGCGTGTTGTCCCACAACCTCTTGACGTGCTGCGGCTCCTTTTCCAAGACGTCAATCGCCGCGATGCAGGCCGCAGCCACGGGTGGAGGGTGAGAACCGCTCAACAGCCAAGTTCGCGACCTGTTGTACGCGAAGCTGACGAGGTCCCGGCTTCCCGAGATGTGTCCGCCCACCACACCGAAAGCCTTGGAGAAGGTGCCCATCTCAACGTGCACCTTGTCTCTGCCTAGTTTGAAGTGGGAGACAATGCCCCTTCCGCCCTCGCCCAGAACTCCTTCGCCGTGGGCGTCGTCGACGAAGACCATTGCGCCGTGCTTCGCGCCCAGTTTGGCTATCTGGTCGAGTGGTGCTATGTCGCCGTCCATTGAGAAGACGCCGTCTGTGGCGATCAAGATGCGCCTGTATGGTGGCGAGTGTTTCTCAGCCTCGTTCAGAACTCGTTCTAAATCCGCCGTGTCTGTGTGTTTATATATTGCTCTCTCGGCGTGGGCGAGGCGAACCCCGTCTATGATGCTGCCGTGGTTGAGTTCGTCGCTGATTATTAGGTCTTCCTTGCCGACAAGTTGCGGAATTAATCCGGCGTTGGCTGCGAAGCCCGTCTGATAGACGAGGGAAGCCTCAGCGTGCTTAAACTTGGCTAGACGCCTTTCGAGCTCGATGTGCAGGTCCATGTTGCCAGCTATGGGTCGGACGGAGCCGGAGCCGGCGCCATGCGTCTTAAGCGCCTTTATGGCGGCTTCTACAACCTTGGGGTGAGTGCTCAATCCAAGATAATTGTTGGAGCACAGCATGAGGACTTTCTCGCCGTCCACGACGCATCTGGGCGTGCTCGGACCCTGCAAGACTCTCAGTTTCCAGTCGAGTTCGTTCTGAACCAGAGCCCGGTACTCTTCTGACAGGAAGGCTGTTGGATTTCTCACAGATTTTCTCACCTTTTTACGTTTTAGTCTGTTCAAACGTTTCTCTTAACTTTTTCACCACTTTGGTTCGAGGGAGACCTTGCCCGCCTGTTTGGTTTTTATCAAGTCTACGCCGCGGGCTATGTCGCGCATGGGTATTCTGTGTGTTATTATGGACGCGATCTTCTCTCTGAAACTTGAAATCGACAACAAGCCTCTAACCTGATACCAGGTTTCGAACATTCTTCTGCCGGTGATGCCGTAGACGGTGGCTGACTTAAACACAACGGCGTCGTTCAGATCGAGTTCAACGGGTTTTTCGAAGACTCCGAGAAGAGAGACTCTGCCTCCAGCCGTTAACATCTCGAATGCCTGTTTGGCGGCTGTGGGGTCGCCTGACATCTCCAAAGCGATGTCAACTCCGTTGCGGTCTGTTGCGTCTATTATCTTCTTTACTAGGTTTTCGCCTTCCTCCTTGGCGCTGAGAACCATGTCTGCTCCCATTCTTTTGGCTAGGTCCATGCGAACCTTGTTTAGACCGCCTGCCGTGGCGAAGATTTTGGCCGCGCCTAATTCCTTGAGAGCAGCTATTGCCATCAACCCTATTGGTCCGCATCCCAGAACAGCCGTGTTTTTTCCCGCTACGTCTTCTATGTGGTCTTTGGGTAGGACTGCTTGAACGGCGTTTCCGAGGGGTTCCTGAACGGCTGCTATGGCTGGGTCTAGGTGTGGGTTGTTTTTCCAGGCGTTTCTTTCTGGTAGGGCGAAGTATTCGGCGAAGACTCCGTCTCTGTCCACGCCTAGGATTTGCATGTTCTGGCAGACGTGCATTCTGTCTGTTCTGCACTGGTAGCACGTGCCGTCGACTATGTGGGTTTCCGCCGAAATCATGTCTCCCACCTGCACATTTGTTACATCTGCACCGACTTCCACCACTTCTCCGGCGACCTCGTGACCGAAGATTATCGGGAGTTTCTTCAGGCGGTTTTGCGCCCACTCGTTCCAGTCCCATATGTGGATGTCGGTGCCGCAGATGGAAGCCGCCTTTACCTTAGCGAGAACTTCGTTTTTCTTGATTTTCGGCGTGTCTATGGTTGAAATTTCGGCTTTTGGCTCTCTTCTCTTCTTGACTATGGCGTACATTTGTGAGGACTCCGATCTCTCGTGCACGCAACGTGTGCGGGCTTTGGAGTGCTGTTACTTAGTAAGACCCATTGATTAGGCTTTTCGATGGATGTCACGTTTTTGGCTTGTTCTAAAAACTGGACTTATAAGTCCCATGTGTTTGAAACCTAAATGAGAAGTGTGTTGTCCGTTGAGTGTAGAGGATGAGACTAGGCTTGATTATGCGCTTCGCGGGAAAGCTTGGAAGGTCTACTGGCTTCTTTTGAAGAGCGACCGTCCAATGAGTGTTCGGGAGGTTCAGAAAGCCTTAGGTTTTAGCAGTCCAAGCGTGGCGCAACATCACCTTGAACAGTTACACGAATTGGGCTTGGTGCAGAAACAGGAGGTGGGAGGTCATTATTTTCTAGTCAGCGAAGTCAAAATCGGGGTGATTCGACATTTCGTCAAATTGGGAAGACTTCTCTTTCCAAGGTATTTCTTCTACGCGGTTTTCTCTACAGCCTTCTATACGGCTTACCTTGCAGTGTTGATGCGAGGCTTCACGAGGGAAAACCTCTTCATCGCTTTCTTCGGTGCCATTGTTTCAGTGATATTCTGGTATGAAGCTTTTAGAGTGTGGCGTCTGAAGCCCTTGTAACCTCTGTTCTAATTTCTGGACGAGATGTACCAAAAACTAGGATAAAATACTCGCGTGTCTCATTCTTTAGTTGGTGTGAAGCTTGCAGAGAGACGTTAAGAAAAAAACCGCTGCTTACGGAGTTGCCGCAGTGCTTCTGGCTGTTCTTCTGACGTCTGTGTGCTACCACCTCGGCGTTCAACCCATCACTCAACGATTCTTTTCACAACTCAAAACGTTCACGAGCTATGAGGAACTAGAGAACTTTCTGAAAACAAGCATAGAACAAGCAAGACAACTCGAGCAGCATTATCTGTTTCCCTTATTGAGAGGCGCCGAAGTTGGAACTCTGAGCACAGAAACTAAAGCCGCACCAGCGCATTCAACGACTAACATTCAGGTTGCCGGTGTGGATGAAGCCGACATCGTGAAAACCGATGGGGAATACTTGTACGTGGTTTCTGGCGGCAACGTTTCCATAGTTAAGGCTTACCCGCCTAATCAAGCCAGAGTGCTTTCGAAGATACCTCTGAACGGGACTGGCAACGCCGAGGTCTACTTCAAGGGAGATAAGCTGGCTGTTTTGGGAAACCGTTACCTCTTTGCTACACGTGAATATTGGATGCCTTACTTCCCGTACACTGGAGAAGCGTTCGTCAAGGTCTATAACATCTCAGACAGAGCGAACCCTGTTCTGGCGAGAACCGTTATCTTAAACGGCACTCTCTCGGGCTCGAGGCTGATAGATGACTACGTATACGCCGTGTTCAAACAACAAGCGATAGGTCCAAGCAGCAACGAAACAGACATAGAGGTGAACCTGCCAAAAATATCGATAAACAGCGTGGTTAGAGAGGTTGAGCCGACGGAAATACACTACGTCAACGTTACAGACGTTTCCTACGATTTCACAACCGTGGTCGCAGTCAACATCATAAACGATGCGCAAGAGCCAACCTACGAGCCTTTCTTAACAGGCGCAACTGCGTGCATGTATGTTTCACTGAGTAACATGTACTTGACCGTTCCGAACACAAATACATGGTTTCCACTTGAAATAATAGGTGGAGTGAGGGAAGAAACGCTGATTTACCGGATTAGACTGGATGGAGACAAAATAGTCTGCGAGGCTGAAGGCAACGTGTCTGGCTACGTGCTCAACCAGTTCAGCATGGATGAGCACAACGGCTTCTTCAGAATAGCGACAACAGAGTGGACAAGAGAGACTTCCACAAACAGCTTGTTCATACTGAATATGAGCCTCAACATTGTTGGAAGGCTCGAGAACATCGCTCCGGGAGAACGCATATACTCAGCTAGATTCATGGGCGATAGATGCTATCTCGTGACCTTCAGGCAGATAGACCCGTTCTTCGTGATAGACGTGGGCAGCCCAACCCAACCAAAAGTTTTGGGCGAACTGAAGATACCTGGTTTCTCGGGTTACCTACACCCTTATGATGAAAACCACATAATAGGTGTGGGCAAACAAGACACCAACGTGAAACTGTCGCTTTTCAACGTCACAGATGTCACCGCACCGAAGGAAGCCGTTCCTTCGTACATTCTGCAAGGCGGTTGGTCGGACTCAACGGTCTTAACGGATCACAAGGCGTTTCTATCCGACAAGTCAAAGCAACTGCTAGTTCTACCCGTTTCAATAAACTGGATCGAAATAATAGGCGGCGGGTACTACTACAAGGGCTCGTGGCAAGGCGCATACGTCTTTAACATAACCTTAAGCGGTGGATTTGTGCTCAGAGGCAATGTTACCCACAGGGAAAACGACGCAAACCAATGGGACAGTGGCTATTGGGTGAAAAGGGCACTCTACATTGATGATGTGCTCTACACTGTATCAGAAAAGAAAATAAAAGCAAACGACCTCGAAGACTTGGCTTTCATAAAGGAGATTGGGCTTATCTAGACCTATCCCTTTTTTCGGTTCTGATGTGGTTCCCTAGATTCTCTTCACTATTCGCAAAGCCAGAAGTGTGACCGCCTCGAAGGTCTTTCTCTTTGTCCAAGGTTTGTGGATTGACTAGTATTTCAAAGGCTTTTTGGGGAAATGTTCGATGGTGAACTTGTTTCCCTCTGGGTCAACTAACGTGGCTGCTCGGGCGCCCCAGTGCATGTTTTTGGGTTCTGTGAGGAATTTGACTTCCTTCTCTTTGAGACTCTGGTACGCTCTGTCTACGTCGTCTACGAGCAGAAAGATTTCCAGCTTTCCTTTCTGTTCGAAGCCAAAGTGCACTCCTCCAACGTCAAATTCAGCGTAGTTGGGCCATTCACCGGTCTTCTTCAGCCCAAGGATGTTTTCGTAGAAGGACACAGCTCTCTTTAGATCCGAGACGGGAAAGGTTATGTGGTATAGTTTTTCAATCATGTCCTCTTGCTCCCGACCTCAAACTTCATTAAAGTATTAGTCTCCATAAGTTTTTCGATGAGCCAAATTGAAGATGGGCTTTCTGGTTAATCCGATCGCTGGCATGGGTGGCAGAGTGGGACTGAAAGGAACGGACGGCGTTGAGAAGAACGCCTTGACCCTAGGCGCCAAGCCAGTCGCACCCACGAGGGCTGTGGAGCTTCTCAGGCGGCTGAAAGAACTCCAACTCACAGCCACTCTCAACCTATTAACTTGCCCAGGCGTCATGGGAGCAGACGAGGTTAAATCCGCTGGCTTGAGAGCCGAGACATTATCCATGGTCCTCAAGTCCAAAACCACAGCGGAAGACACGAAGCTGGCGACAAAGCTGATGGCGAAGGCTAAGGTGGACTTGATTGTTTTCGTTGGCGGAGACGGCACCGCTAGAGACATCTTCGACGCCCTTCAAGGAGCAAACGGCATGCCAGTTTTGGGCGTTCCCTCTGGTGTTAAGATGTACAGCGGCATATTTGCTGCCAGTCCTGCAGACGCCGCAGAAGTGGTTCAAGCCTTCGCTGAGAGAGAGGCTCAATTAATGGACTTCGAGATAATGGACGCCGACGAGAAAGCTATCAGAACCGACCACTTTTCCGTGAGGCTGCACGGTTTTCTGAAGGGTCCCTTCGTGCCCATGCGCCTGCTGGGCAGCAAGCAAGTCACCCCTGAAACACTGGATGAACACGAGAATCAGATGGCTGCGGCTAGATTCGTTGTGGAGGAGATGGACCCAAAGGCGACCTACATCCTCGGTCCAGGCACAACCGTCAAGTGCATAGCCGACTTGCTAGGGGTTGAAAAAACCCTGCTGGGCGTTGACATCTACCGAGACAAGAGGGTGACAAAAGACGTGAACGAAGAGAAAATACTACGAGAGATCAAGGACTGGCGCAACACTTGGATTGTGCTCTCTCCCATAGGGCGTCAGGGCATGCTGCTCGGGAGGGGAAACCAGCAGATAAGCCCGGAAGTAGTCAGAAGAGTCGGAGAAGAGAGAATAATCGTCGCCGCTACGAGGAGCAAGATACAGGGCATCGAGGGCGGCGTCTTGAGGGTTGACACAGGAGATCCCCGAGTCGACGAGTCACTGAGAGGATACATCAAAGTAGCCATAGACTACAGAGAATGGAGACTGATGCAAGTAACATAGACCGATTACTCGCCGATAACCTGGGTTATCACAGTCCTGGTTCGAGGGTGCACATCGGTTTCTACAAAGACCAGAGACTGCCAAGTGCCCAGAACCAGACGGCCGTCTATGACTGGCAGAGTCTTGTCTGGGCTCAGCAGGACAGACCTTAGGTGAGAGTGGGCGTTGGACGGGTGTTGGTAGGCCGCTCGCTTGGGCACAAGCCTCTCCAGCACGTTTCTTATGTCGTCCACCAGACTGGGCTCGTACTCGGTTAGGATTAGGATGCCCGTGGCGTGAGGAGCAAAGACGTGCGCCAGACCGTTCTTCACACCCGACTTCTCAACCGCCTCCTGAACCTTGTCGGTCAAGTCTACGAAGTCTATCTCGCCCCTAGTGGAGAACCTGAAACTCTCGTTGTGAACCTTCATTCACTCAGCCCCTTTCTCTCTAATGGCAAATCCAGCGCTTATAAAAGTAAATCGCGGGCTACGGTTGATGCTTTTGTATCCAAGTTTCGCTTTCTTAAGAACACTGGTTATTGTCGGTGATACGTAAATGGTGTTTGTATTACATTCACCACCAGAATCACCTGACCATATATGAAGAATGATGTAGTTGGAGGAATCTATCAAGTTTTGCCTACATAAACGAGTCTAGAATCACCTACTCGTGTCAAAGAAGCTCATTTCCTGCTTATTCGGCAACGGTAAACTAACGTCTCTAGAGTGCATTCACCAGAGCCTGGATACGAAAGCATCAACCGAAACTGCGGATTAGCTTAAAAGTGCAGCCAGACAAAATGTGTCATGTTGGTGTTGCCGATGCCTGTGTCTATCAAGGTTGAGGACGTCATGGTTGAAAACGTGATCACGGTCGAAGCTGAAGCCAACGTGAAGAAAGCCGTGGAGATCATGAACAAGAACGAGATCGGCTGTCTCGTGGTTGTGAGGAGGGGCAAGGCTGTGGGCATAGTAACCGAAAGAGACTTGCTGGCGAGGGTTTTGGTTGGCGGTAAGGACCCTAGGAAGACGAAGGTTCGGGAGATAATGTCCGCGCCTCTGGTGGTGGGCAACTCTCAGATGGAGATCGAAGACGCCGTCAGACTCATGTTTGAGATGAAGGTGAAAAAGCTCCCGATCGTGGACGGTGGGAAACTCGTGGGCTTGGTAACCCTGACAGACCTAGCCCGTTATCAGCCGCAGATGATCGAGCTGTTGAAGAAGATCATAGCGACCCAGATACCACCCAAACGAATGAGAAAGGTCGTCGACTACTATGTTGTATAAGGGCGACCTACAGGCACAGAGGTGCAGCGGAAGCGCAAAGAAAGCACACTGAGTGCAGGTTTGCTACACTAGCGCGTTTTGGCGCTTTTTTGCTCAAAATGCGCTGTTCTTATGGATTTTGGTAGAGTCTCTTTAATGAGGCCGCCACAATCTGTTTGTTTGCTTAACGATTAAGCTTTTATACGCACCGTATGTAACAGTAACATTTCGTATATAACGGTTGTATCTGGTGATGAATATATGAGTGAAGGCGATGCGGAGAAGCAGTATACGAACATCAGAGTTAGCAAAGAAGTTGTGGAGTTGTTGAAAGTTCAGGGAAAGAAGGGAGAAACCTACGACGACATTTTAAAACGGCTGTTAACCAAGCGCCGAAGATAGAAAACTGCGGATGAGGATGGGGCATATTTGAAGACAGAATTTGACAAGCGCGCTATACGCAATTGGCGCAGAAGAGGCTTCCGAAGCGAAACTGCTCTGGTTAAGCTGTTGCAGAAAAAGGGGTACAAGGCGGTTCGCGTGCCAGTCAGCAATCCCAGCCTCAATCCCTTGCCCGACATCATTGCCAGACGTGACGCTCAGGTGTATGCCCTTGAGGTGAAGAACGCAGGGTACTATGCCTACTTTCCAAAGCAGCAGGTTGAGAAGTTGTTTCGATTCCTCGACCTATTGATTCCACTCCCCAACCAATATAAACACGCGGTTTTGGCAGCCCACATGGGCAAGAAATGGATACTCAAGGAGCTGAGCTGGAGCGACTGGGAAAACGGCAAGCTGCCTGAGCAGGAGCGCATTTTGAAGCGCGACATCGGCAGCTTCGACTTGGAAAGAGGCGAAAGAAAAGTAGAACCTTAGAACCTGACTTCTCTTGTGAGGTATGGCTTGTCAAGGAATTGTCTGATTCTTTGTGCTCGTGTTTTCCCGAAGCCCTCCACTCTCAGCAACTCGTTTTCTGTGGCGGTGTACACTCTGCGGACGCTCCCGAATCTCTCAAGCAGTTTGTCTGCCGATTTTGGTCCGACCGTTGGCAAGCCCTGAACCGCAAAGCGCTGCTGATCGGCTAGGCTGTAGCGCTTCGGCTTGTATCTAGCCTCCATGACTTCCTTTTCTTCTTCCTGCAGTTTCTTGGCTAGGCTGAAGAGGAACTGAGCCGTCTGCTCCTCGTTCGTGGTGAAGACCGTGGGAAGGTTCCATTTTATTGTTGTCTTTGCCAACGCACCCCAGAAGACGAGGGGGTTAGAGAGATTTGTCACGCCATAGGCGACGTCGCCCTCGACAAGGAGGCAACAACGAGGGTATGCCTCACGGAGGCGCTCAATCTGCTCAAACAGCCTCTTCTTAAAGATGGAGCTGACGAAGTCTTTGAAGGTCTTCCTCTCCACCGCGAAGCCCTCACCCACCACGTAGTCGCCTGGACTGATCATTCTCTCAGCCACGTCCACCCCCATTCTCCGCAGGGCTTGAACAACAGAAGCGCTCTCGCGGATGTCGGCGATGATTCTTGGAGGCATAAAGCCAATCCTCATTACAGAGATGACGGGCTTAGTCTAATAGGTGTCTCCTTCCACAGAAGAGCAAATATCCGCATTTCCCTAACAGACATATAGGATTCAAACGGTTGGTCTAGACTTGAAAGAACGGGACCCATACGTGAACATCTTCGACGAGATGGGTGCAGACTGGGAAGCCGTAGTTGACGCGCGCGACACAGTGAGAGAAGCCGATTTCATCCAGAGCGTTTTGTCAAAGAAGGGAGCAATGCTCGACCTCTGCTGCGGAACCGGGCGCCACTCCGTAATTCTACGTCAAAGAGGTTGGACTGTGATCGGACTTGACCTCTCCAAAAACCTCTTGGCAATCGCCAAACGAAACATGAAAAACGAGGGGGCGGAGTTTCCACTCGTGCGAGCCGACATGCGTCGCTTCCCCTTCCGAAACAGAGTTTTCGATGCTGTCATCTGCATGTTCACGAGTTTTGGATACCTCCCGTCTGAGAGCGAAGACTTGAGGAGTTTCAAGGAGGTTCAGCGAACTCTTCGGAGAGGCGGCGAGTTCCTGCTCGACCTGCTGAACCTTGACCGTCTTGTTAAGGCTCTTCAGGAGAGGGAGTGGGCTGAGTTTGAGCCCTTCTACATGCTGGAGAAGCGTTCACTGGACCTCCAGACCTCTCGGCTGCTGAGTCAATGGACAATAATAAGAAAGGACAAGAGAGGAGTCGAGTCGCTTCAGCACGAAGTTCGCCTCTACACCCTTAAGAGACTGAAACAAATGCTGAGAGGGGCAGGTTTGAGGGTTAAGGAGGTTCACGGAGGCTACGACGGGAAAGAATTCAGCTCGGGCAGCTCTCGAATGATTGTCTCGGCGGAGAAGACAGGCTGAGGTTAACCACCATGACGATTAAGGACTTGCCGTACTCGACTGCCTTCAGGCTTGAA
>Ga0315310_10000992_pt1 | contig 17838 bp, 16 predicted proteins | sample TDP5_MG_FD_203630 | JGI IMG/M metagenome (GOLD analysis project Ga0315310, IMG submission 203630) | Freshwater sediment microbial communities from Lake Towuti, South Sulawesi, Indonesia - TDP5 | ecosystem: Environmental > Aquatic > Freshwater > Lake > Sediment | place: Indonesia: South Sulawesi... | reverse complement strand
GTATTCAGGGTCGCAGACATAGCCTTCGGCTGGATGCGAGTAGCCGAGGACCCTGAAGATGAGCCCCTCCTCAGTCACGATCGCGTCCCGATCCCTCAGAGCGGGAAGGGTCAAGAGTTCCACTCTCCGCGCGTTCGAGGCTCAACGATAGGCGACCGGCCATGGTCCGAACGAACTTCGCCAGATGTACTCGGGTCCCACGCCGCCCGAGCCGACAACCACTCTGTAGGCCTCCGCGCCGGTTACGACCTCCGTTTCCTGTTCCAGAACGCCACAGACCTCCACTTCGTCGCCGGCAGAGGCTACATCGCGGAACTGGCCCGTCATCGAGACGACTTGGCCTGGAAGATGCTCTTCGTCTATCCCAGATGCGTCTATCTCGTAGCGTGCAGGCTTGAAGACTGCCTCCCTAGCCGACGTGACGTGGGCTCTGAGACAGACCGGCCGAAGGGCGCGCCTCCGGTAGGCGCCGTATCTCTCGTAGATCTCCTCAGGCTTCTTCACAGCGTTGAAGACCACCTTCTCCTCGCCGAACCTCACCTTGTTGAGTCGAAGGGCGTCCCATCGATTCTCGACCAGATTCTGAAGCTCGCCTTCGAGGCCGAGCCTTCGAACGGTCTCTTTGACCTTACGGAAGTTCTCAGCCCCATAGACAACGATGTCTATGTCAGGTGAGGGCGACTTAAGCCCTAAAGACAGCGAGCCGTGAAGCCCGAAATCGTCCAAGGGAACGCCGCAATCATCCGAGACGAGGCTGACCCAGTCGATAGCCATGGCCTCAAGCCTTGACCGCCCAATGCTTCGCAGCAGCCGCGCCATCGCCTCGTCCGGCTTGATGAATCTCTCAACTCGGTCGTCTGGCAGGGCGACCAACCGCTTTCCATTGACTGGACAGTCGTGCAGGTAAAAGGGGAAGGACTTCTCGAAGGCTGAGAGGGTGGCGGCCACGGTCTGAGGACTGTAGAGGCTGGCCGGCCTCACGAGCGGGACACCGCTGAGCGCGTACTCGGCGGGCAAGAACTCGAGGTCGAAGAGGTTGCGGAGCGTTGAAGGGACATACTTCAGATATGCGAAGCTTCGGTCTGGCGGATGCTCATAGCCTTCGACGTAGAAGATGAAGCCTTCCTTGGACAACGCGATGTCCCCGTCGCGCCGAAGCCTCACGATCTCACCAGCGGTGTCTGATAGACGACGGGCGCGGTATAAGAAGCCGGCGCGAGTGGCCGTAACCGCTTCGAGAGAGGCGGCGAATCGCATTTAAGCGCCGAGAGAGGATGTGCTCCGCCGTTGGTTAAGATGCCCCTAGACGTGATCAGTCTTGGAGAGTCGATGAGCGAACTCTGCGCTACGAGCACTGGGCACTTGAGAGAGGTGGCTGGGTTCAAGCTCGGTTGGGGAGGCGACACCTCCAACTTCTCTGTCGCAGTCGCTCGGCTCGGCCGGAAGGTAGGCTACATCTGTAGGCTTGGAGATGATGAGTTCGGAAGGTCATTCGTCGAGCTTTGGGCTAGGGAGGGTGTAGACGCCTCCCGCGTGATTGTCGAGAAGGGTGCGTTCACAGGGGTCTACTTCATCTCGCTCATAGATGGCGGAGAGCACGACTTCACCTATTACAGAAAGGATTCAGCGGCGAGCAGGCTAAGCCCTGAGGATGTTGACGAAGCCTACGTGAGGCAGGCTAAGGTCTTCCATTCAAGCGGCATCTCGCTTGCTGTCAGCCAATCGCTTCGGGAGGCGGTGTTCAAAGCCGTGAGGGTGGCGAAGGAGGCCGGTGGCCTCTTTAGCTTCGACCCTAACGTGCGGCTCAGGCTCTGGCCTATCCACACGGCTAGAGCTGTCGTCAGCTATGCTTGCGCTCAGGCCGACATCGTGCTCTCAAGTATCGAGGACATGAAGCTCCTTTACGGATACGATGACCCGGAGAAGGCAGCGGCGTCACTTCGCTCGATGGGTCCTAGAACCGTTGTCGTAAAGCTTGGCGCCGATGGTTGCCTGGTGTCTGCGAAGGACGAGAGCTTCCGCTCCCCCGGTTTCAAGGTTAAGGTGGTAGATACCACAGGCGCGGGCGATGCCTTCGACGCGGCCTTTATCGTGGGCATGCTGGAGGGCTGGGAGTACCGGAGGATCGCTAGGTTCGCGAACGCCGTCGGCGCCCTGACCGCGATAGATAGGGGAGCTGTCGCCCCAATACCTACGCGGCAGAAGACGGAGGCCTTCCTTAGGTCGCAAGGTTTCCGTGAAGCCTAGACCCTAGCGTACTTCCTTATCGTCTCTACCAAGGAGGCGCCTTTCCGTAGGTCCTCAGCCTCCTTCCTCTCGACTTCGTCGAACGCGTTCGCCCTCTGAAGCACCTCCCTAGCCGCGGCTCGAGGAATGACCACGACGCCGTCGTCATCTCCAACGATGATGTCGCCTGGGTTGACGGCGACCCCTCCGCAGACTGTGGGCTTATTCGTAGCCTCGATATCCGTGCGGCCCAACGAGGTCGTGGGGACAACGCTTCGACTGAAGACTTGAAAGCCCATCTCCCTAAGCTCTCTCACGTCTCGGACTCCGCCGTCCAAGACAGCGCCGGCCAAGCCTTTTGCCTTCGACGCCGTCGCCATCAAGCCACCGTACAGGCCCACGTCTCTCAGGTCTGAGTCGCCTGCGACCACGACCACATCGCCGGACTTCGCCCTATCGATCAGCTCCAGCACCAGGTTGAATGATGTCGTCTTTGCAGCCTTCTTGTGTCTCACCGTAATGGCCGGGCCTACGAGCTTGACCCCGGGTATGATCGGCCTTAACTCATGGGACATGAACCCGGGCTTGCCCATGCGGTCTAACGCATCCGACAGCGACGCTGTAGGCGTCGCCCTTAGTCCTTTCAGAAGCTCCGGTAGATCCTCGCTACTGCCAGACAGACAGACCACTCTCCAAACTGGTGGGCCCTAGTAGCCTCGTTGCGTAGATAAGATTTGCCGCCAGATCGCCCACGTGGCAGGGGATGGCCGAACGCAGCAGTTCAAATCAGCGCTTCAGGTGTCAGGCCGTCCCGGATCGCATCGGCAAGGGAGACCTTGTACCCTTTCTCAGTGCGATTAAGAGAGGTCGGTTTCAAGAGGAGCCAGCCGGACCTTCTCCGCTTGAACTTGACGGCCAAGTAGGGTTCAGCGCCGAACCTTTCCGCAAACCTTGTGAGTTGGTCAACGGATTCAGCCTCGACGTAGAGGGTCTCTCTAAGAGTGCTCTTCACCTCGACGGCGATGTGACGCCTCTTTCCCCCAACCAAGAGGTCGGGGCGGTCGATCTTCGTGCTCGAACCTGAGGAGGGAGCCCTCATGACGGCAAAGCCCATCGCCGCGAACCTCTTGACGAGCTCTCTCTCTTCCCTTATGCCCCTTCTCAAAGCGGTTCCTCAGCCGACGCTTCTCCGAGGGCTATCTCGGACATCATCCTTTTATCACTTGGGTCAGGCCTCGACACTACTTCAATGAGTACGGGCGGAAACCCACGGTGGCTATGGCTGCCGCCTGGGGTTCGCTAACGCGTCAGTTCTTCGTGTTGGTCGTGTCCCAGGCAAGGAGCGGGTCTTCGCGGATTCCTCTGCCTGTGGCTCGTTCGATGAGGAGCCGTTGCTCAATGCTTGCAGCCCATTTCCGGACTTGCACGACGGCGTCGGGGTTCACGCTTATCGAGTCGATGCCGCTCTCGATGAGGAACCTTATGAAGTCGGGGCCGTGGACTGAGGGGGCTTGGCCGCAGATCGAGACTGTCCGCCCGTCCTTGTGGGCGACATCGATCAGGTGTTTGATCGCTCTCTTCACTGCGAGGTCTCGTTCGTCAAAGATCGGCCCGACGGTGGCGTTGTCCCTGTCGCATCCGAGAATGAGCATCGTCAGGTCGTTCGACCCGATACTGTAGCCGTCGATGAACTTGTTGAACTGGTCTGCAAGGATCACGTTGCTAGGGATCTCCGCCATCAGCCAGACCTTGAAGTCTGGGCCTCGATGTAGTCCCTCCTCCTCGATTATCCGGATGACCCTCTCGGTCTCCTCTACGGTTCTGACGAAGGGCAGCATCACCCACAGGTTCTTCAACCCGTACTCTTCGCGGACCTTCTTGATCGCCCTGACCTCAAGCCTGAACGCGTCCCGGTACTTTGGGTCATAGTACCGGCTTGCGCCACGCCACCCGAGGAGCGCGGAGGGCTCCTCAGGCTCGTACTTCTCGCCGCCTTTCAAGTCGCGGTACTCGCTCGTCTTGAAGTCGCTGAACCTCAGCACGACAGGGCGAGGGTTGAAGGCTGAACAGACCCTCCTTATCCCTTCGGCCAGCTTGTCCACAACCCTCTCAGGGTGTCCTATCTCGATCAAGTAGAGCGGGTGTTCGCCGATATCGGCTGCCCAGATGAATTCTTCACGCATCAGGCCGACGCCGTCGCATGGTGAAGCCGCTACCTTCTCGGCCAGCTCTGGCTCGCCGAGGTTGACGAGTATCTTCGTGCCGCTCACAGGGTATGACTCCACCGTCCCAACGGCCGCTGCCGCGGCAGCCGCCTCGGGCTTCGCAGCTGCTTCTTCTAGGATTCCCTCATAGACGACACCGTTCTTAGCGTCGACGGTCACGTCCATCCCTGTCTTGATGATTTCTGTGGCAGCCGCTCCTTTACCAGTCGTCCCGACGATACATGGAATGCCAAGTTCCCTGCTCACGATGGCAGCGTGACAGGTCATTCCGCCGCTGTTCGTCACGATGGCCGTAGCCTTTCTCATAGCCGGCACCCAGTCGGGCGCCGTCATCTCTGTGACGAGAATCTCACCCTTCTTGAACTCGTTGATCCCTTCGACGGTCACGATGACGTGGGCCAGGCCTGCGGCGATGCCGGGCGACGCGGGCAAGCCTTGAACCAGCACTTTACGCTCGGTAACCACCCTGACCTCCCGCGGCGCTGCGGGTCCCCTCTCCTTAAGCGACCAAACTGTTTCAGGTCTCGCTTGGAGGATCCAAAGCTTGTCTGTTCGCTCGTCTAGGCCCCACTCGATATCCATGTGCCGACCGTAGTGTTCCTCTATCGCAACCGCGTACTTGGCGAGCTCAACGATCTCGCGGTCGCTTAACACCTGCTTCTCCTGTAGTTCCTCGGGGACAGCGATCTCCTCGGTGCCTCCGTCTTTCCTACGGACGAGTTGGACAGTCTTCCTTAGAACGTTCTTCTTCACGATCTGAAGGTCTTTCTTGCTTACATAGTACTCATCGGGGTTGATCTTGCCCTGTACGATGAACTCGCCGAGGCCGTATCCTGCCTCTATGAGGACCACGGTCGGGTCGCCGTTTGACACGTCGAGAGTGAAGATCACCCCTGAAGCTTTCGAGTAGACCATAACCTGAACAGCGGCCGAAAGTGCTATCGCAAGGTGGTCGAAGCCCTTCTGAACCCTGTAGAAGATCGCCCTGTCTGTAAAGAGGCTGCTGTAGCATTCCTTAACCTTCTCGACGACCATCTCTTCGCCTTGAACGTTGAGGTAGGTCTCCTGTTGCCCCGCGAAGCTAGCGTCCGGGAGGTCCTCAGCCGTAGCCGAAGACCTTATCGCAACGAACGGATCCTCCGCGCCGTAACGGCTCGCCAACTCCCTGTAATATTGCTTGATCTCCTCCTCCAGGTCCTGAGGCATCTTAGCCTCAACGATCGTCTTCCTAATCGCCTTCCCGACGCGTTGAAGCGTCTGAGTGTCATTAGGGTCCTTCAGGTCGGCAAGTATCTCGGCCAGCTTCTCTTCAAGCCGCGCCTCCTTAATGAAATGCCAGTAAGCAGCGGAGGTGGTGGCGAACCCGTACGGCACGGGTACCTTCGTTCTGTGATACATCTCGCCGAGGCTGGCTGACTTTCCACCAACGAGTGGAACCTGCTCTTTACCGATCTCCTCGAACCACAGGATATACCTCTTGTCTACTTCAGACATCGGAACCGCCTAGCTTTGAGGATCTAGCTCTCGCGATACATCGAACGGTAGCAACTGAACAAGGGCGGGTAAAAAGTCTTCTCATACGGCCATCGAAGACGAGTCTCTTCTGTCGGTGCGGAGCAATGCTCTGAGAGAACCGCGGTGTTCCTCCTGGCAAGACGCCTGACGCTCACTGCTCGAAGCCTTCGCCCCTACCTCCGCTGTCCACGCCTGGAAGTGACGGGAGCACGGTACAGGAACACCGTGTGCTTCTTCCCATCTAGCGCCGAAACCGTCTCTTGAACGGACTCCGGCATCCAACCTCTGATCCTGTAGTCATGAGAGATGACCCTCGCTTCAGGTCGAAGTTGGGCTTCCAACGCTCGCCTGAGGCCTAGCAATGCCTCGGGTGTCAGGTAAAGCGTGACGACATCCGCTCGTCCCAGGTTCGCTTGGCTCAGGTCTCGACAGACAACTCGTTGTCTCTCAGGTTTCAAGCCTTCTCTTCGCGCTTTGGACGCCGCGTAGGACGCTAGACTGGGGTCGATCTCGTAGCCGACTCCGATGCAACCGTATTCGCGAACGGCTCTTCTGAGGATGCGCCCATCGCCGCAGCCTAGGTCGTACAGCCTCTCTTCGGGCTGAGGATTCGCAACGTCGAGCATCAGCCTCAGGACATCTTGAGGCGTAGGAACAAAGGGCACGTCTAATGCAGAGCGCTTTGACCGATAGGTTCCTGCCGCGAAGCTCATACTCGGACCATAAGCGAGCTGTGTCAAAAAGGTTCTACCCCCAGGTTGCCGGGCAACTTCGGGCCACCCAGTCCTCTAGGCCCTGCCCGTTGAACTCTTCGGATACTCTGCCTTCAACGTGCTTCGGGCCGCTTAGGCGCTCGTGGTCTCCTCTCTCGACTGTCTGGTTCTTCACTCCGAGAGCCAGAGCGATCAACCATGGAGACCTCGTCATAAGATGGCGTCACGAAAGCGTGTCGCTCAGACTAGGTTCATCACAAACGACGCGGAGGAGATCGCGTCCCCCAGCCCAACCGTGCTGACGGTCTTCTCAATCCATCTCGACGGAGCATAGACCACCGAGAAACCATCCGACTGCGCGAACCCTCTTTCCCGTAGGCTCGCGGCTGCAGCTCGATCCTCATCTTCTAACGCATCTGCCAAGGCTTCGTGTTCGCGTACCCCTTGAGGGCTTAGAGGGAAAGCGTTGCTCCTGGCAAGTTCCAAGAGCTCCTCTGGCCGTAGGAATCTACCCGTGAGGGCACGCCCAGCGGCGACAGCGCCCCCGACGAGAAGAGCCTCCTGCTCCCTCTCCGGTGCCGCTGCATATCGGCCTGAGAGAACGCTTATGGAGAAATCTCGCGTGTGGGCGTTCAGCCTCTCGACGTTGAGTTGGCCTTGTAGAGCCACTGCATCTCGGTAGACGGTCAGGGCTGAGGGCTCCGGCGCCGTGAGCTCAGAGGCCCGCCGCAGCCCGAGGGTTGAGAGCGCGCTTCTCAACTCGTCCTCGTTGACGCCTAGGCTGTCGAAGAGGTACGATGCGCGAAGCGTCGCCGCCTCGATCTCAGATCGCTGCATCGAACCCAACTCCAAGTGAAGCCTCAGCTTCGGGTTCAACTCCCTCCACTCCCGCAGCTGGCGGAGGGCGTTCTCAAGCCTAGTCTCAAAGCCTGAGCCATCCCGGTAGCTCTTCCTCAGCAGGTGGAAGCCTGCGATTATCGCGCCGTCAAACTCAGCTATCCTAGCTCTGACCGCCTCCGCGAAGCTGGAATCAGCGCAGAGCTCGCTGCTCTCTTCACCGTACGCTGCGATGAACCTGTTCTCCCTCGGAGCTGTGACGGTGATGTCGTCGAAAGTGACTTGGGTGCCCTCGTTGAAGTTGAGGATCCAGTGGACAAGCTGTCTGTCTCCTTCCCGCGCCGCATCTATGGGTCTTGCGAAGACGATCCCTTTGTCTCCAGCGACGGGGATGCGAGTTCTCTCTTGGTCATCGAAAAGCTCAGCTTGGGCCCTCGGTAGCTGAGCAACGTGAGGAACAACCAGAGGAATGCCGAGCGAGCTGAGCACGTTCGACATTATGCCGGTCTGGCCGCCCATCCTGAACTCGCCTAGGCCGAAGGCCTGGCTGAGCCAGTGGAAGACGCTCTCGGCGAAGATTAGCCGTTCGCCGCCTATGCCTCGCTTCATATGGTAGAGAAGCGCCGCTATCAGGTCAGAAAGGTCGTTTATCTCCCCGGGAGCTTCCTCCCACTTTGCCGCGACCCGGCGCTTGAGCTCAGCGTCCTCGGCGAGAAGCTGAGACAGCCATCTCCCATCGACGGTTTTCAACCCGTCGATGTTCGTGTTGTAGGCTACTATGATGCCTCTAACTGCGTGGATGGATTCAGGTACTCTCTCTAGTGCTTCTATGTACCTGCGATGCCAGTCGGCCTTCATCGGAACTAGCGTTCTCCCAGCTGCAAGAGGGGAACTCGGTTAGACCTAGGCGGAGACGCGTGTAACATCGGAGGGGACGGCTCTATTGATGCTAGGCGGCCACCAAACGCTTCTCTAGCGTGCTGATCCTCTTCTGCAGCCCCTCGATCCTCGCGCTTAGACCTGCCGCCTCGTACTTCATCATCGCTGACTCGAAGGCGAGAGCCTTTCTGAAGGACTCGCCAACGTCTCCTGCGTCCTCGACTGATATGACGATGTGGCGGGAGTTGATCTTGTCGGGCCTAACCTGTTCCACCAGCCTCTTAGCGTTCGCCGGGGTTATCCCGCCGCCAACAGAGACAACCAGGCCTGCGGCCTGAGACTTCTTCGTGATCTCAGCTGTCATCTTCATCACCTCGGGGTCATCCACCTTTTTCCCGATCGACTCGGAGAGGTCGCCTCTGCCCACCGTCACCTGGTTCAGCTCCTTAGCCTCGGGCATAGCTAGGATCTCGTCGATCCGCCTGTAGCAGTTGACGGTCTCCGCGTTGATCCCCTTTATCATCTTCTGCCTCTGTCGAGGCTCGATGATATCCCTCAGAGCGGCCACGTACTTCACGAGGCCGTAGGGAGATTCAACCATTGGCGCGATAAGCCCGCCCACCCCTATCCGCGATAGCTGTCTTATGTCGTTCCGAGCCTCCGGGCCTCCGATCTTGACGACGACCGGCAGGAGCCCCGAGACCAGCCTGTTGACCCACTCGATGTACTCGAAGCTGCAGTCCTCTACTTCCGTGCCCAGCTTCACCGCGATGCAGCCGTGCTTGTGCTTCAGCTCTTCAGCTATCTTCCTGAGCTCTTCCTCACCTGAAGTGAAGAACTCAAGCTCCATCTCAGTTCACCGCTACTCAGGAGAGGCGTTTTGTTCTTAAGGCTTGCGCAGAGCGGGTCGGCAAGGGGCCTCCTTAACAACCTTGATTAGGCAGCGTGCCGACTGCCATGCCCGTTGTGTGACCCTTGTCAAGCAAGTTTAATGCGTTGGCTGAAAAGTGGCATCGCTTCTACCAAGGGAAGCTCTCAGTCAGCCTCAAGGTCCCCGTCAGCTCATATCAAGATTTCGCGGTATGGTACACACCGGGGGTCGCTGAACCGTGCCAGAAGATCGTGAGGAACCCCGAGAGCGTGTACCAGTACACGAACAAGGCCAACTCTGTCGCCGTCGTCACAGACGGCTCTAGAGTGCTAGGCCTAGGGAACATCGGTTCAGCAGCCGGCATGCCGGTTATGGAGGGAAAGGCTTTGCTCTTCAAGTACCTCGGCGATGTCGACGCGTTCCCGATCTGCCTCTCTACGCAGGAGCCTGACGAGATCATACAGGCTGTGAAGTGGATCGCCCCCGGCTTCGGCGGAGTGAACATCGAGGATGTAGACGCACCGAAGTGCTTCTACATTGCCGAGAGGTTGACGGAGGAGCTCGACATACCGGTCTTCCATGATGACCAGCAGGGAACAGCCGTTGTGACGTTGGCTGGCCTCCTGAACGCGTTGAAGCTGAGAGGCAGCAAGATCGGCGAGGTGACCTTTGCCAACCTGGGAGCAGGCGCAGCGGGAATAGCAGTCGCGAAGCTCCTGATCGCTGCCGGCGCAGACCCAGGGAAGATGACGTTGGTAGACAGCAAGGGCATCCTCTACAAGGGTAGAGGGTCCATGGATAAGTGGAAGGAACAGATGGCTGAGATCACCAACCGCGAGAGGAAGACCGGGGGCATTGAGGAAGCCATGAAAGGCGCCGACGTGGTAATAGGGCTTTCAAAGCCAGGTCCAGGCGTCATCACGGAGGCCATGGTCCGGTCGATGGCAGATGACCCTATAGTGTTCGCTCTGGCGAATCCTTGGCCTGAGATCTACCCAGACGAGGCTAGGAAGGCGGGAGCACGAATGATCGCCACAGGCAGGTCAGATTTCCCGAACCAGATCAACAACAGCCTAGGTTTTCCAGCGATCTTCCGAGGCCTCTTAGACGTAGGAGCAAAGGCGGTCAACACCGAGATGCTCCTCGCGGCTGCGCGCGAACTGGCTGCATGCGCGGAGGAGAAAGGGCTACGAGAGGATCACATTATGCCCACAATGGACGAGATAAGCGTCTACGCCCGAGAGGCTGCGGCTGTCGCGGACGCTGCTGTCCGGACAGGCGTGGCAAGGATCAAGTTGACGCGAGAGGAGGTTCGCGCCAGGGCTGAGGAAAGGATCACTAAGGTGCAAAAGCTGAATCGGCTCATGCTCATTGAGGGCTTCATTAGGCCTCTGCCGCCTTGACCCCAGGCACACGCGCATACTACCAGCTCGGCTCCTCTGCGGATCGGCTTCACGAGTTTCCGTTGGGTCGGCGCGCCCTGAAACCTTTGAAGAGAAGGTATAGGGAAAGCGTAAGCCAGGCTAGGCCTCCGGTTCTTATGGCAACAAGCTCGGTGAGGCTGGCGAACGCTGAGATGGGTCCGCCGTATACATCAACGGCGAAGTCGAGGATCGCACCGTAGTAGTTGAAGTACCAGTGAAGCAGGATCGGGCCTGCAGCGCCGTAGTAAAGAAAGACCAGACCGAGAACGACACCTGACATCAAGGCGGTCGTCAGCTTCCCGACCTGCCAGCCGATATTGGACAGAATGTGCGCGAGCGCAAACAGTGCGGCTGAGAAGAAGACCATTCCCCATTCGTAGGCGTTTAGCCCCCGGGCGAGGCCCTTCTCGGCGATTCCGCCAAGGCCTGACCGTGACTTCGCTCGCTCCGGGTAGAGGAAGGCCCAAGCAAGGCGCTTCGATCCACTCTCGGGCAGGACCGGAGCAACTAGGGCCCGCAGGAGGACCACGAGTCCAAGGGGCATGATTCTGAACGCGAGCTCCTCTGCAGCCGCCGAGTATGAGAGTTCGACGAGGCCCCTGAACGGGTCAGGTATGTTGATGCCCCCGGTGGGAATCCCATAGACCTCTTGCAGATCCGTGACAGCTAGTACCGCGAACAGAAGCATGTTGGCGAGGATGGGCATCGACAGCAGGTAGTTGTCGAAGAGCCTACAGAAGGGAGCTGATAGGCTGCCCCTTACCGCCCGATTCCAGCTGCGTTGCGGGCCTAGCCAAGCGAGGGCGATGGACGCCGCGAAGACAAGCCAGAGAGCTGCGAAGAGGTCGCCGAGCCTAACAGGCCAGGGAAGCGGGAGACCAAGCTGGAAGAAAAGCTGTATCTGGACAGGCTGAAGGGACTGGCGGGCAACCTCCAATCCCCCGCTGGTGAAGTACAGCATGTGAAGGCCGAGGAACATTGAGACCAAGTACGTGCCGAGAGAGAACAGGGAGACCACGAGGAAGGCTGCGACGAGCGCCATTCTCACGACATTAAGCCTTCCGCGGACTTCCTTGGAGCCCGATTCACACGTTTCAGATCAGTCCCCCGCGGCGTAGGGGCGTCGCTTCAAGTGATACGACCTTTCGCTACCCAGAGCCCTCCCGTCGACGTTCTATAAGCCTTTCTGACACCTGACAGTAACGTTAAAATCGGAACCTGTGCATCTCGAGTCCCTGAAGCGGATGTCGACCATCGAGAAACTGAAGGAAGAAGAGGCCAGGTTGCAGGCCGCGCTCGAGGCGTCAAAGACCCGGCACGCTGAACTCTCGAGAACGCTAGAAGGACTGAAACTGGAGATGGATGAGCTCAGGGTAAAGTTCAGGAGTTCAAGCAGCCAGGCAGAGGCTGATAGGATCAACGCCCTGATGTACAGATTGTCTGAACGTATGAGACCTGTTGAGAGCCAGCTTTCAGAGTCTGAGAAGGCTATCAAAGGGGCGAGGAACGCCCTTGAAACTGTCCAGAGAAGGCTGCTTGAGGCTGAAGCGTCGGTAAAGGGCAAGTGGGTCGTCGAATACCGGCGCAAACGAGGCTAGCTGCCTGCAGGTCTCTAAACGCAGGCCTCTAAACCCCATCTTTCATCGAGACCTTGGCCCTGGGGCCTGCGCACATATGCCGGGAGAGCCAAGCATGGGAACCGCCTCAACTCCTGTGGTCCACCGCTTCGCCAAGGCTGTCGAGACACGGTATTGGCGCCCGGGCACAGACTACCTGTCAGTTATCGCTTCGGCTGTTGAGCGTCTCATCCGTGACTACGACTACGTTGCGGTCTCGGAGAAGGCGCTCTCGACTGCCCTCGGGAACATCGCGGATGAGGCAGCACTCGAGCCTTCAGCCGCGGCGAGAAGGCTAGCAGGTGTCTGGATGAGGACCGTTTGGGGCCGCTTCCTCGCCTACATCTGCCACATGATGCCTGCGACGATTATGCGGCTGAGAGAATACCCGGAGTCTGCTGGAAGCCGCCACAAGGAGCTCGTCCTAAGAAGGGCAGGGCTTCTCCACGCGTTGAAGCATACGTCTGAGGGCGGGATCGATGTGGTCAATCTGCCCGGGGCCTACGCCGCGCTTCCACTCGTGTACGCTCAGAGGGAGGCTCAGGCGATCTCAGACGCGATCCGGCTGCGGACCGGGAGAAGACCGGGGGTTCTCATCTCTGACAGCGACCGAACCTTCAGCTTCAGAAATCTGCACTTTACAGCCCGGGACAAGGTAGCCCCGGGGATCCACGGCGGTTGGGGCTTCGTCGCTTACGTTGTCGGTGCAGCGTTGAGGCTTAAGGCTAGGGCCACGCTTGTCGCAGCGGCAGGGGTAAACGCGCCGATCGGGGACCTTCTCGACATCTGTGAGCTCGCGGACCACGTGAGGGGGCATGGGGCGGGCCGAGACGTATGGGAAATGGCGCAGAGGTTCCATACAGCGCACACAGGCGTAACTTGGCAGATGCTTGAGAGCATCCCGCACAAGCCGATAGTGATCGTCAGGGAACGAAGGATGAGTCGGCTGAAGACCCCTCGACCGCCGCGCCCACAGGCAACTAGCTCGGCCAACCTTTAATCCCCCGGCCGTGGAAGCATGGGCCAGCTTCCAGACTAGAGTGTAGGTGATCGGTCTGGTCTTCACGACGCGGCCTGTTATCACGGGTACCCACGGTGTGGTGGCGTCGGGCCACTACCTTGCCTCAGCGATCGGTCTTAGGACGATGCAGTCGGGCGGCAACGCCGTAGACGCCGGCGTGGCGATGGGTTTCGCGTTGGCGGTCCTCGAGCCTCACATGAACGGTATCGGAGGCGAAGTGCCCATCCTCATCTGGTCGTCGAAGGAGCAGAGGCCCGTGGCGATCTCAGGCCAAGGGGTTGCCTCACGAAGAGCGACAGCCGAATGGTTCCGCGGGAACGGGCTCAAGTTGATCCCCGGCGACGGCTTCTTGCCCGCCACGGTCCCAGGGGCTTTCGATGGCTGGGTGACAGCCCTGAAGCTCTACGGGACAATGAGCCTAGCGGACGTGCTCCGACCAGCCATCGAACTTGCCGAGAAAGGCTTCCCCATGTACGGGGCCCTCCACGACAGCATATCCGCGCACGCAGAGAGGTTCCGCTCACAGTGGCCGACGACAGCAGAGGTCTTCCTTTCAGGTGGTAGACCACCGGAAACGGGTGAGGTCTTCACGCAGACGGCTTGGGCTGACACGTTTGAACGCGTCTTAGACGAGGAGAAGCGAGCCTCAGCGAGGGGACGCGAAGCTGCCCTCCAAGCCGCGCGAGACTTCTTCTACAAAGGCGAGATTGCGAAGCAGATCGTTGCTTTCTCGAATGGCACAGAGGTGCTCGATGCTTCTGGAAGAGCCCACGCCGGCCTGATCGACCTCTCTGACCTAGCTGGTTTCCACGCGAGAGTTGAGACCCCTGTCTCGTATGACTATAAGGGCTTGACGGTTCACAAGTGTGGTCCTTGGTCTCAGGGACCGGTCTTCCTGCAGCAGCTGAGCATCCTCAAGGGGTTTGACCTCCGAAGCCTCGGACACAACTCATCGAGGTACATCCACGTTGTCGTCGAGGCCTCCAAGCTCGCTTTCGCCGACAGGGAACATTTCTACGGGGACCCCGAATTCGCAGACGTCCCCCTGGGGACACTTCTCTCTGACGAGTACGCGGATGAGAGAAGGCGCCTGATCAGCCTTGAGAAGGCCTCATTGGAACTGAGGCCGGGCGACCTTGGCTCGCTCCGTTCAGGTGAGGAGCACGCCTCGTCGCCCTCCTGTGGCTACGTTGGAGACACCACTCACTTGGACGCCGTAGACGCGCACGGCAACATGGTCTCGGCTACTCCAAGTGGGGGCTGGATCCCGTCTTCGCCTTTGGTCGAACGGCTTGGGTTCCCGCTGGGAACTAGAGGCCAGATGTTCTCGCTAGACCCGCAGCATCCGAACTGTATCCAGCCAGGTAAGAGGCCGAGGACAACCCTGACACCGTCCTTGGTCACGGGTAATGGGAGGCCCTGGATGGTCTTTGGGACGCCGGGCGGCGACAGCCAGGACCAGTGGACGCTCCAGTTCTTCCTGAACGTTGTCGATTTCGGGATGGGTCTCCAAGAGGCCATAGACGCCCCTACCTTCCACTCCGCGCACTTCCCCAGCTCCTTCTACCCCCGCGAGGCCCACCCCGGGAGGTTTCATGTGGAGGGGCGCATACACGCCGATGTCAGGGAAGAGCTGAGGGCTAAGGGGCATTCCATTGTCGTGGACGGTGAGTGGAGCCACGGCAGAGTACTAGCGGCAGCATTCAACGAGGAGACAGGCATCCTCTCAGCTGCCGCGTCTCCTAGAGGAGAGACAGCCTACGCCATGGGATGGTAGACGAACTCGAAGGCACAGCTGCAATCTTAGCCTCCTCAGTGTGCATACTCCCATTCTGTGAGGCTTCAACCTCTGGTCCATAGCGGCTGGGAAGGAGGCTTTCTCGAAGGCCCTGTCCTTCGTCCAGATGGTCCCAGACGCTCTTACCCCACCGTCGATTCTCGCTTTCAGCTTCCAACCTCACTCTCTTCGGGTATGAGCTCTAGGTTCTGGGCTTAGCCCCAGTTCCAGAAGCTCTATCAGCTTGAATCCTCTCTCCCGGCAGAACGTCAATATCGCATTACTAATCCATGGTTTACCAACGGATTCGTCATTGAACCTGGCTGCTAGGGCCTCTCCCTTCTCAACACATGTGATCCCTTGGTCGTCGATGAAGACGGCTAGGGCATCTGTCGCTGTCAATGATCTGTCCAACAGGCTTCGTGGTGGGAGTCCGGTTCTGTGATCGTGGGCCTTTATGGTGTACAGTGCCTCTTCTGGTAGCTTTCCCTCCAAGATTTCTGCGGCTGTGATGCCGTGTCTACCTCTGTCGGCTCTGGTGAGGTCGTAGTCCAAGTCATGTAGCAACCCAACGATCTCCCATTCCTCTACGTCTTCCCCTAACTTCCTCGCAAGCTCCTTCATTATCCCAGATACCGCAATAGAGTGATCGCGCTTGGTTGAGCTCTCGACGAGCTTAAGAGCCTCCTCCCTTGAAATCAGGCAGATTCGCGCGAAAGATAACACGGGCTTCTCTTAAGCTGTCCTATTCTGCGCTCTTACATGCTCAGTGGCTCTCGGGCTCTCTGACCTCGTATCCCTCCGCGACGTTCTCGTCGATCTCCATGCCGAAGCCCGGTTTGTCCGGTATCTCGTTCGAGCCCGCTTTGACCTCTAGGGGGTCCACGGAGAGGCTGGGAGTTCGCGAGCTGTCATCTTCTGGTTGGCTCATGCGAAGGACCGTTCTCTGAATCGGGAAAGAGACTCCCCAATCAGAGGCTTTCCGCGCTACCCTCCCGCTGAATCAGGGCCTGAGCCGGGTTCCTTTGGTGCGGTTAGACGCACGGTAGAGCATGGTGAAGAACCCTGTGAAACCACGGCTCGTCGGCGAAGCTACAGAAGACTAGCGCTGGCGGCTCTTGAGGGCTCTGACGAGGATCGGCGCAGTCGAGACCTTGGCCATCTCACCGGGGACAGAGTCCGTGCCGACAGCCTCGTCGACGCCCGCATCTCTCAGAAGCCCCAGTGTGCCTTCCTGTGGCAGCGCGTGAGTCACGCCTATAAAGACCCTATGAGCACCCATCTTCTTCAGCAGCCTCGCCGCGTTCGCCGCTGTATGGCCTGTGCTGATGATATCATCTATGATGACTACGTCCCGCCCCTTCGCGTCGATCCTCTTCTCCAAAGTGACTATCTCGCCTGTACGCCTGTTCCTCCTCTTCTCAAGGAACGTGTAGTCCCCGCCAATAGCCTTGGCTGCCACCTTGACCCTTTCCAGCGCGTCATCTTCGTCATCAGGGGCGACCAGAAGGGGCTTCTTCAGCCGTCTAGCAGCGAAGTGCCGGGCTAGTTCATCGGCCGCAGTCAGGTTAACCGCGGGAACGGTGTACCTCGTCAACACGCTCCTATTGTGCACATCGATCGTGTACAAGGTGTTGACGCCTGCTCGCTCTAACAGCTCAGTCACAAGCGTCGAGGTGACGGCCTCACCGTTCAAGTAGCGTTGATCCTGTCGGCTGTAGGCCAAGTAAGGCGCGTAGACAGCGACCGACCTCGCCCCGAGGTCTCTTGCAGCATGCGCCATGACCAGTAGCTCGAAAAGGTGCTGCTCCTGAGGCGGGTAAAGGCTCTGAACCAAGAGCAGATCGTCGGTAGCTACGTCCTCCTCGAACCTAAAGTAAAACTCGCCGTCCGGGAACCTCTTGAACGCCACCTTGACCAAGGGAGCGCCCAGCTCATTCGCAACCTTCTTCGACAGCTCCACAGAGCTGGGCCCGCCGACAACCTTCAACTCGTCGACACCCGGCCCCCTGTTTCGCTGATGCTCTCTTAAGACATTCCCCGTCGACCTAGGCGCCGATGGCCTATCGAGCCTGGTAGACACTAGGCCAAGGAACCCCAATACCTACCCAGAGTCCTCTTCACCTCTCTCACGACCTCAACCGTGCCCTCCATCCCAATGTCTGGGGTGAGCCAGCCCGGGGCTGGCATCGGCTCATCAAGCTCGACATCGAGCCCGATCAGGCCTGCAATGAGAGCGAGCCAGCCATGGGGAAGAACCGTGGGATTGTAGCCGCTACCGAGAAGGTCGATAACTCTCCCGTCGCAGACAGCGTCAGCCACCTCGGCCACCCTCCGGCCTATCATCCTCAGCCCTTGCAGCGTCAAGCCCAGGTTCGTCAACCTATCCGCGAAGTGCGGGTCTGACCCACCATTCCTTAGTATGACCTGAGGCTTGAACTCCTCAGCTAAGGGCGCAAAGACCTCCGTCAGCGCGTAGTCGTAGGCTCTGTCGGACGCTCCCGGAGGCATAGGAACGTTTACTATGCGGCCCTCCCCCTGGCCGCTTCCCACCTCGTGGACGAACCCCCTTCCAGGGTAGAGCGTCCTAGGGTCCTGGTGCACGTCTACGAAAAGCACATTGGGGCTGTCGTAAAGGAGCTCAGCGGTTCCATCGCCGGCGTGAGCATCCGTGTCCAGTATCATCACCCTCGACACACCATGCCTCTGAACCAGGGCCTTGAAGCATAACACA
>Ga0315310_10000991_pt1 | contig 17840 bp, 18 predicted proteins | sample TDP5_MG_FD_203630 | JGI IMG/M metagenome (GOLD analysis project Ga0315310, IMG submission 203630) | Freshwater sediment microbial communities from Lake Towuti, South Sulawesi, Indonesia - TDP5 | ecosystem: Environmental > Aquatic > Freshwater > Lake > Sediment | place: Indonesia: South Sulawesi... | reverse complement strand
CGGTAAGACTCCGAATTATGGGCTGCACATCAAAGAAAACCGCAAGGGCACTCACCTAGTCAAAGTGGAAGCTAAATTGAAGGACGAGTTCGATTACACCCTTCTCGGCTACGCCGTTGGCAAACAGGTAGGCTACGGAATCCCTGTGCTCACTGGCATATCGAGGCAGCCGAGTACCGAGGAACTCATAAACTTCTGCGCCATGTCAAACGTGCCCGGAGCCATATCCATGTTCCACGTGCCTGGATTCACCGTTGAAGCCTCAACTGTCAAAGAGGCCTTTCAAGGCGACAAGCCGAAAGACAAGTTTACCGTTACTGACAGCGATATTAAGCAGGTTCATAAAGAGCTACAGACCACAAGCGGGAAAATCGATTTTGTCATGCTGGGCTGTCCGCATTATACTTTGCGGCAGGTGGAGGAAGCTGCGAGGCTCTTGAAGGGGAAGAAACTCCATAAAGGTGTGTCTTTTTGGATTTGCACGTCGGCTACGACTAAGCTTCTGGCTGAACGCGGTGGCTACGTGGACACCATTCGGAAAGCTGGCGGCCACGTTGTAGTGGACACCTGCATTGATGAGCCTTGCTGGATTGCGTACATTGACAAGGTGGGTATGACTGATTCGCCTAAATGTGCCTATTATCGAAGGTTCAAGGAGGCCGTTGTGTCAAGGCTTTCGGACTGTGTTGAAGCCGCAGTAAAGGGGAAATGGAAATGAAAAGATCTGAAATTTCCTTGAAATGCCACAAGATCATAGGAGGTGTCGGTCAAGGCGAGGCTCTGGTCTCTCACGAGCCCATCTGCTTCTACCTTACAGACCCCAAAACAGGCGTCATCCGTGAGCGTAACCATGAATTGGCGGGAAAGAATCTTTCAAAGAAAGTGCTTGTTTTTCCGTCTGGAAAGGCCAGTTCAGTGGTCCAGATAGACGGTCTGTATAAGCTGGCAAGACACAATCTTGCTCCTAAAGCGATGATAGTCAAAGATGTTGAAACAGTCTTAGTTGTCAGCGCGTTTTTGGTGAAGGTGCCGCTGGTAGACAGATTAGAAAAAGATCCGTTTGAGGTCATCCACACCGGCGACACCGTGAAAGTGGATGCAGATAAGGGTTTGATAACCGTGAAGAAGCGTGGATAACAGCATACTCACGATACTGTCTATATTTTGTGTTGTAAGTAATTCTCGAGTCGCGCCATGCCCTCTTTGAGTTGGTCGTAGGAGATTGAGTATGATATTCTTAGGTGGCCTTCGCCGGCTTTTCCGAAGCCTGAGCCTGGTGCAGACACAACTTTTGCTTCTTTCAGCAGATTGACAGCTAGTGTTTCATCTGATTTTTCGTGTTTTGAGAAGTCTGGGAAAACGTAGAATGCTCCTTTCGGTATGGTGTAGGAGATAGATTTAATTTTTTCAAGTTCGTTAAGCACGTACTTTCTTCTTCTCTTGTACTCTTTTGTCATATCTCGAACGCAGTCTTGCGGTCCTGTTAACGCGGCAAAGGCTGCCTTTTGTGAGATCGCGTTTGGGCATAGAACAGCATAGTAGTGTAGTTTGCGTAGGGTGGCGGAGAGTTTTTTTCCAGCGGCTATGTAGCCTATTCTCCAACCGGTCATGGCGTATGCTTTTGAGAAACCGTTCACTGTGATCGTTCTGTCTTCCATGTCGGGTAAGGAGGCTATGCTGACGTGTTTTGCGTCGTCGTAGAGTATTTTCTCGTATATTTCGTCCACGAAGACTATTAGGTCGTGTTTCTGCGCTGTCTCAGCTATGATTTCAAGGTCCTGTTTGGGCAACACGTGTCCTGTTGGATTGGATGGATTGCACAGCCAAATCATCTTGGTCTTCTTGGTTATCTTGCTCTCCAAGGCTTCCAGTTCTATCCTATAGTTTCTCCTGTCGTCAAGCGGAATTGAGATTGGCTTTGCTCCTGCAATTTGAGTGTCTTCCCAACACGCAGTGTAGTATGGATCAAGAATTAGGGCTTCATCACCTGGATTAAGAAATCCTAGTGCAGTAATAAACATGGTTTCCTGAGAACCAGAGGTCACGGTTACCTCAGTTCGCGGATCGGCATCAATGCCATTGTCTTTCTCAAGCTTCGCCGCAATGGCTTCCCGCAGTTCAAGCGTTCCATCCATTTCCGTATAGTGTGTGAAACCCTTTTTGGCCGCTTGCAGAGCGGCCTCCACGATATGCTCTGGGGTCGCGAAGTCAGGTTCACCCTGCTCCATGTGGATAACATTTTTCATGCCTGCGGAGAGCTCGATCATTTTTCGGATGGATGAAGGTTTTATGAGGCTAGTTCTCTTTGCGCCTTCTAGCAAACACATTTCTCCGTTGTTCTGTTAGTTTGCCTTTGAGGAAGCATAGTTGTCGCCTACAAATTATATAAGACTTGACACCGCGTGCAAAGAAGTTCGGACCTCTGCGCGCTAAACTCAGCTTCAGATATTTCTGCAGCATCAACTAGTGAAAACGCATCTATTTCTTTCCGACAACGAAATCATATCCCATGATTCGCCTCAATTGTTTACCATACTTCTTTCTGACTTTTTCTTCAAAGATTTTGAGACCCCTTTGGAACTCTTCTTCGCTGAGCAGAGTTAACGTTGAGATGTGCTTGCTTCTCACTCTCTCAAGGTATTCTTCCGTTGGCAGAAATCCCTCGTCGTGTTTCACTATGTGGTAATGGACATTTCTGAAGCCAGATCTAACCATCAGGCCCTTAAGGCTGGGTACAGTTGGCAAACGTTTCTGATCAATAGCCACTACTCTAGGAAAATAGCGCATAATCCCTCTTTTCATTCTGTAATGCGAAGTTATCATGATTATGCAGTTGCCGTCTCTGTTCAACGTGCGACGAATCTCTTGAAGGGCTAACTCTTTGTCTTCTATATGGTGGATGACAAGGGTCATGTAGATGCAATTAAAGACGTTGTCTCTGAAGGGTAGTTTCTGTCCATCTCCCTGAACCCACAATATCTCCTTGGACTCATCCCTCTCCACCGCTTTCTTCAACATCGCAGTATCTGGTTCTAGGGAACAGATTGACGCCTTTTTCGAGGCTCTAATGCCCAGTGGGAACCTTCCAGTGCCGCATCCAACATCTAAGACGCAGCTTGAATCCTTGATTTCTCCATGCTCAATGATTTCTGAAATCCATATGTCTGCTGGAGGAGGGCGCACCTTGTCATAATAATCAGCTATTCGTGAGTAGTCGGTTTTTGGGAGGCTCAAGTCTGCCACTTTGCTGCCTTTGTATGGACATTTTGACTTGTCTTTTCCTAGCTATTAAGTCGACTGTGCGGTTAGACTCTTTGTGAGACGTTGAGGGGTCTGTGTGTTTAGTAGTTGTTGAACATGTAGGCGCAGGCTGTTTGTGTTCAGATGTTATTAACTCGCACTTGGAAACAGTAATAATACCGACTTTCTGACTGTTTGAGAGAAATGTGGGTGAATGGGTGTAGAGTTGCAGCAGGCTTCGGGTAGAGTGGTTGTTGATGTTTTGTGAAGCCGAATTCTAAGCGGTTTCAGTTGAAGGTTGAGGGTGACGAGCTTGTTGTGCTGTGTCGGGAGAGTCCTGTTAAAGGAAGAGTGAACAAGGAACAAGGAGTTGATTAAGGAACTCTCGAGGATTTTTAAGAAGAGAGTGTAGACTGTGTCTGGTTTTACTTCAAGGCAGAAAAAGGTTCTGATCTCAGGCATCGGCGTGGATGAAGCGAATTCAATTCTAACAAGATATGCGTCGAAATAGCGTCACCTGACATGTTTTACATACTCCTTAGGGAAGGTTCAAGCCATGAGGTGTTGAAGCTGACCCAGACGTTCATCTTGAATTGGACGAGAAAGGTAAGATAATGGGCATAGAGATATGGAACGCTCAAGAAAGCGGCTTGATAAAGCAGGTTGCAAGAGGCATAGCCAAAGCGGATGAAGATTAGGTTGTGTGCGCAGGGCTAGATACCTTCTAATAGACTCCAAATAGCACAAAAAAGGAAATGGCGAATTATGTTGAGAAGCATAGTTAATTCTACATCGCTTTTATTTACAACACGATAACATATAGTTACAGACCGAACACTTATCAGGAAAAGAGGCATCGTCTGAAAAACGTTTCAGCATCTCAAAACATTTCGGTTTTTGAGTAGAGCTCAGTGCCAAAAACGACTTAAATGGTTCTGGGGGGTAAAGATATAACTCATTATCAAGAAAAAAGCGATTTTCTGATTCAACAAATTGAAGGATCAATATTGGGTCAGAGGGATAGCGGGATGTTACTCTTGACCTATGTTTAATGAATCTTCTGATGTCTTCTGGTATTGGTTTTGGAGAAATGAGGAGTCCGTATGTGGCATCTAAAATTTCGGCGTAAAGTTTTGCCTTATAGATATGTTTGATTTTTATTTCTCGCTTCACTTCAACCGTTATAATTCGTATGGAATTGTCCTTCCGTATGAATCCAGTCAAATCCGGAGAAAATCTTTCCACTCTAATGATATGGAGAGCTGAATCGTCAAGAGCCCCTTTCAGTTTATCCGAGAACATTCCACTTGAAGTATTCTCTAAATAATAGTCATCCTTCAATTCTAGGAAATGGATAAACACACTTGCTAAGGCTTTTTTAATGGGTTCATAAAGGTGCTCTTCTTTCCCTGAATGCATAAAGCCTCCCACCGTTTATTTACACAGATTCTTATTTTTACTTTCTCTTTTAGTTGATTAGACCAGCAGATCATGCTAGATTAAGTTAGCTGACCTCACCTCAAAATCACAAATGAACAGAAACTTATAAAAGACTAAGCTTGCTGACTTGAAGATACGAAGCCATTTTTTAGCCGCCAAAACCTTTATATTTGGACCTATATGTCATATTGAGGAGGGCAAAAAGATGGCCATAAGCCGTGTCGAGGAAGAAGAGGAAGAAGCTAAGATAACGATACGTCTATCGAAAAAGGCATTGTCAACTCTAGATGCATTAAAGGAAGAGTCAGGTTTCGGTAGTCGAGGTCGAACCATTGAGGAAACTATTCTCTCGATCAACGATATAAGAGAGTGGCTGAAACTTTATGTTCAAATTGCAGCGCAAAGCGTTAAGGAAGGCAAGACCGTAAGTTCTGATGCGATGAGTTCAATTTGGCTGCAGATTATTCAGATCATATCAAGATTTGGGCGTGTCGCAACTTAGGCAAAGTTCGGGAGTATAGCGGAGCAGTGATCTGGTCCCCAAGACCTAACAGCAGGCTGTGAAGTTATACCTCCCGGGCGCCTAAAACTTTATGGCTTCAATTTAGCACAGGCAGAAAAAGGAAATTGTTAAGATTTTCTTCTACTTCTTTTCTTCTTTCTCCTTTTTTTCTAGAATCCTAATGCCTTCTTCTATCTTCATGATTTGTGTCTTATCGGATTTCCAAGGGATTTCCTCAAGTTTGGTCTTCTTCTGCTCTTCTTCCTTCGGCATGGTAATTCCCTGTTTAACTTTCGTTCTCTTTCTTTTTGTCCTTTTTGGGTTTTTCCGCTAGTTCTATCTCACGAACCTGATTTTCATCTGGTTTCCATGGTATATCAGAATGCTCGTCTCTTCGGGGTTTCTCTTTCTTTTCTGGCATGATTTCCACCCTCATTTAATTTTGCTTTTTACGATTTGGTCTTCTTCTTAGGACTGGTCTATAACAAACACTCATTATTTGCTCTTTGTCAGATTTCCAAGAGGCTTTAACTTTTCTTCTTTTCTTTTTGGACAATTTAGGCTGTCGACCTTAATTATAAGAGTGTAATGTAACTAAAATCTTTTACGAGCTTATTAAAGATGGCACGTTCAATGCCAATACTAGAAATATAGTAAAAACAAGGATCGTTGTTATGCCAAAAATCAAAATCAGAAACACCCACTTAAACACCCTGGTTTTACGTAGATTTACTTCCATATTTAGATTCGTCGCTTCTGCCAATGTCGCTGCGACTTCACGTGTAACGTGCGTCTTCGTCAGATTCTTGTATTTTTCAATGATTTTTTCTGGGTCTTTGGGACTCATGCTATACTTCATAGGTCTATAACCAAGCAAAGAGCACGCTACACCTAAAACGAACAATGCCGTTCCTGCAACAAGTGTAACGGCTAGATGAATGTAGAAAGGATTCTGAGCAGAGATTCTCTCCAATACAAAAAACCCTATGCCCATAAACAAGGTAGCGATAGTGGCGGCAATGATCATAAAATTGTTCAGTTTATTGTCTATCCTTTCTTTTTGCTCCCATTCAAAATCATACGCTCTTATGATTATTTCGAAGATTTTTTCGTCTGGTTCTTGAGAGGACATTCCCTATTCTCTTTTTGTTCTTCGCTTCATTTTCGTATTTAAATCATGTAGTCTTTCCGACCTCACAGGCTGCGACAGAGCAGAGTGAAAATAAAATAGATAAAACTTCAGATTCCATGCTAGTTCTGCAAGACTTTGTTGAAGAGAAATGTGGTGAGATTTTAACTGCTTTTTAACATGGGCATTTTGATTTCTTTCTTTCTGGCTATCTCCTTTGCCTTTTCGTAGCCTGCGTCTGCGTGTCTCACTATGGCTGTTCCCGGGTCAGTTGTCAACACACGTACTATCCTTTTTTCTGCTTCCTTTGTTCCGTCTGCGACCAGGCACATTCCTGCGTGGATGCTGTAGCCTATGCCTACGCCGCCGCCGTGGTGAACCGAAACCCACGTGGCGCCTGCAACCGCGTTCAGCAACGCATTTAGTATGGGCCAGTCGGCTATGGCGTCGCTTCCGTCCTTCATGCCTTCGGTTTCTCGGTTAGGTGAGGCTACGCTTCCACCGTCCAAGTGGTCCCGTCCAATCCAAATTGGTCCGTGCAGTTCGCCTTTCTTGACCATGTCGTTGATTATTTTTCCAAACTTTGCTCGTTCACCGAATCCAAGCCAGCAGACGCGGGCTGGTAAGCCCTGAAATTTCACTTGTCCCTTGGCCTTCGTAATCCAGCGGCATAGTTCGGTATTATAGGCGAATTCGCGCAGTATGACGTCGTCCAGGGTGTATATGTCGTCGGCTCGGTCAACTAGCGACGTCCACCTGAAGGGTCCTCTGCCTTCGCAAAACATAGGTCTAATGTACCGCTGCACAAAGCCTGGATAGGCAAAGGCTTCTTTTAACCCGTCATCGTAAGCCTGTTGACGTAAGTTGTTGCCATATTCAAACACGACCGCGCCTTTCCGCATCATCTGAACCATAGCTTTGACGTGTGCATGCATGCTTTTCTTAGCCTTGGAGACGTAACTGACAGGATTGTCTTTTCGAAGCTTGTCTGCCTCTTCCTTTGACACGCCAGCTGGGTAGTAGCCGTTCAACGGGTCATGAGCCGATGTCTGATCCGTGACAACGTCCGGAATGATGCCGCGTTTGACTAGTTCAGGATGAATCTCAGATGCGTTGCCAAGCAGTCCAATGCTCTGTGGCTTTTTCTCTTCCTTGGCGTGTTCAACCATGGCTAGGGCTTCGTCGAGGTCGTCTGTCCATGTTTCGAGATATCCGTGTTTGAGGCGTCGGTCAATAGCCCTCTTATCAATTTCAACGATCAGCGCGATGCCGTTGTTCATGGTTACTGCTAGAGGCTGCGCCCCTCCCATTTCGCCTAAGCCAGCGCTTAGGACAAGCTTACCTGCCAAGCTGGATTTGTAATGTTCTTTGGCCACAGCCGCCAACGTCTCGTAAGTGCCCTGCAATATGCCCTGTGTGCCAATGTAGGCCCAAGAGCCCGCGGTCATCTGCCCGAACATTATCAAGCCTTTCTGCTCCAGCTCGTAGTAATAGTCCCAAGTGGCCCACTTCGGAACAAGCATGCTGTTCACGATTAAGGCTCTAGGCGCCCACTCATGAGTCTGAAACACAGCCACTGGCTTGCCACTCTGAACGAGCATGGTTTCATCGGGCTTAAGCTTATGCAAAGTCTCAACAATAGCGTTGAAGCACTCCCAATTGCGCGCAGCTTTACCAGTCCCACCATAAACAATGAGCTTTTCCGGGTCTTTGGCCACTTCAGGGTCAACTACATTGTAGAGCATGCGCAAAATGCCCTCAATCTGCCAATTTTTGCAGTGCAATTCAGAACCTGAAAGATGCTTCAACGCCTTATGTTTAGGCTTGGCAAGCTTAAGTTTCTGCACACTACACGCGCCTCCGCAATGACGCATATTGACTAGACCACGTAATAATCTTTGCTTGCTCAGATTACGCCGATCTGAGCCATCATTCGTGATAAAAATTCCCGAGCCCTAACCATGTTTATGGCATTGTTGACATCAATTTCATCGGTTTCTAACACTATAGGCGGTCGGCGCCTTCTTACCAGAATGAGCTCCAGAACCTTTCGAAAGTCTATTTCACCCATTCCTAAAGGAAGATTATCAGTGCCTCTGCGAGCAATTACGCCTTTGGCATCTGAGAGATGTACAAGATCGATGTGGTCGATGATCATCTCGCAGAATTCTTTAACAGTCAACTTGCTAACATGGAAAAATGCTCTCGTTCTAGGATTTTGACGCAGGAAGTTGCAGGTATTTTGCGCGTGAGCCACATCAAAACATAATCTCAGATGATCTGAACGCGATTCCTTTATCACACGAAGCAGATCGTGAGGTGACGCAGTGAAAATAGGGTACAGCAATCGATCGAGGTAAAGGCAGGCGTTTATGTTCTCCAGACAAAGAACCACATCTAGGTTCTCAAGAAGATGATTCAGAGACCTTATGCCCTCAACGCACTTCTGAACAGCTCTATCGCGAAGAGCAACCATATTTTTGATCGTTCCCAGCTTTGTAACATTCTGGAATGCGTGGAAAACAACGCGCCTGCAATTTACCCCTGCGGCTAGCCTAACTGCTCTCTCAAGACAAGCCAAGCCACGCATCCTGTAGTTTTCGTCAACAGCATCCGAAATCGTTAATTCACTTGGGGTATGAATCGAAACAAACTGTAGTTCCGCAGAGTAACCTCTAAGCACTTTTTCAATCTGCCTAAAGGAATGCGTGAGTTGACTTTCAAAAGTAATGATTTCTACAGCGTGAAACGCTTTGTTAATTCTGTCCTCAAGCTGACTTGAAACGCATGCAGCCTTAGCGGCAATGACTAGAGCCAGCGGCTCTGCCCCCTTCTTACATCTTTATTCTGTATCGCATGGGTCGTGAAATTTCGCCAATTCTCTCGTTATGACATTGTCTTCGTCTGGTAAGGTTTTGAGTCCTCTTCTGATCCACATGGGCAAATAGTGTTGGCAGTATTGTGTGGCAAAGCGATGGTCAAGGAAGATTATGGCGCCTCTGTCCTCAAGCGTGCGTATGGGTCTCCCCGCTGCCTGCGCTGCCTTTTTCAACGCGGGAACGACGTAGCCATATTCTCTTCCATGTCCCGGAAAACAGCGTTCAAAATACCTGATCTGAGCCTTGACCTTTGGCGTGGGCTCCGCATAGGGCACGCCGACTACGGCAACTGAATTCATCTGATCGCCCGGATAATCCGCGCCTTCAGACGAACGTCCACCCTGCACTCCCAAAAGGACGGCGCCACCGCGTCTGGCATAAGACTTGAACTTGCTGACTAAACGGTCGTTTTCCCTCGACTTCATGCCTCTATGCTCATGCAGCAACGGCTTCTCCAAGCTATTCTCAATCCCTGCCTCCAAGAGCCTATCCAAAACCTCGTAAGAAGCGGTGAAGACGCCGACGTTGGCCGGGGTGTTATGCACCACCTCAACAACTCGCCTGACCAGTTTCTTATACATGCTCGGAGTGCGCTGCTCCATGGCTGTTGTCACGCCCAAGCAGGCGAGGCTGAGAATGTGCTCCTTAGGGAAGGGCGAGGGCACTGCTTCGCACACTGTTGAATCGGGCATGTGGGTCATTCTTACATAAGACTCAAGCGGCTGAAGAGTTCCAGACATGTTGACGCTGCAACAAACCGCTGAGAAAACAGGCTCAGTTATCTTCGCGGGGTCAAGCGCCACAACCTCCAACTTGGCTGAGGGAGAACCAGTCGCTGAAATGTAGCGGCCCAAAATATGAGTGTACGCAACATCGTCAGACGTCTCCAGCCAACGCAGCATGAACTCGCCTACACGATGAATGAAAGAACGCGGATACTTGCCCTGCGTCAACAACTGCTGCTTAATGAGGTTGCCAGTCTCATGCATGTCCTCAAAGAAAGGTTCAGGCTCGCCGATGCCCGTCTTCTTAGTTAAAGCGTCGATGAGCAGCAGGGGAGAAACGTAGCTTTCTTTCTCAACCTCACCAGCCAGCCGCTCAGTCAAGACGCGAAAGTGCCTAGCAAAATCAGCCATTTCATGATGACGAAACCTTTCCGCCTCCAACTGTGCCTGACGCATAGCAAAGAGGGTCAAGCTATCACTGGCGATGTCCACCGCTGTGTCTGGCAGGTTGTGCGCCTCGTCAACTATGAGTATGACTTCTTGGAAGGGTCTGTCCAGATGCTTGAGAAAGGCGCCTCGAACAGAAGGGTCAAAAACATACATGTAACTCAAAGCCACAACATCAACCTGGCTCAAACATTTCTTGACCAGCTCATACGGGCAGAAGCCTTCAGCTCGACAGACCTCCTGAACCTCAGAAGCCTTGTAAGGCTGAGACACAACATGCTGCATCAAATCATTGAACCGTTCATCCTTTCTCTCAATGTTCTCAAAGTAGACACACTGCTCCCTCTTCTTCAGTAATTCGCAGATTTCCATGGCTGACGCTGCATCCGGTGCATGACGAACAATAAACGGGTGAAAACACATCTCAGTGCGTCCGCGAACGGAAATTCCGGACACGTCTTGCCGCTTCGCAATGGCGCCCAGCTCCTCAATGACTCGTTCGTGTTGCCGATGAGTCTTAGCCACATAGAGAATCTGCAAGTCATGTTCCTTGGCCAGGGGCAAACAGGCTGACAACGCCGAAACAGTTTTGCCCAAGCCATTGCTGCCCTCAATAAGCACGTGCCTACGGTCTTTTACAGCATCGAAAATGGTGTTCGTGAACAGGTCCTGATACGGTCTGACCCGAGGATAGGGAAAGAACTCTTCCACTCGCTCGCTAAGTCTGCGCTGAGCCGCCACAGTCAAGGAAAATCCCTGCTACCATGCAGCTTATGCAAGCTAGGCTGACTGGCCTCTCGCTTAGGAACAGGACAAATTAAACGGACTGGACACGTTTTATGCAGAGGGTTGCGAGCACGACAGTATTCCCTGCCCAGACTGATCAGGAGCAGATGAATCGCCAGATAGTCCCTGGTCGCATAGAGAGACTCAAGCGAACCCCGAATCTCCTCATAATTACCATTCAACGGTGCTAGATTCAGTCTCCTCGAAACGCGATGAACATGCGTGTCAACTGGCACAATAGCCTTCTTCGCAACGAACAAGAGCACAACGTCAGCAGTTTTCGGTCCAACCCCTGGAATGCTCATAAGCGTAGGCCGAGCTTTATCCAGAGGCTCAGAGTACACGAAATCAAGTGAACCCTTGAAACGCTCGAGAACATCTTTAGCAAGCGCAATAATCGTCCTAGCCTTGTTCCTGAACAAACCGCCGACTCGAATGGCATCTTCAATATCCTTGACTTTCGCCTTCGCCAAACCTTCAGGAGTTATGTCATATTTTTCTGACAAGTTTTTGTAAGCGCGGTCTCTGTTCCTGTCATTCGTAGCCTGCGACAGAACAGTTCTGATCAGAGCTTGAAAAACATCTCTTCGCGAAACAGTCCACTCTGGAAGACCGAACTCGTCAGCGAGTATGTGCAGAATCTTCTGCGCCCTCTCCCTTTCCCGATCACTCATCTGCCAAGTCGCCAATTCAGTTTAAAAGCAGTAAGTAGTAATACGAAGCAATAAATAAGCCTGCAACGTGATCCAGAAATGCGCGCAAAGATCATTCAAGAGGAGATTAAGAAAAACGAAACCACCTTTTACGCGTTAAGGCTCGAAACCAAAAACGCCCACCTAATCATGCTCAGCGAAAGCGAAGACAACCTAGGCACACTGGCAGTAGCAGTGCCACCAACAGAAAAAATGGTTGGACCACCCATTTCCTCTGTGCTGCTAGGCGACAAAAACGCCATCATCGCACGCTTACTCGCCGAACGATTAGCCCATAAAACGGGAAAAATAGGCTTAGCATCCGTCTATGCCAAAACACTAGACGAAAGAAGCGCGGGGAAAGTGTTCATAGAACTGTTTGAGAAAACATTCAAGGAAAAGGAGGAAACCAAGAACCCATGAGCCTGCGCAGCTTCATCTCCGAAATGAAAAAGAAAAAGCAGGTCGTGCAAGTTGAAGACCCAGTTTCGCCTCGCTTTGAAATCTCAGCTTTCATGAAAGAATTCGACGGCGGACCAATACTCCACTTCAATAACGTGAAAGGAACCAACACCAAAGTCGTGGCTGGAATCTGCGGCACACGCCAACGACTGTGCTGGGCCCTAGGCGTGACTCAGGAAGGCCTCTACACGAGAGCTACTGAGTCGTGGCGAAAACCCACAAGGGCCAAAGTTGTGAAGGATGGACCGGTGAAAGAGGTTGTCGAGAAGCCTCGCCTGTCAAAACTACCCATTCTGACGCATTTTGAGCAGGACGGAGGCGCCTACATAACCTCCTCCGTCATCTCAGCCCGCAGCCCAGACGGAAAAATCGAGAACGTCTCTATCCATCGCCTTCAAGTTCTAGACGACACACACCTAGCAATCCGACTCGTGCCACGCCATTTATGTCAAATGTGGAAGACGGCAAAAGAACAGAAGAGATACGTGAACGTAGCCATATCCATAGGCACGCATCCAGCAATCATGCTAGCCGCTGCCTCACCTGTTCCATTCGGCGTAAGCGAATTCGGCGTGGCAAACTCATTCCTCAACAACAAACTGACACTGGTCAAGTGTGAACACGTCAACGCTTACGCTCCAGTCGAAGCTGAAATAGTCTTGGAGGGCAAACTCTTAACCGACAAAGATGTGGTTGAAGGCCCTCTAGTTGACATAACAGGAACCTACGACATTCAGCGAAAGCAGCCTGTCATCGAACTTGTAAACATGATGCATCGGAGAGACCACATCTATCAAGCGTTATTGCCCTCAGGTTCAGAGCACAAGCTGCTGATGGGACTGCCACACGAAACCATGATATGGGAAGCCGTGTCAAAAGTCGTGCCCACCGTCGAGGCTGTTAACCTTTCAACAGGCGGATGCGGATGGCTCCACGCAATAGTTTCAATCACCAAGTTGGCTGACGGAGACGCTAAAAACGCTTTGGCAGCCACGTTCAGCGCTCACCCAAGCCTCAAACACGCGGTTGTGGTTGACACCGACATAGATGTCTACGATTCAGACATGGTGGAATGGGCAATCGCCACGCGCTTCCAAGCAAGCGAAGACCTTCTAGTTATCCCTCAAGCCAGAGGCTCAACACTCGACCCCTCAGCCGACCAAGAAACAGGGCTCACTACCAAAGTGGGCGTTGACGCTACTAGACCCCTGACCAAAGCCAGAGAAAAGTTTGAACGAGCCATCATACCGGTTTCAAAGAGAACTGCCGAGTCAATAGCTGAAGTCAAGAGGCGCTCTGAACGGAAAAAATCATGACCAAAAACTCGGGACAAAGTCAAACTGGTCAGCTGCGCCGCGCTTTAGGGTTGTTTGACGCCACAGCCATCAGCCTAGGCGCCATCATAGGCGCCGGAATATTCGTGGTAACGGGAATCGTCGCTGGTTTGGCGGGACCCAGCTTCATCATATCCATCATCTTAGCCGGTGCCATCGCTTCTTTCTCAGCCCTGAGCTTCGCTCAACTCAGCGCCTACATGCCGCGTGAAGGCGGAGGCTACGAGTTTACGTATCAAATGATCTCACCATACGCTGGCTTCTTGGCTGGCTGGATGTGGGTTTTCTCCAACCTCTTCATAGGCGGCGCCGTGTCTCTTGGTTTTGCTCAATACTTGGCAAGCGTTTTTCGGGTTTTAGAGCAGTCAGTGACGATTGTGGCGGCAGTCTTCTGCCTCTCCTTCACTCTTCTCAACTATTTTGGCGTTCGCCAGTCTGCCCTAGTCAACAACGCTTTGGTGGTAGCTAAGGTCTTGATCGTGATCTTCTTCATCGTATTCGGTCTTGGTTTCATCAACTTAGAGAATTTTAACCCGTTCATGCCAAGAGGGTCTTCAGGCCTGTTCCAAGCCGCTGCCTTGATCTTCTTTGCTTACGGCGGATACGCCAGAGTGACAACGGTAGCCGAGGAGGTGAAGGACGCCGGCCGCACGATTCCTAAGGCGATAGTCTTGGCGTTGGCAACATCAACAATCCTCTATGTATTCATTGGTGTCGTTGCCGTCGGACTTGTTGGTTCACAGAGCTTGGCATCGTCTGGTTCGCCATTAGCCGACGCAATCAACGTAACCGGAAACTCTGCGGCTGTTTTCGTCGTATCGATCGGCGCCATGATGGCCACGGCAAGCGTCCTCCTGATGACTATCCTAGGAGTTTCAAGAATGACCTTTGCCATGGCCAGAAATCGGCAGCTGCCAACATTCTTAAGTCATATACATCCCAGGTTTCAAACTCCTCATTACGTTGTCTTGTTAACGGGACTAGCTTCAACCGTCCTCGTGTTTGGAGGTTTCTCACGCATCGTAGCCGTCGGCACGTTTTCTCTTCTCTTTCATCACGCTTTGGTCAATTTGTCAGCAACTAGGCTCAGACCTGAAAGCAGACGTTATCCCATTTTGGTCTCAGTTGCAGGCTTCGTTTTCTGTCTGGCACTGCTAGCGTTTCTTTCTAGTGATGCTTGGATAATTGGCGTAGCCGGGGTCTTAATAGGATCAGTGTATTACGAGTTTGCAGTGCGAACAAAAACTGCAAAAGACGTCGGCTAGTTTTTACAAGCGGTTTTAATACACTGCTTCATTGGAGCGAGGGCAACAGCGACCTCGTTTAAGGTCGGCGCATAAAACGCTGTCTTAGCAGAGTTGGTCATCAATGTCTTGACGCCGAGATCCTTCACCCAGGTTGTGAGGATACACGTGTCACGTAGCACGTGTCCGCCAGCTTTCTCGATGACGGCAACCTGTTCTATGGCTTTCTCTCTGATGTACCTTGAAGTGCAGACCCACAGTTCTGTGTTCTTCTTAACCTTCTTTCCGTCAATGGCGTCTGCAATCTTCTGCAGTTCTCCGGCTGAACAATGAGGGCATCCAAAGAAAACGAGGTCTGGCTGCTGAGTTGCTGTGCAAAGATCGTCAGCTGTTTTCTTCAAATCCTTAGGCTCAACTGATACGGTTTCAAATTTCTCTCTTCTGTCTGTCTTATCCAGTGCAGCGTGGAACAGTGCTGTCATGCCGCTGGAAGCCAGAGCCGCGCTCAATTGCTTCAGGTCGTCGTCTGCACCCTGCAGTCTCTCAAAAGCTGGAATTCTGTCGCCCAGCTGCTTGCCGAGAAGGATTCCTAGAGAACCGAAATCTGTTTCGTTTCGAAGCGGCGCTTCAACCCTCACTATCACGTTGGGTTGGCGATTCTCAGGCTGATGCATGCCATAGTTCGGGGTCTTACCTATTAGGGCAGCGGCTAGGGCGCTTGGGCCTCCTTCACGGTTTGTCCAAGCTTTCAGAACGGAGTTGGCGTAGACCACGGCTGAGGACTCTGACCATGCCAAGTGCTCACCAATTTTTGGTTCTTGAAAGTAGTATGGTGTGCACGTGAGCGTTGGTTGAACACGCATTTTCCTGAAGAGTTCAATCACACGTTTTTGTTGGTGAACTCGTTCCTTTTTGTAGCGTTTCTGAAGATACCTTGGGTCGAAGCTTGACGGATTGAGGGTGGCTACTGTGCGTGCTCTTCCGCCTTGCCTAGCCAGTGCTTCGAGAAAGTCAATTGCGGCGTCTCCTAAGTGCTTGTAGGACACACCTGAGATGTGAGCTGAGTCAATCGGTACGAGTTTGGTAGCGCCGAAGAGGTCGCCTAAGCGGACAAGTATTTTCATACAGACTTGGCTGGCCCATCCGTGTTCGCCGTCTAGCATTCGCTCTTCTTGCTTGGTCAAGTACATGTCGAATTAGCCTCGCTTCACGACTCTCACTGTTCCTTTGTCTCCGTTAACCTCAACGGTGTCGCCTGTTCTGATTTTTCCGATGTTGATTTGGTCAACCATTGGGATCTCAGAGATGATGGCGCCGACGACCACAAGAGTGTCTGCAACTGTGTTGACGATGGCTTTTGGGCCTAGTCCTTTTTTGACGAGTGAATACAGCACGTAGCTGCCAACGGTTGAGCCATGTCCAGATGGAAAGCACAGTACTCTATCCTTGAGGGCTTTGCCCTTCAGGTCGTGGTTTTTTTCGATGACTACACCAGTTGTGTAATCGACTCCACCTAGGAAGCTGAGGGGTCTGTGAGAGACCAGTGCGGTTCCGATTCCAACGCCTGAAGTTATGCCTCTTCCAATTAGAACTTTTTCAGCTGTCCTCAAGTTGTGCCTTCACCGTAGTTCTAGAAGGATATTTTTGCTGATGATGGGAGTTCGCCCAGTAATTTCGTGGCTGCGTTGCCTACTTTTTCTCTGTTTTTCTCTTCTGTGTATACTCTGAGTATGTTGATGAATCCTTTAAGTACATCGAATATGCCTGAAACCTCACCGAGTCGCTGCGGAACCTTCTCGCCTCCGCGGGTTCGTGTGAAAACAGGGATTTCCATGGGCTCAAGGAACACCGAGTGGCTATATGGCACCGAGGGCAGGGTGGGCACGTCTATGACTACGGCTTGGGGATCAACCTTAGCCATAGCCGCAATTCGGTCCCGGAGCTGGTTGCGTATCTCTTCGTGGCTGAACAGGTTTGAGACGGTTTTGTCCCGTACATAGAAGGTTCTGTCGTAGGCGCATTTCAGCAGTCTTCGCCTCTCAAGGTTTTCAATGGTTTTCTTTGATTTTTTCGATTTCTTGAGCATGGTCCAAACGGTGTAGTCGTCAAAAGACAGGTATTCCTCAGTCGTCTTGAAGTCGATGAGGCCAAGTTCGTCCTTGGCTTCTTCCATTGCCATGGCCAGCATCAATTGGACAGCTCTTCCAACTCTGTGGAAATATATGCTTTTGAAGGATTCAACTCGGGCCAGAATGAATGATTCCAAAGCGGATAATGCACCTAGGTCAACGGCTAAGTTCTGATCGAGCACGTCAAGAGTTTGGATTAGGCGCAAAACATCCACGTAGCCGTACTGAGCGCCTGTGTGATATGTATCGCGCACGACAAAGTCAAGTTTGTCCACATCCACGGCGCTGCGTATGATCTGATCCATGAAGGCTCGATTCGGTTTGTGTAGCCAGCCTACAGAGAGTTTGGCCACTTCGTTGGCGTCGAACCCAAGCTTTCTGATTATGTCTTTCAGTTCTGATTTCTGGACGACCCACACGTTGATGTCTTCATGGGTCTTGCTCAAGAACTTGACAAGCAGATGCTCAAAAATATGCGAAAAGGGGCCATGTCCGACGTCGTGTAGCAATGCGGCTATGCGAATCATCTGGTACTCGTCGTCGTTGAAGTGTTTTGAAAGGTAGGGGTTTTCAGCCATCAGCCCCGCTAGATGCATGACGCCGACGCTGTGCTCGAATCTTGTGTGGTTGGCCGCTGGATAAACGTATTCGGCCCCAGATAGTTGCCTGAGTCTTCGAAGTCGCTGCACAGGAAATGAGTCAATGATTTGTTTTTCAGCCTCGGTGATGTAGACGTAGCCGTGCACGGGGTCTTTGATTTCGCCCCAATACTGCCTCAACATGGACGCCTCAATAATAACAGTTTCATTTTGTCAACTGTTATTAAAGGAT
>Ga0315310_10000989_pt1 | contig 17843 bp, 12 predicted proteins | sample TDP5_MG_FD_203630 | JGI IMG/M metagenome (GOLD analysis project Ga0315310, IMG submission 203630) | Freshwater sediment microbial communities from Lake Towuti, South Sulawesi, Indonesia - TDP5 | ecosystem: Environmental > Aquatic > Freshwater > Lake > Sediment | place: Indonesia: South Sulawesi... | reverse complement strand
GACCAGGGGAGAAGGAGACCCGATCGCATGCGACGAAATCTTCCGTGAGTTGCAGCAGGTGTATCCCGGCCGGATTTTCACACTAAAGCCGCCTTACGATGAACGGGAAGTGAAGCATGTGATTGCCCAGTGCGATTTCTTTGTTGGCGCCCGTATGCACGCCTGCATCGCCGCGCTGTCGCAATGTGTCCCCGCGGCGGGAATGGCTTACAGCGGAAAGTTCGCCGGTGTCCTGCGGAGCGTTGGTATGGAATCGGCCGTTGTTGACCTGCGCAGCCTTTCCGTCGACCAAGCGGTTGCCGCACTGAGTTCGATTTACCATTCACGCGATGTGCTTAGGTCCGTGCTAGAACGAGAGATGCTCATGGTGAACCAGGTTACACGCAATCTTCTGAAGGATTGCCGTGTCGAGATTGACGGGCCGCGTAGAGGTGAATAGGGAGTGATCCGGCCAGATGAGTGACGGCGTCCCCTGCTTACGGGTGTTGTACAGCTTTGCTCCAAAGCTGGATGGTCAAAGAATCGGTTACACCGCGTGGCAGCAGATCAATGGCGTGGCCGGGGCAGGCGCTGATGTACTGGCGTGCGTCGGTGTGCTTCGGGTGCCGGTTCACCCGAACGTAACAGTATGGCCAACGCTATCCTGGAAGAGATTGCGCATCTCCTACAAGCTGGTTGGAAGATTGCGCTCGTATGTTTTGCACGACTGGATCGTCGCGCGGCGGGTGGAAAAGCTCGCAGGGAAGGTCGACATTGTCCATGCATGGCCGCTTGGTGCCTTACAGACTCTTCGGACCGCCCGGCGACTGGGGATCGCCACGGTACTGGAGCGGCCCAACACTCACACCCGATTCGCGTACGCGGTTGTGCAGAAGGAATGTGATCGGATCGGAGTTCCCCTACCGCCAGGCCACGAGCATGCCTACAATGCCGCCGTACTGGAGCGGGAAGAAGTCGAGTACGAACTGGCCGACCGTTTGTTATGCCCTTCGGACTTTGTGATGCGGACGTTTATGGAACGAGGGTTTTCCCGCGAGAAACTGGCGAGACATAGCTACGGATTCGATGAAAACCGCTTTCACCCCGACGTGGCGCGCGAACGCAACCGTGGAATCGTAGTGTTATTTGCTGGTGTATGTGCGGTGAGAAAGGGGCTCCACTTCGCTTTGGAGGCATGGCTGAAGTCCCCGGCGCACCGGGATGGCGTTTTTCTCGTTGCCGGCAAATTCATACCCGGATACGCGGAGAAACTCGCGCCTATGCTCAGTCACCCCAGCGTGCATGTCCTCGGGCATCGGAGCGACCTTCCGGAGCTCATGCGCCGGAGCGACGTCCTGGTGCTCCCCACGATCGAGGAAGGGAGCGCTCTGGTTACTGCGGAGGCACGAGGCAGCGGTTGTGTTCTTGTGGTCTCCGACGCTGCGGGTGCGGACTGCAAACACCTCGAAAATGCGCTCGTGCATCGGGCCGGAGACGTGGAAACTCTCACCGAGCACCTCACCATGCTGCATGAAAACCGCGGCCTCCTCGAAAGATTGCGGGCTGCTTCGCTCAGCACGGTAAACGAGATAACCTGGACTGCCGCAGGAGTCCGATTACTCGAAGTCTATGGAGAAGTCGTAGCGGCACACGGGCCGCAACGGGGGAGTCAGGCGGAGAACGGCGCAAGCTAACCTTCTGACCATCGGGCGCCGAGCTACTCTCGATGACCGCGCGAAAAGCATTTTTGAGCGGAGCAGTGAAGCTGGGCGCCGGGCAAATTGTCACCCAGCTTTGCTCTTTTGTGCGTAGCGTGGTCCTGGCGCGCTTGATCAGCCCGGAGAACTTCGGCATCGCGGCCACCTTCGCAATGACCTACGCGTTGATGGAAATGGTCAGCAACGTGTCGGCGCAGACGCTGTTGGTGCAGGCTCCCGACGGTGACGACCCAAGCTTCCAGGGTACTGGTCACTTGGTGATTGCATGTCGCGGCATGCTCAGTGCGACGGTGTTATTTGTCCTTGCGTCTCCACTGTCGCTTCTATTCGGTGTGCCGCAGGCACGCTGGGCGTTCTACTGGATTGCTGCAATTCCGCTTCTGCGAGGTTTTGCTCATCTTGACCTTAGCCGGTTCCAGCGTAATATGCGGTTTGGTCCGCAGATTGCTGTTGACAGCATTAGCGGCCTGTTGGTCACTGTGCTTGCCTGGCCCCTTGCCGCTTGGCTGCGCAATTACGCCGCCATGTTGTGGCTTCTGCTGTTGCAGGCCGCCTTTTACGCGATCGGTTCCCACGTGGTCGCTGAGCGCCGCTATGTCTGGACTCGGCGTCGCGACTACGTCGTCCGGTTTCTTGTTTTTGGTTGGCCGCTGCTCATCAATGGCCTCCTCATGTACGGGATCCTCCAAGGTGACCGCTTCGTGATTGGTGTCTCCGGCCGCGTCTTTCCTCAGAGCACGTTTACGCTGACGGACCTCGGAATTTACTCCGTCGCCTTCGCCGTCACTATGGCGCCAAGCACGCTCTTTACTAATATCGCAAATTCTCTCTTCCTGCCGGTATTGGCACGTGCGCAGGCCGCGCCGGAACAGTTTGTGAGGCGTTACATGGCTTGTGCCCAGATTCTGGCATTTGCGGCGGCCGTGATCGCCATTCCCTTCATTGTCGCTGGGCACTGGATTGTTCCGCTGGTGTATGGGCCCAAGTACTCGGCGGCCGGGGTGTTCATCGGGTGGTTGGGCGCGATGTGGGGCACACGCGTTTTCCGTACGGCGCCAACGCAGGCGGCTTTAGCGCTGGGCGACAGTCGGAACTCTATGATTGCGAACATGGCTCGCACGACTGCCTTAATCGGCGTGCTAATTGCCGCCGCGACCGGCAGTGGTCTCATCTGGATTGCGATCTGCGGCTTTTTGGGCGAGGTTTTGGCGACAGCCGTTTGCATATGGCGGTTATGGGCCAGGCACCACGTTGCTCCAGGACTGTCCTTAGCACCATTTGCGGTATCGGGCATGGGAATGGCAGTAGCACTGGTTGCACAACTCGGTACCTTCAGTCGGATCAGTACGCTTGTGATCGGGGTCGTCCTGCTGGCAACATGCGCGGGAACCATGGTGCTTTGTTTCCCGGACCTGCGGCACAACCTGCGCGGACTGCTCCGACTTTCGAGCCCGCAGGTAGCCGCTCAGAGTGCGAGATTGTGATCCGGTTCGCGCGCGAAGGCCACACAAAATATTCTTGGAGCAGAGTCGACCGGTAGGGTAGAATCTAGTGCGCGTTATGATTCTCGCTTTTGCGCCAGAGCCCGAATCAGCAAACGGAACAGATTAGGAGGTGCAAAGTGAGGGTAATGCGGATTTTCTTATCGGTGGGCGGGCTGGTTTTGCTTCTGGGATCATTCGCCTTAGGCGCGGACATCTACATTACGCAGAATGCCTCGGGCGGCGACACCGGAACCGATTGTGCTAACGCCCACTCGGCGGCGTGGTTCAATGCCAACGCCACTGGCGGAAATACCTATCACCTTTGCGGCACATGTACTGGGACGGCGGGCAGCACGATGCTGACGCCGCCTAACAGCGGGTCGGCGGGTAGCGTGGTCACAATCCTGTTCGAGACTGATGCCGTGTTGACAGCCCCGTACTGGGGCGGGGCGAACGCTGGTGCAATCAGCGTCTCCAGTAAGGGATATATAACGATTGACGGCGGCTCGAACGGCATCATCCAGAACAGCGCCAATGGCACGGCGTTGACCTACCAACAGGCCTCACAGGGCATCTATGTGACCGGGTCGAATCACATCGAAATCAGGAATCTGACGATTCAGAACATCTACGTGAACGAGGGAAGCAGTCCCAGTGCAACCGACACCGGTGGACTGACGACGGCTGACATACGCTTGGTTGGAAACAACAACAACATCTCTATCCATAACAATGCGCTCAACAACGCGAGGAGCGGAGTGCGCGTGGACTTTGATTCCGCGACGCTTGATACCATCAGCATCCATAGCAATTCCATCAGCGACCACTGCTGGGGCATAATGATGGGGTCCGGGTCTGCAGGCACCCCTGCGGCGACCGATGTGACGATTCATGACAACACAATCACTGGCTGGCTCAACTGGCAGTGCCCCGCCAATGCTAGTTTTTGTACAAACAAAACGGACGCCTATCACACGGACGGAATGATCCTCTATACCTACGGGAGCTCCACCTTCGAGCCGCTGATCTACAACAACTTCATTCATGGAGACCTTGGACGAGGGTCGCCAACAGCTTACATCTTTTGTACCTATGGCAGCACACCGCCCGGCGCGACTTGCACTATCTTCAACAATTTGCTGGTAAACGACGGTGATCATGGCCTGACGCTGATTTGGACAGGGGGAAGCGGCGTTAACCATCGCATCTACAACAACACCATAGTTGGCTATTCGGGCAGTTCCGGCACGCTCTTGATGCTGAGCAGCGGAAGCGGCATCGTGCTGGAGAACAACATCATAATGAACGGAGGTAAGGCCATTGGAAGCTATGGCAGCCTCCCCGACGTGATTGCTACATCCGATTACAATATCTTTTACAACATAAATAACGGCAATCCGGCGTCCATGTTCTACGACGAGGATGGAGGGAACTTTTACTCGTGGAGCCAATGGCAAGGCTTGGGATTCGACCCGCACAGTAGCCTGAACAATCCTCAATTGGACTCGTCATACAAAATCTCCTCTGCGTCATCTCCTGCATACCAGGGGGCAACAAACCTGAGCAGCTTGGGAGTCCCCGAGCTCAACGTTGACAGGGCGGGCCTGCCGCGTCCAACAAGTGGCGCCTGGGATATGGGAGCATACCAATTTCAATTTGTTAGCGGCACTCGACCTGACCCCCCAACAAATCTCCGCGTGACCAGCGTAAAGTAACAGAGGCCTGGCTGAAACGTGCCCAATTACACCTACGATCTACCTGAAAACTACTACTTCGGTGGCGGAGGCGACTCTTTTGCCACGCCTGCGGCCGTCATCGTGCTGGTCTTGGCTGGCATCCTGATTTTCATTCTGCCGAGGAAGTATGCGGTCGTCCCTTTTCTGATAGCTGGCCTGTTGATCCCTCTGAACGTCTCGCTGGTAGTTGCGAAGCTTCACTTCAACGCTGATCGGATTTTGATCCTCCTAGGCTGGATTCGTCTCCTCTTCTGGAGAGAGCGATATCCAAGCCGCCTGAATTCACTTGATAAGGCCATCTTATACAGCGCTTTGGTCACTTCGGTCGCCTACGTTCTGGTCTGGAGAGAGTTCGGCGCCCTAGTTAACCGCCTGGGCGCTCTGGTCACGGTATTGGGGTCGTATTTCCTACTCCGCTCGTTGGTTCGAAGCAAGGAAGATGTCGTTCGGGTAATCCAGGTGCTCGCAGTTATAGTGGCATTTATCGCGCCGCTGGTGTGGCGCGAACACGCCACACAACATAACGCCTTTTCCCTGGTAGGAGCGCGAGAGCTCAGCGACATGCGGGCGGAGCGGGTACGCGCTGCGGGGCCCTTTGGGCATGCAATCATTGCGGGCACATTTGGGGTTGTGCTGGTCCCCCTATTCGTGGGCCTCTGGTGGTACGGGCGCGGCAGGCTTCTGGCGACGATTGGTATCGTTTCCTCCTGCGTGATGATGGTTGCTTCGTCCTCAAGCACGCCGGTTATGTCACTTGCTGCGGGAATCCTTGCTTTATCCCTCTGGCCGCTGCGGAAGAACATGCGGATGGTGAGACGCGGAATCGTTGCGTTGCTCGTTTGTCTGCAATTGGTGATGTTGGCACGCAGCGGAGCCCCCGTCTGGTTCTTGATCGACCGTGTCAGCGGACTACTCGGAGGAAGCGGATGGCACCGGGCGATGCTGATCGACAATTTTGTCCGCCATTTCTTTGAGTGGTGTTTGATCGGGACGAAGAATAATCCGAACTGGGGATGGTCCATGTGGGATGTGGATAATGCCTTTGTCGGCGCTGGGTTGATGGGCGGCCTTCCCGGGTTTATTTTGTTTCTGTACATCTTCGTGTACGCATACCGAACGATTGGGGTAGCGAGAAGCGCCGCAGAGGAATCCCGCAAGGATGCGCGGCTGATATGGGCCATCGGTTCCGCCTTGTTTGCCAATATTACCGCTTTCTTCGGCATTGTGTATTTCGATCAGAGCATTATTGGATGGTACGCTTTACTAGTAATGATACAAGTAACGACCACCTTTTACGTTAAAGCAGAGCCGCTGGATGCGAAAGAAGGGGTGACTGCGGCTGAGACCCGCGAAATATCCGCTGAACCTGCCTGGGATCGAGTTTGACGTGAAGCCCCTGCTACCCGACACACAAAAGCCTGATGAAATGAAGCCGTCTGCTTCCGGGCCTGTCCTATCCGTCATAATAGTGACATGGAACGCTAAGAGGTACGCTCTGGAGTGTCTGGAGTCACTACATGCTCATCGAAGCGGACTCGAGGTCGAGGTGATCGTGGTGGACAACGCTTCGAGCGATGGCACTCTTCAGGCGATCCGCTCGCAGTTTCCGGGAGTGAAGCTGATCGAGAACGAATCTAATTTCGGCTTCGCCAGAGCGAACAACATCGGAATAGCCGTAAGTCGAGGCAAATACGTGTGCTTGGTTAATTCCGACGTCCTCATACCTCCGGGGTGTTTTGACAACATCGTCGAATTCATGGAAAGGAATCCGGATATCGGCCTGCTGGGGCCAAAGATGCTGAGTCCGGGTGGTGGAATCGGCGCTTCCGTGATGCGCCTGCCCACGGTGTGGAACACCCTTTGTTGCGCGTTCGGGTTCCATACCATTTTCCCGCGGTCAAAACTGCTTGGCGGCTTCGAAATGAAGGGCTACCCCTATGACGCCATTGATGATGTCGAGGTGCTGACGGGCTGGTTCTGGGTGGTCCCACGCGTGGCGCTGACGCAGGTCGGCGGGCTCGACGAGCAGTTCTTCATATATGGGGAAGACATCGACTGGTGTCATCGCTTCCGCGCGGCAGGATGGCGGGTGGTGTTTTACCCTGCGGCTGAAGCCCTGCATTATGGAGCGGCAAGTTCCGCGGAGGCGCCTACGCGGTTTTATGTTGAGATGCGTCGAGCCAATCTTCAGTACTTCCGCAAGCATCATGCGTGGCTTGCCGTTGCCGGCTACCGGTTGGCCATTTGGATCCATGAATTGGTCAGGGTAGCGGGATATGCGATCTTATACTGTTGCAGCGGGCGACGCCGTCCGGGGGCTGCGGTCAAGGTGGGTCGAAGCATTTCCTGCATCCGTTGGCTTGCCGGCGACGGCTCGCCGCTTTCCACAGGGACGAAAGTGGCGGAACCAGCAAGGAGGCCGGCGCTATGACCGGCGGCGCCCCATATGTTCTGGTAACCGCTGCCTGCAATGAGGGCAGATTCATCGAGAACACTATCCGTTCAGTGGTAGCTCAGGAGTTGCGTCCTGCAAGATGGGTGATTGTGAGTGACAACTCGAATGACGACACAGACGCCATCGTAGAAAGGTACGCTGCCATCCATGACTTTATCCAGTTACACCGCATGACCGAAGACCATCCAAGGAATTTCGCGGCTCAGGTTTATGCTATCAACGCCGGGATCGCGAAGCTTCGACGAACAGACTACGCATTCATAGGCAACCTGGACGCGGATATTACTTTCGATTCTTCCTATTTCAGGAATCTGTTGGAGAAGTTTCGGCATGATCCGAGGTTGGGGCTTGGCGGGGGCATGATTTATGAACGGTCCCGCGACGGGGAGTTCAGGAGCCGAAAAACAAACAGGGCGGATTCTGTGGCGCACGCCGTGCAGCTATTCCGCCGCGAGTGCTTCGAAGCGGTAGGGGGGGCGTATCCTCCTTTACCGTACGGAGCGCCTGACACATACGCCGAGGTGACGGCGCGGATGAAGGGCTGGCATGTTGCCTCGTTTCCCGATCTAATCGCCTTTCATCACCGCCCCACGGGCTCGGCCGGAGGACTGCTGCGCGGTTGCTTGCGACAGGGTAGGTTGGACTTTTCAGTTGGGGTGCTGCCACTGTTTGAGGTTCTGAGACTCCTTAGGAGAGTTTGGACGAAGCCTTATCTAATTGGCTCTATGGCGACGTTGGTTGGTTTCCTCGAGGGTTACTGCCTCGGAAAGCCAAGGGCTGTTTCCGAACGATTTCTAAATTACTATCGACAGGAACAAACAAAAAGACTTCGGAGTTTACTCCCGACCAGGTGAGGACGCACTGGAAGCAAACAGGTTGTGGCATGTTCGCCTAACACGACGGCTGCGACGGGTGCTGTCCCTGGCCACCACAAAAGTGTCCGCTGTGCGGGAGAACTGACACTGGGTGGGAACGGGACCAGTCTGATGAAGGCTGTGCGCTCCTTCGAGCGTGTTTGTGCTCAGATGCTCAACCGGGCAGGTCTTGACCGGATGTACCGGCAGACGCAGCGCCACCGAGTCCCTGTGCTGATGTACCACAGCATAAGCGGCCCTGGCTCGGCGAAGGATACCTGTCTGAATCTGGCCGGCATGGGCGTCAGTTCCAGCGTTTTTCGTGAACACATGGCATTTGTGGCGCAGTTCTATAGCACGATCACTCTCGCCGACTATGTGAAGTGGAGGAAAGGGCAGGGGAGGATTCCCGCTAACGCCTGCGTTATTACCTTCGATGATGGGCTCGAGGATACTTACGATAATGCCGTGCCGGTGCTTCTGGGCCTCAGACAGACTGCCACCTTCTTTGTCATCGGAAAGGTGCTCTCTTCTCGAGAGGCCCCTTGGCCGCACAATTTGTATGACTTACTGGACCACCGCGCTCTTGCGGACTGCGCGGACGGCCTGCGCCGCGCCGTGCCTTTGCTCTGGCACGGGTGCGACGAACCGTGGGTGACCAAGGCCGAACTGTTAAGCTGGATCCGGCGACACGCAAAGAAACTTGATCACAACGGGCGGACAAAACTCGTGCGAGCGATACGTGAGCACCTGGGTGAAGCAAGCGAAAGTTGCCGCGGGTTCATGACGCGGGAACAGGTTCGCGATTTGAGTCGAGCGGGATTTGAGATTGGCTGCCACTCGCAAAGACACGAGTACATGGCAAGTCTTACGCCCCGTGAGTTGGAGGAGGACATTCAGACGAGCAAAGCCGTTGTCGATGAGATCTCGACCACGGAGGTCGGGTCCTTCTGCTACCCGTACGGTGGTGTGGGAAGCTGGAGCAGCCTGACAACCCGTGCGCTCAAGACGCACGGGTTTCAGTGTGCTTGCACCACGCTGGAGGGACTCAATGGCGGAAGTCGAGATTTGTTCCATTTACGGAGAGTGCGTGTCGAAGGGGATCTGCCGGTGCCTGTACTCGGTTTCAGGATGCTCGGCCTTCGCTCCTGGGCTTGGGACGCTTGGTTACTCCTCTCGAAGCTACGGAAGGTGGTCTGGTAATCGATGATGACACACGATTCGCAAGAGAACATCCGGAGCATTTCGAACTTCTTTGACAACTTTGGAGATCGGTGGATCTCTGTGTATACGCGGGGAGGGGCTGAACGATGGTACGAGTACTACCCGCTGCGAATACGTGAGAGATACGCCCTTTCGCTGATCGGTAACGAACCTAGGGGTACTGCCGTCGATCTCGGGTGCGGGGCCGGGCACGCGCTGCTAGGGATGAAGCGCATGGGCTTCAGACGAATCATCGGCGTGGATATCTCTGATAACATGTTGCAGTCGGCGCGGAAGATGATTGCGGGGAACGGGCCGGACGGGACCATTGAGCTCTACAAGTGTGACGTGCAGAATTTACAGGTCATAGAATCGGGCTCGGCCGACGTGTGCACGGCGCTCGGCCTGATCGAATATCTCTCAACCGACGAACTGCTCTTGCATGAGGCGCACCGCATCTTGAAACGGAACGGAGCACTGGTCATTCAAGTCAAGAATCCCGTCTGTTACAAGAATGTCGCCGTCAATGGCCTACGCACTCTTATTCCGGCGCTGAAGGACAAGATTTTGTCCCGCCAGCACGTCCCGCGTGCGTTCCTGGAAACGCTGGGGCATAGCGGTTTCGCTGTCGAGGAATTTCGTTTCGCGCACTACTACGCGCTATTTCCTCTGACCTACACGCCGGGTGTCCGCCTGCTAATTGGTTGGCTCGACGGTTGGCTGAGTGGACACATGGAGCTCCTTTCTAGGCGTTGGATTTCGCGGTACCTCGCCTCGATGTTCATCGTGAAGGCTCGCAAGGCGAGCTAGAACGACGACGCGCCGGGCTCGGTGTAGCGGGGGTGGTTTTGGTTGAGGTGTCGTCTAACGGCCAATACTGCAGGATTGTGAAGCTCCTTATCAGTCTGGGGTGCTTTGCGGGCGATTGTCTCCGCGTCTTGCTCCTGCGCCTCTTGGGGAGGAAGCCGAGAGCGAGTTGTGTGGTCCTCTATTACCACTCCGTGTCGGAGGCGCAGCGCAATGCCTTCGCTCGTCAGATGGATATTGTTGCTCAGTTGACGACTCCGATTTCCATCGACCGCCCACCACAACTGGTGCCAGGAAAACGTTACTGCGGCGTTACGTTTGACGATGGATTCGAGGACACGATTGACAACGCTGTTCCCGAACTGCAGAAAAGGAGTATTCCCGCTACTGTGTTCGTGACGGTGGGTTTCCTCGGCCAATCCGCCGAATGGTGGCCGCTAAGCACAAGCGAGCGGCAGCGGAGAATCGCTCCTGCTGAGCGCTGGCGGCAGCTTCCAGCCGACCTGATCAGCGTCGGCTCGCATACTGTGACCCACCCTTACCTTGCAGGGCTGAGTGAGACAGAGGCAAAACGCGAGCTATGTGACTCCCGTGTGATGCTGCAGGACGTGATACAGAGGAAGATAAGCACCTTTAGCTTTCCGTACGGAGACTTCAACGACAACCTCGTGACTTGGTGTCGGGACGCTGGATACCAGCGTGTTTTCACAACAAGGCCCGGAAATGCTTTCCAGAATGCGAACGAGTTTGTTACAGGTCGGGTAACCGTCGAGCCGACAGATTGGGAAGCAGAATTCCGTCTCAAACTGTTGGGTGCCTACCGATGGCTGGCCTTTGCAATTTCTTGGAAGCGCAAGATTCTCTCGCTTCGGATCTTTAGGATAATCGCCTGGCAGCTCCGAGAGCGATCCCAATGCCCTTGAAAAGATCTATGAAGCTCTCAAGAACAGACACCCAGGCAAAATCGGTTACGTTCGCGGCAGCTATAATCAGAGCGAGAGCAAATACACTGTCGGCCAGTGCAACTTCTTCATGACGACACAATCCCGCGGGTGAAATCGCAAGTGGTGGACCTGTTCTCCGATGTAGAAAAACAGCTTCCAGCGAGTTGAGGGAAAGATTGGGGATGGTTTATCCAATTGATCCGTTGACAGACGCGCGCTGGCCGACGTTTCTGACGAGGCATCCTGCGGCCGCGGTGTTTCACACGCCGGGGTGGCTGGAGGCGCTGAAGCGGACGTACGGCTACGAGCCGGTGGCCTACACGACGTCGCCGCCCGGCGAGGAGCTGAGCGACGGATTGGTGTTTTGCCGCATCGAGAGCTGGCTGACGGGGTGCCGCCTCGTCTCTCTCCCCTTTACCGATCATTGCCAGCCGCTGGCGGACCGTCCCGAGAACCTGCAAGCGTTGCTGGCCGCGCTGAGGGAAGAGCAGGGTCGCGCGAAGTGGAAGTATGTCGAACTGAGGCCGCTTGACGCGAATCCTCGCTGGGAAGACCCCGCGTCTTTTGGCAAGAGCGCGGAGTTTTACTTCCATAAGCTCGACCTTCGGCCCGACATTCAGACACTCTTTCGCGGTTTTCACAAGAGCTGTATCCAGAGAAAGATTCACCGCGCCGAACGAGAGCAATTGGTCTATGAGGAGGGACGCTCCGAATCGATTTTAACCAAATTCTACCACCTATTATTGCTCACGCGACGGCGGCACCGGCTTCCTCCACAACCGCTTGTCTGGTTTCAGAATCTAGTTGCTTGCTTCGGCGAGAAACTGCAAATTCGCATGGCCTCAAACGACGGGCAGCCGATTGCGGGCATCCTCACTATCGCTCACAAGCAATCGCTCGTCTACAAGTATGGTTGTTCCGACGCCGGGTTCCATAATCTGGGCGGGATGCCCTTCCTTTTCTGGAAGACAATCCAAGAAGCCAAGAACTCTGGCGCACATGAGTTCGATTTGGGGCGCGTTGAAACTGATAACCCTGGCCTAATCACCTTCAAAGGGCGTTTGGGTGCGGCCTGTTCCAAGTCGAGCTATTTCAGATATCCAGCGCCCCTTTCTGAACGGTCTCCCGCCGACTGGAAAGTGCGTTTCGTACGGCAGGCCTTTTCGCGCCTGCCAGATTCACTGCTGACCGTGACGGGCAGACTGTTATACAAACACGTCGGATAGCCATGCTTCAAGAGGAGCAAAACTTGCACTTGAACGAAGCACTTATCGGTTACTTTCGGTGCCCGGAAGTCTACGCCAATTTCGCCCTCAGGGGAGATCTATGCCCGGGCGAGGGATACTTCCGCTTTGGGCCCGATCTGATTTGCTTTGGCCAATCTTCCCTAGGCTATTATGCCGATACGCCAGCGAAGGCAACCTGTGATTTGATGTACCACATCCGGACGGAAGGGCAGACCTGCTACATCCCCTTCAACCCGTCTGAGGTAGTCAGGAACTTACGAGAAGAACGCTACGTTAGACCCGCCTCGAATAATGGGCCTTTGGCAAAACGGCCGAAATTGGTGCACCAAGCTTACTACGCTTTGCGTCCTCACCTTGGGGTCTCCACCCGCAAGTACTTGCAGCGATTCTGGCTGCGGGGCTGGGAGAAGAAGCACTTTCCGAGTTGGCCCGTGGATCGGACCGTTGACCAGATGCTGGAGAGGCTTCTGGCCCTTTCCTTGAAGGCACACGGAGTAGATAGGATTCCATTCATCTGGTTTTGGCCCAACGGGCATAAGAGCTGCGCGGTCTTGACGCACGACGTGGAAGAATCAGCCGGGGTAGAGTCTTGTTCTTCGTTCATGGATATTGATGACTCCTTCGGGATTAAATCCTCATTTCAGTTCATCCCCGAAAAACGATACTCCGTTTCGCCTGCTCTTTTGAACCGCATTCGGGAAAGAGGATTTGAGGTCAACGTTCACGATCTCAATCACGACGGCCATTTATACGACGATCGGGAGGAATTTCTGCGGCGCGCTGCAAAAATAAACCAGTACGCCAAGGAATACGGTGCCGCTGGCTTTCGCTCGGCTGTCCTTTATCGGAACCTCGAATGGTACGACGCCTATAACTTTTCCTATGACATGTCGGTTCCCAACGTAGCGCGTCTCGATCCGCAGCCAGCCGGCTGCTGCACCATCATGCCCTATTTCGTCGGGAAAGTGCTGGAGCTTCCTCTGACGACGACCCAGGACTATACTCTCTTTAATATCCTTTCTGACTATTCGATCGACCTGTGGAAACGGCAGATTGAGATCGTCAGTGCGAACCACGGTCTTCTCAGCTTCAATGTTCATCCCGACTATATTGTCGAGCAGCGTGCGCGCGGTATCTATGGACAGCTTCTGATGCATCTTGCGCGATTGCGCTCCGATGGTGAAGTCTGGATGGCCCTCCCGAAGGAGGTCGACCGCTGGTGGAGAGATCGAAGCATGATGAAACTGGTGGGCGAAGGTGGAGGGTGGCGCATCGAAGGTCCGCAAAAGGAACGAGCCCGCATCGCATATGCTCGGGTGGAAAATGATCGAGTCGCTTATCGCTTTGGAATTAAATCTTGATTTGAATTCGGTGTGAAAAGTGACCGAAGCGGGCTATTCCTCGATGCCTTCGGACGAGGGCGGGCACGAAGTATGATAGGGTAAGCACCTATCATGCTCTTCAACGAAACGTATCACCTTTTGAGACCAATTATTCCTTAGCCTTTGCGTATGTTGCTGCGGCCATGGGGAGCCAAGTCGAGACGAGGTCGGCACGAAGCGAGAAGCGTCCTTTCATTGAAAGCACGGCTGTTACGCGCGGACGTTCTGGAGAGAAGCCAAATCCCGGACTGCCTTAACAACCCTCACATCTGAAGTATCCGCCAAGCGGCGTTCAAAAAACAAGGAAGTGGGTGCAAGATGTCCGAATTGCCGAGGTTAAGTTGTATTCTCATGGGGGATCAATCCAGACTGATCCAGTGTGGAAATATCCTGCTCGAGAAAGGTCATCAGATTCTTGGAGTTGTTTCGGCTGAACCAGCCATCCAGCGCTGGGCCAAGGAAAAGAGCCTGCCGCAAATACTGCCCAGTGCGGACTTGGCGAGTCGGCTGGGGCGCGAGCCTTTTGATCTCTTTTTGAGCATCGACAATTTTTCGATCGTGCCGAACGAAGTGTTAGGCCTGCCCCGGAAGTTTGCCATCAACTTTCACGACGCTCCTCTGCCGAGGTATGCCGGCGTCAATGCAACCAACTGGGCCCTCATAAATCAGGAAAAGATCCATGGGGTAACGTGGCACGTAATGTTGGACCGGGTAGACGCTGGCGACATCCTCAAACAAGTACTCTTTCCGGTTTCGGCTAGGGAGACAGCGTTAACCCTGAACGCGAAGTGCTATGAAAAAAGCATCGAGTCTTTTGTGCAACTGTTCGACGAACTGGTCGAGGACCGTGTAAAGCCGATTACGCAGAACCTGGAAAACCGGACCTACTATGGGCGTTGGAAAAGGCCTTCCGCGGACTGCACTATCGACTGGAACTGTTCTGCAGAGGAAATTGATGCTTTGTTTCGTGGATTAGACTTCGGTTCCTACCCGAATCCGTTGGGCCTTCCCAAACTCTATCTGGGTGATCGGGCGATTATCGTGAAAGGAATCGAAGTCATGGAGTCAAAGCCGCCTGTGGCTCCGGGCACGATCACCCTCGTGGCCGACGAAAGAATCCAGGTGGCGACGAAAACCCGCGAGGTGGCGTTGCACGGGTTTACTTCATTTGAAGGCGACGTGCTCTGTCCTGCCGCATTTCTCGCGGAATCCGGACTGCGTCACGGCGACCAACTGCCGGGACTGGAGCGGGAGCAGGTAGACAGCATTACCAGGATCCACTCAGAACTTTGCAGGCATGAGAACTTCTGGATGGAACGACTGCGCAGCCTTGAGCCCATCGAGGTTCCCTATAGAAAACGACCGGCGTGCAAGAGTAAAAAACGACAATATCGCCAGGCACACTTCTCCGTACCGGAGCGAGCTCTGATCTGCCCGGATATCTCTAAGAACCCTGGAGATTCTGTCCTGGCCGCTGTGGTGCTTTACTTCTCCCGCATCGGGGGCAAGCCAAGTTTTGATATTGATTTCCAGGACGCAGCGTTACGGCAAAAGGTGGCCGGCGCGGAAGCCTTCTTTGCTTCACAAGTGCCACTCCACGTAGAGGCGGAGCACCAAAAAGGATTCCGGGAGTTTTGCGAGGGAGTTGGAGGACAGATCGAGCTGGTCAGAATGCGTGGATCTTATGCGCGGGACCTGCCGTTCAGGGATCCAGGCCTTCGCAAGACTTTTAGTCAGCGAAGCGGTTGGTCAGCGCCGGTCGTTCTGGAGCGTGTGGAAAGTCTGTTGGGCCAAAAGCCCCACGTTGCTGCCGACCTCATTGTTGCCGTACCTGATGATGGAAAGGAGTGTGTGTGGTGGTATGACGACGAGATTTTCGATGGGAGAGCGATCGACCGTATGCAGGAGCAGTTCGCAGTCCTGTTGAATGACATTGCAGACGGGCAGGATCGATCCGTTGCCGAGTTGTCTATCCTTCCAGAACAAGAGCGTCACAAGATCCTTAGAGAGTGGAACGACACGCGAGTCGATTATCCTCGGGACGTCCTGCTGCACGGGTTGTTTGAAGCGCAGGTGGAGCGGACCCCCGAGGCTGTGGCTGTGGAGTTTGACGGAAGGCAGCTGAGCTATCGAGAGTTGAACGAGCGAGCGAATCAGTTGGCCTGCTATCTGCAAGGAATAGGTGTTAGTCCAGACACTCTGGTCGGCGTCTGCATGGAGCGTTCCTTGGAGCTGGTGGTGGCGCTGTATGGGGTGTTGAAGGCAGGAGGTGCCTATGTGCCGATCGACCCGGACTATCCGCAAGAACGTGTGGCGTTTATGCTTCAGGACGCTGGTGTGCCAGTCCTGCTGACGCAGAGCCGACTCGTGGGTCGATCGCCCAGTCACAACGGTAGGGTTGTATGTCTTGACGGAGACTGGGAACGGATTGCCCGCGAAGTCCCGAACAAGCGGGCTGAGGGGGTGAAGCCAGCCAACCTTGCCTACATGATTTACACGTCCGGTTCCACCGGCAGACCTAAAGGGGCGATGAATGCGCATCGGGGGATATGCAATCGGCTGTTGTGGATGCAGGACCAGTACCACTTGACGGAGGCGGACGCGGTTCTGCAGAAGACCCCCTTTAGCTTTGATGTCTCGGTCTGGGAGTTCTTCTGGCCCTTGTTAGTGGGAGCGCGTCTGGTGGTGGCCAAACCCGGCGGGCACCAGGACGCGGCCTATTTGGTGAGGCTGATTACGGAGCGTCAGATTACGGTGTTGCATTTTGTGCCGTCGATGCTGCGAGTCTTCTTAGAGGAGCCTGGGGTGGAAAGATGTCAATCCTTACGGCACGTTATTTGCAGCGGGGAGGCGCTGCCTTTCGATTTGCAGGAGCGGTTTTTCAGGCGGTTGCCGGCGCAGTTACATAACCTGTACGGGCCGACGGAAGCAGCGGTGGATGTCACTCATTGGACCTGTCGGCGTGACGGCGAACGAGAGAGCGTCCCGATCGGGCGGCCGCTGGCGAACACGCAGATCTACGTTTTGGACCGGCACCTGCAACCGGTGCCAGTAGGTGTGCCAGGCGAGTTGCATATCGGCGGTGTTCAGGTTGGCCTTGGGTATCACAACCGGCCGGAGTTGACGGCTGAGGGATTCATTCCGGACCCGTTCAGCCGAAGCCCCGAAGCGCGGCTCTACAAGACGGGGGATCTGTGCCGCTGGCTTCCTGACGGCAATATTGAATACCTGGGGCGGATGGATTTTCAGGTCAAGGTTCGCGGTTTCCGGGTCGAACTCGGCGAAATCGAGGCAGTGCTGACAGAGCATGAAAAGGTGGCCCGGGCGGTAGTCGTATTCCGGGAAGAACGGCCCGCGGACATGCGACTTGTTGCCTATTTCGTTCCCGCGCCAGGCCCTACGGTCACTATCACTGAGTTGCGCCAGCACCTGCGGATGAAACTTCCTGATTACATGATTCCACAACATTTTGTCCGGCTGGACGCTCTGCCGATGACGCCGAGTGGGAAGGTAGATCGCCGCGCCTTGCCGGTACCCCAGGAGGACCGGCGGACCGAGGAAGGTTACGTGGCCCCGCGGAGTCGCGTAGAGAAAAACATCGCCGGAATCTGGGAGGAACTCCTTCATGTAATGAACATAGGCACGCATGACAGCTTTTTTGAGCTGGGGGGCCATTCCTTGCTCCTGGTCGAGATGCTTAGCCGGCTGAACAAGTCCTTTGACTGTGAACTTTCCATAGTCGACCTTTTCCGGCATCCGACCGTTAGTGCTTTGGCCAAATTCCTAACCGAGAAGGAGGATACGGGAGTTCCTTTGACTCTCGCCTACGAAAGAGTCGAGAAACAGAAGGAATCGCTGAGATGGCGGAAACGGATAGGCTCCAAGAGAGAGCGCCGATGAGAGAACGCCGTGAAATGATCGAGGAAGATGATGTCGAAAGGATAGCCGTGATCGGCCTGGCCGGTCGTTTTCCCGGGGCAAGGGATGTCGACCGGTTCTGGAAGAATCTGCGCGGCGGCGTCGAATCTGTTACT
>Ga0315310_10000988_pt1 | contig 17846 bp, 16 predicted proteins | sample TDP5_MG_FD_203630 | JGI IMG/M metagenome (GOLD analysis project Ga0315310, IMG submission 203630) | Freshwater sediment microbial communities from Lake Towuti, South Sulawesi, Indonesia - TDP5 | ecosystem: Environmental > Aquatic > Freshwater > Lake > Sediment | place: Indonesia: South Sulawesi... | reverse complement strand
GAAGTGCAAGTAGATTTCACGCGATGGGGTCGTCGTCTAGCATGGTTTAGGATCCCAGCCTGGGGAACGCCATTTTTCGTCCAGAACGTTGGAGGTCCTGGGTTCAAATCCCAGCGACCCCACCACAACAATCTAGGCCCCATTTTGCCTTCACTTACGCTTCCTGAAAAGCTTAACATCATTGAAATCGCACACATATTCAAAGCCAACCTCCACAAGTTTCTGAGCCTCCTCGACGCTTTTGGCGGTTGCGGAGTGAAATTCATCGCCTTCGAAGTTAACGAGTTGAGTGTACAACAGCGTGTTTTGAATGCTTCTGTGTCCCAGCAGCTTCATAACGTGTAGAATGTCCTTTGTATGGGCGTATTCCATAGTTGCTTTCCAATGGCGGAATGTGTGGAAAGTTATCTGCCGAATCCGTTGATTTTGTAGCTTATTGGCTACCTTTAGTCTTTGTCTGCGAAATGACCTTGCGAAATGTCTTAATGAACCTTTGAAGACTTCAGGTTGGGTTTTGGGCAAGGCATTGAGCATCGCAATGAGTCTACTGCTCATCTTTAGGGCTCGTGGATCCCCACATTTCTCTGGTGTGACCTTGACAAGTCGGTTCTCAAAGTCGACGTCGATTAGCTTGAGCATCCAGGCTTCTCCGCATCTCATGCCTGTTTCTTTGAGCAGTTGAAGGAAAGCCGAGGTTTTCCTGTTGCAGCCGGCTATGAGGCTGTCTATCTCCTGCTCTGTCGGTATGAATGGCAACTTTCTTACGGGTTTATAGATTGGTGGATCCCATTTTCCGCCAAGCATTTTGAGGAAGCATGCGTAGGCTTCGACTGCGATTTCTTTGGTTTTGAGGTTCCAGGTTTGTTGCTTGGCTATGGTTGCCTTGACGGACTCGGGGTCCAAGAGGTCTGCTCCACGTCTGGTAAGCGTTGTGAGGATTCTCGCTCTTCTTGTGAGCGTTGTCTCTGCGAAGCCTTCCTTTTTCATCCACCAAGCGAATTCTATGATTTTGCTTTTCGAGATTGATGATTCTGAGACTGGTATCGTTGTGGCTCCCGCAGCCTGTTCTTGAGTTCGGGATTCTACTTCGACCAAGTTTTTCGCCCCGTTGTCCGAGGCGCCTACTCGGCAAAAACTAGGTTTGTCGGCTCCGCTTTTTAAAATCAATGTATGAAGTTTCTGAAGGCGTTCAGAATGTTCAGAGCCATGTGAAAAAGATAGGGGGGTATCCAATTTATGCTGGAAATCGGCGTTAACTTGAATGTTGTGGCAGGTTTCTGAAAAGCGATAGGCGCAGTCTCTGCAGATCCAACGCTGCACTGTGCCCAGAGCTGTCTCTCTCAAGCCATCCTTCCAGACTCGTTGGCTGTGGCACTGAGGGCACTCTGGCATTTGCGCTGGTTTCACCCGACACCTCGAAAAAAAGAGGGTGTTTCGTCTTGGACGCTTTCAAGACTCTTCAGGGGTTTATGCTGACAATGCCTTCAGCAAAGCCTGCTTCTGCTCCGGCGTCAGCTTTGCTACGTCTATGGGTAGCGGCTTGGCTCCGTATAGGTTGGGGTTGAAGGGCTCAGGGTTCAACTGTTGCTGTGGTTCATGGTAGGGTTTGCCGAAAAGGACGGTTTTGTCAACGCCGTTGACGTTGCGCATTTCTTTCCTCACTTGAACCTTTTTGTTCAGCCACATGCCTGGGTCTTCGCTGAAAGCGTCAAGCAGCAGATCCCACGTGCTGGTGTTGAGGCTCCAAGTTCTGATTTCGCCCGTGCGCAATATCTTGACTTGTGCTTTGCCTCGTTCCCTTCCCCACTTGCTTTTTTCAGCTGGAACCACGTAAGGTCTATCGATGATTTCAAGCAAGTCATCTTGCTCAACCTCTTCCGGTATCAGGTAAGGCGGTTTTCCAAGGCGTTTAAGCGCCATCTTCCTGTTTCACCTCCTCTTCTGCTGTTGTTGCGTCTCGACAGCGCTGTCTTGACTTGAACTCCTATTTTCTTTCAGAACATACTCGTCAGCCGGAAGCAACCTGTCCTGTATACTCAATATTTCCTGAACAACAGCTTCCCGACGAGCCAGCAAGCGCTTAACAACATTGACCTCGCGCTCATCCGCCAAAGCCCTAAGGGGCTGACGACCCAACCTAACAGAGAGCTTTTCATTGCCTTCAATCAGTTTAGCCGCATAACCATCAAGAAAAGCACCCGACCTCAAAACCACACGGCCACTCTGCATCAACTCCCACTCTTCATGCAGCAACTTAGCCAAGCGCGTCTTCAAACGCTCTTCATCCTCACAGCATTTGCCCAGCCACAACAAAAAGCCCTCATTCAAAACACGATTCAAACTAACACCAGGAACCCGACGCTTCAAATCCAAAATCAAACCAACACTGCTAACCCAAGGCTGAAAACGAAAACCCACACGCCTCATGCTACTGCTACATCTCTTGATAGTAGCTTTGCGCGACCTGTGTTTCGGGGCTGCTGCAAGGCGCTTCTGCCAAACCACGGCTGAATCAGGCTTCTCTGCCTCACCTGTTTTGCTACTATCAACTGATGTAGGTGTAGCCATTAGTAGCCGTGGCTTCCTTTGTAGTGGTTGAGTGTGTTGTTTCTGTTGATGGTGTCAAGTAGTGCTGTTAGGACGCAATTGAGGAATCTTTGTTCGCTTGGGTTGCAGCCTTGCGTGCATTGTTGGCAGTGTTCTCTTTGAAAGCGTTTCAGCGGTGAGAACAGCAGGCCTTTGCGTGTGGCGCTGTCTTCCAGAGAAGTCATTTGTCAGCGGCCTCTTTTCGTTGAGCCTTAGCTCGGAGTCTAAGATCTGCCATGATTATTTTCAAAGACATCAGGATGTCGTCAATTGATGTTCCTGCCCGATAGATCACAGCGGCACTGGAGTTGGGCAAGATCTCCACGGAGTTGACCAAACCGGTTTGGCGCAGCGGTTTCGCTAGATATATGCGTCCATTTTTGTCGACTGTTGTTTTGAACTTAACCATGTTGATCCATCTCTGTGTCAAGCCTGTGGCAAAAGTTATATTCTTAGAACAGTGGACATTTTCCCATGTCAACAGTGGACACCTCTGTTGCCGCCATCTTGAAAGAACTCGGCAAACCAGTTGAAGTCATGGAACTCGTCGATGTTGTCGCCAAGAAAAGGAACGTGGGCGAAAAACAGGCGTACAGGTTGATTACAAAAGCTTGGAAAGACGGTGAAATAAGGAAGATTCCCCTTCCAGACCGCAGGGTTCTGTATGCCCTGCCCGAATGGTCCATATCAAAGGATTTTCAAGACGTTCTCTGTTATTTTAGCCTAAAAGAGCTGGAACAAATCGCCAACGAAAACGTTATTGGCAGACACATGCGCGCTTTTCAAAGACTCAGACATCTTATAGCGAGACAACCCTCGACACTGCAAGAAAAAATGCATCGCCCACTGGAAGAGGCGGTTAAGACCATAGGAAAGGCGATTAGGACAAGGCAATACAACCAAAAAGAAGAAATCATCCGAGAAGTTAACCTAATGTTGATCAGTGAATTCTCGATTCTTCTTCACGAACAAATGGAAAAAGAAACACCTTAGTTTGAATACAGCACTCATACGGCAATCAATTTTCCAATTGTCCAGTTGAGACAAGCCTCGACACCTCATCGCTGAGCCAAAGTAGACACTCCGCGAGTTGGCGCCTCAGTTTGCTTAGAAGACTTTTCTCTACAGTAGCTGGATCCAGAGCAGAAGCCAAGGTTTGAGCGTAGATGCGGATTCCCGTGGTTTTGAAGGCGTCAACAAGAACAGCGTCGTTGACTTCTCGCAGCCTTTTGGCGATTATAGGCGTCTTTTCCATGTCACCCCGAATATTCAAGAGCCTCTGCAAGAACTCTGCACCACATTCTAGCGCTTCTCTTCCTTTCATGTCATCCCAGTTGATTTTCCAAAGTATCTTCCCATGTCCTTTCCAGGTCAGTGGTCTGCTTTCGTAGGCTTCCATCAAGTCGCGAGCTTCAGGCAACCGCATGAATGAGCTTCCAGACTCACCTGTGTCGTAGTCGTCAACCCAGAAAAGCTCAGCTATCTCTTGACCTTGAGAGTCGCTTAAGAGCTCACCGGTCGACTGCACCCAGTCAAATGGGATGGACCCAGCCTTGACTTCAGCTTCAGCCTTCACGTTGAAGACAGTGGGCTTGCCGCAGAGGGTACACTTCAACTCCATTGAAACCGAGCTGGACCTGCGGACATGTTTGTAAGAGTCTTTATGCGCCTTGTAGACCTCCGCCTTCTTAACTAAGTAGCTGATGAAGTCTGTGGTCTTCTCCATGCTCTGCAGGTCCTCAGCTATGGTGGAATACTTTTGAATCTGCCATAGCGGATCCAAATCCATTGGGTCTTTCTTAGCCATGAAAGCCAGGCGAACATCGTCCAAGTCAAACTTGTTGTGAGCTGAACAGGAGGGACAGCTGTAATGGAATCCTCCGAGATGACCCTTCCTCAAGCGCACATCTCTCTCGAGCAAGCCAGACTCAACCGTGAATCGCACCTCTTTATCCGCCGTTGAGATCATAGGCATAGTCTCGGTCATGTTCATTCACTCGCCTTCTTCACCAACTCATTCAACCTTGCTATGCGCTGTTGCAGGTCCGCTGGGTTCTTTTCCTCCTGCGGCCTACTCTCTGAGTCTTCAAGTTCGCCGCCCGTGATCTGATGGTACTGGTTCATTAGGTGACCGTACGACTTGATGCTCGAGATCAGTAGCCTCAGCCTTTTCACCTCGCCAGCGCTGAGGTTTGGCTGATTCAACGCTCCTATGGCTCCCAGCAAAAGCTTCATGGTTCCTTCAAAGTCGAGAAGGCGTTCCGCTGCCTCAACTGGCTGCATGGGCTCCGTTGTTGTTATGCTTGTAGTAACTTTATTTGAGATTCCAGTAACTTTTTTATTTAATCCCAGGCGCCTAAGTTTCATTTGGATCGCTTCATCGGACCGGCTGAAATATTGGGCGATATCCGCGACTGTTTTGCCTGTTTCCGCCATGCTGACTAAAACTCTTTCTTCTTCACTTGTCCAGTAGGGCATGAATAGGATATCTCCAAAATCAGATATATACAGATTTAGACCTATTAACTTTTGCTGTTTACAACAACGACGAGCTTAGTGCATGGTAGCGTTTGCCGTGGATGCCTCCAATGCTTGTTCCATAAAGAAATTTAATGCAATGTCTCTTATGATCATCTTTCTCCTTTGAGCCAGCCTTTGATTCCGAGTTCTTTGACTGTTATTGTCACTGGCTCGGGTTCGTGTGACTTGTATTTGCCGTTTTCGTCGAGATAAAGTATCTTCGGTTTCAGTGGGAATACGCCTTGAACTTTCGGTTTGAGAACGATTTTTACCTCTTCCATCTTTAGCGGATCGAGTCTTTTTCCCTTCATGTTCAGGTAGCTGTCTTCAACCCGATAGGTTTCAGGTTTTTCTGTTAGCTCGAAGCCTTCAGGAATGACTTCTGTTATTTTGGTCAAGAGGGCTGGCCCTTTTCCTGCGTTGACAAGTTCTATCTCTAGGTTGAGGTTTTCGCCGATTTTCAGTTCTTTTTGACGGATTATGATGTTTGCCTGTATATCGGCGTGCTCGAATCTCTCTAAGCCAACGGCGCTTTCATGAGTTGGGGTGGGGGTTGAGAAGGCAGTGGTTGCAGAGACGATGGTCGGCGCGTGCAGCACTTCGCTGAGGGATAGGGCTAGCTCTCGTTCTTCTTTCACTTTCTCCAGCAATCTTAGCACTTGTTCCCTTTTTTCTGGATGCTCAGCTTTCATGAATGAGCCGGCTGAGGATTGTAGCACTCTTTCGGCCATTGTGTAGAATTTGGTTTTTTTCTCTGGGTCTGGTTCTTTCTTGGCGTTGTCCATGTATACGTAAGCGTCGAAGAGTTGCTCCGTCGCTTTAGCATATTCTGAGGCGTTTTGGAAGCCAGCTTTTACATAGTATTTAGCGGCGCTTTCCAGGTGCTGTTGTGCAATGGTGTGCAGAGCTAGGTCTCCGGTGTCTGCGAATCTTGTTCCTGCTTCAAGTGCTTTGCAGAACCGGCTGTGTCCTAATGTTAGGAAGCTTGTTTTTTCACTGCTGCTGTGCTCGCTTGCTTGTTCAAAGAGTTGGGATGCTTCCATGTATAGTTGTGGTGACGCTCGGGCTTCAGCTAACATCATTTTTTGCCAGGCTTGGGAAAGAGTGGTGATGAGTTTGAATTCTTTTCGGTCCTGTTCTGGCTCTAGTCTATTGGTTATTTTCTCGAAGGTTTGTGCTGCTGAGCCATATTTCTGCGAGCTGGAGTAGTGGTCACCTTTTTTGTCGAGGATTTTTGCTTCTTCCAGAGCAATGCGCCCAATGCAGTATTCTCTTCTTTCGTCTGTCGCTTTGACAATGCCTATTGCCATTTGTTTCTCGTCTGGGTTTTCAATTTTGTCGAGTTGTGTTTGGAGCGATCTCTTGGTTTCATCGAACAGTTTGGCTGCTTGTTCGAAGGCTTGTATTGCGTCTTCGCTCTGTTCCTTTCTGCTTAGATCTTCTGCTTGTTCAACTTTGGCCCAGGCCAGATAGTTGGACATGAGATAGCTCCATTGCTTCAACGCCTTGTGCAAGTCAGCGGCTTTCTCAAAGTGTTCCTCCGCTGAGCCATATTCTTGCCTTTCATGATGGTGTCTCGCCTTTTCGATTTCACTCCAAGCCTGCATGTAAATTGCGTGATCTTGGTAGAAGTCCTTAAGCTGCGGAATCTTCTCAGCAGCCACCTTGTAGTTGTTGGAGGCTGCTTCAAAGTTTTCAGCTGCTCTCAACTGCTCGCCAAGCTTGTCGTATATTTGAGCGGCTTTCCAGTAGCATTCCGCCATGCGACTCGTTAGACTGAGTTTTTTAAATGATTCCGCGGCTCTGGCAAAGGCTTCTGCGGCTCTTCTCAAACGGTCCGTATCATGACTGGATTCAAAGAGTCGATCTAACATCCTTCCCAGCTGATATTGACCGCCTCCCAGATTGCCAGAAAGACTTACAATGCCTCTGCTTTCATAGTATGCCGCATGCTTGGCACAAAGTTTCTCAGAGCTTTCTGTGTCGGATATAGCTTCTTCAAGCATCTTCTTCTTGGTTTCACAGTCCTTAGCCAATTCTGCAAGTTCCGATCTGGTTAGTGCTGAAACGGAGTGATTGATACCTCGGTCCCAGTAATCGAAGGGTTCAAGTTGCTCTACCAGTCGAATAGCCTCGTTTCCGTGCAACAAAGCTTTTTCAAGAAGCCTTTTTTTCTCGTCCGAATTCGTTTCCATCATAGCCAACCGAGTTAGAACATTGCTGAAATGGAAATGCGCGTAATGTATGAGTTCAGGATATCCAGAGTTTTCAGCTTTCCTAAGCATATCTGGAGCAGTTTCCAAGGCTTTTTCTAGAAGCCCCCGCCTTTTCTTCATAGTTGTTTCATTCCGAGCCAACACTATGTAGGCGTGGGTATGAGGTGATTCTATCCAAGTGGCATCGCCACGTGGGCTTGTAAATGAAATACGAGAAAACTGGCGCTTAGCCTCTTCAGAATAGTGAAAAACAGTTTCAACTAACTTCACTCTATCATCCTGATTCTCGATTTCACCAACCTTCCAAGCAGTATGATATGCTAACCAATCTAGTGCACGCCCAATGAGGAATTTGTCTTTTGTCCGATTAGCATACTCCAAAGCTTTCCTAAAATTCGTTAAAATATCCTCTATACCAAGACCTTGACCTATGCTCTCATGGTCTACTTGCACAGAGCTTGACAATAATTCAAGCACTGCAATTTTTTCAGAGAGCTCCTTAGCCTTTTGCCAGTAGTCTAGAGCCTTTTCACGTGTCTTCTCCTGCTCGTCCAGATCTAGGAAATATTGGATAAACGCGTCTTGGAACACGGCTGTTTTGGCATAGGCTTTTGCAAGTTCATTTGGGTCTCCAAGAGTTGAAAGAAACTTGATTGCCCGCCCTCCAAGTTCCACTGCCTCTTTTATCATCTTCTCTCGGGCCTTGAAATCCCATTCTAGAGCGAATCCAAAAACAATGCTCGTTGCCAGCCGATTGTATGTTTTCCCATATTCCAGGGCATCTTCAGCCTGCTCAAAGCCGTTTAAGGACTCCTTTGCCAGCTTCCAGCACTCATTCAGTAGCCTCTTTTTTTCAGGCACTTCGGTTGCTAGCCAGTAGCCCACGAAGGCAGTCATGGCATCGCAGCGAAACATCCTAGGCGTTTTTTCCTGTCCACTCAGTCTTCCATAGAATTCCTTAGCCCTCTGACAATTCGCGACCGCCTGATGCATCGTGCTCTTGAATTCGTCCACACTTTCAGCTTGCATCGCTGCTTGATAGAAGGCGTAGCCCAAACTCTCGTATATCTCGGCTAACTTGGAGGAATCCTGCTCGGGCACCAAGCTCAGGGCTTTCCTATAAAACTCAGCCGCGCCCAACCAATCATACGCCTTTTCTCGTTCTTCGACCTGATCCAGAAAAGACTCCACATCAGACGGCTCGGGCATACCCTTAACCCACTACAAAGATGCCAACAACAACTTGAAAAGACTTTTCATCACGCCCTCCATTGCTCAAAAATGCAAAACGCCCATCAAAACACGCATAAATAAGACAACTGCAAGGTTAAACAGCATACCAAAAACCAAAGTTAGTAGACCCTCCAAAAAAAGGGGGGAGTTTGCGGGAGATTTCGCCACTGAGGTCGACGAGCAAATCCCAGCGACCCCACCACAATAACAATCTAGGTCGATCCGATGTAGACCCGCTAGGTCCCAACGACTTTCACCCTCCAGTTGAAACATGATTACATGCGCCCATAGCAATCTTTTTTGGACAGGCGTAATTCTTGGAGGATTTTCGGCTGGTTTTCCTCCTCCAAGTATATATGAGAACCGGTACCAACGCTATTTCAAGAGCAGCTCCTAACGGAAACTCCGGAACTCCCTCGCATGGTACGCTGCATGGCTGATGAGTACCAGCGTAAGTTACGCAGTAGTCTCCACTAGGGCAGGGAGGACATTTGGAGCCGCCGCAACTGCATGGTTTTGTCACGTAATAGCCGCTGCATGGCTTGTGAGTACCAGAGAACCGTTGACAGTAAGTCTTCTTTTCACAGGTACAGCCCTGCTGGTGGCTGCAACTACATGAAAGCTCCTGCGTACCGCTACAGGTGTTGACAGAGTAAGTTATGCAGTAAGTCCCTTGTGAGCAATCACATCCATAGGGTGAGCAACTGCATGAAAGCGTCATAGTGCCACTGCAAGGCTGGTAAGGCCCTTCACCGTACGTTGTACAGTAATCCTTGGTAGGGCAGCTACATCCTGATGGAGCGGCGCAACCGCTAACACGGCATTCCTTCGTTATATAATAGCCTAGGCATGGCATGTGAGTATCCGTGTACCTGTTGCAGTAAGTCTTGTTTTCACAGGTGCAGCCATCTTGATGGCTACAACCACATGAAAGCTCCTTTGTGCCTCCACACGGTTGAGTAGCACAGCCGTCAGGGCAAGCACACTCTTGACCTGAGCACGTGTTAGAACCTACAATTTGGACAAGAGAACCTAACCTAACAACTAACTTTTCAACTTGAAAGAAACCGGTATTGACGCTAGGAGTTGACACATAATTGTGGAAGCTCTGAACACTAACTTCAAGATTCACACCTTTAGTCGAGAGCGAGAAGGGCACACTTCCTTCACTTTCAGTTTTAGAGCTTCCGCTTCCAGAAGCCGGGAATCCACAACCAGTAGCTGCTGACCTGCAACCAAAATCAGCTCCTGACTGACATCCTTTGACAACGCTACTAACCTGCGACTCACAACCCGAAGATTTAACGCCTCCACAATCACTTTCACAGGTGCTTTCCAATCCATGCAAACCGAGAAGATTGAAAGACCGAGAAGCAATGGGCATTGGCAGAATGAGAGAAAGCACGAGAATCAACACCAAGAGGACTGTCCTGTCTTCCAAATCTTTCCATTCTCCTTAGAATCATTTTGAGTGCAGTTGCTTTCTTGACTGGTTCGGTTTCGCAATAGCGCGTATTACGGGGGATTTCTTCTCTTTCTTCTGGGTTTTTTCATGGCGGTAGATGGGTCTCAGTACTAAAGCACCTAAGAACACAGATAAGAGCCCCATGTAACATGTTGCAATGATTATGTCGCTGCTTGTCCAAGAAGCTGTGGGGTTCGGATTGTGTTCGTACGCGAGAGAGGCTGGTCCAGGACAGGTTCCGAGATGAAGGCCGCCGCAGGGCATGAAATCATCTACACCGTTGCTACAGTCTGTTTCAGAACCGCAACTGCAGCTTGAACCTCCGCAGGCACAAGGATCAGTTGATGTTCCCCCACTACAAGGTTTATACTCACCAGTGTATGCATTGCAAGCAGGAGGGCTACATACGCAATCAGAGGATGGTGGATTGCATTCACAGGATTTCTCAGCCTTCTGCCCACATGGAATCGCGGCAATGCACCAACCTGGCGGAATAGCTACTCCATCGTCACAGTCACAGTTTGCACCACCGCAGCCAAGACACTGATGGGCACCCCCGCACGGCTCATACTTTTCTTCGGTGTGTGCGTTTTTGCATCCTGGTGTACACTGGCAACCGTTTCCTCCACACGCACAGGGTCTCGTACCGCTACAAGGAGGCGTGTACTCTGTCATCGAGTAGGCACACAAATTGCTTTGGGGACAAACAGAGGTATTACAGCCCTCTCCGTTACAGCCGCAAGTTTTCTTCTTCACTCCACTGCACGGTGGCCCAGGTCCATTTATGCAGTAATTCTCGGTACGGCATAAACAGTCCAAGCCTGAACACTCACAAGGCGGATAGATCCCTCGGTTACATGGCATCCAATTGTCTATTCCGTTTGTGCAGTCAAGCTGATAGCCGCAGTCGCAACGAAATGATCCACAGCCAAGCGGTCCGCACCAATCCTCTTTTGTTTTATCTTCGCATGGCACATAGTCAATAGTGTAATAAAGAGAACAATCCTCCTCGTAGCCACATTGGCAATCACCACCTGACAACCAACCAATGCACTCACACCAATCTTCATAATAGTATGCGCCACAAGGTGGCCCTGGTCCGCGAGGGCAAAACGGCCCAAAATCATCACACCCACAGGCATGGTCATCAGGACACCAGCACACTGACTTGCCTCCGCATGGCATGTAGTCGTTTATTGCATAATCGGCACAATCAAGTTCAAAGCTACAGGCAAATACAGAACAATCTTTTGCGCCACAATCGCAAGAATCGATTATGCTTCCTCTACAGGGCATATAGTCGTTCACTCCATTTATGCAATCAATCTCGGAGCCGCAGCCGCAGTTCTTACCGTCACAGCCACACCGATCCAACTCCCAAACCCTATTGCAAGGAGCATAGTTATCGACAGGAAAACTGGAACAATCCGATTCATAACCGCAGAGGCACTCATTAAAGGAGCAATCACATGTATCTGGAACTAGATACCCCATGCAGAAGAAGTCAACGATGATGCCCGGAGGCACATAGGAGCAATAAGGTGCGTTTATATTACACAAGCAACCAGCGCCTCCACAATGACACGAAATTAAAACGCCGTAACAAGGCATGCAATTGTTTACGGGAAATGCGGCACAATCATTTTCGGCTGGACACCCGCAACCAGACCCTCCGCAATCACATGCGTCTACAACGGTCCCACCGCAAGGCATGTAAGTGACTTTAACTCTAAATTGATCAATTTTAGTCTCGTATTTGCCCTTGGCCACTTTTTCGTAGAATCCTTCAACACCAATTTCTACCTTTGTAATATTCGTCAAAACAGGAAGACTGGGAAGATCAATTGCTTCCAAACTCCCCGTATTTTCTCCTCCAGCCTCAAAAAGTCTAATGTCTAGCGCTTGAACGTCCTCCCAAGTCCAAATAGAAGGCGCGTTTTTATCATAAGTTATATCCACATAATATGTCTTGTCAACATCCTTTGGGGTAAGGTGAACCTCATATTCCATCGCCCCCGAAGTTCCATTGAATACAGGTCTTAGTTTATTCGCTACCTCAGGTCTAGGACCACTACGAGCATAAGTGTCGTTAACAGAATCAACGGATTTCTCCTCCGTTTTCCCTACCCAACTGGTAAAAGGATCACTCGCCTGGTTATAGTCAAATTCCACCGTTGCAACGCAGGCGCATCCAACGCCACCACACCTACACGGATCCACTCCTGCGAGAGTATCCCCGAGCAAACCGCTACTAACGGAACTCTCACCTTGAATCCCATAACCGTAACTCGAGGAAGAAGCTGAATCGCCACAGCCAGCAAAACTCTCCTCAACGCTAATACCAACAGACTCATCAAAACCAGCTACCACATAACTGTAGACGCCTTGAACCCCAACATCAAAATTTGCACTCTCAGTCTCAATCGAGGAGGGCTCACTCCCGGCGCCTTCAGTCTCAGAGCTACTGCTTCCACTAGCAGGAGGCCCACAACCCGTGGCCGCAGAACTGCAACCCGAATTAGCCCCAGGCTCACAACCTCTAGCACGCGCGCTACCGCTCACCCGCAATCCACAACCCGAAGACCCACCACCTCCACAACCACCTGAAGAAACAGTGCTCGAAGAACACGATCCAGAACTCGACCCCCTCGAACCGCTGCTTGGATTTAAGGGACTACCGCAACCCGACGAACCAGACGAACCAGTCGTTGCACAACTGCCACCAGAACCACAGCCCGTCCCAGAGCTACCGCAACCACCGCCTCCACCAGAGTCACAACTAGAACCACCACACGCACCCCCCACGGTAACAGATGTTGAAGATGGAAAACCAGCCATCACACAGGGCAAAAGAAAACTAGATAGAAGCAAGAAACATAAAATGACACTTAAATCTACCCGTATCGCCTTCTCCATATCCCTCTCACACCCGAACTTCAAATAAACCTGTAGCAGACGGTGATTCGTTTTTCAACTGTAAGAGTATTTAAGACTTGTGAAACATCATCACAGCACGTACTTCCTATGCATCATTGATTCACGCAATAAGATGAATATGTCGACAACACCTAAAATCACTAAGAATTGTGCCCGCTACCACCGCTCAATACTATGTTCTAGAATGCAGACTCAGTTAATTTCTTAACCAATTCAACACCATAGCATAACTCAGGTAATCTCTATGTCAAGTGCCTTTCGATTTGCAAAACGCCACAAACTGCTTGTCATAGTAGGCACAATCGTATTGATTGTCATAATAGGGATTGTATTCTACACATCAAGTCCAAAAGAAACTCTCGTTGCTCAAAACAACCTTACGCTTGCCGCCAACCAAAGCACAACCGACACATTCACCTACAGTGGAAGCACTGTGAATCAAAGTATGACAACGGGCTGCAATGTTCCCGCTAGTCTCAAAATAAACGTACAAAGCCTCGCTTCCGCTGGAACAATAAAGGTATACATCAACGACAAGTTGTACGCAGAAGGCACAATCTCGAACACAGGCGACGCAATGCTAAGCAGCGGATGCGGGTGCTCGACCGTGTGCGTGTGCGAAATCAAAGTTGGAAGCAACGTCATCCAAATTGAAAGCAACAGCTTCTCTGGTCAAGTGAGATACGAAGTCTACGTGAAATAAAGGGAGGAACCCAAGATGAAAAAGCAGATATTGGTACCACTGCTGCTCGCAATCCTTGGAATAATCCTTCTAGCAGGAGGTGCGAGCGCATACGTCATGAAATCAACGGCCACCGTAGTTTGCGAAGCGTGCGGAATGGAAATTGAAAAAGACGATCCCTCAACCTTCTCAATAGTTTCGAGTGACCAAACGGTGCATTATGGTTGCTGCCCAGTTTGCGCTCAAGTGGTCGGAATATACTATGAAAACTCGACGGTTAATGGACAATGCTTTGCTTGCAGCAAGGCCATAGCGCTTACGATTCATAATGGCAACCTAACATCTATATCGCCTACGGGCACAACCTACAATGTTTCTATGGTGTTCGGAGCCATGTGCATGAAAAACAAGATTGTGTGCGGCAATACGTGTGCAGCAAGCGTCAAAAGCACATATGATTGGGCAACTAATCTTCCTGTCAAAACCTCCAACCAAACCTTCGGCATTGCAAAATCAAAGCTTGCACAATTCACAGTTGGTTACAAACCAGTCACAATTCCCACCTTAACTTATGCGCTTCTTGGATCAGGGATGATACTTTTAGCATCTGCCCCTGTTACATGGGTGCTAATGAAAAGACATCACCCACCGCAATCCACTGGAGTGAAGGCTAGTCAATAGAAAACAATCAATTGTCTCATGATGAGGTGCCGCGGATGTCTCGCCCTAAGGCTTTGATTACCGTAGCAGTTCTTCTCTTGACCTTGAACTTGGTTCATGCCATCGTCAGCGAAGTGACGTGGGAGAATCATTCTAAAGCATCGAGTGCTCTCATTGAGTCCATTGGCTTTTCAGGTCTAACGGTCTCCTCTGAATGCACCGCAACACGCAACCCAATATTAGAGCCGACATGCGCCTGCTTGGGCGACCTGCCTGGAGGCTATTGTTACCACCTTTCCTGCGGAATCGTAGGAATACCGGTTGTGGAAGAGCAGCTGGACCAGATTGAGGTCATCGACCAATGAAAAATCGGTCGAGGCGATTTCAAGAACACATCAATTTTCTCAATTATGCCATGGATTCGATTTTTACATACAAAGCCCGTTCAATAGCCATTGTTTTCTCTCTAATGATAGCTCTCATGGTTCTAGGTTCAATCGCTTTCATCTCCGACGGATTAACAAAAGAAGCAGAGTCAAGCGCAAACTTTGCTCCAGACATCACGATCCAATATTTACAGGCAGGTCGCCAAGTTGCAATTCCTATGGAATACGCTCAGCAAATCAGCCAAATCTCCTATGTAAGCAAGGTCGTTCCAAGAGTATGGGGTTACATATATTATCACAACAGAATCTACACGGTTATGGGAATAGATGCCGTCAAGATGCCAATTCCAAAAGACATAGGTTTTGTCATGGTTTCAGGAAAATTCTTGCAGCCAAATGACAATCAAACGGCTGTTGTCGGGAACTATCTCGCAAAAGTGTTTGATCTAGAAACTAACGACATCTTAGTCCTTTACGACCAAAGTCAGCAGCCACACAATTTTACTGTTAATGGGATATTTTCGATGGATGTGAACTTGTACACTTCTGACCTAATTCTCATTAACCTAAACGACTCAAGGAACTTCTTTAATGTTTCAGCAGAAGAGGCAACTGACTTGTGTGTTTACGTTGAAGACCAGACCCAGACCAGATACGTTGCGCAACAAATTGCACAGAGCTCTCCAGATGCGCGAGTTCTCACAAGAGAAGCCTTGAAAGATGCCTTGGTGACCACTTATGGAGCCAGATCAGGTTTCGTGTCTGTTGTGTGGTACATCTTACTTCTATCCGTAATTCTGGTAGCTTGGAACCAAGCGAGTGCGGTGAGCGAAGAAGCACGCGAAGAGGTTGGAATTCTAAAGGCGCTCGGGTTTAGCACGTCTAATATTTTGGAGATACGTTTGCTGGAAGCCCTCATCCTAGGCTTTATCTCTGCATCTTCAGGCATTTTCCTTTCAGTGTTATACGATTTCTATCTAGGAGCTCCAGTCATTAGGGATTTCATGCTTGGGTGGGCAGCCGTTTATCCTTCGTTTCCACTGCCTATTTTGATCAGTTTCAGCACGATGCTGACTCTGTATGCTGTGGCTTTGTTTCCCCTTTTTGTTGGCAGTCTAATTCCCGCTTGGAAATCAGCTATAACTGAGCCAGACATTGCCATGAGGGGCAGCTGATGAGTATACGCACTGCTAATCTCACAAAGATATATTTCAAGGGTTTGGCAAACGAGGTTGTAGCTGTAAACGATGCTTCAATTAGAATTGACGACCACACTTTCTTCATCGTAACGGGACCTTCTGGAAGTGGCAAAACAACTCTTCTTAGTTTGCTAGGCTTGCTCACTCGTCCAACAAAAGGAAAAATCTTTTATCAAAACGAAGAGGTCTCCTCTTATTCAGATGCATGGCAAACCAAAATCCGCAAGCAACAAATCGGGTTTATCTTCCAGCAGTACAATCTGCTCCCACGGTTCTCTGCATGGGAAAATGCTTCCTTACCCCTAATGTGCCACAACACTTCTGAGAGCGAAAGAAAGAAGCAGGCAACAGAAATCATGCATAAACTTGGATTAGAAAAGAGAATAGAGTTCCGGGTCTCTCTCCTCTCAGGTGGTGAACAACAGAGAGTAGCCATAGCAAGAGCCTTGGTCACAAACCCAAAAATAATCATTGCCGACGAGCCAACCGCATCGGTTGATGATGAGACAGCGGCTTCAATAAGAGAAATATTCAAAACCCTGAAGAAAGAAGGAAAAACCATCATTGTTTCTACGCATGATCACGCTCTTATGAAAGAAGGCACAACGTTTGCTGCGTTGAAGAATGGAACGGTTACAAACACATGATGGAGATTGCATCTGTTGATAATGACTTTTGGAGCGGCGATGAACCTTCTCCTCTCAATTGCTGCACTTGTTTTGACACTCATTGTTTTAGATACAGCCTTGAGGATTTTTCGAAGATGGAAAAAAAGCGATGAAGAAGAAAGGTACGAACTCGAAAAGGATTTCTATTTAACATTCTCTGCAGTAGTCATCGTTCTTGGAATCCGATTGTTTCTGGTTCCACTGTATTTTTGGACTATGCAATCTCTTATCCCAGCAATTCCTGGAGCAATGTGCTTATGGGGAGTTTTCAACGCGCTGCCAGAGTTGACATGGCCAGCGCTGTTACTAAAATTTCTTCTCCCTGCAATGTATATTGGATGGTTGCTACTGGCGCAAATCAACTCTGAATGCAAAACTAACCCTTTAATGCGAAATCTCATGGCCCTCTTTCTTCTCTTATCTCCACTGTTAATAATAGACTCCGCAGTAGACATTCTTATATTTTTCAGAATGAATCCAGTCGAAGTAAGCTGTTGTTCAAACGCCATCGATGTAGGTCCAAGACCAATACCGATGTGGATAGGCACGGTATCAGGACAGACCTTATTGATCCTCGTCTTTTTTGCCTTGTCAACAATATTTACAGCATCTCTGATTCTAGCCCTAAGATGGAGGATTTTTGAACAGATTTCACTAATGCTAACACTGCCCCTAGCTGGAACACTGGTCATAGCAATCACAGAGATCCTAACACCTTGGTTGCTTCACCTTCCATTTCATCACTGCCCATTTTGCCTACTATTCCAAAATCTCTCTTCACTTATCTTTACATCATTATTTTGGTTCGCATTGGCTACTCCTTGGATAATCCTAATAACCAAGAAACTGGGCAGAAAAACAGACGAAGCAAGAGGCATCGAACTTCGTTTAAGAAACACGACGCTAACATATTCTGGTATAGCAATGATCATAGCAATGACAATCATCCTTGTCGATCTATCAATTGCCATGACATAAAGTCTAGGAATCTACTTGCTCACTGCATACGACAGAAAAAAAGAGGGGGTTTGCGGGAGATTTCGCCACTAAGGTCGACGAGCAAATCCCAGCGACCCCACCACGATAATACATGTCTCATCTGAAATGTTGCATAGGTTTTTTGAACAGTTTGACTTCTTTGAAATCGCAAACGCCCTCGAAACGAACTTCTACAAGCTTTGCGATTCTGGGGCTGTCTTGGCAGTAGCTGAATGGAACTCGTCGTCTTCAAAGTTTACAAGCTCTGTGTGCAAGCGCGCGCAATGGAAGGAGAGTTTAAAACTTATTATCCTCA
>Ga0315310_10000987_pt1 | contig 17851 bp, 17 predicted proteins | sample TDP5_MG_FD_203630 | JGI IMG/M metagenome (GOLD analysis project Ga0315310, IMG submission 203630) | Freshwater sediment microbial communities from Lake Towuti, South Sulawesi, Indonesia - TDP5 | ecosystem: Environmental > Aquatic > Freshwater > Lake > Sediment | place: Indonesia: South Sulawesi... | reverse complement strand
GTATTCCGCTATTCCTTTGCACTCTTCATCTGACGAAGGATACTCATGGTCATACTTGGTCACATCTTTTTGAGAGACATATTCTTGAAGATCCTTCCAATCGTCAGGTTTAAATCCTCTGATAGTCAATCTTTCTGTTTCAAATGTTTTCATAAACTATCGCTCCTTAATATACTATATAAAGATTCCTTATTGGTTTCATGAAGTAAAAAACTGGATGAGAGAATCCACATTGTTGCGAAAAAAGTTTTTATGAATCGCATGTAAAATGATAAGGTGGTTGTTTGCGGATGCGGAGAGAGACATGCATGGAAACCGAGAGAATACTTGTTCCAGATTCTCTGCAGGAGACGCTTTGGCGTTTGGAAGAGACGCGTCACGGATTTAGAAGCAAGTCTGACGCCTATGTAAAAGAGGCACTTGAGTGGGTTCTCTCAAGACAAGGGCTGCCTGGATCTTATCGTAATCTTTTCTCGCCGACGAACAAGGATCTTTCTCAAGGGGTGCAGCTACTAACAGGTGAACGGTACCCCTCAAGAAATGCACTTACTCGTCATGTTCTTGGTGAGGAGGCTCTTCGGACAGCAATTGTTTGGGAACTCAGGTCATCATCAGCCGTCACAGAAGCATTGAAAGGCTTTGATCAAATCTTGGAAAGGGGAGGAAAAAGCGGATACTACTGTTGCTATACGTGCACGATATCTTTCCTTAGGACGTTGGCTGCGGTTAAACCCGATAACTGGGGCGAAATTCTTGAGAAAGGTTTGAACAGAATAAAAAATGCGCGGACTCCTGATGGTAAATGGCACGGCTATCCTTTCTACTATACGTTGATAACTCTCTCTCAGATGGATGTACCTTCAGCTCAGGCTGAGTTGAGACACATAACCAAAGCAGCGGAAAGGCTCTTGAAAAGATACCCTGATAATGACAGAACATCACTTTTCAGAAGATTAGGACTGAAAGCAGCATTGAACGTTGCTTAGTGCTGACGACGTTAATGGCTTCGACAAATATGAAAAGAAATCGTCGAACACAATTTGAATAAACGTTTCATCATCTCCTACTTGTTTGTGGTACCGAAAAATTGCACAGTCAATGGATCCTTGTTCCTATCTTTTCTCCCTTAATTGCCAAGATAATATTTTCGGGTTTGAAGCCGTTGACCACGATTGTTTCTATCCTTTCCTTTTGGAGAAGCCGAGCAGCCTCCGGGTCTAGTATCTGGTGTATCCCAACTATATGTCTGTCCTCCTCGAGCATCCTAGAGAGGTCTTCAAACCTCAGCTCGTCAATCTTCTCTGCATCCGGATATTTTCTCGGGTCTTTCGTGTATATCCCTTCCTGGTCTGTAGCCTTCAATATAAGGTGGGCTTGGATCCTTAAGGCAGCCATAGTCGCCACGGTATCCGTGGTCATCCCGGGCTTTAAGCCGCCCATGAAGGCGATCCCATGCGTCTCGAATATTCTGGTCGCCTCATCTAAGGATGTTGGAATCTGCTTCGCCCCTAAGCCTCCGAGTTTAATCGCTAGGATTTGGGCGAACATCCTCGAGACTGAGATCGCTATCTCGTCTTGTTCTTCATCGGTTAAGCCTACTTCACGGGCAAGATGGATGAATTCCCTAGCGAGAGATCCGCCTCCTACGATGACGATGAATTGATGCCCCTTAGACCTCAATCTTGTAAGGACCTCTGCATACTCCTTTATAAGGCTCGAGTTTGGCGGCGAGGCTATAACAGATCCCCCTATTCGGATGACGACCCTCATACAATCGACACCAAACAACTTTCCTCTTAATTAATATAAAAATAAATCTGTCTATCCTATTCAACATTCATAAATATATCTTGAAACCTACATAGTAAGTGATATGAAACGAAAAGAGATGATTCAAACCTTCCAAGAAACGCTGAGAAAGAAAGCTGAGGATCAGGGTATAGACCTCTTCGGCGTGGCGGATCTCACAATAGCCAAAGAATTCCTCTGCGAGCAGGGTGGAGATTACCTGAAAATTTTTCCAAGGGCAATATCGATCGGTATACGCTTGCTGGACACGGTTGTGGGCGAGTTACACCAGCATGAAGATCAAGCGGTGATCTTTACTTATCGTAGCCACTACAATACCGTTAACGCACATCTAGATCAGGCTGCCCTGTCACTTTCAAAAGATGTTCAACAGCAAGGCTATAAGGCCTATCCGATTCCAGCCTCTCAACTGATCAACCCTCAAAAACTCATAGGCGTGATTTCGCACAAGCTTGTTGCTCACTTGGCAGGTCTCGGATGGATAGGGAAGAGTTGTCTTCTAATCACGCCCGAATACGGTCCCAGAGTAAGGTTTGCAACCATAGTGACGGATGCACCGTTAGAAACGGGATCGCCCGTTCCCGACCGTTGCGGCGAATGTCGAAAGTGCGTAGATATATGCCCCGTGAAGGCTTTCACTGGAGCTCCATTTGATCCTTCTGAACCCAGAGAGAAGCGATTCAAAGCTATTCTTTGCAAAGAATACAATGACAAGAGAAGGGAAAAACTAGGAGAAGGACTTTGCGGTCTGTGCGTCTACGTCTGTCCCTATGGAGCCAAGACACAGCGCGCTCCATCAGTTTTCCAATAATAAAGTAAAAGATCGAAGATGATGCGTGATTAACAGAAAAATCATCTACCACATAATCATTGGACGTAGGATTTAAGCGACTGAGTGAGAGCTCTAGGAGACATTTTAGATGATTGAGCTCGTGTTCATCGGAACTGGAGGCGGACGCTTTGCAATGATAACTCAAAAAAGGAGGACGGGCGGCATACGCATCCTCTCGGAGAGTTTAAATATGCATTTAGATCCAGGTCCAGGCGCTCTGGTATACTCCCTCGAGATGGGGCTGGACCCTCAAAAGATTGGAGCCATCTTAGTCTCTCACTCGCATCCTGATCACGCCAACGACGCGGAGGTTCTGATAGAGGCTATGAGCCACGGGACGAAGAAGAAGAGAGGCTTGTTGGCTGCGGCTCGCAGCGTCCTCTTTGGCAATGATGTTTGTGAGCAGTCCATATCAAATTATCATCAGAGGATGCCCGAGAGGATAGTGGACCTGAGAGTTGGTACAAAATTTGACGTTGAGGACCTGGAAGTTCAAGCTGTAAAAGCTGAACACTCAGATCCGGACGCTGTTGGGTTGAGATTTAGAAACCGAGATTACGGAGACTTCGCTTACACATCTGACTCTGAGTATTTCGACGGCATTCAAGGATTTTATGAAGGGGTCAGGTTGCTCTTGCTCTGCGTTTTGAGGCCTTCCGGGAAGCCTTGGAAGGGGCATATGACGACTGACGACGCCTTAAAGATAGTAGAAGCGACTAAGCCGGAGATGGCTATAATAACCCATTTTGGGATGGAGATGATCTTCAGGGCGAGAATGGAGGCCAAGATCATCGAGAAGGAAGCAGGTATACCGACAAAGCCGGCAGTTGACGGCATGCGCGTTACTTTAGGCGAAGAAATCCATGTAAATGTACCTAAAAAGCAGATGAGCTTAAGCGGATTCATCGCCAAGGGCGAACCTTAAATTTCACTCTGTTACAGGGATCCTTCAGATGTTTACTCCACAGCATTGACTAATAGGTTCTGAGGGTCGACAGCAATTTCATCTGCCCTTTCAGCCAGGTCGCAGACCGGCTTCCACAAACTTTTGGTAGGGTAATTGTTATTTAGTTGTATCATATATTTATTTTCCCGAAGCATGTTAGGATGTTGCAACATGAAGCTGCTGCCTAAGGAATTTGAAGTTATTAAGATTGAAAATAAGTGGCAGAAGAAGTGGGAAGAGATGGGCGTTTACCGCTTTGACTGGGAAGATAAGACCCGCCCAACTTTCAGCATTGATACTCCACCGCCTTATCCTTCGGGCGAATTTCACATGGGCAATGTGTTAAACTGGGCCTACTTCGACATGGCAGCCAGATACAAACGCATGAAGGGCTACAACGTTCATTTCCCTCAAGGATGGGATTGCCACGGTTTAAGCATCGAAGTGCAGGTGGAAAAAGAACATCGCATCAGGAAGAGGGAGATTCCACCGGACAAATTTCGAAAACTATGCGAAGAACTGATTGAAAAATACATTGCAATGATGAAAGAGGGTGTAATACGCCTAGGCTGCAGCGTGGACTGGACAACTGAATACCGCACAATGGATCCTGACTACTGGAGACGCACCCAGTTGAGCTTCATAATTCTATGCGATAAAGGCTTCATATATCAGGGTACGCACCCAGTAAACTGGTGTCCCCGTTGTGAAACAGCGATTGCAGACGCTGAAGTTGATTATGAAAAATGTGAAGGCACGCTTCACTATATTAGGTTTCCGTTAGAGAACAGCCATGAATCTTTGCTGATAGCTACGACGCGTCCGGAATTTATACCTGCATGCGTTGCGGTTGCAGTAAACCCTACTGATGACAGATTCAAGAATTACATAGGCAGAAAAATCATCGTTCCAATTGTGAACCGCACCGTTGAGATAATTCCAGACGAACATGTTGACCCCTCATTCGGTACTGGCGTGGTTATGATATGTACTTATGGCGACAAGGAAGACGTAAAAACCGTGATTGTGCATAAGCTTCCGGTCATCATGATCTTGACGGATAACGGAAAGATAAATGAAAATGGAGGCAAGTATGCAGGTTTAGCAATAGGCGAGGCCAAGAAAGCGATAGTTGAAGACCTTAAGGCTACAGAATTGCTGGAAAAAACTGAGAGAATTCAGCAAGAGATAGGTGTATGCGATAGATGCGGAACTCCTGTTGAGATTCTTGAACGCAAACAGTGGTTTATGAAGACCCTCATCCTAACCGACAAAGTTGAGAAAATGGTTAATGAAGTGGTGTGGTATCCAGATTACATGAAAACCCGACTGATAGACTGGGCCCGTTCCCTTGACTGGGACTGGGTGATAAGCCGCCAACGAATGTTCGGAACGCCCATACCCGCATGGTATTGCAAAGACTGTGGCGAAACGATTTTGGCTAAGGAGGAATGGGTTCCAATAGACCCGAAACTTGAGAAGCCAAGAATAGACAAGTGTCCAAGATGCGGCGGAAGAGAATTTATTCCGGAACAAGATATATTTGACACATGGATGGACTCCTCCATTACATGTGCAGTGCACGCTGGTTGGCCTGACCGAGAAGACTGGAGGAGGCTGTTCCCAGCGGATTTGCATCCTTCAGGTATAGATATCATAAGGACTTGGGCTTACTATCTAATGGTTAGACACCTCGCCTTGTTCGATGAGAAACCATACAAGAGCTGCCTAATCAACGGCATGGTCTTAGGTTCAGACGGGAGGAAGATGAGTAAGTCGCTCAAAAACTATGTTGCAGCACCCGAGGTATTAAACAAGTACGGGACGGATGCTGCGAGACAATGGGCTGCAGGCGGCGGGGCAACAGGCTCTGACATTCCCTTCCGTTGGCCAGATGTGGAATACGGAAGACGCTTCTTAACTAAGCTATGGAATGCCTCGCGATTCGTTAGCAACCAGCTAAAAGATTACGAAGCTATCGAGAAATGTGAGTCACAGGTTTTAGATAGGTGGATTCTCAGCAAAGCTGAAAGCCTAACGCAAAAAGTTGCAGAAGCCATGGAAAAATGCCAATTTAACATAGCCTTAGAGGAGATACGCAACTTCACATGGCACCAATTCTGCGATCAGTATATTGAAGCGGTAAAGGACAGGCTTTATGAGCCAAAACGTTATGGAAAGGAAAAAAGAAAGGCAGTTCAGTTCACCCTTTACAAAGTTCTATACCGTATAATCCAACTGTTAGCACCAATAACACCCCACATAACAGAGGAAATTTACCAGGCGATGTACGCGGAAGATGTAGGGCAAAAAAGCTTACATTTGACGCCTTTGCCAGAACCAGACATGAGGAAAATTGACGAGGAAGCTGAGAAGAAAGGCGACTTAGTGATGACTGTTATTACAGAGATCAGGCGGGAAAAAGCAGAGAAGAGAAAACCTTTAAACACGCCAATAAAAAGGGTGAAGATCTACGCTGGAAACAGCGAATTTGCTGATATCCTCGGCGAAAACAAAGAAGATATTGTTGGCACATGCAAAATTTTAGGAATTGAAATCTTGCCTGAAAAAGGCGAAGGCAGAAAGGTCCAAGGAAATCCACAAATAAGTTTCCTCAGCGAGTATCACCCCTAGGACCTTAGCCGTGTTCTCGTCTACCCAAAACTTTTCGCCCATCTTTTGTAACCGATCTATTGAAAACATTTGTGAAAAGGCGTATGTCATGATTCAACCTGGAATCTGTTCAAGGAACATTGGGCTAATATACTTGGTGATTGCGGCGTTGCAGTGACAGACTACCACCTTTCCTCCCCCTAACTCGTTTATTACTATTCAAAGAAATAGTTTAAAATGAATCTAATTTGTATGCCATTATGGAGCATGGCTTTGGAGATGCCCATTGCTTTTCCCAGTTTTCTTTCAGCCCTTCTAATAAAAATGCTAAATAGATACATTTTGTGATCACAGTTAGAGTTCTCTATTCGTGACTTAACATTATATACATGTTTGTAAAACGGTATTTGTGGAAATGGTGAAAGGCTTGGAGAAAGTTGTTTCTGTTCCACGAGGTTCAGTTGTTACGCTTGGCAAGGTTGAGGGAGATTTACATGTCGCTGATGGCGCAACTATCAAAGCTGAAGATTCTAAGCAGGTAATAGTTTCAGGAATAGTTCGATGCGAAGGAGACTGCACCTTTGAATGTGGTCTCTCCGCCGACTCAATCAGAGGTAGGGGTGGAGAAGTAAACGTCAAGGGAGACCTATCAATAGAAAGGTCGGTGAGAATCGAGAGGGGAAGTCTAATTGTTGAAGGAAACTTATCGGCTAATAAAACAGAAGTAGATGGGAAGCTATATGTTGGAAAAGACGTTTCAGTGGAAACCATTCAAGTTGGTGGGAAACTGGAAGTTAAGGGCAATACAAAAGCTGAGGAGGTGGATGTCGGCGGACTATATGAGGCGTTTGGAAACGTAGAGGTTGAAAGCATAGAAGTCGGCGGATCCTTTCATGGAAAGAATACGGTCAAAGCTGAGAGGATTAAGGTTGGAGGAACGGTTACTATTGATTCAGAAGTCAAGGCTGAAGAGCTGGATGTGGGTGGAAAAGTCAAGGTTAGATGCGGTGAGATAGAAGATAGAGTTCATGTTGGAGGCGTATTCGAGTCTGAGGGTTCCCTAATATTCGGATCAATCGATGTAGGCGGCAAAGTGAGTCTTGCCGGTGCGTGCGAAGGCGAAAGCGTTCATGTTGGAGGTTCATTAAAGGTAGATGGCGACCTGAAAATTATGGATATCGATGTAGGCGGTGTTGTTGAGATAAGTGGGAATGTCGAAGGAGAGACAATCGACATTGGCGGCAAACTTGAAATAGGAAAAAGGCTTGCTTTAACTGGAAAATTGAATGTTGGAGGAACCGCTAAGGCTGGTGAGGAGTTGAAAGCTGAGTGTATAAGTGTAGGAGGCTCATTGGAAGCCATGAGAGTTGAAGTCGAAAATTCGGTAAAGGTTGGAGGACGAATAGAGACCGTTGAAGGCGTTAAGGCAACTTGGGTTGAAATAGGGTCTAGGGGAAGAATTCTAGGAGTTGTTGTTGCTCGCGAGGTTCTACTCAGGGAAAGATCCGCAGCTGATGATGTTTATGCTGATTTCTTAACCATGGAGGAAAGATCGAGGGCGAGAAACGTTTACGCGAGAAGCATACACCTGGAAAGGGGATGCAGAATAATGGGGGAAGTCTATTATGTAGAAGAACTGAGGAAAGAAGAAGACGTATACTTCGCCAAAGAGCCAAAAAAGACCGAGAGACTTCCATCTCCTCCAATCTGAACAAGCAATGTGAGAGATTTGGGTAGAAGAACGAAATACGAAATCTACCTTGACGTTTTAGAAACTGTTAGAAGGAAAGGTACCTGCCCAATTACAAGAATATCTTACGGCGCTGGAATCCCAGTTGATAGGACTAAAAAGGTTGTGAGGCTTCTAGTGTCACGAGGCCTCCTGAGGGAAGAAAACGTAGGTGATAAGAGGCTTTACAGAATAACAACGAGGGGCGGAGAATTCCTAGAAGCCTTAAGGACAGTCAGAAAATTTATTCAATAGCAAAAGCCAGACGTTAGCAGGATCGAGCGTCTAATGGCTTTCACCTTTTTCAAGTAGGGAATTCTCTCTCTTTATTGGCTCATAACTGATTCTTGATCTAAGAACGGTTTAGAGACCATTTTCTCAGTTGGTTAGTTAACAGGACAAAAGTTTAATTCAAGTTGCGATATTATTTTGTGTTTATGTAAGAGATTGGTGGATTCCTATATGGTTGTCAGTTACATCTCACTAGAGGATTCTTGATGGCATGAATTATTGAGAGGAGTAACCTAGATTGATTGAAAAACCATTATGGTACGATCCAACAGTTAACAAAAAAGAATAGATGGAGTGCAGAATAATTGAAGAAGCCACGATATGCAGACTTTCCCGAGAACGAATACAATTGGAGAATCAGAAGAACCGCTGAGCTACTGAAGGAGGGTGACCTCGATGGGCTTATACTCACACAGAGCGAGAACGTCTACTATACGACAGGAATCCAGCACGTCGATGTGGTTAAGAATATAAAGGATATGCCTCCAACGGCCACACTATTGACGAGGGACCAGGAGACCATCATCGTGGGCAGGTGGCCTTGCTCCCACGTGATTTTACAAGAGACCTGTTGGCCTGAGATCGTGGTCTCTTATCGCCAGAATGAGAACCCAGCCGAAGCCATAGTTAGGGCTCTTAAGGAGTACGGGTTAAGCGAAGGAAAGGTTGGAATGGAACTTGATGGAGGTATGCGTCTCGGTCTATCTGTAAACGAGTTTGAGGTCTTGAAGAGACAGGCATCTAAGTTGGGTGTAGAGATAGTCGACGGCTCATCGGTCGTGTGGAGGCTCAGAAGCGTCAAATCCAACTTCGAGATAGAACGCCTCAGAAGATCAGCTCACGCTACATGCAAGGCCCTCGAATACGCCATCGAAGAAGTAGACATCGGCGTTGATGAAATTGAACTAGCCCAAAAGGCTGGACGGGTTATGATGGAAAACGGTGCTTTCTGGTACAATACGCAAGTCTTATATCCGCCTTTCTGGGCCTGTGTAGCCTTCGACGCCAAGATCCAAAAGGGATATGTCTGCTTCGACTTCGGCGCCGAGTACAGACACTACTTGACGGACATGCATCGAGTCGTACTCTTGGGCATGAAGCCCACAGAGAGGGAGAGACACTTGTACGATGTGAGAGTTGAGGCGAATGAGATAATACAGAAGACTGTGAAGCCCGGGAAGAGGTTCGACGAGGTCTTGACGGAACTGAAGGCGTTTGTTGAGAGGTCAGGCTGCGTAATGCCTGAAAACCACATCGGCCACGGCATCGGTCTAGAGGTGCATGAACCCCCTAAGATAGGCCTTTCAACAGAGCCCCAAACATACTCAGGATCCGGGACGCCGGGATATCCGACCAAGTTCGAAGTCGGCATGGTCTTTGCGTTAGAGCCGAGCATCCAAGACCCTAAACTTCCCATATCCTTCAACTGTGAGGATGATGCCGTTGTCACCGAAACCGGCTGCGAACTGCTGGCAGAATTCCCACGTGAAATGTGGATCAAATTGTGAAGCAACAGTGATGATAGATCGCGTGGCAGCACTTTGATTTATTGTTTGTCGGTTTCGACTTATCCGGTTTCGCCTTGGGCTTATGCAGGTGTCGGAGTTATTACCGCTTGCATAGCATTCTTCTAAGAGTTAATTTGTATTTGATTTTTCAATGAGATGGTCAGTTGGAGATATTTGGCCGCCGAATTTGGACGAAAGACTAATGTAAGATAAAATATGGGTCTCAGTTAGGGCGAAGTTTTATATTCTGGTTTGAATGAAGAATTTATGGTGAAAAAACTGGAAATAGGAGTAGAAGTTAGAAAAGTGGATCCTCAAGGTCGTTTGATCTTGCCGGCTGATTGGCGTGAATCTGAGATCGCTGAAGATCGAGAAGTTTACATTATAAAGCGCAAGGGGTCTCTGAAAATTCTTCCAAAACGCAAAGTTGACCTAACCGCATTCTTCGACAAGATTGACTTAGGCGTGGAAGCCATTGGAAACTGGGGAGAGTTCGAAAAGAAATTCTATGAGGGCAGTAAATGAGATTTCTAGACGCAAACATATTCATCTATGCCTACTACAAACCTAGAAGACCCCTCACTTCAAGAGAACAACAAATGAAAGACAAAGCTAAAGAAATCATAAATAGAGTAAACGAAGCAGAAGAAGAGATAATAACTACCGTCATACACCTGGCAGAAACCGTCAACATCCTCAAACACGGTATGCCACTCGAACCCCTGATCAACATTATCCTCGGCCTATTTATGCTCGACAACGTCAAAATACTCAGCGTTAACAATGAAACATATTTCGCGGCAACCGAGCTAGGACTTGACCTAAAACTAGACCCAAATGACGCCTTAATAGTAGAAATCATGAGATTGAATGATATAAAAGAACTCTACTCATTTGACGAAGACTTTGAAAAAATAGAAGGAATAGTTAGGCTACCAAAACTATAGTCGAACCATAAGAGGAGCACAAGGACTGTGGGCGGTCACCTGCTCAGTAAACGTAAAAGAAGAATCACGATTAGATTAATATCTCTATTACGATTTAAAAAATGGTGCCAAAATAAGATAGGGAGTTGCTATGAACAGCATGCAGTATTTTGATGAAGTTGCCCATCAATGGGACAGGTTGCGGAGGACTTTCTTCTCCGAATCTGTGAGAGAGAAGGCTATTTCCATCGCAAGTGTGCAGCCGGGCAAGCTTGCCGCCGATATCGGAGCTGGCACAGGTTTTGTCACAGAGGGGCTTGTCCAAAGAGGTTTAAGGGTGATCGCTGTAGATCATTCTGAAGCGATGATCCTAGAGATGAAGAAGAAATTTGGAGACATTGACGCTATAGATTATCGCAAAGGTGAAGCAGAAAATCTTCCAATCGAGGATGAGAGCGTCGACTACGTTTTCGCTAATATGTTTCTACATCATGTAGAGAGCCCACCAACTGCAATTAAGGAGATGGTGAGAATATTAAAGCCCGGCGGCATGCTCGTAATTACTGATCTGGACGAGCATGATTTTGAATTCCTGAAAAGAGAGCAATCTGACCGCTGGATGGGTTTTAGGAGGGAAGATGTCAAACGGTGGTTCATCGAAGCTGGGCTCAAAAGGGTAATTGTCAGTTGTCTAGGTGAGAACTGTTGTGCTCAATCCAGTCGCGGAGATGAGTATGCAAAGGTCGGCATCTTTGCGGCTTCAGGTGAGAAGACGTTAGGCTGTTGAATTAATGCCATTTCCATACTTTTCTCCGCATGAATACTTCGGGTAGTACAAATAGTCCCCAGCTCGCTACGCTGATTACGTAGGCTAGGTCTGTTAGGCTTAAGGGCGACAACCCGAACATCTTCGCCGTTATTGGGATGTAGGTTATGCAGAGGGTGGCGGCTAAGGAAACTATCACAGATGTAACGAAAAATTTGTTTTTGAAGCTATCGCGTCCCATTCGCCACACGCTGCGAGTTTCAGAGCGGCAGTTCCAGACAACGAACAATTCAAACACGGCAGCTTGTACAAAAGCGGTCGTTCTAGCCTCACGCAACGTTTCCTCCGTCCTAAATCCGTGAGCGGGCCATACGTAATATTCAAGACAGAAGACCAAGATCGTCCCAATGGCTTGTAGTAAGAAAGACATTATGATGAACGCGCCCATCCCATGTAAGATGCTTTCCTCGGGTTTTCTCGGCTTTCGCTCCATTACGTCCTCGTCTGGGGGGTCGGTGGCCAACGAAACCGCAGGCGCACCGTCCGTAACCAAGTTTATCCATAAAATCATGGCTGGGAGTAACGGCAATGGAAACAACTCAGGGCCGAATATGCCTCCAAGTATTGCAAAGGACCCGATGACTACCAACTCGTCGAAGTTGCATGAGATGAGAAATCTGGCATATTTGCGGATGTTGTCGTAGATCACTCTTCCCTGCTCAACAGCCTTCACTATAGTGGCGAAGTTATCGTCCGTAAGCACGAGGTCTGAGGCTTCACGTGTCACATCGGTGCCAGTTATACCCATAGAGATTCCTATGTCCGCCGCCTTCACTGCCGGCGCATCGTTGACGCCATCTCCTGTCATCGCTAAGATGTGTCCTTTGGCTTTTAAAGCCTTCACGATCTTTATCTTGTGCTCCGGCGAAACTCTAGCGTAGACCACCACATTTTCCACAATCTTTTCGAATTCGGCGTCACCCATGGCTTCCAGTTCAGCGCCCGTGAGGACGAGGCTCCCCTCCTTCATAATTCCAATCTCTTTCGCCACAGCCACAGCTGTGAGCTTGTGGTCACCCGTTATCATTACAGTTTTTATTCCAGCTTTTTCGCATCTTCTGTTAGCTTCAATAGCCTCTTCTCGTGGCGGATCAATCATTCCCTCCAAACCTACGAATGCCATGCCTTCTTCAACAGTTTTCTCGTTGAAGTCGTTAAGTTCAGCCGGGAGTCGTCTATAAGCCATGGCTAAAACACGTAGCGCAGAGCTCGCCATCTGTTCGTTTACTTCCAAAATCTTCTTTCTTTTCGCCGTTGTGAGCTTTTTTTCTCTGTCGTCTTCCAGAACATGGCTACATCTTTCCAGAACTACTTCGGGAGCGCCCTTCATGAAGGCTACTTTTTCTTTTTCAGGCGTCAGATGCACGGTTGTCATACGTTTTCTTTCAGAGGTGAAGGACACCTCGCCTATACGTGGATACTGCTCCATTAACGCTTTTTGGGTAAAGCCATCTTTTGCCGCAGCGACTATCAAGGCTCCCTCCGTGGTGTCACCTACAATCATCCACAAGCCTTTTTCATTTTGCTCAAGTGAGGCGTTGCTGCAGAGAGAGCCAATTTTAAGCAGCATAGAAACTTCAGCGTCGTTTCCAGGATTGATAGGCTTGTTATCACTTTTAAATTCGCCCTTAGGCTCGTAGCCGACGCCCGAAACGTCAATAAACTTGTTGCTCACGTAGAGCCTGCGCACAGTCATTTCTCCCTTCGTAAGGGTTCCGGTCTTGTCTGAGCAGATGACTGTGACGGCACCCAAACCTTCTGCCGCCGAGAGCTTCCTAATTATAGCGTTCCGTTTCGCGAATTCCCTTGCGCCCAGGGCTAGGCTTATCGTCACTATTGCGGGCAAACCTTCAGGCACCGCGGATACTGCGAGCGAAATTGAAGACATGAAGGCCTGAATGAAGCCTTCCAGCTGCGCTGTTTCTTGGCTGTGCCAGATTGTTGAGGCTACTTCGAAGGCTTCCAAGGCGAAAATTAGTATACACACAGCTACGACGACTTTAGCGATCTTTTTTGCAAAACTGTCAAGCTTCTTCTGCAGTGGAGTCTCTTCTTCCTCAGCCTCTTGAACCAGTTCAGCGATTTTCCCAAATTCTGTCCTCATTCCAGTAGTGGTTACCACGGCCTTGCCGCGGCCATAAATAGTATGGGTCGCCGTGAAAATCATGTTACGCCTATCGGCGACATTCATTTCAAGAGGCAATGCCGCTGAAGCGTCTTTATTCACAGGCGTAGACTCCCCTGTTAAGACAGCCTCATCGGTCTTCATTTCGACGCTTTCTATCAGCCTCGCATCCGCCGACACAAGGTCTCCCGACTCTAAAACCAGGATGTCTCCTGGAACAACTTCGCGCGCGGGAAGAATCATTTCTCTGCCTTCGCGCATTACGTGGGCTTTCGGCGCTGCAAGCTTTTTCAATGCTTCTAGGGCTTTCTCAGCACGGTATTCTTGGGTGAACCCAGCCACTGCGACGAGAATCACTATGGCGGCTATGACGATCGCGTCGGCGTATGTTTCAAGGACGTCTTTAGGCGGTTCACCGGGCAGAGGGGGCTGCTGCAGCTCGTAATAGCCAACCACCGCGGAAAATATTGTGGCGGCTATAAGCAGCAGGATGAATATATCTTTAAACTCGCTTAGAAACATTTCGAGGGCTGTTCGGCGTTTCTTCTCTTTAAGCTCGTTAAATCCGTACTTTTGAAGACGCATCTCAGCTTCTTGCCCGCTTAATCCATTCCTGCCACTGTTCAGTTCTTTCAAAACTTCTTCGATTGACTTAGCATGACACCCTTCAGCCATTGCGACTCCGCCTTGAAACGAATCGTAGATTTAAGATAATTTCTTCCTTAAAGGGTTTTTGTTAATAGTCAGCACTTTGAGGAAGAATCTAAAGTACTAAAGTTTATCGAAATCATCATTTTCTGAAGTAAATAGAAATATATGCGCTATGTATCATTTATGCACAGGGTTGGCACATGAAGGTTCACAGCGTTGAAGCGGTCGCTCCAGCCACCTCAGCAAACCTCGGCTCAGGCTTCGATGTCTTCGGCGTAGCCTTAGACGCGCTTTACGACTCTGTCCACGTTGAGTTAACAGAAAGGCAACACATTGAGATAAGTATTGAAGGGATAGGATCGGAGTCGATACCGACTGATCCTGAGAGAAATACAGCCGGGATGGTTGCTAAAGCCCTACTGGGCTTCTCAAATAAGAAGTGTGGCCTTAAAATCAGAATTAAGAAAGGAATAAAGCCTGGAAGCGGCTTAGGGAGCAGTGCGGCCAGCGCCGCGGCGGCTGCCTTAGCGATAAACGAAGCGTTAGGTCTTAACTTATCAAAACTGGATACGATAAAATTTGCTGCTCAGGGGGAGGTTGCCTCTGCTGGTGCTGCTCACGCGGACAACGTTTCACCCGCTATCTTGGGGTTCTTTACGATCGTCAAGTCCTATGACCCCCTAGAAGTCATTAATCTGCCCTTGCCGAAGAATGTTGGTTTAGCAATAGCTCTTCCGGAGATATCGCTCAGTACGAGCATAGCCCGTTCCGTCCTGCCAAAAAAGGTTGACCTCTCAAATCTCGTGCATAATGTCGGTCACGCCGCAACCTTGATTGCAGGCATCATGTTAAACGATGTAAACCTGATGGGAAAGGGCATGTCTGACGCTGTAGCCGAGCCGGCTAGAGCCCCCCTGATCCCCGGATTAGCTTATGTTAAGAAGAGCGCCATCGAGTCTGGGGCTGCTGGCGTAGCCATAAGCGGAGCAGGCCCCTCTATTTTGGCACTCGTAAATACCGAGGAAAGGAGAATGGATGAAGTTGCTGAGGCGATGAGGAAAGCCTTCAAAGAGCAGGGAGTTAAAAGTCAAGCCATATGCGCTAAACCTGGACCTGGAGGCAGAGTAGTAAGTAGAGAACTCTAACGCATCAACTCAACTTTTAGGTGATAATTAAAATGGTATACGAGAAGAGCTTATTCGTCGGATACTTAGGAGATTCACCTACATTAGGGTGTTAGATTATCTCATATCTAATGATATCTATGACTGCTCTTTACAAGATATAGATGAAGCCACCGATCTTTCCAGAAAGACAGTCCGCAAAGTTGTAAGGGAAATGTTGAATCTGGACGCAGTAAAGCCTACAAGAGAAGTGAGGAAAGCGAAGATGTTCCAGATAAACAAGTATAACGAGTACGTAAAGCACCTAATAGAGCTTGACAGACGCTTACCCAAGGAACACCCAGATTCATTAACCAGAAAAGTTGAGGCAAAGATTAGAGCTTAAATTGGCCAGTTTTCTTCATTTTTTGGCTAACAAATCCTTATTTATTCGACACCTGTCGTTATCATCATTGGGAAAATATGATAGGTTCAGGTATATCGAAATACGATGCCAATGGGATAACGATGAAAACCCATGAGAGAGACCCTACAGTAAAGGCACCGAACACAATAAAGATCATGCGCCGTAAGGTTTTTGGTTGAATCTTGAAGATGATTTTCCCCATAGATGCATAATATGCCACGAAAACGCCGATGGATAAGGCTACGGCGTAAATGAGAGATATACTTAGCGGCACTTCAGGGAAGAAAAAGATGTTGATGGTGGGAACAATCACCCACATGGTAGTAGAATGCAAATACCCACCTCAACTTCCTCTTCCACCGTTTTGTGCTGGTTCTCGTAACCGCTACCTCTAAGCCAAAACCTTCACGTCTTGACTTTCATGTAACGCTTTATCTTTTCAGATACTATGAAGCCCGTGAGTAAGATTACTCCATTGAATATGCAAACGAGGATTTTTGATAGCCAATTCATCTCAATAGAATATACTCCTAAAATGCCTACCGTTGCCCCAGCTACGGCTATGGGTAAGTAAACCACTATGCGATCACGAATTTTCATCTTTTTCACTTACTGCCATCCATAACTCGAGCGAAGGCCTTCTTGAATTGCTTGTAGAACATAAAAGTAAATAGAACGGAAAAGACTGCTGCGTAAACTACAACATATTCTATAGTTATGAAGCTATAAAGTGTGCTTAAGATGAAGAGCATTCCTGCAATGAGCGACATGGACACGAGACAGAAGAGACACATAGTCTTTCTAAAACACCATTTAGATACAATCTTTAACCACCACATATCTGAAAGGAAATATCTCTTCCTTAACGGTGCCTTGAAATCCGCCTCTTGAAGTCGCTTAGTCAATTCCCGCTCCCGTACTTTTAGCATCCTTGGTAATTGAGTGATGCTAAATACACCTACAGCAATCATAAGAATTAAAAAAAGAATGAATTGGTTAAGAAAAGCGAAAACAAATGCAAGAAGCACAGCAAAACTTACCATAGCGGATAAGTAGTATGCCTTTTCCTTCTTTCGACAAGCTTGCACAGCGCCAACTGCTGTCATGAAACCGAAAAATGAAACGCCAAAGAGAAACAATTCGTAAGGAAAATTCACCAGATTACCTCCTTCTGATGTTTTGGCTATAGCCCCTAGATTCCCTACGGATTTTAGGGAGAAGATATGAAAGCATGAAAGCAACAAAAACCATGACAACAATGAATAGCGTGATAACTCCCAGAATAAAGCTACCAGTTACAACATAGCCATAAATGACAACGCCTAAGGCTAAAAACATGAAGACCACTTCCAGAGCCCTTTTAACTCTGTGCTCACTCTTAACATAAAAAGTCAAATAAGCTGATGCAGCCACAAATAGCCACACAGCCCCAAGAAAACAAAAGAAATCAGCACATATTAACACATCGTTCACAGAAACTTCAGAAGAAGAAAGCGTCCATGAAAACTGATAATTTGAACTGTGCCCTGACTTGGTTTGTGGTAGCCCGGGAGAGATTCGAACCCTCACCGAAGCATTTTTTCACGATTTAGACTTCTTTCTAGGACTTCGTTAATTTTGTTTCTTCTGTCCAATTGAAGATCATATCCACCCTAAAACTTCACATCTCAACGCGCAGAAAGGACATTAGAAATTACCCAAAACGAAAAACATTAATAAATAGTTAAGGTTAACAAATAGCTAGATTGCAGATGTGGATTCCAAAGTGGCTCGGTGAATGCTACTCCAGACTATTCGCCCACTTCGGGCAGGAACTGTTCACTTTTCAACAGGCAAGGGAATTTCTGTCAGTGAATGAAAAGAAGCTGGCGGTTGCGTTCAGCAAACTCCATTCAAAGAGGATTTTGTTGATTTTTGACTATGGAAGACCGAGGCTGTATAGGCTCTTGAATCCGGAGAACTTCGTTCTTTTGGCCTCTGACACTATCAAAAACTTGGACAAAATTCCGCAGGAGAGATATCTGAGGCTTGTCTGCGATTGTTTTCGCCGAACTTCAGAAACGCT
>Ga0315310_10000986_pt1 | contig 17856 bp, 17 predicted proteins | sample TDP5_MG_FD_203630 | JGI IMG/M metagenome (GOLD analysis project Ga0315310, IMG submission 203630) | Freshwater sediment microbial communities from Lake Towuti, South Sulawesi, Indonesia - TDP5 | ecosystem: Environmental > Aquatic > Freshwater > Lake > Sediment | place: Indonesia: South Sulawesi... | reverse complement strand
TATGAAGGGTACAAGTATTCCGCTCATATGGATGAATTCGCGTAACGTCATGCTCTTGGTTAGGGTATAAGGATTGGCTACGGTCTCTTTGGTGAGGATCGGAAGAACATCTAGTAGGTTCGCCTTGATGACTTTGTCCGACCTGAAGCTCAGTATGAAGTCTGGATTGAAGCCGATGCTTAGTTGACATAGATTAAGAAGAGGAAGATTGTTTCTATCATCAGCGACCACAACGCAATCATGTGGGGAAAGCTCTGCTTTTCGTAGAATCTCTTTTAGTGCAATGGCTTTCCCTTCTTTCTGCATCGCTTCTCCCCAGACTTCGCCAGTTAGATGACCGTCAGTCAAGCCCAACTCTAGTCCAGAGGCATAGTCAGCGCCGAGCCTTTGAGCTAAATCCTCGACGAAGATCCTTGGCAACCCAGAACTGATCAACGCTGTCCTATATCCGAGTCTCCTTAGATTGCTGAATAGCTCTCTGGCGCCAGGCATGAGAGGAAGCCTCTTGTATCGGTTGAAAATCTCCTCCAAGGACATACCTTTCAAGAGCCCAAACATCCTTTGCAGAGCCGTCTCTAGCGAGAGAAGTCCAATCTCGTAGAGAACTCCGATCGCAATGAACCTCAGGAAGGTTAGGGGTCCCAATCTGCTAGCCACTTCGAAGGGCAGAAAACGCCTCTTAGGTAGTATTATGCCTTCAACATCGAAAACGACGAGACGGCGGTAATCTTCCAAGAGGGCAATCTCCTAACTCAGCTGTCTCTCTCAACAAACCTAGGGAGCGTCTCTAATAAGAAATACTCGATCTACCCAATCCGCTTTTCGCACAAGAGAGACATCAACTTATCACTATAAACCTCAACCAAACCTAGCTATCTTTAAGGGGTGACATGAATCCTCCAGCCGTTCTGTGTGTAAGAGATGTCATGGAGTCACACTCTTTGATTTGGACTTCTTTTTCCATGATGAACTTTCCGGTTCTCTTCGCTATGACGTGGATGTCCTTCAGCATCCTTTTCGGTACTCTTTCAAATAAGAACAATTTGATGAGAGGACTCACTTTTTCACAGACATCCCATATGCCAACGGTTTCTCCGTTCAGCAGAATAGTTGAAGTTGCGTTTCCTGCGGGATCGAAAACGTAGTGGTGGTTCTCTGAATCTAGATACCGGTCACGCTCTTTGTAACTGATCACATATGGGTCAAGCCTTGGGAGCAGGTTTGCCACATTTCTCCTGATCGGCCTCATAGACATTAGTGAGTCGATTTGCTGGGATGAAACAAGGTAATCGTCGCCTGCTGCGGAGGTTTCAACGTGAGCCACTTTGTCTTTCAAATCGTTGATTATTTGGCTGATCTGGCTTTGGGGGAACCCGGTCCACCAGGCGATGTCGGTTTCAGTAACTGGTCCGAAGGTGGAGATATACACTTCCACGACCATTCTCCTAGCATCTGCCTCCCCGACTCGGTCCAGTCTGATGTTGGAGAAATACTCGTTGAACAAGTGGTATGTGTGAAGATTGCTCTTCCATCCTTTCTGTGGTGCTCCTCGAATCAAGAGCCCTTGGTCACACATCAGATTCACGATTGGCGAAATATTCAGCTTGGATCCTAGCTCTTCTTTGATTGACTTCGTGGTCTTTCCGCCTTTTCCCCTGAGGAGTTCAATGATTCTTTTTGAGATTAGTTTGTACTCTTTCTCGCTTATTCCTAGGAATTTGGAGTAGGCTTCAGATTTGGGTTCAGCCATCTTTCTTGTTGCGGCAAAGGCGGTTGGAATGAATTGTCTTGTGAGAACATACATCGTGTTCCGTACATACCTGATTTTGCCAAGCGTTCTTTTCATGTAGAGTTCCTTTTCCAAATCCTCTTTTTCAAACTCTCTCATCCTTGCGAGTAACGACAGATAAGGTGTTGTGGGGCTGGTCGCATGTAAACCCCCGATATCTCTGACTACTTTGACGAGATCGCCGCCTCTTGCTTCGTCAGTCAAGTGCTGTTTTCGAATCAAGTAACTGTTGATTTTGTTCAGTTCTACGTGGGGCATCAAATTACAGTCTTCAACTACCGGAAACTTAAGATTGTCGTCTAGTACGCATGCAACTCTGAAGGTAAAGGCAATCGTCAATAGGCTTAGGAGAGAGAACGTTGTTGTATTCATTATTGTTGCATTCGGAGCGCGAAGCTCGCCGAGTTCACTCATAGATTGTATGATATGATCGTAGCCAGATCGCAGCAAACGGGAGCGATCACCGCGATTGCATGTAAGGTAGATTCAATAGTACTACTGATGGCAGGTAGTTTTCGAATTCTGTCTGATTGGTCCAGTCCTTTAAACCTATACGCTTCCTTCCCTTCTCCCAATCTCATGGGCATTCTTTTCATAGTTCTCATGTCGCTAGGCTGAAATGGCTAAGAACGTGAAGATGAATACGTCCTGCAAGAAGTGAATGAACCATGCCCAGAAGAATCCTTTCGTCTCTAGCAATCTGATCTTCTTCGAAGCTTTTCATCCTTTGGTTTGCCATGATCTTCCTCCTTAATGGGCATAACACGGCTGTGGGCCAGATCTTCTTTATGAATGCAGCTAGTGCCCATTGTGGATTGAAACGGCATGTGTGACTGCACGCGAACCCAAGTTCAACGTACCACTCTTGCACCGAATCTGCCCACTGTTGGTATGGTCGCGAGTGTCGTAGTAAGTCGCACACATTTGAAAACGTTTTTATCTCAGGCTAGTTTGTCGTAAGAAGATCCTGCAATGTTGAGGAACCTAAGACTCTTAACCGTTGTTTCGAGACCAGAGTTCCTTCCAGCAAATTCTGCTTCACTCATTATCGGGCTTGCATGGGGCTTCGATCGTTCAATGCATGCCGGCGGGGGTCTAGTAATTCCATTCACTCTAGCCTTTGCAGTAATCACGCTTGTTTCTGCCTTTGCTGCCCAAGTAAACACTACGTTTGATTTTGAGCTGGATCTGATAGACAGTCGTAAGAAGGAACTTGTTCAGGCAATGAGCCGTCTAGGACGAAAGAGACTTAAGTCGGCTATGATTGCCGAGTTCCTGCTAAGCCTAGCTTTCATTCTCATATTGTTTCTGATCCAAGAGAAACCGCTCCTATTTGTCATGTGGATGATCGCAGTTTTCTTGGCTTACAGCTACTCTGCTCCGCCTTTGAGACTGAAGTCTAGGTCATGGTTTGCTCTGCTCACTCTGCTTCTTGTCCTTAGCATGCTGCCGATTTCCTTCGTTTTTCATACTTTTGCATCAGGAATTGAGATTCCTTTCTTGGTGTTCCTTTGTGGACATGCCTTGACGGTCTATGGTGTGATCATTCCTGCTGAAATTCGAGATTACTTTGGAGATAAGATGACGAATACCGAAACCCTTACTGTTCGGCTGGGTCTTGTCAAAGCATCACTCCTTAGCATAGTGCTGTTGGGCACAGGAGGTATACTTTGCGGAACCGCATTTTTAGCTAGGATGCTCTATGGCCTTCAGCACGTATTGCTTTTCTCTCTACCTGTCATGGTGGTTGTCTACATCTACGTTTTGGCAAAATATAGTAGTCTTTACCGCCTCTCTTGGGAATACGCACTATCAGGGGGTCAGATCTCGATTGCGCAAGATATTATGGAGTTGTCTGCATATTGTCCTCGATGGATTACTCTCATCACTCAGTCAATTGTTCTAATGTCTCTCGTGCTTTTGACAACCAAGCTATTTCTTTGATGCTTGCACTGTCACCTTCTCAAGTTGAGTCTATCTTCTGGTAGTCGTAGGCCAGACACTGGCCAAAGCGGACAGCGTCTGCAAATGGCACCTTTTCTTCCATATCTCTCCAATATCACTGTTCCTATAGAGTGATTATCTTCTTAGCCTTCTCTGGACGGCTTCGCTCTCAAGTTCCTTAATCGCGTCTGAAGCAATCCAGCGAGCAGCTTTAGAATCAACCAGCTGGATCTCTCTAGCAACCTGTATGGCAGCCCTGTTCAGGTTCAGATTCCTTTTCCCAGTATTCCTCAGTGCCCAGTTGACAGCCTTCTTCACAAAGTTCCGCTCATCCGTGGCTCCACGCTTTAACACTGGAAGAAGCTTGATGAACTTACCGTCTTCTGCCTCTTTATTATGCCACGCTAAGCAGGCTATGAGCGCGAAGGCGGTTCTTTTGACGAACTCCTCCTTCCGCTCGGACCAGTCAAGGATTTTCCTCCAAGCGAGTGGAGTTTTCTCGAAGAGGTTCATACACACTTGGTCGCAGACATCCCAAGAGTTAATGTCTTTAACCCATTCCTCCATCTGCTCCTCCGTCAACAGCTCAGGCTCGTCAATCATGGCTGCAACAATTCTTGCTTCGGGTATCCCCGTCTTCCATAACTCAAGAGCTAGCTCATGGTTCTTCCCCAACTGCCTTGCTATCTCCCGCATGTCAGGAACTGACAATCCTAACCTCCGTTCAGCTACCATCCCGTACCGGGCCATCCCCTGCACCTGATCTGGCTTGGCCTTAGCCTCTATTCTGCGTAAGGCTTCTTCAACGGAAGACATGCTCAATCTCCCTTGTCTTGATGGTCCAAGTATTCATTGCCAGATCTCTCGTTCTGTGCACAACCTACGGGTATCCGCTTTCTCAAGTTGCCGTAGCACTTCTCATCACATTCCTTGCACTCAATGATCTCTCTCCCATCTCGCACCTTATTCGGAAGCTCAGAGTCAGCTATGAGACCTCGCCCAATTGCAATCAGATCAGCTCTGCCTTGCTCCAGCACAGATTCCGCAGCTTTCAGGTCACGGCCAAAACTACCCACAGCAATGACGGGAATGGTGACAACCTCCTTCATCACACCAGCCATGTCGGCACGGGGAGCTTGGCTGCTACTTGTGCTTGGTGACACATCTAGAATATCTACCCCGGCTTTCTCCAGCTCCTTCACAAATCTTTGGCTGTCCTCTAACGTGTAACCTTCGCTACGCGGAGTATGCCGATAAAGCACGAGACAATCTCCACCTGCAGCTTCTCGAACAGCTTGGACAACACCTAGCCCCATCTTCATCCGCTTCTTAACTGAACCACCAAACGTGTCAGTTCGCCTATTCCAAACGGGTGAGAAGAATTGATTGAGAAAGAAGCCATGGGCGCCATGCGGCTCGACACCATCGAACCCTATTCGCCTGCATTCTTTCGCCGCCTTAGCGTAAAGGTCGATTAGCTCCAGCAACTCCGCCTCTGTCGCTTCTTTGAAACCTTCCCTAGCTGAAGCAGCGATACTCTTCCCCCTAGCAGACCTTCTCCATACCATGAGCTGAACAGCAATTGCAGCGCCTGCCTTATGCACAGCTTCGACAGTAGGCCTGAGTTTACCCGCAAAAGCTGGGTTGGCGAGCTGTTGGATTGCCGTCGCCTCTCTAATAATCAGCCCAGCTCCACCGCTTGCACGAGCAACATACCAGGCATGGGCTTGCTCAGACCCGACCTGCATGTTAGTCACCATTGGCGGCATGACAATACGGTTTCGAAGTGTAATTGAACCAACTCGCAAAGAAGAAAACAGCCTCTCATAGCCACACATTTCTTATTCCTCATTTGGGACAAGCTTGGGGCGCAGACAATTGCCTTTGCCTAACATAGTTTGGATGCCTCCGAGGCACAGCGGAGATTGCAGACCAGCGAGTAACGAATCTTGTCGAACATAGAGAAAGGGAATCTGCTCTCGGAGATGCTATTTCAGGAAATCATCGAATTTCCAGTAGTGTTCTTCTTCTTGGATGACGATTTCTTCGAACATGCGCCTGGTCGTGGTGTCTCCACGCTTAGTCGCTTCTTCAATAATTCGCCGGTATAGTACTATGGCATCATTTTCCGCGGCATGATCCAGCTTCAGGAAATCCTCAGTAGTCTTGCCAACCTGTGGTAGCGGATCAGGGTCAGTTGTCGTCTCGCCTTCAAGCAAGTAGATTCGCTCTGAGATCTTTTCGAAATGCTCCATCTCTTGCATGAAGACGCCCTTCAACAACTCGCTGACAACCTTCGCCTTGTTGGCCTCTGCTATGACCTCAAGTGCCGTAGTCTTCTCCCGCAATGCCTGCAAACTGGCTTTCTCGTGTTGGTTGGTGTACTGGACTATGGCAGTGATCTCGCTTGCGGCTGCCTTGTTAAGCATTGCGAAATAGTCATCCGTGAAGATTCCTCGCCACTCCGACAAGGGTGGTTCAGGCCCTTCCGGCTCGTCTTTCACGTTCACGTATTCCTGAAATTTGAACAGATGCGCCTCTTCCTCTCCATAGAATTTCTCGAACAATTCACGAGTTTCCCAATCGCCGATCTTTCCAGCAGCCTCAATGACACTGCGGTATAGTGCAAGTGCCTCTTCTTCGGCCGATACACCGTTCTTCGCGAATCCACTTAGAGTATTGCCTACAATTGGCTTGTTTGATTTTGTCGTCGCTTCTCCACCAAGATAGTAGATCCGCTCCATGATTGCGCCGGCATGTTTCATCTCCTGAATCGCAAAGTCCTTCAGAAGCTTCCCCACTGCTTCATACGTAGTTTTGTCCAACAGAATGTTCTCCGGAATGACCCTGCGAATTAGCTTTTCCATCTTGGCATGTTGCAGTATGTACTGGATCGAAACTTGGAGTTCACGTGCAACGGCTTGATTTAGAAGTGCGATATAATCTCGTGTTACCCGTACAGACATGGTTGCTCACACCCCTTATTTGTCTCGAGCATTTAAAAGGTTTTTACACATCTGGCATACGGGAAACGGTCTGTCAACGATTACAGAGCGAAAGAAGAGCTCCTTTCACTTCGCTCGCCTGAACAATTGCCCCTCGTCTACAGGGAATTCCGCTTATATCTTGGTCCAAGGAAGAGATCTGCAAGTGTTCAAGTCAGATGGCTTTTCTCTCTTTCAGGAACTCGCGGATGCAGTAGGTTAGAAAGCCTGTTAGGCTTCTTACGCCGTTTCTCAGCTTCAGCTCCTCTTTGTTCTCTTCATAATACTCTTTGGCTCGCTTGTAGAGCTCATCTGGGATCACCATCGGTTTCCAGCTTGTGCCCAATCTCCTTCACCGTCCTATTACCAAACACACCCTATCGATCACTCGACGCGTTGTGTGATACTTGCGACAAATCCATCGCAAGATCTCTTATATTCTTTTGTAGCTGTGTGCTCCCACACACATTGAAAGGCTCGACATAAAAGTGTGGTGGTCGCTTTTGGAGTCTGGCAGACTTCCACGTTCATCTTCGTTGTTAATCGAGTAGTGGATCATGAGCCGCCTTTCTGTATCCTCATTGAGCAGTTCCTGCCCATAGTTTCGCACGTCTAGGATCCCCTGTTACTGGTCTATCATCGTCTGGATTGGCACAACTCTTAAATATATGTAACTGTGACGTGACAGTAACAGTAAGAGAGGAACGCGATTTGTCTCACTTGGTAGACAACGCAAAGACCCTTTCGGAATTTGGCCTCACCCCCAATCAAGCCAAGGTCTATCTTGCTGTAGTAGCACTAGGTCTGGCATCGGTAAGCGGAATCTCAAGGCTCTCAAAGGTTCGCCGAGAGGAAGTCTACAGAATAATGCCAAGCCTCGAAAGGGCAGGACTGATCGACAGAGTGCTGGGTGAACCCATAAGGGTCAGAGCTTTGCCAGTAGAAGAAGCTCTGTCATTGCTGATCAAACGTGAGAAGGAGAAGGCGAATGTAAGGCTCTCAGCCTTAACTGCTAGGAAAGGAGAGCTGCTGAGAGGTTTCAGGACCGTTAACCTGAAGAGAGCCGTGCTAGAAGAGGAAAAAGCTCACTTCGTCTTGGTGCAAGAAAAAGGCGCCGTGGCCAGCAGATGTGCCTCTATGATGAGGAGTGCGAAAAAAGAGATTGACATAGCGCATTCTAGGGAGAACGTCAGTTACATTGTTTCAAACCACGCCAAGGTTCTCAAGAGGTCTGCAAGTAAGGGGGCGAAGGTCCGCATCATCACAGAGCCTCCCGAAGATGTGGACACACTCCCAGTGACCATAGAGAGATTCATACCTGAGAACTCCTTTATTCTCAGGTACAGTGAAGACCTCACGAGCTATTATATGATCGTTGACAGTATGGAAGCTATAGTAACGACCACATTGGGAGCAGCTCCAGCGGAAAACCCAAGTCTATGGACGAATGATATCAGCCTGATCAGTCTTCTACAAAGAAACTTTGAGGATCTTTTCCATGTCTCATTAGACTGGAAGACGCTGGTTTACACCCCTGCTGAAAAAATCATTAGACTGGTAAGTCGCCTAGGACCCAGAGACCATGTGATACTTGTCTACAACTCTCCAGAAACAAAGCACAACGTTCTCTTCACCTACCTAAGACACGGGCTACAGAAAGGTGAAGCCGCAATGTACGTCTGCTGCGAAGAGGACCCAAGCCAACTAGAAGACGCCATGAGGAGATTTGGCATTGAAGTAGAAGAATTGAAAAGAAAGGGCGCCTTGAAGGTCCTAAATTACACCGATTTCTATATAGTAAATGGGAAGTTCGACAAGTCCAGAGTCATGGGTCTATGGAAGAAAGCCTACAGAGAAGCACTTGAAAAAGGGTTCAACGGCCTGAGGGTGACTGGAGAAACAGCGTGCTTTTTGAAACACAACATGACCCAAGAGCTAGTCGAGTACGAAGAAGCACTGCACAGAGTTCTTGACATCCCGATGACTGCCATATGTGCATACAATGCAGACATATTGGCTCGTGTTAACGATCCGGTGAACGTTTACAGTGAACTAGTGAAGGCTCATGGCACAGTCCTCTTTACAGGAACAGACAAGGAACTAGGCAGAATAGAAGTGCGGAAACACTGATTGCACTGGACCCCAGTCAGGAGAGACTGGGGCATCCCACCTTCATAGATGCATTCTGCGTACAATCGCTGCCTTGATTCTAAGACAGCCTCGCGGGAACTGATCAAAGGCACATATGCACGCGCAACAAGCCTTATCTGGGCACTTGCCAAAGGAGCCGAGATGAACGGTTCCCGCTTAGAACAGGAAGTTGTCTCTATGAACCGCAGGTTTGCGGCAACCGTCGAGGCAGGACGCACATGATGTTCGCAGCCTCCACAGATACGGGAAGAATCAAGGCTACCAGCTACAAGGAGCATGAACGAACCTACTCGAGACTAGGACGGGTTGAGCACGACCCTACTGAAGTATGGCGAAGAACCTGCATAACCAGTGACATGTTCAACTACTTCTTCAAACCGCCTATGGAGAGGAAACTTCAGCTCTTTCATAAGTATGGCTTCAAGTACGTTCACTGGTGTGACAATTGGAATGACGAAAGCTTCTACTCAGAGAGTGACATCGAGCTTTTCTGCCGCCTTCTCAGAAACGGGGGACTCAAATGCGTCGACGTTCACGGCACGGCGACGGATAAGATCCGCATTGACGCAATCGACGAAACCTTCAGAAGCAGATACATCCAGCTACTTGAGAACCGGATCAGATTCTGTATGGCCGCTGGCGGAGACTGCTTGGTCATTCATCCACCTTCGGGAAACGCTGGGACCGCTGAACTGCGGGAGAGCCTAAACCGTTCATTAGGGGTTTTCGAGGAGATACGCCCGTTATGCGAGGATCTGGGAGTAGCCTTGGCAATTGAGAACTGTTCCAAAGCCGCAGAAGAACAGCTTGCGTTCTACTTTGAAAGGTTCCCCTCAAGCTTCGTGGGGTTCTGCTTCGATTCTGGACATTCCAACCTCGACAGGGATTTCGACCAGCTCAAGAAGTTTGGCAATAGGCTCAAGGCGCTGCATCTGCACGATAACCGTGGCAGCACAGACGATCACCAACCTCCGTTCTGGGGCACAGTGGACTGGGGCGGGATCGTCGAGTGGATCAAGGAAACGGGATACTCGAAGCCCATCAATTTCGAGATTACACACAGCCCACGACTCTTCGAAGGAACGATGGAGGAATACCTGAGATTCAGCGTAGAGGCCATCAACAGGCTTTTGAGACTCTTCTAGACTTGTCCAAACAGCTGGGCACATAGGCTGCTGCATGAGGCATTGTCTTAGAAGCCCGAAAAAGAAAGCCCATAAGCTCATCGAGTTTGCTACTCAAGAACTGGTTCTTCGTATCAGCGCAGGATGCTGGGAAAAGGTCTTAGGGACGCCTTCTCACGCAAAATGGTTCTTGATTGCCCGTAATGCGTGGTCTGTGGTTCCGCTCAATCTTGTTCTTTTTCAGCGTTGACAAATGTGTATTCCTTTTCGTAGGATACCTCGTTGGCAGTGGCCTGACCTCTTAGCTTCCTTTCAAAGACCACATAGCCTCTCTTGAAGTCTTCTTCACTGAGCAAGGCCAAAGTGGAGATGAACCTCTTCCTCACTCTATCCAAGTAGTCTTCGACCGAAACCCTGGTAACTCCGCCATGAACAACATGATACTTTGCGTTCTGGAAACCTGCCGAAATGAGCGTGCTCTTAAGCGCTGGGATGGTTGGGAAACGTTCGAGATCTATATGCCTCGCCTTTGGGAAGCTCGTGATCAATGCTCTTCTGAGCTGACCGTGCGACTTAGTCATCGCCACGAACCTGCCGCTTTTCTTTAGCACGCGATGTATCTCCTCAATCGCTCTCTTCTTGTTGACAATCTGATGGATCACCAAAGTCATATAGACACAGTCGAACTGGCAATTGCTGAATGGAAGGTTCTCTGCGTCGCCGACAAGCCACTCAATCTCCTCGCGGCTTTGCTTTGTCTTGGCTTTCCGTATCATCTCCTTCGACGCATCCAAGCCAAGAACAGTTGTGCCAGTCCTCTTTGCCAAAGGGATCGTGTATATGCCTGTGCCGCAGCCCACATCCAGAACCATCGAACTAGCGAGAATTCCACTGTAGTCGGCAATCTTGGAAACACAGGGTTCAAGCGTGCTTTGGATGAGGGGCACCCTCGTCTCGTCGAAGCGTTCCGAAATCTCTGAATAATCGATCCTCTTGTCCCGCATCTCAAGACAGCCTTCAGACCTCTCCTAGAAGTAGATGTTTACCCGAGGCATATAAGAGGTTCACGCGTGCTACCTCGTTTGCAGCTATTCTGGGCGCGGGACCTGTTCCGTGTGTAAAGAGTTAATATGCGTGGTGGCAATTTAGAAAGGGTGCTGAGCACGGAAATGACAAGACTGAGGTTCTGCCACTTCTGCGGGAAAGAGCTAGTTCCCAAGGTTCTCCTCGATGGAAGCACCGAGAAATACTGCGCGGAATGCAACCACGTGTTCTTCGATGAGCCTTCCCCAGCCGTCATAGTTGCCATCACCAGCAAGGACATGATGCTGCTGACTAGGAGCAAAGAGTGGACGCATCCGTATTGGGGCTTAGTCGCGGGTCACGTAAAGACAGGTGAGACGGCTGAAGAGGCAGCAGTTCGAGAGGTTACCGAGGAAGTTGGCTTGAGCTTGACGGGTTTGGAGATCCTCGGAACTTACGCACAAAAGGGAGGGGACTTTCTGATGGTGGGGTTCCGGGCAGAAACTAACAGCCTTGAGATCAAGAGATCGCAGGAGCTGGAGAAAGCCGAGTGGTTCAGCCTTCAAGAGCCGCTTCCCTTGCGCCCTAACTCCATATCATACCAGATAGCGGTTAGAATATTCCCAAACATAAGGCTAGCCGAACCAGAACGAACTCTCAGCTGAGACGGTTCCGCACGTGAACGGAGACTTGTATGGTTCTGGCTAACGAGTCAGTTTATCGAGCAAGTTTCCTTCAGAATCGAAGAGTTGCGCGTCTAAAGCCATGTTTCCCCATGCGTGCGTGGCGCAGCTCAGGCAAGGGTCAAACGCTCGTATAACTGCTTCGACCCTGTTGAGCATGCCTTCGCTCAGCCGTTTCCGCTTAACGTATCTCTTTGCAACTTGGGTGACAGCCCTGTTGTAGGCGAGGTTGTTGTGCTCGGTTGCGATGATCATGTTAACCCAAGTTATTCTGCCTTGATCGTCAACCTTATAGTGATGGATTAGCGTTCCTCGGGGCGCTTCAGCCACTCCCACGCCTTCGTTTCTGTTCGGGTACGCTCTTGCTTGAACATGGTCTGAGTAGGTTTCTGGCTCATCCAGAATCTCCTTTGTCTGCTCAAGGCAGAACAACAGTTCCACGAGACGGGCATAGTGGTACAGGAATGTACTTTGGACAATTCCGTTCTCGCCCATCTGCCTGAACTGCTTAAGCTCTTCGTCCGCTAGGGGTGTGCCGCATTGAGATGCGATGTTAAGCCTAGCCAATGGACCCACTCTGTATGTGCCCTTGGGATATCCCAGCGGCTTGTAGTATGGGAACTTCATGTAGCTCCAAGGTTCAACGGCTTCTCCGATATACTCATAGTACTTCTTAGGGTCAAGGTGGTCACTGACTATCTTGCCCTTTGGATCGATCATCCGTATCTCGCCGTCGTAGTGTTCAAGACTGCCTTCAGGGGTCACCAAACCCATGTAGTAAGTTGGGAAGTTTCCGAAGTTCTCTACGTCTCCCGTGAAGTTTCTCAATCTGTTTTTGAACATTGAAAGGGTGGCGAGTGTCGTCTCAAGGGCTTCTGGCAGACCTGAGAGCATTTTCCCGGCTTTCTCCTTCGTTAATGGGCTCTTGACACCGCCGGGCACAACCCATTCGTTAGGGTGAATCCTCTTGCCTGCTAGGCACTCAATTATCTCTTGCCCGAACTTTCTGAGTCTAATTCCTTGCCTGGCAAGGTCTGGGCGGCTTTCTATCAAGCCAAAAATGTTTCTCTTGGCTGGGTTCGAGTCCATGCCCAGAAGAAGGTCTGGCGACGACAAGTGGAACAAGCTCAAAGCATGGGACTGAATGATCTGCCCCATGTGCATCAGACGACGAAGAAGAATTGCTGTTCTGGGTATGCTTACTGCCAAGATCTCGTCGCAGGCCTTCGTAGAAGCTAGAAGGTGGCTGACGGAGCAGATGCCGCAGGTTCTGGAAGTTATGCTTGGCATCTCGTAGAAGGGACGTCCCTCACTGAACTTCTCGAACCCTCTGAAATCTGTGACCTGAAATCTTGCTTCTTTGACTGATCCCCCCTTGTTCAAGAGAATGGTTACCTTGGCATGACCCTCGATACGTGTTACGGGATCTATCACTACTGTGCTGGTCAACTGCTGTCTCCTCCTCTACCCGTACTTGGCTATGCCTTCCATTTTCGGAGCTCTTCCTGCCAGCAGTTCTGTCAGAAAATAATGTATCAGATCAGCGGATGGAGGGCAGCCAGGAACGAAGTAGTCGACATTCACTGCTTCGTGTAGTGGATGTGCCTGCTCCAGCAGTTTCGGAACGTCTGTGGGAACTTGAGGATTCGCGTCAACGGTCTCAATGTAAGCATGCCCTAATACGGATTCCACGTTCTCGTTCAGCGTGTTTCTCAGTCCTGTCACGTTTCCGGTTACAGCACAGTCGCCTAGAGAGACTAGTATCCTTGTGCGTGCTCTCACTTGCTTGAGGAGTTCCTCCTGTTCTTCGTTTGCCACGGTGCCTTCAACAAGGGTCACATCAACGTTCTCGGGGAAGATCTTAACATCCGCAAGTGGACTATAGACTAGATGAACCTTCTCTGCTAGCTCGATAACTCGTTCATCTTGGTCCAGAAAGGACATGTGGCAACCTGAGCAACCGCTTAACCAAACCGTGGCTAACCTGACCTTCATTGCTGGCTCCATCTACTGATGCCTCCGTGTCACAACGAATTCTGGCAGCTTGCTGTCCTTCGTTTCCGAAAGTGCCTTTCCTTCAATGTATATGGCTCCAACTGGGCAAACGGCGGCGCACTTCGCGCACTTCGTGCACGAGTAGGAGGAGCTCCATTGCTCATCAAGGTCAACTATTACTTGCGAGTCCTTGCCTCTCATCTTCAAATCGAGAGTATGAACCCCTTCCACCTCGTCGCAGACTCTAATGCAACGTGCACAGAGTATGCACCTGTTTCGGTCAAGCACCAGACGTTCGTGGGAGGAGTCGACCTCAAGCCTAGTCCATCCGCGCTTGAACCTTACGTGGTCCACTCCTAGCTTCGATGCCATGTCTTGGAGCTCACAGCTGCCATTGGCGACACAAACTGAGCAGATATGGGTTCTTTCGGAGAGGAAGAGTTCTATGATCATCTTTCGGTACATCACAAGTCTGTCAGAGTTTGTTATGACTTCCATCCCGTTGCTTACTGGCGTTGTGCACGCTGGGAAAAGCTTGAGTGACCCCTTGACTTCTACGAGGCAGAGTCTGCATCCTCCTAGACTTGTAAGTCCCTCCAGGTAGCAGAGCGTGGGAATGTAGACTCCGTTCTCGTTCGCAGCCTTGAGAATCGTTTGGCCTTCTTGAGCTGAGACCTCCATTTCGTCCATCCTAAGCCTGATGGTCCGATCGCTCAATACTAAGTTGCCTCCTTTTCAACTTCGAAGCACTTGCCTGCCGGACACTTTCTTTCGGCGATGTGTTGGACATATTCGTCTTTGAAGTACCGTATCGTTGTTAGAATAGGGTTCGGCGCTGTCTGACCCAGACCGCAAAGACTGGCTTCCCTAATGAACTCGCCTGATTCCTCAAAAAGGTGCAGATACTCCATCTTACCTTTCCCCGCTGTAATCTCATCGAACATCTCCTTTAGCTTAAGAAGCCCCACTCTGCATGGGACACACTTGCCGCAGGATTCATCCACACAGAACTCCGTGAAGAACTTGGCAGTATCAACCATGCAGGATTTGTCGTCCATCACAACAATTCCGCCGGAGCCCATTATTGCGCCAGCCTTAGTCAGAGATTCGTAGTCGATTGGAAGGTCGAGAAAGCTCTCGGGGAGGCATCCTCCTGAAGGGCCGCCCACTTGAACAGACTTGAACTTCCTGTTCTCGGCGACTCCGCCACCTATGTCATACACCACCTCTCTAAGCGTGATGCCCATAGGAACCTCGATCAACCCTGGACTAGCGACCTTGCCAGTCAAAGAGAAGCACTTGGTTCCTGTGCATTTGGGCGACCCTATTCTGGAAAACCAAGCCCCACCGTTCACTATTATCAACGGTACATTGGCCAGAGTCTCAACGTTCTGAATCAGAGTCGGTTTCCCAAACAAGCCCGAAGTAGCAGGGTAAGGTGGACGAGGACGCGGCATTGCCCTGTGTCCCTCTATCGATGAAAGTATGGCGGTCTCTTCTCCTGCCACGAACGCGCCAGCTCCCAAACGAAGCTCGATGTCGAACTTGAGGGGCGTTTCCAGAACGTTTCCGCCTACGAGGCTTAGAGACTTCGCCTGTTCAATAGCCTTCTTCAATGTCTGGATAGCCAAGGGATACTCGGCTCTTATGTAAATGTACCCTTTATCTGCTCCTAGGGCATAAGCAGCTATGAGCATGCCTTCAACTATGGCGTGGGGGTCAGCTTCTGCGAGTGTTCGATTCGCAAACACACCTGGGTCGCCTTCGTCCAAGTTGGCGACGACATACTTTGGCGATCCTTGGGCCCGTGCCACGAAATCCCACTTCTTGCCCGTTTGGAAACCTGCTCCGCCCCGCCCTCTCAGACCGCTAGCGGATACTTCGTCTATGACCTCTTTTGTCGTCATTTTGGTTAGGCACTTAACCAGTGCCCCGTACCCACCGACGGCTAGGTAGTCCTCGATCTTGAAGGGATCGATCCTTCCAGCGTTTCTCAGTACAAGCCTAGCCTGCTTCTTGAAGAAGCTCTCGTTGATGCAAAGCAGTCTCTTTACTGGAGTGCCATTGACGATGTGTTCTTTCACTATCTCCCGGGCGTCTTCAGGGGTCACTTTCTGGTAGACATGGTCTCCGGGATCTACGACAACGGCAGGTCCTACATAGCACGTGCCTATGCAGCCTGTTCTGGCAACCTGACATTGTCCGTTGACGCCGAACTCCTTGACCGCGTCCTCGAAAGCTTCGAGAACTTTCAGCGAGCCAAAAGGCAGGCAGCCGCTTGAGCAACACACGTTTATCCGATACCTGTAGGCTCTGCGGAAGTCTAGGTCACGTTCAGCTAGCTTAGTGAGATCAGCCGGTTTCACGCCCTATCATCTCCGATGGCGGACCTTATTCTTTCTATCACCGCTTCCGGAGTGGCCTTGCCCACAACTTGGTCGTCGACAATTGCGTTCGGCGCCATAGCGCAAGCGCCTATACAACGAGTGATAAAAAGCGAAAGCTTCCCGTCAGCTCTGGTTTCGCCACGTTTGACGTTAAACTCTTGTTCAGCCGCAACGATGATGCGTTCCACTCCCCTAACAAAGCATGCTGTTCCCAAGCAGAAGGTGCAGGTGTGCGTGCCGGGCTTCTTCAGTTTGAAGAAATTGTAGAAGGTTGCGACTCCGTGAACATGGCTCGGCGGCAGCTTCAAGGACTTAGCAATGTACAAAAGCAAGTCTTTGTCGAAGAAACCATAGATTTCTTGGGCGCTGTGGAGAATCTCGAGAAGAGCTTCTTTTCGATACTGGTGCTGGAAGATAGCTTTTTCCAATAGCAGGGCGCGTCTGTCGCTCTGTGAAGAAATACTGGGACTTTTCTCGCCCCACTCGGTCATAGGGGGAAAGAGAGACTTTGGGTGTTATTTAAGAGTTCGGTTCGAGAATGCCTTGCTTGCGCGGATGCGTCAGAAATGACCCACTTGCCCAAGCGTATGTCCCATGAGAGTTGAGGCAATCTGTCCTCAACATTTATGTAGGAGAGGATGTTCCTTGAGGGATGTCAAGGAGGCTTCTTTGTGCCTGCAATAGAGGTTGGTAGAGTCTGTGTCAAGGCAGTGGGAAGGGAAGCGGGGAAGCGATGCGTTATTGTAGAGCTGATCGACAAGAACTTCGTCTTGGTGACCGGGCCCGAGTCTGTCACTGGCATAAGACGCCGGCGGGTCAACATCGACCACCTTACACCGACCGAAGCCGAGGTCAAGGTGAAACGTGGGGCAACCGACGAGGAAGTGGCTCAAGCGCTTGCCGATGCGGAGAAAGCCTCCAAGAAGAAGAAAGATTAGCGATTTGAGATCGCTAACGTTTTTAACCTTATGAGCCCCTTTCTCGTGTAGAGGGACCTAGATGCCCAGAATCGACGCACCATGGACTGTGAAACGGGAGCTTCTAACCAAAGCAGAAGACGATACTGATCCCGGATTCGGGCACAAACCTGAAGAGAGACAGTATCCTGAACTAGTCAAGTTCGGCGTCATAAACCTAGACAAGCCTCCTGGACCTTCTAGCCACGAGGTTGCAGCTTGGGTAAGACGAATCCTTAACGTCAAGCAGGCTGGTCACGGCGGGACCTTAGAGGCTTAGAAGCGAGAAGCTGAGTAGCCAAGGAAATCCCAAAGTCACTGGCATCCTACCAGTGGCTCTTGAAGACGCAACGAAGACCATCCAAGTGCTTTTGGGAGCCGGGAAAGAGTATGTCTGTGTCATGAAGCTCCACGCGGACATACCCGAAGTCCGAGTCAAGGAGGTTCTAGAAGAGTTTCAAGGAAAGATCTACCAGAAGCCTCCAGTCAGAGCCTCAGTCAAAAGAAGGGTGAGGGTTAGAAAGGTCTACTACGTAGATGTTCTGGAGGTCGATACGAGGAATGTTCTTTTCAGGGTCGGCTGCGAAGCAGGCACCTACATAAGGAAACTATGCCACGACGTAGGCGAGGTCCTCGGATGCGGCGCTCACATGCATGAACTCCGCCGCACAAGATCCGGCCCGTTTACAGAGACCGAGAACAACATCACGCTTCACGACGTGGCCTATCTTCACAGCAAGTGGCGCGAAACCAACGACATAAGTGTGCTCAGAAGATTCGTTCTTCCCATGGAGAAGACCCTCGGCCTGTTGCCAAAGAT
>Ga0315310_10000985_pt1 | contig 17858 bp, 21 predicted proteins | sample TDP5_MG_FD_203630 | JGI IMG/M metagenome (GOLD analysis project Ga0315310, IMG submission 203630) | Freshwater sediment microbial communities from Lake Towuti, South Sulawesi, Indonesia - TDP5 | ecosystem: Environmental > Aquatic > Freshwater > Lake > Sediment | place: Indonesia: South Sulawesi... | reverse complement strand
ACGCGCACATCTTTTGCACTCCCGCCCAAGTCGAAGACGAAATCGTCGCCTGCGTGGATTTCGCGCTGCATACCTTGCATACCTTCGGCTTCGATAAGTTCGAGGTTCACCTCTCCACCTGGGAACCCACTGACGCCAGCCACTTCGCCGGCACTGCCGCGGGTTGGGAAATGGCCGAGCGTGCCCTGGTGAACGCGTTAGGGCGCAAGCAAATCGCCTTCGTGCGCAAGCCCGGCGAAGCGGCCTTTTACGGCCCCAAGATTGACATCAAACTCATTGACGCCATTGGCCGCCCTTGGCAGCTTTCCACTATCCAGTTCGACTTCAACCTCCCCGAACGCTTCGCCTTGGAATATATTGCTGAGGACGGTCGCCCGTACCGCCCGGTGATGGTGCACCGGGCGCTCTGGGGCTCGGTAGAGCGCTTCTTCGGCATCCTCATCGAGCACTACGCCGGGGCTTTCCCTATCTGGCTCGCCCCCGTGCAGGTGGTGGTATTGCCTATCAGTGAGAAAGTGCGTGACTATGCAGCTCAGGTCGCGGAAAAGCTCCGCGTTGCTGCCTTCCGCGTCCAACTCGATGACCGCAACCAAAGCCTCAACTACCGCATCCGCGACGCTCAGCTGCAAAAAATTCCCTTCATGCTAGTTTGTGGGCAGAAGGAGCAGCAAGCCGGCACCGTCAGCGTCCGCTCACGTAGCCGCGGCGACCTGGGGCCGCGGCCCCTGGCCGACTTTCAGGCTGGACTCACCCGCCTAGTCGAGACGCGGCAGACAAACGAATAACCAGGCATGGCTGCGCGCCGCACCGTTGTCATTTTGCTCATCGCATTGCCTCTGCTGTCAAATGTCATTTCCTTTGTCATCTTTGCTCCGCACTTTGCCTCCGGCCAACCTGATCCCACAGCGCTCCGCTCCGCTGGCAACCAAATGAGCTTGACGGTTGGCCTCTTGGAATGGGTCGCGGTGGCATTCGTGTGGTGGCAACTCCGTAAAGAAGGAACAAGCTTAGGCCGGTTGGTCAACTTTCAACCGCAGCGGCTTCGGCAGTATTTGCAGCTCGGCCTTGTTGCCCTTCTGCCCACCCTGCTGGCTGGGTGGCTCTTTGTGCGTACACTCGCCAAGACAGGCGCTCTGGTGTCACCGGGAGAGATGACCACAAGTGAGTTCTTGACCTGGTATCTGCTGGTGCCGCTTACTGCGCCTCTTGTGGAGGAGACGATCTGGCGGGGCTTCGCCCTCCCCCGCCTGCGTGGCTACTGGCGTGCCATCTTCTGGAGTAGCCTTTCATTCGCGCTGTTTCACGGAATCTTCAGCCCGACGGCACTGCTGGCAACTTTCCTGTTAGGGTTAGTTTGGGGCTGGCTCTACCAAGCCACTAAAAGCACCCTACCGGGGATGGTTCTGCACTTTTTTAGCCGGTATTTGGCCCTGGTGCCGGGCTTTGCCTGACGTGGCACCCTTGCCTGTGGCGGAGTTGTGCTATACTATGCGCGTCTTCCGCGCCACGGGGAGGTTCGAGGCGCGGCCGAGTACAAAATCAATGAGACCCGGGTTGATAGAGTCGTGACTCTTTCTTCCACGGGTCATATTTTCTTAGGAGGGTAGTCACGAGCATCGCCAATCGTACGTTGCGGGTCAACGAACGTATCCGCGCCCGCGAAGTACGCCTGATTGACGCCGAGGGCAAGCAAGTGGGTATTATGCCTCCAGCGCAGGCACTGAAGCTGGCGCGGGAACAGGGTTTAGACCTGGTCGAGATTTCCCCTACTGCCACCCCACCAGTTTGCAAGATCATGGACTACGGAAAGTACCTCTACGAGCTCAGCAAGAAACTTCATGAACAGCGCAAACACCAGCGCATCATCCACGTCAAAGAGGTGAAGTTTCGCCCACGCACCGACGAACACGATTATCAGTTCAAGAAGAACCACGTGATTCGCTTCCTGAGCGAAGGAGACAAGGTAAAAGCCACCATGGTCTTTCGTGGGCGCGAGCTGGTGCACCCCGAGATCGGCCATAAGAAGCTGGAGCGGCTAATTGCCGAGGTGGCCGAGTACGGCACGCCGGAGGCTGCACCTTATATGGAAGGCCGGACTATAGTCGTTATCCTCGCACCCAGGCCCGCCAGCCACACCCCTAAGCAAGCGTCGGCCGGAGAGCGACCCGGTGCCTAAGCTGAAGACGCACAAAGGTGCTGCCAAACGTTTCAAGTTGACTCGGCGCGGTAAACTGTTGCGGCGGCGCGCAGGATTGCGCCACTTGCTCACCAGCAAGCGCCACAAACGCAAGCGGCACCTGCGCCGCGCCGGGCTGGTGAGCACGGCAGAGAAAGCTCACTTGCAGCGCTTACTTCCCTATGCGGGCTAGAATTTAGCTTGCGAGTTTCGCTTTTCGAATTTCGCTTTTTCGTTTTATGAGCCGAGCACCAAAACCTAGAGTAGAGAGCGACACCTAAATGCCCCGAGTCAAACGCGGACCCAAACGCGCCCGGCGACGCAAGAAGATCCTGAAGCAGGCCAAAGGCTACTTCCTCACCAAGTCAAAGCTGCACCGCCAGGCCCGGCTGGCAGTGATGCGCGGCTTGGAGTTCGCCTACCGCCACCGCCGCACTCGTAAACGCGACTTGCGCCGCTTGTGGATAACACGTATTGCCGCGGCTGCCGATCAACACCACCTCTCCTACAGCCGCTTCATGGGCGGCTTGAAAAAATCCGGCATTGCACTTGACCGTAAGACCCTTGCCGACCTCGCCGTGCGCGACCCTGAGGCTTTCGGAGCGCTGGCGGAGCAGGCCAAGCAGGCCTTCGCCGCCACCGCCTAGATTTGCGCTTGCCTTCTTTTCCGTCTGCCCCCTCTCGTGTAAACTGCCTGACGAATCCTCGGCGGTGCTGCCGGCCGAGGCCGCTGCGTTGCGGCGGGGCAGGGCTTTAGCCCTGCCGTGCCCCACTCGTTAGGGATGGGGCTTTAGCCTGCCTGCGGCAGGCAGGCCCCTGAGGTTGAATCTGAATCGTGGCGAAGCAGAGCGATATCCGAGAAAAAATCAAAAAGCGCATTACAGACCTGCCCGTTCGTTCACCAGAAGATGTGGCGCAGCTCTTCTCTGAGCTGCGTGCTGTCTTTGACCCGGAGTTGGCGGCCGCGGTCGATGCCGACTCCTTGGAGGCGCTGCGAATCCGCTGGCTGGGGCGCGCCAAAACCAGCATCCGCCGATCTGTTCTCGACAACTGGCTCAAGATTGAATCGCCGTTCAGGCGTGAAGTCGGGCAGGGCTTCCGCGACCTCCTTAGCGACACCGAGGGCTACGTTGATCGCACCCTAGCCGCGCTGCGGGCAAGGTTCGAGGCGAAAGCCGAGCCCCAACGAGAGGCGGTGGAGCGGCTTGACCTCAGTTTGCCCGGCAACCTCGCTAAACGCGGCGCCCGCCACCTCATCACCCAAACCTTGGAAGAGATGGAGGACATCTTCATCCGCATCGGCTTCTCTGTCGTGGAAGGCCCGGAGATCGAGACTTCTTATTACAACTTCGAAGCACTCAATCTCCCCGAGTTTCATCCCGCACGCGATACCATGGCCACGCTCTACCTCTCCCCCGACTCCGCTACGGCGCTCGGTGCAGGCCTCCTCCTGCGCACGCACACTTCCCCCGTGCAGGTGCGAGTGATGGAGCAGCAACCGCCCCCGGTGCGCATCATCGTCCCCGGCAAGGTCTATCGGCGCGACAACCCCGACGCCACCCACGCGTTTATGTTCCATCAGGTCGAAGGCCTGGCCGTGGCCGAAGACATCACCTTCTGCGACTTCAAGGGCACTATTGAGTACTTTCTGCGCGAGTTCTTCGGGCCCGAGATGCGCACGCGCTTCCGCCCGAGCTACTTCCCCTTCACGGAGCCCTCGGCGGAAGTGGACGGCTCGTGCATCTTCTGCGCTGGCGCCGGCTGCCGCATCTGCAAGCACACCGGCTGGATTGAACTCTTTGGCGCGGGTATGGTGCACCCGGCTGTGTACGAATTCGTCGGCTACGATGCTACAAAGGTCAACGGCTTCGCCTTCGGGATCGGCGTCGACCGCTTCGCTATGCTCAAGTACGGCGTGGACGACATGCAGCTCTTCTTCCAAAACGATTCCCGTTTCTTGCAGCAGTTCCGACGATGATGGGCGAGAGCCGGTGCCGTGACCTGACATGAAAATCTTATTCGAGTGGCTGAAAGAATTTGTTGACCTGCCCGCGCCGATTGACCAGCTCCGGCACGACCTGACCATGTGCGGGGTGGCAGTGGACGCGGTTACCGAGTCGCCGGCGGGCACGCTGCTCGAACTTGACCTCACTACCAACCGCCCCGACCTCTTGAGCCACTATGGCGTGGCGCGCGAAGTCTCCACGCTCTACGGCCAACCACTCAAGAAGTTGAACCCAACATTCCCGGAAGCAGCGGAGGCGGCGAGCAACGCCGCTCGGGTGGAGATTGCCGAGCCGGAGCTGTGCGCGCGCTACGTGGCGCTGGTTTTCCGTAACGTCAAGGTCAAGCCCAGCCCAGATTCGCTGCGCAAGCGCCTAGAAGCCTGCGGCATCGCCTCGATCAACAACGTCGTGGATGCCACTAACTACGTCCTGCTCGAACTCGGCCATCCTACGCACGCCTTCGACCTGGATCAACTGGCTGACCGGCACATCATCGTCCGGTGCGCCCGTGCTGGGGAAGGCTTGCGTACGCTCGACGGTGTCGAGCGTACCCTCAAGCCCCACCATCTCGTCATCGCCGATGCTCGCCGCGCAGTCGCTCTAGCTGGAATTATGGGCGGGGCCGAAACCGAAATCAGCTTCCGCACCCAAAACGTTCTACTCGAATCTGCCTGGTTTGACCCCGCCACTACCCGGCGCACGGCCAAAGATTTTGATTTACGCACCGAAGCCAGCTACCGCTTCGAACGTGGAATGGACCCGGAAGCACCACTGCTAGCCGCACAACGCTGTGCTGAACTGATTGCCGAGTTGGCTGGTGCCGAAGTCTTGGCTGGGGCAATTGACGTTTATCCGAAGCGTTGGCAGGCGCCGATACTCACACTGCGTCGCAGCGAAATCCTGCGTGTGTTGGGTACGCCTGTGCCTGAGGAGTTCATCGAACGCGTGCTACGTGCACTTGGCTTTGACGTCAGCCGAACCGAAGAAGCAAGCTGGAAGGTAACGGCTCCCTCTTGGCGCGCGGACGTCACCCGCGAAATTGACCTCATCGAAGAGGTTGCCCGGCACTATGGTTACGACAAGTTCCCTTCGCGGCTGCCCGCCGGAGGCACGGTGGCTCGGCGCTTGCCGCACGCAGAAAAGGAAACCCGCTTGCGCCAGGTTCTAGAAGCCCTAGGCTACGATGAAGTCATCAGCTTCGCGCTAGTCCACCCAGCAGATGCAGCCTGCTTCAGCTCGGCGGCGCCAGTGCGTCTTCTCAACCCACTCTCGGAAGAAACCTCTGTTTTGCGCACCACCGGCTTGGTCAGTATGGTGCAGATCTTGCAGTGGAACCTCAACCGCGGCCAGCGCCACCTCCGTTTCTACGAAATTGGCAAGACTTTCACCGTGACCAAAGGTGCACCTCAGGAACGCCGAGTGTTGACCTTAGGGGCAACAGGGATGCTGCGCGAAAAATCAGTCCATGAAAGCGCACAGCCCTATGAGCTCTTTGACCTCAAGGGAGTGGTGGAAGCTATCCTTGCACTCTTCGATCTCGAGCAGCTCGAATTTCGTCCTTTGGAAAACTCCCCCATCTTCGATTCCCTCAATGCTGTCGCGATCTTCGCCAGACTGCCCGGACAAGACCCTCCGACACCGCTCGGCTGCTTCGGGCAACTCAGTCGCTCGCTCACCCAAACCTATAAGCTACGCCAGAAAGTTTTCCTCGCCGAATTCGACCTCGAAACCCTCTACAGCCTCAACCTGCGCCCGCGCTGCTACCAGCCGCTCTCGCGCTTTCCGGCAGTAGAGCGCGATTTCTCGCTGCTACTAGATGACGCAGTCACCTTCGAAGCCGTGCGCGAAACCATTGTGCAACTGAAGATTCCCGAGCTGACGCGTGTGCAAGCGATAGATTGCTTCCGCGGCCAGCCGGTGCCTCCGGGCTGCTACAGCCTACTCGTCCGGGTCACCTTCCAGAGTTATGACCAGACCTTGACCGACGATCAGGTCAACGCCTTCAGCCAGCGCATCGTACGCGCCCTAGAAAGCGCGCTTGGCGCGCGGCTACGCGCCTAACTTTTAGTTTCTTAGCCGGGCGCAGTCTGCTCGTCTCTGCCTGTCGCAGACAAGACTTCAGTCCTCCCCCTCGCTAGCGTTACAATCCTTTAGGCTCTAGCCGCTGAGATATCCCAACAGCAGGCGTTTCGTTAACCGGAAGCGGCTGTGGCGCACGCCAATGAACATTCAGGATGCTCTCCAGCAACTTGCTCACTTGGAGGCTAAAATCGAGCGCACGGTTGCCGAGCTCGAGCGCTTGCGCACGGAACGAGACGCTGCGCGCCAGGAAAGCGAAAAACTCCGTGCTGCTCTCCGCCAGCGCGCTGCCACTCTGAAGCAACTCGAAGATGAAATCCTCAGCCTACGCCATGAGCGGGAAGATATCCGCGCCCGAGTCGAGCAACTCCTGGCTCACCTTGATGCCTTAGCGGGTGAATCGTGATTTACCTGACGGTTGACAGGCAAGTAATTCGTAATCTGCGACCAGCGACAATCTTGGCAAAGGGGCAGACTCATGAAAGACATTCTGGTGGCGATCTATAACCAGACTTATAGCCTGCGGGGTGAGCTGGACGAAGCTTACATGCAGCAACTCGCCGCCTACGTGGATGAAAAGATGCGCGCGCTGGCGGCCCATACCGAAACCGCAGACCCCCTCCGCCTAGCCATCCTGGCCGCGCTCAACCTCGCTGATGACTATTTCCGCCTCCAACAACAAACCCAGCAACGCCGACCCGAAGCTGCCGAGCTTCCGCCAGAATTCACCCAACGGCTAACACACTGCTCCCAACTGCTTGACGCAGCCCTAGCCAAGTGCGGAGTCTAGCAATTCGCCTGCCAAATTCCTTACTTTCGTGCTGTGCCTCCATCTTCGCCTAATTTTCCATTGACCTCAAGCTAACATCAGGGAGACAATTTTTGTGGAGTTACGCCTGCGACGCAGGTGTGCGGGCGTGATGATTGACTGAGCCAACTCCAAGCGAAGGGGAGCTCGGATTGTCGTGCTGGTGAGCAGCCCCCTCCCGAGGCTTCGGGAGTGGGGAAGCCTAAAGGCACGCGTAGAGCACCCACCTTGAACTTCGGTTCAGGGATCGAGCGGCCCACACGGCGTCAGCGGACGGACTCCACTTTTCTTTTCCGCTGCACGGCTACACGCAAACACATTCCCTTTGCTACACTGATGTTTTCTAATGCGCATTCTGTTTATCGGAGACATCGTTGGCCGACCTGGACGGCAAGTAGTGGCTGCACGCTTGCCGGAACTGCGCCGCGCACATCAGCCTGAGCTGGTCGTTGCCAACTGCGAAAATGCCGCCGGCGGCTTTGGCATCACCCCACCACTGGTCGAAGAGCTGTTGGCCACAGGCATTGACGTCCTGACCAGCGGTAACCACATCTGGGATCGGCGAGAAATTCTCCCCTACTTCGAGCAAGGTGCTGCTGGGGGGCGGCTGCTGCGCCCAGCTAACTACCCGGACGCACCCGGCCACGGCATGTTCGTCAGCCGGACGCAGACCGGCGTCCCTTACGCCGTGCTGAACCTGCAGGGTCGCGTCTTTATGCCTGAAATTGACTGCCCCTTCAAAACTGCCGATCGCCTGTTGAAGGAATTGCCGGCTGAGGTGAAGGTCACCTTAGTAGATATCCACGCCGAGACCACTTCGGAGAAGCAGGCTATGGGCCACTATCTCGACGGTCGCGTCTCAGCGGTCATCGGCACTCATACCCATGTGCCCACCGCCGATGAGAAAATCCTCCCCGGTGGCACCGCCTATATTACGGATATCGGTATGACCGGCCCGTATGCAGGCATCATCGGCAATGATCGGGAGAGCGTCCTGCGCCACTTCCTCACCGGCCTGCCCACACGCTTCGAAGTAGCTGAAGGCGACGTGCAACTCTGCGGGGTGCTGCTCGACCTGGACGAAACCTCCGGCTACGCCCGCGCCATCTCTCGCTTCGGGCTCGCCGAAAACCGAAAATAGAAACTCGAACTGAGCGAGCGCGCCTTCGCCGAGTTCTATGAAATGGCGCCCCAAAAGTCAGCAGGCGAGGCCAAAAAATTCTTGACGATACTGGCCGCGTGGACACACGGGCACGAAGCGCGCTTCAAGAAAATCCGCCACAAAGCATTTGAAGAATATGCGCAAATGCCGTGGGGAGGCTAAACGACAGCAGGAGGTGCACGCACAGACAACGCACATGACTTAGCGGCAAGCTAACCAATCATTGCACCATCGCACTTCGATCTCAATCACAAGGAGCGAACCATGAGCAGCGAAATATCCTTTGATGCGTTCCCGCCGCCTGGGATGGCTGCAAAGGCAGAAGGCGTCGGGGTCGAGAAGGCACGCCTCGACTTCCTCACCACGTTTGTCCTGGCAATCCTAGCTGGGGCTTTTATTGCCGTCGGGGCCATCTTTTGCACCACGGTCCTTGCCGGCGGTTCTGCCCTGCCTTACGGGGTGGCGCGACTGCTGGCGGGTCTAGCCTTTACCACAGGTCTGATCATGGTGGTCGTAGGCGGGGCGGAACTGTTCACTGGCAACAACCTGGTCATCATGGCCTTTGCCAGCCGCAAGGTTTCCCTCAGTGCCCTGCTGCGCAACTGGGTGATCGTCTACGTGGGCAACTTTGTCGGTTCAGTCGCCACCGCCTACATCATGTTCCTGAGTAAACAGCACAGCTTCGGGAACGGCGCGATTGGCCTGACCGCGCTGAACATTGGCGAGGCCAAGACCGATCTGGGGTTCATCCAGGCGGTGGCATTAGGCATCATGTGCAATGCCTTGGTGTGTATGGCGATATGGTTGTGCTTTAGCGCGCGCAGCACGACCGACAAGATCCTCGCGATCATCCCGCCCATCGCCGCCTTTGTCGCCTCCGGCTTTGAACACAGCATCGCCAACATGTACTTTATCCCGGTGGCTTTATTCATCAAGGATCTGGGCGGCCCTGAATTCTTTGCCGTGATTAAAAAGACCGCCACTGACTTTTCTCACTTGACGTGGGGCAACTTTTTCCTGGTCAACCTGTTACCGGTCACCATTGGCAATATCATCGGCGGCGCGGTGATGGTCGGCCTGGTCTACTGGTTCGCTTACCTGCGCACTGCGCCCAAGTAACAGCGGAACGAACGACCTAAGATGAATGACACGAGCCAGCAAAGGAAAACCCGAACCTATCCCCTCGCAAATCCTTCCCGCGCCGACTAGAATGAGCACCCTGGTGGCCGAAGGCAATGTGTAGCCCTGTGAGATCGTGCTAGATGTGGGCGAAACTTCCGGCCACGCTCGCACCATCCAGCGTGTTGCCCTCAAAACGGAAGTGTAACAATGGCTGGCCTATTCCTGTTCTTGGATGAATCCGGAGATTTTGTTTTCAACGTGCGTGCTAGCCGGTATCTTGTTTTCACATGCCTGTCTACAGTGAAACCTGCTGCTATCTCCGGCGCGTTTGCGGAACTTCGCTATGAGCTCTTTGGAAGCGGTATTCACCTGGAGAGGTTTCACGCCGCCGAGGACAAACAAGCCGTGCGTGACAAGGTCTTCGAGATCCTTTCTGCCTGCGCAGATTTTGTTATCGACGCGGAAATCGTGGAAAAATGGAAGACCTATCCCCCGCTCCAATCTTACCGACTCTATTCCCGCATTTATGAGATCCTCCTCAGTTATGTGCTCAGGCGACAAGATTTCAGCCAGATAGACTCAGTTCACATCATCTGCGACACAATACCTCTGAGGCGCAAACGCGAAGCGATGGAGGGCGCACTGAAGATGAGTGTTGCGCACATCCTGAAGCGGGCCGGAAGAACAGGTTATGTGGTATTTCACGCCTCCGCCAGCGAGGCATTCCTACAAGCTGCTGACTATTGCTCGTGGGCAATCTTTAGGCGCTGGGAGAAGAACGACCCACGCTCGTACGACCTCATCAGGAACAAAATAAAAAGTGAGTTCGATGTTTTCAGGTTCGGGACTTGTCAGTATAGCTAAAATGATAAGACCCACCCGGCTAGGCTGTCGCCGAGCCCCATGGGCTTTTTCGCCGGGTGGGTACCTTTAGTATCACGTATTAGGCCCCACCCTCCTTCAGCTGTTAGACACAATGGAGGGTAGGCGAAAACTGAGCAAAAGTCAAGGCACAAATGTTTGAGGCGCTGACGGAAAAACTACAGCGGGTCTTCAAAGTCTTGCGCGGCGAAGGCAAGCTGACGGAAGAAAACATCGCCGCCGTCCTCGCGCAACTCCGTGTCGCCTTGCTCGAAGCTGACGTTCACTTCCGCATCGTAGCCCAATTCATCGAAAACATCCGCGCCAAAGCTCTCGGCCAAGAAGTCATGCTGGCTTTTTCCCCTGACCAGCAGGTGATCAAGCTTGTGCGCGACGAACTACTCGACCTGCTGGGCCGTGACCCGGCCCCGCTTCGATTCGCAAAGAAGCCACCGTCCATTTACTTCCTTGTCGGCTTGCAAGGCTCGGGGAAAACCACCACGGCTGGCAAGCTCGCTCGCTGGCTGAGCAAGCGCGGTCACCGGCCGTTGCTGGTTTCCACGGACGTACGTCGTCCGGCAGCCCGCGAACAACTGGCCCAAATTGCGCAGGCAGTGAACCTGCCTTGCTATAACCCCGACTCTGATTCTCCGCTGGCCCTGCTGAAAGGTGCGCGTCGGGAAGCAGAGCTTTCTGCTTACGATATCATCCTGGTGGACACGCAAGGTCGGCTGCACATTGACGCCGAGTTGATGGGCGAGCTGGTAGAGATGCAGCGTGCCGTTGCGCCGGTGGAAACTCTCTTCATCGCCGACGCTATGACCGGCCAGGACGCTGTGCGTAGTGCGCAGACTTTCCACGAGCAGCTCCCCATCACCGGCGTCATCCTCACCAAGCTGGATGGTGACGCGCGCGGGGGCGCCGCGCTTTCCATTCGTTGGGTCACCGGCCAGCCCATCAAGTTCATCGGCGTGGGCGAGAAGTACGACCAACTCGAGCCTTTCCATCCCCAGCGCATCGTTAGCCGCATCCTAGGGATGGGCGACGTGCTCTCGCTGATTGAGAAGGCGGAAGAGGTCATTGACCACAAACGGGCCGAAGAACTCGAACGCAAGCTGCGCAAGGATGAGTTCACTTTGGAAGATTTCCGCGACCAGCTTCGCCAGCTCCGCAAGCTGGGGCCGCTCGAGCAAGTGCTTTCCATGCTACCTGGTTTGGGCCCGCAGCTCACTCGCAACGACCTGGACGAACGCCGATTTATACATCTCGGCGCCATCATTGACTCCATGACCTCCGAAGAGCGCCGCCACCCCGAGGTGATTGACGGCAAGCGTCGCCGACGCATTGCTCGTGGCAGCGGGACGTCTGTGCAGCAGGTCAATCAGCTCTTACGCCAGTTCGTCGCACTGCGCAAGCTGATGAAAGGCGGCAAAGGCAAGGCTGCCGACCTCGCCTGTAAGCTGGGTGCTATGAAACCCCCTATGTAGTCCGGCGAATGCGGTCGCGCCATTGCTGATCTTCCTTCCGCCTTGAGGCGAAAGGGAGTATAATCTTTCAACCTTCTAGGAGGTGAAACGCTTGCTAGCGATCCGCCTAGCGCGTGTAGGAAAGAAAAAGAAGCCTTTCTATCGTATCGTGGTTATGGAGAAACGCCGCGCCCGTGACAGTGCTTTTGTGGAGGTAGTGGGCAGCTATGATCCACTCAAACGACCGGCAGACATCCAGCTCAAGGCGGACCGCATCCAGTATTGGCTTAGTAAAGGCGCTCAGCCTTCGGAGACCGTGCGCGGTTTCCTGCGGCGATACCAGTTGCTTCCCGGCTAGGGATTTCTGAGTATCCCGCTGTGGTGGAATAGCACTTCTAGCACTGGTGGTCATACGTGAGCGCGAATCCTGCCACCAGCCCGGTTGCAACCCGGGCAGGTAGTGCAGGCCGAAGGGGGCGCTGTGAGGGAGCTAGTCGAGCAAATCGCTAAAGCGCTGGTGGACAATCCCGACCAAGTCCAGGTACGTGCCGTGGAGGGGGAACAGGTGACCGTGTTGGAGTTGCGGGTCGCCCCCAGTGACCTGGGTAAAGTAATTGGTAAGCAGGGGCGCACCGCCCGGGCCATTCGCACCCTCCTCGGGGCGGCTGGGATGAAGCTGCGCAAGCGCTTCACGCTGGAAATCCTGGAGTAGCGTGACTTCTCGCAGCAAGAATCCCGAACCCTCGGGATGGAGTGCCAGAGACGCGCTTTCCGGGCCGCGAAGGGGAGGAAGCTCGCCACGCTGGCGCAGCGTCGCCCGCGTACGCAAGCCGCAAGGACGTCGCGGCGAGGTTGCAGCCCAGCTTTTTACCGATTTTCCCAACCGCCTAGCTCAGCGACGCGAAGTCTGGGTGTGGGATGGCATGCATGAGCCAGAAATTGTGCACATCGAACGTACTTGGTTCCACAAAAATTTCTTGGTATTCAAATTTGCTGGTGTGGATTCAATTGCCGCTGCGCGCCAGCTTGTCGGCCGCGAGATTCAAATCCCCGCCCAGGAATCAGCTGAACTTCCCGCAGCGACCTACTATGTCGGCGACCTGCTGGGCTGCCGCGTGGTGGAGCTGAAGTCAGGTGCCGAACTCGGCCGCGTGCAGGAACTTATCCCCACCGGCGGCACTGACCTGTTGGCCGTGCGCAACTCTAGCGGTCGGGAGATCCTTATCCCCTTCGCCCAAGAAATCTGCCGCCGCATCGCTCCTGAAGAAAAACTCATCGAAGTCGTCCTCCCCGAAGGTCTCGCTGAGTTGAACGAATAGCTGGCAGTCTGACCACTGCGCTAGTCGCAGCCTGCCGGCCACTGGTCGCGATGTAATTCCCTGAGGTACACTGAATAACATGATTTATGACATCGTCACTATCTTCCCGGAATTTTTCACCGGGCCGTTCGACTACGGCATCATCGCCCGCGCTCGCGCCGAGGGCCTGATTGACATCCGCCTGCACGACTTCCGCCTCTACACTACTGACCGCCACCGCACTGTGGACGACCGCCCATTCGGTGGCGGTGAGGGTATGGTGCTCAAACCGGAGCCTATCTTCGCTGCGGTAGAAAACATCCTCCGCGACACCACACCCGAGCATCGCGCCAAAACTGCCATCGTGCTGCTTTCCGCGCAGGGTAAATTACTGACGCAGGCGCTGGCGCAAAATCTGGCCGAAAGCCCGCGCATCATCCTTATCTGCGGGCGCTACGAAGGCGTGGACGAACGTGTCGCCCAGCACCTAGCCACGCTGGAGCTTTCTATCGGTGACTACGTCCTCAGCGGGGGCGAACTGGCAGCCGCGGTAGTGGTGGATGTAGTTACGCGGCTTTTACCGGGAGCACTAGGCGATGCACGCAGCGCGCTAGAAGAGTCGTTCACCGCCGCCCCTCAGGCTATCATCGCCCGGGGCGGCATCCTCGATTGTCCTCACTGGACGCGCCCAGCAGAGTTTCGCGGCTGGAAAGTACCCGAGGTGCTACTGTCTGGTAACCACGAAGAGATAGCGCGTTGGCGACGCCGGCAGGCGCTCGAGAAGACGTGGCATAATCGGCCGGACTTGCTCGCGCGTGCCGAGCTAAGCGAAGCCGACTGGCGCCTACTTGAAGAACTGCGTGCGAAACAACAACCGTGAGGGTGTTTGCCCCGCCGCGGGCAAGGAGGTTTGCGATGGCGGCAAATCGCCCAGCACTAATCTTGGCCACTAGCCTGTTCCTCACGGCCATGCTCCTAGCGCAGGAGACCAAAATTCAGCCCACAAGCTCCAAGACCCTCAGCGGCAGTTCCGTTGAACACATCGTACTTGGCTTGGCGAACGGGAAATTTCAGCGCTTCCTTGGCGCTGACCTACGCTTGCGAGAAATCAGCTATACCCTCGACCTCGGCGCCTGCGAGAAGGCCGTCAAGCAAGGCACACTAGTCTTTTCGCACAAGAGCGCCTTGTGGAAGAAACTACGCGGGCTGCAAAAGAAAGCCGAGGAGTTCGAGATGGTGATTTATTTTCTCGAGCAGGGAAAGCTGCGGCGGGCCCGCTGCCAGGGTGTCAAGGTGCTAAGCACCGAGGAGAAAAAGAACACCGAGAAGAAATATATCCTCCAGTGGACTGCCAGAAGCATCGAGACCGAGACCGTTCAGGAATCACCGCAACTCTAGCGCCCCACACCACAGGAGACGATTCACAGTTGATGTTTTCGTGCTCCGGGGCTAGGCAGGATGCCAGTTTTCGGCTATAGTTTAGAATTTCTGTGTCGCCTGAAGGAGCACTTGTATGTTGGCCGTGGATAAAGTTGGACAAGAACAACTGCGCCGTGACCTCCCACCTTTCAAGCCCGGCGATACCGTCCGCGTCCACGTCAAGATCAAGGAAGGCGACAAAGAGCGCCTGCAACCGTTCGAAGGCGTGGTCATCGCTCGCCGTGGCCGCGCTATCCACGAAACCTTCACCGTGCGTAAGGTGTCCTTCGGCATCGGCGTGGAGCGCATCTTCCCCCTCCACTCGCCAGTCATTGACCGTATCGAAATTGTCCGTTCCGGCAAAGTGCGTCGCGCGAAGCTCTATTATCTGCGCGCCGCCAAGGGCAAACGCGCCAGGCGTATCAAGGAAGCCGAGAGGCCTGCTGAAGTCGAGTCCAGAGGTATTGAGGGCAAAGTCGAAGGCTAAGGCTGCGGTGGTTTCCGCTCCAGCGGGCCTACTTGAATGCCGCGCTGCTTACGCTCTTCAGCCTGTGCAATCTGCTCGCACCAGGCCCGCCAGCCACGCTCCAGCTCACCTACCGGTATCCCGTACACCAATTGCAAGTTGTCCACAAACAAGTCCGGCCGCTGCGCTACCAGTCGCAGCAGCTGCTTGATCGCTGCCAGCCCCCCACGCTCCTCGACCAAGTAGCGTACTGCCCAGTAGCCGATAGCCGGGTCAGCGACGGCAAAATCGGTCAGCAGTAACTGCGCTCGCTGCGCTACCAGCCCAGCCGTGAGCGGTGCAAACGACTCGTGTGTCAGGTAGGCCAGCAGGCCTTGCTCCAGCCAGGCAGGCAGAGTGTTGCCCCCGGCCAGATAGCTGATGGCGTGGCGCACTAGACCTACCTTCACTTCGTGCTCGATGGCTTCGGGGGTGGGATTACGTTGCCAGGCGAGCGGAGAGAGGAGGAAGAAGCCGCGGTGAACGTAGCTGGGGACGACAAGGGCTGAGGTTTCTCCGCCAGCGCGCTGGGCCAGCTCACGCGCGGAGTGCACGAGGTGAATTTCCACCCGGGGGACGTCCTCAAGCTGGTCGGCGAAAGTCTTCATGCGGGCAGCAATGTCGCGTATCCGCTCCGCCTGGCCGGCGTCGCCCGGTTCGGTGTAGGTAACGAAAATACCTTTCGCTAGCTCCTGCTCCTGGGCAGCACTCGACGCACTCAAGCAGAGAACCAAAATGATTCCCAGCGCAACTGCTGACATGACATCCTCCGCACTTGCACTCCTGTGGTATTATCCTCGCCCGTAAGACGGACTGCACGAAAAATCTTCCCCGGCGTGGCAAGGACTTCGGTGGCGGGAAGCTGCAACCGGCGCTACGAACGGCTGGCGTGGGCGCAAGGATTTCAGCGCGTAGCTGGCACCGATGAAGTTGGCCGCGGCGCTCTGTTTGGGCCGGTGGTAGCAGCGGCGGTGATTCTCGATCCGCGCCGCCGCATCCCTGGCCTGGACGACTCCAAGCGCATCACCCGCCTACGGCGTCTGGAACTGTCCGAGAAGATCAAAGAGCGGGCGCTCGCCTACGCCGTAGCCTACGTCAGCCCGGAGCGCATAGATGCCTGGAACATCTACCAGGCTTCCCGGCAGGCAATGGTGGCCGCGCTCACCCAGCTTTACCCCCCGCCCGACTTCGTGCTTAGCGATGCTCTGCCGCTTGAGCTACCTATTCCCTGCCGGACTCTCATTCGCGGCGATGCTCGCTCAGTTTCCATTGCCGCGGCTTCGATTCTGGCCAAGGTTGAGCGCGACGCTCTGCTGACCGAACTCGACCTGCTCTATCCCAACTACGGTTTCGCCCGGCACAAAGGCTACGCCACCCGCGAACACTTAGAGAAGTTGTGCCAGTACGGCCCTACCCCCCTGCACCGACGCTCCTTCGCCCCTGTGCGCGCCTGCTTAGAATGGGTCTACGCGGCTGAACAGGAAGCCCTGCCCTTCTGAAAGTGTCTGCCGGACTAAATCCGTACCGTATCCTGCGGCTCGCCGGAACAGAACCTTTCAAAGGCCCAAGAACGAACTAATCAACACCAAGATAGTCAAGTATGAAAAACTAATAATACTGACTACCTCAGCCGAGTTACGCTACGCTTGAATCCGGCACAATAAGAGTCGGATTTCTGGCCAAAAGCCCCCTGGAGGAATGACTATGAGACACCGGGATTTAGTCGTCTTGGTCCTGATTTTCTGCCTGGCGCTAATGTTCCTTTTGCCTGCTTCTTCCCAACCTTCTCCTTCGGAACTCCTTACCATCGCGCTGAACTGCAGCAGGAATTACTGTGCGTTACTCGAAGGCTCGCCGCAAACGGCAGGGATGCGGAGCGGGTTGGTGAGGCTAGCGCCAGGCAAGACTTGCGGGTGGCACTCGACCGGCCAACATGAGGAGGCATTGGTGATTTTGCACGGCCAAGGTCAGGCAAGGATCAAAGGCAAGGCTTCCCACTCTCTGGTTGCACCCATGCTGACTTACATTCCACCCGCCACTGAACACAATGTCGAAAACACTGGCACGGGCTGGCTGGAGTATGTTTATGTGGTCGCTCCGGTACAGAAGGAATAATACTTCCTTTCTCTCATTGAGCCTAACTTTGATGCCCACAGCTCGATTTTCTCTGCGGACCTTTCTCGGACGATGCAGCTCTTGGCGTGGCGGCAGCAGGTGTCAGGGTGGGCAAGCTAGAGAAACGGGGCGCGAAGGGTACCATTATCATTTATCATTTGTCGCGTCCTCCCCAAGCTCATATGCTGCCCTTCCGCAAGTTCCGCTCGCCTTACCCTTGCCTGGAATTTTGGGATGTGTTAGCGTTTCCATTTGCGCTAGGAGCTCAGGTCTTGCACCGAGGGGCGTAGTCCGGTGGTTTTTAACAAAGCAAAAATACTCGAAAACGCCCAAAGGTATGTGGCGCAGGGCAAGCTCAAGGAAGCGATCCATGAGTACAAGAAGATTCTCCAGGAAGACCCGCAGGATCTTAACTGCCTGAACACCCTCGGCGACCTCTACGTCCGCATAAACAATATCCCTGAGGCTCTATCCTATTTCACACGCTTGGCTGACGCTTATATAGGCGATGGCTTCTTGGTGCGCGGCATCGCCATGTACAAGAAGATCGCCAAGCTCGAGCCTACCAACACTACCCCCCTCGAGCGCCTAGCGGAGCTCTACACCATGCAGGGATTGTTCACGGAAGCCCGCAGCCAGTACCTGCAACTGGTGGAAACCTATTTGAAAGCTAACAAACCCCAGGAGGCAATGAGAGTCCTTCAGAAGGTGCTCGAGCTCGAGCCCGATAACCTCCCCCTCCAGCAGCGCCTTGCCCAACTCTATCAAGAACACGGGCGTAAGGAGGAAGCAGCTACCATCTTCCGCCGTGTCGCCGAGCGGTTGCTGAATCGTGAGGAGG
>Ga0315310_10000984_pt1 | contig 17863 bp, 16 predicted proteins | sample TDP5_MG_FD_203630 | JGI IMG/M metagenome (GOLD analysis project Ga0315310, IMG submission 203630) | Freshwater sediment microbial communities from Lake Towuti, South Sulawesi, Indonesia - TDP5 | ecosystem: Environmental > Aquatic > Freshwater > Lake > Sediment | place: Indonesia: South Sulawesi... | reverse complement strand
CATACAAGCTGGAAGAATCTCCTCTAAATTACGTGTCCGTAATCATGGGACTGATAGCGCTCATTGCTCTCGTTCTGTTCATTACGCAGAATTTTCTCGGTTTAGGAAAAGGCGGCATGGAGCGAATAGTCGTATATCCACTAGTGCTCTGGGTCATAGCCTTTGGTGGACACCTGATCGGTTTAAAAGAGAAGCAATCATAGTCTTATGTTATCATCGATGTCTGTTGACCGGGCTAGCGCGTGCTATTTACCGGGAGAGGCTCGGGAGCTACTGGCGAAGGCCCCAGATCTCTATCCGTATATTAGTCGCGAAGTTACGGAGCTCAGCATCCATCCGCTGAAATAATATCGCATGATGTTAAAAGTCTTCTCTTATGAAGAACATGAGTGAAGAAAAGCCAAAAGAAAACGTTGAAGCGTTAAAGCCACGAATCGCAGAGGTGGTCGTGGTTAAGATTTTGTGGACGTTTCTTCCTTGCCATAAGTTAGGTATAGGAAGGCTAGAATTAGGGTGATGAAGGTTAGCACTGTCAGTATTGTGATAACGACTGTTTCGAAGTATGTTCCTGGGTCCATGAGAGGTCCCTTGCCTTTATTTTGTGGTAATAGACTATTTAAGGCGTGCTTTTTCTTGACGCCTTTTTGAAATCCTTGTCTCGATGGTTTTCCACTCCTTTATCAAAATTTCGTAGAAACTGTCGTCGTCCTCAATCAAATCAAATTGACCCGTGGAGTCAGCTAGTTTTTGAGCGATAATATGGTAGCATAAGTGACCCTGGTCAAATTTGAAGTAGAAATCGTCGCAGGAACAAAATTCAGCAGCGGGCATGACAAGATAGTCCCGCTCCTTCCCAACCACTATCCAAACGATTCTACCGCTTGGCTTAAAAAGGTATTTTTTAATTCTGTCGTCTCTTACTGCCTCTTGAGCCTTAACAAAACGTGAACCAAACGCTGTAGAAAGCTGGGTGATGTGGGCGTCTGTCATTTTCTTTTCTGCTTCAATCTCCTTGCAGATGTTTTGGAGAACCTCTCCTTCCGACGGCTTTCTCATCAGCCTCATCACACTTTAGTAGCATAGAGTTATTGCTTCCCGCGGACACTGATGGACGCACGCGCCATTTTTACTCCTCTAAAGACTACTCTATTTTACCACAGAGGCATTAAACGGTTATGTTGGCTTTATTTTTTCAGCGACCTCTTTCCCCAGCTTTCGGCAATATTCTAGGCCCCTTTCGTCAGGCGTGTATCTTATTTTGAGAGCGGGCTCTAATGTGTTTATTTCAAACCGAAGCTTCATAACCTCAAGCAACAGTTCTGGGGCTTCACCGCTCCACCCATAAGAGCCGAAGGCTGCTCCAACCTTTCCTTTCAGTGTGACCTTAGCCATCGCCGCCTCTTCCAAAAGGTTTTTCATATCTAAAGCCATGTCGTGGTGATATGTCGGCGATCCAAAAATTATGGCGTCTGCCTCTGTTAGGTCCTCTGGCTTCGCATGGTAAGTTAGAAAGACATTCACACCCGCCAATGACCTCGCTCCCTCTGCAACAGCCTCAGCCATCTTCTCTGTGTTTCCAGTTCGACTGTTATATACGATAAGCATTTTTGGCATGTTTCAAATCTCAATTCATTGTAACGCTGCAAAGCTTTCTTATGGTGTTTTTTCTAACGTGGCTTCAACGAACCCCTTTCTACCCTCTCGAAGAATGAGTATTTTCACTGTTTCCCCGATGTTTCTTTTATGAATCTCCTTTCGTAGGTCTTCTATGCTGTTTGTGGCGGTATCCTCAAAATCGAGGATTATGTCACCAGTGACTATTCCAGCGCGGTCTGCGGGGCCATCAGGCACTACTTGAGTGATGAGAACCCCTCTTTCAACGGGTAAGCCGTAATAGGCGGAGACTTCTTTGGTGATACTTAGTCCACTTATACCCAGCCAAGGTCTAATCACCCTTCCATGAAGTATGATCTCGTCAGCGCATCTTTTAGCGGAGTTTATAGGTATGGCGAAGCCTATTCCTTGAGCGAAGGGGATGATCGCAGTGTTAATAGCGATCACCTTTCCATGCATATCTACGAGGGGCCCGCCGCTGTTCCCGGGGTTGATAGCTGCATCGGTCTGAACCAGATTTTCTATTAGGCCCCTTTCTGACCTTATGGACCGATTTACGGCACTTATCACTCCGGCGGTAACTGTTGGACCGCCAGTCAGACCGAAGGGGTTGCCGATAGCAAAGACGGTCTGTCCTACTCTTAGCTTGCTGGATTCGCCGAGCTCCGCAACTGGAAGGTCCTTCGCCTCAACTTTTACGACGGCTATATCATCGCTTAGGCAGGTTCCGGCCAATTTGCCCGGCAGCACGTCTCCAGTAGCCAAGGTCACTCCGATTCTTTCAGCGCCCTCTATGACGTGGTTGTTTGTTATTATGTAGCCTCTCGGATCTATGATTGTTCCTGAGCCCATCCCTTGAACTGGAACTGCTTGATAGAAGAAGTCATGAAGTAGTTTGATGGTGCTTACATTTACAACGCTACGACTTACCTTCTCTACTACTTCAAGAACTGCTGTTTCGTCATACGGTAGCAAATTCACTTCCTCCATAAAGGTTATACAAGCTCTTTTAGAGCCTCCATATATATCCCATAACGGTATCGACTTTAAATGTTACCATAGAAAACGATGGTCCTAAAGTATGCGAGCAAATGCCTCATCGCGATGAAGGCTCCTGATTACGCATATATTCAATAAGACTCATTCAATAATCAGCTTAACGAGACGAACTAGAGGAGGTGAACGTGAATGGGTGTTATGAGGGTTGGCGAAAAATACCGATGCAACATATGCGGCAACGAGGTCACGGTAACCAAGGTAGGCGGTGGGACTCTCGTGTGTTGTGGCGAGGAAATGGAGCTGATAGGTTAGATCGTGATCAGGTTTAACTTTTGAGGCTAAAAAAGAAAAGGGAATGAGTTTAGTGATTTTCGTCTTTTCGCCTTTTGAAACGTTTCATTCTACCCTTTTGGCGAGGACTGTTTCCCATAAGTCGGCGTGGCCTTCCTCATCGGACAGTATCTGCTCGAGCATTAGTCTTGTAGTGGTGTCTCCTATCTCAGCGCAGAGTTTGATGTGCCCCTTATACGTTTTAATGGCGGTGTATTCGCCGTCCAGATCGTCCTGAATCATCTTCTTGAGGTCGCCACCCGTTTTGATTGGTGCGGGCTTTGTTGTAGGCATTCCTCCGAGATAGTTGATCCTCTCGCCGAGCTTTTCCATGTGTCCCATTTCGTCCTTCGCTAATTCTTCGAAACGGTCGATAATTTCAGGGCTCTCCAAGCCCTCAGCCGTAAAGTGATGATGCAGGTACTGTATTATGGCACCTATCTCCAAACCAAGATCTGTGTTTAATGCTTCAATGATTCTCTCCCTATCCTTCTTGCTCAGTAAAAGGCTCATTCAAACACCCGGTACTATTCTTATCAAGATAATGAATAAATAATTATCTCTACTTGCTGCAGTTGCACAGCTATCGCTGCTTTGATAATTCGTGATTCCTATGGTGGAAAGCATTCAAAGCTCATTCAAGAAAAGAAGGACAGTAACAGACTTCGTTTCATTAGCTCTGGTGTTGCCATCATCTGTTTATTCGATTTTTATCGGCTCTCCTTTCGGCTTCTTTTCCTCCTTAATTTTTGGTAAGGTGGCCTCCAAGACCCCGTTTTTATACGCAGTCTTCGCCTCTTTAGCGTTGACCTTCGCTGGCAACTCAACTTCTTTGAAGTATTTACGTTGTGGTGTGTCCACTGAGATGATTAGTGTGTTCTCTGTTCCATGCAGCTTAATATCTTCCTTTTCAACTCCGGGCAACTCGGCTATAACTTTGATTTCTCCATCAGTGCTTATCACATCCACTAGAGGTTCGCGTTCCTCTTTCACGTCGAGGCTAGGTCTCGTGACCCCATAGGGCTCAGGTTTGAGGGTGGGCTTCACGTTGCCGAATTCCCTTATCCTCGGCTTTCCATCTGGACCAATCGTCATGCTGTAGCCGTAGACGAAGGGTCCCCACTCGCGTACAGTGGTTCCGTCTGGAAGTTTGCGTTCCCGTGTATAATCCTTTGGAAGGCGATCAGTGAACTCCTTAAACTCTCTTTCCATCATCTCCTCCATGTCCCTAATCACTTCGTCGATGTCTCCGAAGAACCAATTCCTAAAGTATGGTGTGCGACGCATCCTCCTCCTAAACCATTCTGGAAAATACTCCCAAGACACGCACTTCACCTCCACCAAAAATGAAAATACTCGATTAATAAAATCTTTCGATTTATCAAATTCAGTTAATGAGAGGAGGATCCAAACTATAAACCTCCACGACAAAACAGCACAGTTTCGACACGCTACTACCACGCCAAGCCTCAACAACCTTACAGCCTCCCTCGGAATAGACTAGTCAAAAATTTTTCTTTAGACACGAAAGTTTATTTGCAAACAAAGTAACATAACGGATTCGCACACACCGCTTCAACTCAAGCTCCTTAGCTGATTAACCGTCCCCAGAAAGGTTCCATCAAGAAGATACGTTTCCGCATTATCAACATCCACACTTCCAGAACGCAACACAGGACCAATAAACTCCCTAGACCTCGCATCCCGACCCATCCCCCTCTTGTTAACAGACTGACCCCCAAGAAAATCGTTAAAAGAAGGCACAATAAACAACCGGGAACACCTCAACCTCACGCTAAAGCGGTCCCACAACAAAGCCACAGGATCCACACCAGCCCTAACACCCTTAACACCCACACGCTTCAGCACAGCCCTCGCCAACCGTCCACTGTCGAGCTCAGCCTTCACCCAAACCTGTCTCGTAATCTGAAAACCTAAAGGGTCACGGAAGGCAACCATAGGATGAACGTGGCCAATGACGAGGCTACGGCATCCTAAAAGCTCCGGAGCAGGCCAAGCATGCCCGTGGAACAGCCCAAAGTTCCCAAGAACAGTTCCCGCTGAAGATACGATTTTCACGGACTCGGGAAGGAGGGGCTCAAGGTTTCCGTCATGATTTCCCGGCGCAACCTGAATGTCAGAAACCTTCTTAACGAGGGGTTCAAAAAAGTCTGGAACGTCGCGCCACTCTTCCATCTCCACCCTCGCAACCGTATGTTTCACGTCGCCGAGAAAGATCAACTTTGTTGGCTTGTGTAGTTCAATAAGATGAAGCATCCTGTTCAGAATTTTTGGAGTTTGAGACGGAACATGGATACCTTTCTCCGCCAATGCCACCTCCCAACCTATGTGGAGGTCCGCAACCACCAAAACTCGCTCGGATTCCCTCCGCAACAACAAGGCCGGAAACGGTCTTATCGGCATCAAACCACGATGGCACTCCTGCTCATAAGTGGTCTCCCTCAGTTAAAACTAAAGCGCCAGCAACCCCTTGATGCGTTCATACAGCGTAATGTTGGAGGCGGCAATGAAGGATACTCGTTGGGCGGCCTCTAAGGGAACATTTATTTTTGTTCCCTCTGGCGTAACCATTACTCCTCCCGCTTCCCGCAAGATGAGGTAGGCGGCGGCTACGTCGGTGACTCGCAGTTTGCCTCGTAGGTCGATAAAAGCGTCGGTGTTTCCGTCGGCAACGTAGCAGATCTCTAGTGCGTTGGCTCCAAAGTGGCGGAGGTGCTTCGCTTGTCTCAGCACGGGCGTTAAGCTGGTGAGGAGTTCCCCTAACTTGAACGTGCTGAAGTCGATGCCAATGACGGCTTCTTCCAGCGAGGACGTTGAGGATGGCTTGACTCTTTCTCGGTTTCGGAAGGCTCCCTGACCTTGCTTCGCAGTGTAGGTAACGTTGTGAAATAGGTCGCACACGAGGGCGGTCTCTACGTCTTGAAGGTAGGGTGCTCTTGACACAGCGATGGATACGGCCATGAAGGGCAGTCCGCGGACGGCGTTAGTGGTTCCGTCTATTGGGTCAGCGATCAGGTAGAGGTTGGAGGGTTTTGGGCCAATTTCTTTAGTTCCGCCTTCTTCACTTATGAGGGTGCAGGAAACGCCTTGATCCTTCAAGGTTTTGATTAGAGTTTCTTCAGCGACCAAGTCTATCTTTTTTATGATATCTCCGCCGGCTCCTATGCCAAATCCAACGCTTGCATCAACTGACCCGAAAAGTGGAAGAACTTCCTTCCTTATTTGCTGAGAGCATTTTTGGAGCAGACTCAGCCAATCTGTCATCTATATGACCTCATTTTTGGTTCATCTAAGCTTAGACAAGCAGGATTATAGGTGTTTTCGTAGGCTTTTAAGCGTGAGCACCCGCGCACACACACGCTAGACCCCCTAGGTCTTACATAGAAGCCAAATAGGCTCCAAATATGAACATACGCTTCTGTAACCGAAAATATGCGTCAGCGAAAAGAAACTTGAGTAAGAGTTAATTCAAAGAGGTTGATAAGATTTCTTATAGCGGGGGTTGCCAAGCTAGGTTAAAGGCGTAGAGTCGCGATAAACGACACGGTGGCTTCAGGAGCCTATCCCGTAGGGGTTCGTGGGTTCAAATCCCACCCCCCGCACTAAACTCTGTGACTGACGTTTAAATTCTCGGTTCTTAAGCCTGCAAGACAGCTTGTATCGTTTTCAAATACCAGAAAAGACTCGGTTCTCTTGATTAACGAGGCAAAAATGGGGAGTTGCGAGAAACAGTGGAGATATCACGACTTTTGCTGGGGTTCGAATTCCTCCCCTACACTACGGCTAAAGTTCTCCCTTTCGTCGCCTTTTTGACGGTAGCTCCCGCATACATATTGCAACGCTTAACTTATTGACGGCATACCACCAAGCTGTTGAATCAGAGACATTTGGTCAGCAAGCCCCCAATGTTCCACAATTTTTCCGCTAGCGACGCGATCGATGCAAATTTGCGTTAGGTTAACTTCCTTTCCAGTAGGGGCGATACCCATAAATTCACCTGTATGGGTTCCTCGGGCTGTAAACCTCGTCACCACCTTATTCTCTTCTGCTATCATGTCTTCAATAGTGACACTAATGTTGGAGAACGCAGCAAGTGTCATTGACAAAAGTTGCTTTATCCCACCAACTCCAGGTGGAGTTCCAGGAGGCGCGGTGTGGTCGACACAATCCGCAGCGAAGAACCTGTCCAATGCATCAACATTACCCTGATTGAGAACCTCCTCAATGTAACGACGCAAGAGGACCTTGTTTTCTTCCACCGACATTTCACAGCCGTCCTGTGTAAGAGTAAACTCAACCCGAAGTGAAGTTAACACAAAGTATTAACTGTTTGCCCGCGGGTGTTTTCCAATGCAAAAAAGGGGTTTGCAGGCGACATCTCCAATGCTCATAAGTTAATCCTTAGTATTTGCTGTCAAATAGTACCCAAAGCCGATTACCCACATCAGAATGGGGTAGATAACCAAACGTTCCATTGCTCCCTTACCTAACTCAAGATATGTAACGGTATCTTAGGGTCAACATCTTTCTACTCAGAGTCACAAGTTTCGTTGGGTTGCTAATCGGTCTATTTAACGCCATGTCGTTTTTCATTATGCCTGGATACACCATGTGGAACCTGATCCTTCACACCCCACTCATGTTCATCTCAGCATACGGCTTGCTGATCCCAATTCTGGTGAAGAAGAGCACTTCCTAACAAGAGTCATATGAGAGAAGGGCAAGATAGAAAAAGAGGGGAATAGCGGAAGATGCCGAGATTCCGAGAATTTAAACCGAGATCTAAACCTAACCCCCCGCACTGATTCAGAGCTAGAATCTGAGAACGATGTTTATAATCTCGGTTTTCGAGCAAAGCCAAGATGAGTTCCAAACATCCTTTACATTATCGGGGCTGCACGTTTTGCCTTATTGTCGAAGTCTTTCTCTTCATGAAAACCTCTGGAACTACGAAGAAACCCAAAGAGGCAAATAAGACGACAATGGTCCATTCAAGCAAATCCAGCGGAACAGTCTGGAACATAACTTGTAATATTGGCACGTAAATCACTGCTAAAGTGGAGAAAACAGAGACAATCACAGCTATGAGTAACGATTTATTGGTTAGAAATCCCACTCTGAAGGCATTGCGGCTTTCCGATCGGCAATTCCACACAACAACTAACTCATAGAAACATGCAACCAGGAAGACCATAGTTCTCGCCTTCTCCACCGATCCTCCAACTTTAAATCCCAACCAAAAGACCCCAATTTCCGCAATCAATTGAATAAATGACGAGGCAAGAATGAAAACTAACATTACATGCATTATACTTTCCTTTGGGCTGCGAGGTGGTCGTTGCATCACATCCTCAGCAGGTGGATCCATACTTAAAGCCATGGCCGGTGGTCCATCAGTGACGAGGTTTAACCACAAAATCATGGCGGGAAGCAGTGGAATAGGCAAACCAATTAGAGCGAAAGAGCCTATAAGAACAAGCTCCGTGAAGTTAAGAGCAAGTAGAAACCTGATAAACTTCCGAATGTTATCGTAAATGATTCTTCCGCCTTTTACAGCATTGACAATCGTAGCAAAGTTATCGTCCGCAAGCACCATGTCCGATGCTTCCTTTGTCACATCAGTCCCAGTGATGCCCATTGCCACACCAATATCTGCCTGCTTGAGTGCAGGTGCATCATTCACTCCATCGCCAGTCATAGCGACTATGTGACCCCTATTTTTTAGCGCCTTGACGATTCGAAGCTTGTGTTCGGGCGAAACCCTTGCATAGACCGAGACATTTTCAACTACTTTTCCAAATTCTTCATCATTTATTCCGTCTAGTTCCTCGCCAGTAAGTGCTACTCCGCTCTTTATTATTCCAAGTTCTCTTGCGACTGTCACTGCAGTTAATCTATGGTCTCCAGTAATCATTACCACTTTTATTCCTCCCTGTTCACACAGCCTAACTGCTTCTTTGGCTTCCTGGCGAGGCGGGTCAATCATTCCCACAAGGCCTACGAAAACAAGGTTGTTTTCTACACTTTCTTCATCATATGTTGTCAGTTGTTCAGAGATAACCTTGTATGCGATTCCAAGAACTCGCAGAGCTTGACTTGCCAGTTCCTCATTTTTGTTGAGGATTTTGTTTTTCATCACGTTGCTGAGCTTTACTTCTCTGCCATTCTGGTAAATGCGTTCACAGAATCGCAACACTGTCTCTGGCGACCCCTTAACATAGGCGACTCGCTGTCCGTCCGGTGTATGATGTATCGTTGTCATTCGCTTTCTTTCGGAACTAAACGGTATCTCACCTCTACGTGGATACAGCCTTTCTACTTCATTCTTTTGTATTCCAGCCTTGGCTGCAACTACAATTAATGCGCCTTCGGTTGGGTCTCCAATAACACCTGTTATATCATAGCTGGCATTGTTGCACAATGCGCCTATCCTCAAGAGTAAGCCAAGATGGTGATTCTCAGTTGGGTCAATTTTTTTACTCTCCGAATAAAATTCACCCCTGGGTTCATAACCAGCACCACTGATCTCGACTATTTGGTTGTTAACGAAAATTTGGCGAACAGTCATCTCACCTTTAGTCAATGTGCCTGTTTTGTCGGAGCAGATAACGGTCGTGGAACCCAAGGTTTCGACGGAGGCGAGTCTTCTAATAACTGCGTTGCGTTTTGCCAATTCTCGGGCACCCAGAGCGAGAGTCACTGTCACTATGGCTGGCAAGCCTTCAGGAACTGCAGATACGGCCAAGGCCACAGATGTCATGAGTACCTCGATTTCAATTCTTCCGATTCTCACTAAATCGAGAAGGAGTATTGTGACAGCTGCGATAACGACTATGATTCCTAATTTTTCGGCAAATCGGTCAAGTTTAAGTTTAAGCGGTATCTCCTCCTTCTCGACTACTTGCACCATTTCAGCGATTTTTCCAAACTGTGTATGCATGCCAGTTGAGGTTACAACAGCCTTTCCTCTTCCATAAGTTGCATGAGTGCCCATGAAAACCATGTTCTTTCTATCCGCTACTGAAGTCTCAACCGCTAGAACATTCGTATTCTTACTGACAGGAGCGGATTCACCTGTTAGAATCGCTTCATCAACGCTTAAGTCTACAGCTTCCATTAATCGCCCATCAGCAGCTACACGGTCGCCTGTTTCCAGAAGAAGGATGTCTCCTGGAACAACTTCCCTCACGGGAATTATGACGTCTCTACCGCCACGTAACACTCTGGCCCTTGGAGCGGTTAATTTCTCCATAGCTTCCATAGCCTTTTCCGACCGATACTCTTGGACAAAGCCAACAACTGCGTTAAGAGCAACAATCGCTCCTATCGCTATTGCATCCACAAAGGTCTCGAGCACTACGTGCGGTTCAGCGGTAGCCCGCGCTTCATACAAGCCAACTATAACAGAAATTACGATAGCGCCTATCAACATAAGCACGAAAATGTTCTTAAATTGAGCCAAGAAAATCTGGAGCGGAGATGCCCTCTTTCGTCTTTTTAACTCGTTATATCCAAACTCACTCAGTCTCCGCTTAGCTTCTTCTTCACTCAACCCTTTCAGAATAGATTGTAGCTTATGGATAACCTCTTCTACTCCAATTGCATGCCATGTCGAATCCAATTTTACCAGAGTACAATTCTGCTTGTCTAATTAAAAGCGTTTGTCAAGTTTTTAAACCATAGAGAGATGGGAAAGAATAAGTTGCCCATCCTGCAAAAATCCCGAGAATTTAAACCGAAGTTTAAACCTAACCCCCCGCACCAGAAACGAGGCTTATTTCGGAGCCATTTTTACAAACGAAGCTTGACTCGGTCAGTCGTAAGTGGGTGGCTAGAATTCAGCACGAGTTTACTGCCAAGCACGCGACACCAGTCGCCGAAGTATACGCAAATATCGGTTTAAATCATCGGGGTTATCACTCTTGCATAACAGTACTCGCAAACAACGAACTATGTCAAACTGGAGCCATTCTATCTTTCAAGAGGTCAACTTCAGCCCCGGCGTCATTATAGCTTTACGTTTAGCTTAAACTATAAAGTATTTAGGGCAGAGTTCTGCTTTCTCGACCCAAAAGGATACTCGCAAGTCCTTCACTCCAGGAATTTTCGCTATATCGGCGCCTATCTCAATCAAGTGATCGAAATCTCTGGCCACGCCGATAGCCAATAGATCATGGTCTCCCACAGTCTTTGTAGCCAAGATTATGTTCCGCATTTGAATCAACTTTTCCAGGATTAGTGACGAGTCGGTGGCAGTAACCTCGGTTGCTAAGATGTGTGTGGGTGAGGTGTCTATCATGAATACGGCCATGCCGTGATAGCCAATTTTCTTCGGATTGATTACTACAGTGGATCCTCGGATTACACCCTTTTCTTGCAGCGCTTTATATCTATTTATTATAGTATCTGGCGAGACTCCAAGTTCCTTCGCGATTTTTCTAAAAGATGCACGAGCATCTTCCGTCATTCTTTTAATTATAAATAAATCAGTTTCATCCATCTCCATCACTACCTATCGAGATGCCCAAATTCAAAATTCTCAGGGCATAGCAATATTTCATCAACCCAAATGCTCGTAGTGACCTCTCTAACTATGGGGTGCCCCTTTATCAAATCTTTCAACTGGCTGAGCCGACCAACATTCTTAAGAACTGCAATGCAGAATATGTCATGCCTGCCCATAGATGTAGTGCAGAACACTATCTCAGGCATCCTTAGTATCAATTCAACAACCTCCCTCAAGTGTGGATAGCTAACGTCAATGCCTACGCTTGCAACGCAGTCATAGCCGAAGCTTTTCGGGTTCAAGAGTACTGTCGTCCCTCTGATAATGCCATCCCTCTTCATTTTTCTGAATCGCTTGCTTATCGTGTCTGTGGACACACCACAGTCCCTTGCTATGTCCGCAAAATTGGCGCGGGCATCTTTTTGTAGAGCTCTGATAATGTTTACGTCAATATCATCAATTCTCACCTTAGAGGTCATGTGTATACCTTCTATTCCAAATCATGCATTCAGAGCTTTTAAATTATACTATTTTTCACGAAAAATCTTAGGATGTCGAGTATATGTGAGCCGTCTCGCTTTAATGCTACGATATAAGGCGATTAGAGCCTTTTTCCTTACAATGTCGATAAAAAGCTTAATATTGCAGACAAACGAATGAATAATTCATCGGTAGACTTAAGCTGTGGGATCTTGCTTGGAAATAATAGAGATCATTAAGGAGATTGAAAACAGAAAGAATACAGGAGAGTTGAGTAAGAAGAGAGTTGCTTGTGCTCACTGTGGAAGCACTTGGATTGAGCTGGTTGGGTTGATTATCGGACATAAGGAAGGAGCCGAGGATTTGTGCCTTCGTATCGGTATGGAAGCAGAAAATTGTCAAACGTGTAGGTTTCGACCTTGGGAATGTCAAGAATGTGGCTCAAAAGATGTATATGAAATTAGGTTTGCTGAGGAGGTTTCCGAAGAGGTTCCACTTAGCTTCAGGGAAATAAAGAAAGTTAGCAGAGGCTCAAACACCGAACGCAGATGAACACTCACTATTGGATGCACCTTAAGGTTGAGACTTTGCGCTCCTCAGTTGGTGGTGGTGAAACGATTCCGAAGGGATTTATGGAAAAATTGTTAGATGAGCAGAAGCTAAAGTATTGCTTAGAATGTGGCGCTTGCACCGCAAGCTGCCCAGTTGCGGAGGTTCTTCCGAACTACTACAATCCCAGAAGTCTTGTTGACAAAATCTTTTTTGACCCAGAGAGAGCCTTGATGGAGGATCAGTTGTGGCTCTGCGCATGGTGCTATCGATGTTACGAAAGATGCCCACAAGGAGTGAGGTTGCCAGAGATTTTTGCATCAATAAAAAGCCTCGCCACGGAACGCGGCATTTTTCAAGGTTTTAGGGAAGCTGTGGAGCTAATTAAGAAAGAAGTCCCACTACCAGCGGTTTGTAGTCAAGTCTGTTTTCATTTTGAGCGTGGCAATTTTGATGAGTTCCTTGTTACAAACACATTAAAGAGTTTCGTCGAGGATTACGAGCTCAAGAAGAGGGAGGTGTTAGTACCAAAGGCGCGTGAAGAAAAAATAGCAATAGTTGGTTCTGGTCCCGCTGGGCTCACGGCTGCATATGAATTGGTTAAGAAAGGATATGTAGTCACGATTTTTGAAGCGTTGTCCGAGCCCGGCGGAATGTTAAGAGTGGGCATACCGGGTTATAGACTATCTAAGGATTCGCTGGACGCAGAAATTGCATATCTACAAAGTCAAGGAGTGGAGATTAGAACTGCTGTTTCCATCGGCAAAGATTTGATGATGGATGATCTCACCCAAAAAGGCTACAAAGCTATATTTATCGCCACTGGGGCTCACAAAAGCCGAGAGCTTCACATTGAGGGTGAAGGATTAAGCGATGTCTTTCATGCTCTGGATCTTTTAGGAAAAATAAACATGGGGAAGAAGGTTAAACTGGGAAATAGAGTTGGGATAATCGGCGGTGGAAACGTTGCCGTGGATGTTGCGAGAACCGCCCTCCGACTTGGGTCTAAAAAGGTCGTTATTCTATACCGAAGATCAAGGGAAGAGATGCCAGCAAATCCTTGGGAAGTTAAAGAGGCAGAGAAAGAAGGCGTGGAAATCCAGTTTTTAACGGCGCCAAAGAGAGTTTTGGGCGAAGACAAAGTCACTGGGATAGAGTGTATTCGGATGACGTTGGGGGAACCTGACGAGACTGGAAGGAGACGCCCGATACCAATCGAAGGTTCCGAGTACATTTTGCAATTAGATACCGTGATACTTGCCGTTGGAGAATCGCCAGATCTCTCTTTTCTGCCTAAGGGAATTGAGGTAAATGAAAACAACACAGCCGTGTGCAGTCCAGTCACTTTGGAAACAAGTTTGCCTGGCGTATTCGCTGGTGGGGACGTAGTTACAGGACCTGCAACGGTGATTGAGGCGATCGCCGCTGGTAGAAAGGCTGCTCTCTATATCGATCGCTACATAAGAGGTGAACATGTTGAGTGAAAAACCTTCAGTGCTGGTTATTGGCGGGGGGATAGCCGGTATTCAGGCCTCTTTAGACCTTTCCAGTCAAGGGTTCATGGTGTATCTTGTGGAGAAGTCTCCCAGCATTGGAGGAAGAATGGCTCAACTTGATAAGACCTTCCCTACCATGGATTGCTCCATCTGTATACTCGCACCGAAAATGATTGAATGCTTTCGTCATCCCAACATTAAGTTGCTCACCTGCTCTGAGGTCAAAGAGGTCACTGGCTCAGCAGGTGACTTTAGAGTCAAAATCTTGAAAAAGCCCAGATTCGTCGACGAAACTAAGTGCACAGGCTGTGGCATCTGCTCTGAAAAATGCCCTATCAAGGTTCCCAGCGAATTTGAAATGAATTTAGGAATGAGAAGGGCCATATACATTCCTTTTCCACAGGCTGTGCCTCGAGTTGCAACTATCGATAAGAACGACTGTTTACTGTTCCAGAAAGGCGTATGTAGGATATGCCAAAGGCTTTGTAAAGCTGGAGCTGTAGATTTTGATCAACAACCGGAAGAAACCGTTCTAAGTGCCTCCGCCATAATCATTGCGACGGGCTTCAATCCCTTCGACCCATCCACAATCAATGAATACGGTTACAAACGGTATAAGAACGTCATAACGTCTCTAGAATTTGAACGTCTGGTAAATGCATCGGGTCCAACGAACGGGGAGCTCTTGAGACCATCGGACAACGAACCCCCGTACAGAATAGCCTTCATCCAATGCGTCGGCTCCAGAAGTCAGAAGGGCTTTCCCTACTGTTCCAACGCATGTTGTATGTACGCAACAAAAGAAGCAATATTGACAAAAGAGCATAAACCCACATCCGAGGCTTACATTTTCTACATCGACTTGAAGGTCTTCGGAAAAGGTTTTCAGGAATTTGTTAACAGGGCTATGAGTGATTGGGGCGTAAACTACATTAGAGGTCGACCAAGCGAAATCAAGGAGAATCCGAAGACCGGGGACCTTGTGATCTGGTATGAAGATCCGACTGATAGAAAAGTAAAAACAATGTTAGTGAGTATGGCCGTGCTTTGCACGGCTTTAGTTCCAAGGCTAGATAACAAGGAACTTGCTGATATCTTGGGAGTGGAACTTGACGAATACGGTTTCTTTAAAGCTAAGGACCCGTTACACGCGCCTGTTGACACAACTGTTCCTGGCATTTTCATATGCGGATACTGTCAAGGTCCAAAGGACATTTCTGAATCGGTAGCGCAAGCGAGTGGAGCGGCTGGCAGAGCAACAGAAGTCATCATGTCTACAGTTGCCCGGGAGGTTATCGTTTGATGGAAACGGTCACTGAAGAAGCTCCGAGAATTGGCGTTTTCGTATGTCACTGCGGAATTAACATTGGAGGAGTTGTAGAGGTCCCAGAAGTTGTGAAATACGCCAAAAGTTTACCAAACGTCGTTTACGCCGAGGAAAACCTTTACACGTGCTCTTCAGAAGGTTTAACCAAAATTAAGGAAGCCATACAGAAATACAACCTTAACAGGGCTGTTGTCGCTTCCTGCACTCCCAGAACCCACGAACCGCTATTCAGAGTCACATGCGAAGAGGGAGGCCTAAACAAATACTTCTTTCAAATGGCGAATATCCGTGAACACTGTTCGTGGGTTCACGCACATGAACCCGAGAAGGCAACTGAAAAGGCCAAGGACCTCATTAGAATGGCTGTGGCAAAAGCCCGTCTACTTGAAGCACAAGAAGAACCGGAAATAGAGGTGGAACCTTCCGTATTAATTATTGGCGGCGGAATCGCAGGAATGACAGCTGCTCTCTGCCTGGCTAATCGAGGTTTCGAAGCCTTCATTGTTGAGAAAGAACCGGAGATGGGAGGTATGCTACGACAATTGCACAAGTTATTCCCTACTGGAGAGGGAGCCAACGAAGCTTTAAAGGATATTATCAACAACGTAAAGGCCCACAAGAATGTCCAAGTATTCACATCTGCGACCGTAAAGGATGTAAAGGGATTCATAGGGAACTACAACGTCTCTATTGAAGTTAAAGGGAAAGGCAATGTTGACGTTAAGGCTGGCACAATAATCGTTGCTACAGGAGCGGCTTATTTCGAGCCCATCGGAATCTACGGGTATGAGGAATATGGTAACATAATCACGCAGCTTCAACTTGAAGAGCTTCTTAAGTTTGGGGAATTGAAAAAGCCGGAAAGGGTTGTGATGATCCAATGCGTTGGAGCCAGGGAGGATGAGCATAGGACGTATTGTTCGAGGATTTGTTGCACCGTTGCTCTCAAAAATGCAATGTTCATCAAAGACATGTATCCGGACACCGACGTTTATATTCTCTTCCGTGATCTCCAAACCTATGGTAAGGAATACGAAAAATACCGCTGGAAAGCTCGAGAGAAGGGCATCAGGTTTATTAAATACGTTCCAGAAAGGCCTCCGCTTGTCATTCCAGAGGCGAAGGAAAAACTCATGGTCAGCGTATATCACACTCTCTTAGGCGAAGAAGTCAAAATTGGTTGCGACTTGGTTGTATTATCGACCCCTTTGATTCAGCGTGAAGAAGGAAAAGAGCTATCTCGCATACTTAAGGTGCCGCTGGGACCCGACGACTTCTTCTTTGAAGCTCACGTTAAGTTGAGGCCAGTAGACTTTGCAACCGACGGAATCTATGTTTGTGGAACCGCTCAAGGCCCCAAAGATGTAGCTGAAAGCATTGCCCAAGCATATGCTGCCGCTTCGAGAGCAGCTATCCCCATGGCCTCGAAAAAGATGCGAACAGAGGCGATAATGGCAGTAGTTGACCCAGCGAGATGTGGAGGATGTGGAGAGTGTGAAACTGTTTGTCCTTACGGCGCCATACAACTCGCTGTAGTTAATGAACATCAAATTGTATCAAAGGTTAACCCGATCCTCTGTAAAGGGTGCGGTGTATGCGCCGTTACTTGTCCAACACGCGCCATCGAAATGCAAAACTTTACTAATGGTCAAGTGACCGCCCAGATCAGCGAGGCTCTTGCAATTCCAACACCTAGCGAGGAGCCGATAATTGTTGGGTTCTGTTGCAATTGGTGCTCTTATGCGGGAGCTGACATGGCTGGAGTCAGCAGATATCAATATCCACCTAACATTAGGATCATTCAAGTTATGTGCTCAGGCAGAGTTGACCCCATGCACATTCTTTGGGCTTTTCTTAAAGGAGCAGATGGGGTGTTTGTGAGCGGTTGCCATATAGGCGACTGTCACTATGTCTCGGGCAACAAACATGCTGAACAGAGAGTGGAAAAATTGAGGGAAATGATTGAACGAGCAGGCTTTGATTCCAAGAGATTGCGACTTGAGTGGATTTCAGCGAGTGAAGGAAAAAGATTCGCCGACTCGGTCACGGAGTTTACGTCACAAATCAAAGCTCTGGGTCCGAGCCCAATCAAACTGGTTGCTAACCCACAATCACAAATTGGAGGCAGTTGAATGTCAGAGAAGCTCAAAAGGGAAGTCTGGGATCTGGAAAGATGCGCTGGATGCGGGATGTGCGTAGCTTCATGTTTCAAGGGCGTACTCGACTTTCTGAACGGGGAAGAACATCCATCGCTGGAAAGGAAACGAAAGATTTTAGGTTTGTCCGAAAGAGAACTCGACCCATGCTATCTTTGCAAAGCGCCCTGTATAGAAAGTTGCCCTCGGCTTGTAACATGGGAAGACGGAAAGATTGAAAGCATTTTATCTGGAAGATCACAAATGCCACCAGAGTCGGGGCAACCATTCGATATAGCGGTAACTCTTCTCTATGCCGCATTTGAAAGCGGGCTCATTGACCGCGCGCTCTTAATCGGTGTAGACAAATGGACTTTTAAGCCGACCCCCAGATTCGTATACACAT
>Ga0315310_10000983_pt1 | contig 17865 bp, 14 predicted proteins | sample TDP5_MG_FD_203630 | JGI IMG/M metagenome (GOLD analysis project Ga0315310, IMG submission 203630) | Freshwater sediment microbial communities from Lake Towuti, South Sulawesi, Indonesia - TDP5 | ecosystem: Environmental > Aquatic > Freshwater > Lake > Sediment | place: Indonesia: South Sulawesi... | reverse complement strand
GGGGTTTAAGGTCTTTAGCTTCCTCAAACACATGCAAACCATCTATACCTGGCAGCCTTAAGTCCAGAACTATGAAGCCGAAATCCTCCTTCTTGATTCTGTCCAGGGCTTCCTCTCCAGATTCAGCAACATCAACATCATATCCGTCGTCTGTAAGCCATTCCCGCAGAGCTTCTCTTAACACTGCCTCATCTTCTACTAGGAGAATCCTTCTTTTCTTTGCTTTCATCGTTTTCCCCCTGTAATATCCACTTTTGTCCCGCGAGTTTTTCCGCCCATAAGCTATCAACCGTAATGATTCTTAACTTTTTTCTGCGAGTTCCTCAGGGTGTAAGGGTAAATAGATAGTGAAGGTTGTGCCTTCTCCTTCCTTGCTTTGTACTTCTATTCTTCCATGATGTCTTTGGATAATTCCATAAGCTATAGCCAAACCCAGGCCTACTCCTTTCACCTCGCGCTTAGTGGTGAAGAAGGGGGTGAACAGCTTGCGCATATTTTCTGGAGAAATGCCGCAACCTGTGTCCTGGACCTCTATCTTGATCTGCTCATTATTAACTGAGCTGCGGAGTGTTAGCTTGCCTCCCTGAGGCATTGCCTGAATAGCATTCAAAATAAGGTTAGTGCAGACCTGTTGAAGCTGGTCAAAGTCAGCCATCAAGTTAGGCAGAGAGGGGTCAAGCTCTTTTACTATTTGGACATGCTGTAACTCGGCTGAGTGAGCAGCAAGGTCAAGAGCCCGGTTGATAACCTCGTTCACGTTCACCTGCCGGAACGCTGGGGGTGATTGTCGAGCGAAATCAAGAAGACTCCGGATTAATTTTGTGCTGCGAGTGAGTTCTGCTTCCATTTTGGATAGGTACCCCATAGCAACATCCTTGGGAAGATCGTTGTCTCGTATCTTCTTGGCTATCAACTGGGTATAGACGAGTACACCTGATAGAGGGTTGTTGACTTCGTGCGCGATGGAGGCAGCCAACTGACCCAGCGACGTCAGTTTCTCAGCCTGGATTAACTGCGCTTGGCTTTCCTTCAGCCGCCGATGAGATTCGATGAGCTCTCGGTAAGCTGTACTCAATTTGTCTTGCATCTCTTTTTCTCTGGTAACATCTCGGGCAATATTCTGAAACCCCTTCAGTCTGCCGTCTTCTCTAATTAGGTTGGAGGTCAATCTTACGATCCTCTCGGTTCCGTCTCTGCTAATCAAACGCTGCTCATAGGGCTGTTCCACCTCTTCTCCTAAGAAGAGCTTGCGCCTAATCTGTCGAGCTAAACTAAGGCCGTCCTCAGCCAGGAAATTTCTCACGTTCATTCTTAGCAGTTCTTTTGAGCTATAACCAGTAAGCTCCTCGCAAGCCTTATTGACAGCTATAATATTACCATGTGAGTCATGTACCCAGATGGCATCGTGCGCGCCCTCAAATAACGCGCGGTATCGCCTTTCTGAGGCCAAGGCTTGTTGTGCGGCCAAACGTTCTCTTTGGTAGAGCCGGGTACTCTCAACAGCCATGCCGATCTGACTCCCTATGGCAATAAGCAGTTCTACTTCTTCCTTCAGAAATTGCCGCGACTCACGCATAGCCCCGGCGAAAGTGCCCACTACCTTGTCTTTGGCTTTCAGCGGCACAATGATTTCAGCCTGTATTCCCTCTTGTCTCACTATTTCTCTAGTAAGTCTAGGGTCTTGAGAGGCATCCTCAATCAGCAGCGGCTCACCAGTCTGGGCAACGCGACCGTTGAAGCCCTCACCAACCCTCAGTCCTTTTAGTCCAGCGACAAACTCCTCAGATACTCCCCGGTGAGTTATGAGCTCAAGCTCTTGCCTATCTTCGTCTAGAAGAAATATAAGGACGACTTCTAGGTCCATTACTTGCTTAACCTTGTCGGCAGCGGCGCTCAAGACATCCTTCAACTCCAAAGACTGGCTGATGATGGCTGAGATCTCATATAAGGCAAAAAGTCGTTTCTCATTACGTCTTATAACCTGAAATACGGATTCAAACTGCTGGTCAGCCGCCTCTAATTTTGAGAGCATTTGCTGACTGCGCTCCTTTTCTTTTCTGTGGCTGGCAAACCACAGATTAATTAGACCGCCGATGAGGATAACAGCAATGGTCTCAAGCAAAGCATCAGAGGAATATGGGGAGATTAAGAAGACACGAGGCAGCATAATGCCAGACGCCACTGTCAGGCTAATGAGCCCTGCCCTCGTACCGAAGACGAAACCGGCGTAACCGATGGGAAACAGGAGCAAAATGCGCTCTACGGCGTGCCGGGTTAGACCTAGAAATGAGAAAAGAGATGCTGAATCCGTCGAGAGTATCTGTTGCGGGTAGTGCAACACTGTACCAAGGGCAAACATTGTCACCACTGCCCAGAAATGGGGACTGGATACAATCTTTAGGCTTCGACTAGACATATGTACCGGCCACATACCAAATTTCCATGCTTAAGAGAACGTTCAGTATTCATCAGATATAAAGTTCTTTATCTGGGCATAGGTGAACACTGGCCCATCACGGCATACATATAAATTACCAATATTACATCGCCCGCACTTACCTATGCCGCACTTCATTCTTTTTTCCAGAGTAGTTATCATTTGCTCCGGCGTGAAGCCCAGTTTTTGCAGAACTGGAAAAGTGCGTCTTATCATAATCGGGGGGCCGCACACAATGGCTATAGCATTCTTGGCTGAAGGAGCCACCTGCTCCAATATCGAAGGGACAAAGCCCTCTCTTCCTATCCAGTTCTCGTCACCTTTATCAACAGTAGTTATCATGTTTACTGTTTTATCCTGACTCCAGCTATCAAGATCATACTTGAAGCACAAATCAGCGGGGCTACGTGCTCCATAGATAATGTCTATGTTTCCATATTTATCTCTATTGTCTAAAACGTTCCAGATGATAGAACGAAGCGGGGCTAGACCGATTCCGCCACCAACGAAAACGAGATTCTTCCCCCGCATTAGCTCAAGGGGGAAACTGTTCCCGTAGGGTCCCCTGAAACCAGTCTCAGCGCCAACGCTGAGCCGATGCATGGCATTAGTTACCAGCCCCACCCGGTTTATGGCACACTCTAAATGGTCATTTCTGGTAGGGCTAGAGGAAATACAGAAGGTGGCTTCTCCTATACCAAAGATAGAAAGTTCAGCAAATTGACCTGATTCAAAGGTAAACTCTTTACGTAGCTTCTCATCCTTGAAATTGAAATGCAGTGTTCTGACAGAAGGCGTTTCTTCAATAATTTTATCTACTACCACTATGTGTGGCAAGTAGACATTACTCTGGGCAAGAAATTTTTTTCTCTGGCTAGTATCTGTAATAGGCATCTTTTAACTCACCAATTATTTGTGACTCTGAGACGTGACGCTGCCAGGCAGCCTACTTAAGATTTGAGTGATATCCCAGTTCACTGGACACAATCGTATACACCTACCGCAACCGGTGCAGGCAATAACATCATAGTTCATTGGATAAAACTCGAATTTATGGCATACCTTTTGCCTCACCCGTTGCCATTTCTCCTCTCTCGGATTTTCCATGGGCATTTTGGTATAGAGCCTGAAACTACAACTATCCCACCCTCTATATCTTGCCCCTTGCTTCTTAACCAACTCATCACAAATATCAAAACAGAAACAAGTGGGGCAAAGGAAAGTACAGACACCACAGCTAATACACTTGGCAGCCACTTTCTCCCAATAATCTTTGTCACTGAAGCGGGCCTGTAGCTTTTCCCCGACATCTTTTGTATCTATCCTCCTCATCACCATGCCAGAGGCTGTTGCTTTTACTGTCTTCGCTTTAGCTTCATCAGCTTTGGTGGCCTCTTTCACCACACTGGCCGCTGCCAGCAGCTCTTCACCCTTATCAGCAGTCTCTTCGATTAAGAATTCATCCCCCATATCGGTAAACATCAAGTCAACATCAGCCGATTCCGTGGGCTTGAGTCCCAATGAAATACAGAAACAGCTATCATAAGGATTGGTGCAGCTAAGGCCGATGAGTATTGTGTTCTTTCTTTTGGATAAATAATAGCGGTCTTCATATGTGTCAGTAAAGACCTTATCTATTATAGCTATACCTCTGGCATCACAGGGCCGAATGCCAAAAATAAGCTGCTTTTGCTCATCCTGCGGCACTTCTATATGGTAACCATCCCTGTTTTTCTGGAAGCTGAACATTTTCTCCATGGGTGGGAGAAAATTATCCTTAGAGGGGACGACAGTGTTTCTATACCAGTCTAAGAAGCTGATGTCTTTACCGTCCCATCTGTCCATCTTGGCGACGCCTTCCTCCTTGGATGGAACAATTACACTAAACTCCTGGCTCCATATGCCAAGAAGCTTGCCTATGTCTTTCTTCCTTATCTTCTTAGTAGTCACCTTACCCCTTCTTTTACCGGATTAAGTCTTCAGCCTCCGCATGCTCATAGGCACTCATTAAGGCTGGTGCACTTCTATCTATTCCTGCCTTGTAGTGGAACATCTCTTCGACTAAGTCAGACATCTTTTTAGACAAGCTTCTTAGCGGGATATTCTGTGGGCAAACACGTTCGCACTCACCACAATCAGTGCATCTTCCGGCTACGTGTATATTTCTAATTACCTGAAAGATGAGATTATCCTGCCACTGCGGAACTGATGATACCCATTGTGGCTGGGACTCCTCAACAAAGCACCGCTCACAAAAACAAGCTGGGCAGGCCTGGCGACACGCATAGCATCGGATGCAGCGCCTGAACTGTTCTTTCCAGAATGCCCATCTCTGTTCTGGGGTCATATCTTGTAGTTCTTTAATCTTCTTTCGGCTCAACTCCTTGTCACCAAGCGCGGCGACTGGTTCACCAATAAGGGTATCGTATTCCTGAGGGGTGGGAAACTCACAGCCAAGGCAATGTTCGAAGAAGACCTCCTTTGTGGGTAACTCTCTCTTCTTCCCGCCAGCAGTTACTACTACCTTTTCTCCTTGGAGGGCGATGTCATCAATTTCATCTCTGTCTTTGCCCACCAAGTTCTCTACCTTTACTATGTCAATCAAACCGGAACAAGGAACACCAATAATTACGACATCCTCTTTGACAACTTGATTATCCTGTATAAGACTGACAATGGAGCGACTATCGCAACCTTTGGCTACTATGCCAACTCGTCCTCGCACCTCAGTTAGGAATTTGGCCAGATTATTTACTATGAAGGGGTTAATTACTAAAGAGGCAATTTCCTCTTTCTCTTTGGTAATCAAAGGAGTGGTGCTGAATTTCAGACTCCCCGGCGCGAAGCCAACTATATAGTCAACCTTTTCCTCTTCTAGCAGTTTTCTAGCCTCTTTCCGTAGCACTTGTTCCATATCAATCTCCATCTCTGGCAAATAACTTATTAGGTCCCACTTCTTCTATATCTTTGGCTACCTCAGCAACCACCTGGGCAAACTTTAGACCTTCTGACGCTGATACCCAACTAGCCTTAACCCGCTCTTCCGGAATACCTATATACTCTAGGAATTTCTTGGTTAGAGCGATTCTTCTCCTGGCGCGGTAGTTTCCCGTTTGGTAATGGCAGTCACCAGGATGGCAGCCGGAAACTACAACACCATCAAAGCCCAGACGCAAACACTTGAGGATTAACAGAGGGTCAACTCTTCCTGAACAGGGCACCTTCAATATTCTCAGGTTGGCTGGATACTTCTTACGGCTGGTTCCAGCTAAATCAGCTCCAGCATAACTACACCACTTACACAAGACCCCAAGTATTCTAGGCTCCCATTCTGATTTATGTTCCATTATTATTACGCCTCGCTTCCCTGAGTCAGTAGAAAATTAAAGAAAGCTCATACAAGCATGCCTTCAATTTCCCCTACGAGCTGCTCGTTCGTATAGTGTTTAAGGCCTATCGAACCACTAAAGCAACCGCCAACGCATGCACCGCAGCCCTTGCACAAGGCTTCGTTGACACGGCATACCTTATTTCCCTCGATAAAGGTAATGGCGTTATAAGGGCAGACACGCATGCAAAGCTGGCAACCGGAACAGATTTTTTCATCAACAAAAGCCGTGGCTGCTTCAATCTCCACATTGGCCCGACCAATCATTGACAGAACCTCAGCTGCTGCCGCTGATGCTTGAGCTACAGTATCTGGAATATCCTTGGGACCCTGGCAACAACCAATCACGAAGACGCCATCGGTAGTCGTAGCTACAGGGTCTAGCTTGGGATGCCGCTCTAGGAAGAAGCCATCGGCACTTCTGCTGATGTTGAATAATCGGCTAACATTCTGAGCATCCTTCTGCGGTTCCATAGCAGTGCTTAGAATAACCATATCCACCGGCAAACGGCGTGGCAGGCCGGAATGATTTTCCTCATACTGAACAATAAGCTTCCCTCTCTCTGCTGGTGTTTCGGCTATGTTCGTGACCCCGCTGGGACGAGCCTCAATAAGAGTAGTGCCCTCTCTAATAACTCGGTTGTAGAACTCCTCAAAGCCTTTACCAAAGGCTCTGATGTCGACATAGAACTCATAGACCTGAGACCCAGGGACATGCTCTCTTATAAGGTGGCTAAGTTTCAGGGAATACATGCAACAAACGCGGGAGCAGTACTCATGATAGTTCTTATCTCTGCTGCCGACGCAATGGATAATAGCTATTGTCTTAGGCTCTGAACCATCTTTGAGCAGAACATGACCTTCAGTTGGGCCAGCAGCATTAACTATGCGTTCGAACTCAAGTGCGGTGAGAACATTGTCAAAGCGTCCATACCCGTATTCATAAGCACCGCCAGGCTTAAACAAGTCATAGCCAGTAGCTACGATGATATTGCCAACGTCTACTTCAACTACTTCATCTTTCATTTCGTGATTGATTGCCCCAGGCTCACAAACCTTGACACACTCCAAACATTCAGAGCAAATAGCACAATTCAAACAACGCTTGGCTTCCTCAATGGCTATTTCTTCACTAAAGCCCAGCTCTACCTCTGCAAAGCCCTGCCGTTTGTCTAGTTCAAGGACTGGCATAGTCTTTCTCGCCTTTATGGCCACACCCTCTTTTGAGACCTCTTTTACTCTTTCACGGCGGGCTGGTCTTCCTTTCTTCAGGTCTAGTCCCCTGAGGTAATGGTGTATGGAAATAGCCGCTTCTTTGCCCGCCGCAATGGCGGAAATAATATCAGACGGACCGGAAACGACGTCGCCACCAGCAAAAACACCTTCAATATTCGTTTGCAAGGTAATCGGGTCAACTGAGACAGTCCCAAAACTGGTATATTCAAGCTCTTTGGCTAACGCTGATTTATCCACAGCCTGGCCAACAGCAATGATTACATTGTCAGCAGGTATATCAAATTCAGAACCTCTAATCGGTACTGGTCGACGACGTCCACTCTCGTCGGGTTCGCCCAACTGCATTCGAACACATCGCATGCCTGTTAACCGACCTTTTTCTGTCAGAAACGCCACTGGCGCTGCCAGAACATGAATCTTCACCCCCTCCCGCTCCCCCTCCTCCACCTCAGTGCGAAGAGCAGGCATCTCGACTCGAGAGCGCCGATACACCATGGTAACCTCTTCGGCCCCCTGGCGTATGGCCACTCTGGCGCTATCTACTGCTGCATTGCCACCACCGATAACTGCTACGCGCTTTCCAATTTTGACCTCTGCCCCCAAATTCACCTGTCTAAGGAAATCAAGTGAATAAACTACTCCCTCGGCATCTTCATTGGGAATACCCATCCTCTGGCTCATACCTGCGCCAGTACCGAGGAATACTGCGTCATAACCCTGGCTGAAGATTTCCTTAAAGTCCTTCATTGGGGTGTTTGTCTTGATCTCTACCCCCAGTTCTTTAATATAGCTAATTTCATTATCTAGCATTTTCTGGGGCAACCTGTATTCAGGGATAGCATAGCGCATTAGGCCACCGGCTTTAGGCGCAGCTTCAAAGACGGTAACCCCATATCCCATCCTAACTAGGTCGTACGCACAGGATAAGCCGGCTGGTCCGGAGCCGATGATAGCTACTCTTTCCTGCTTCATCCTTTCAACTGGAGCGACTTTTGCCCTGCCCACCTTGAGTTCATAGTCAGCCATGAAGCGCTTTAGATAGCGGACGGCTATTGGTTCATCAACCTTTCCCCTTTCACAGTCGGCTTCGCAGGGATGAGTGCAGACCCGCCCACAAACACCAGCGAAGGGTTGTGTCCTCCTGAACACCTCCAGAGCTTCTTTGAATTTACCCTGTGAAATAAGGGCTACATAGCCTTGTGCATCAACGCCGGCTGGACAGGCAGTCCGACAGGGCGGAGCACCTCGCTTGTCGATGGTAAAAAAATTAGGGACTGCCTGAGGGAAGGGACGATATGTTGCTTTCCTTTTAGCCAGTCTCAGGTTAAACTCGGAAGGTATTTCAACTGGGCATACCCTCTCACACTCAGCGCAGCCGTTACACTTCTTAATATCCACATACCGAGCTTTCTTCCTAATTTTGACCTTGAAATTACCAATATAGCCCGATACCCCTTCTACTTCGCTATAGCTCATTATCTTAATGTTTGGATGTTGACCTACCAGCGTCATCTTGGGAGTAAGAATACAGGCTGAGCAATCCAGGGTAGGAAAGGTCTTGTCCAGTTGTGCCATGTGCCCACCAATGCTAGGAGTTCTTTCTACCAGATAGACCTTATGCCCCGAATCAGCAATTTCCAGTGCTGCCTGGATGCCGGCAATACCACCACCTACCACCAGAGTATTGGGATTGATGGGAACCTCTCTCACCTCCAGAGGTTGGTGATAATAAACTCGCCTTACTGCAGCGCTGACCAGTGCCTTGGCCTTCTCTGTAGCCCCGTCATGGTCTTCGGTAACCCATGAGCACTGTTCACGGATATTTGCCATTTGAAACAGGTAGGGGTTTATCCCGGCTTCCTGGCAAACACGGCGGAATGTGGGCTCATGCAGTGTCGGCGAGCAAGAGGCAACAACTATACGATTGAGACCTAGTGCTTTAATATCCTCTTTGATCAGGTTTTGCCCTGGTTCGGAGCACATGAACTTATAGTTGCGAGCCGCTATTACTGAATCCAAATCCTTAACAAAGCGGGTAACCTCTGCCACATCAACCGTACCAGCAATATTACTGCCACAATGACAGATATAGACGCCGATTCGAGGTTCCACTTCTAGCCTCCTGCATTACCTCAAATCAATATTCCTGCAATCTCAGCCATGACCTGTTCAGTGGTGAAATGTTTGCCAGTGATAGCACCACTAGGGCAGGCTGCCACGCACACCCCACACCCCTTGCACAGAGCTTCATTAACTCGGCTGACACTCTTTTCCTTGTCAAAGGAAATAGCTCTAAAAGGGCAAAGACCTTCACAAGTGCGGCAGCCAGCACAGCGCTCTTCATCAATAACTGCTGTAGTTGCCTCAACCTCGACCTGACCCTTACTAATCATTGCCAGGACTCGAGCGGCAGCAGCCGAAGCTTGAGCAATAGTGTCAGGTATATCCTTTGGTCCTTGACAACAACCGACTACAAATATGCCGTCACTCATAGTAGCTACTGGGTCCATCTTGGGGTGTCTTTCCAAGAAGAAGCCATCAGCACTGCGGCTAACACCGAATAGTCGACCAACAGCCTCCATATCTCGCTGTGGTTCCAAAGCAGTGCTTATAATAACCATATCTACCGGTTGGCGATGCTGTGAGTCACCCTTTAATGCATATTGAACAATAAGCTTACCTTCCTCTTCGGGTTTTTCAGGTATGTTAGTTACCGCACCGGGTCGGGCCTGGATAAAGACTGTCCCTTCGTCAGTAACTCGATTATAGAACTCCTCATAGCCCTTACCGAAGCTCCTAATGTCTACATAGAACTCATAGACTTTGGCTCCGGGAATATGCTCCCTTATCAGGTGACTGAACTTCATGGAATACATGCAACAAACGCGGGAGCAATACTCATGATAGTCTTTATCTCTACTACCGGCACAGTGGATAATAGCAATGCTCTCAGGATGACGGCCATCTTTAAGTACAATTTCGCCTTGTGTTGGTCCCGCAGAATTAACTAGCCTCTCAAACTCGAGGCTGGTGACAACATTAGCCAGTTTCCCGTAACCATATTTATAAATACCATCAGGCTGAAAGACATCATAGCCGGTAGCCAAAATTATGTTACCGATGTCGATTTCAATTACTTCGTCTTCCTGCTCGAAATTAATAGCCTTTGCCTCACAAAACTTCTCGCAGGCACGGCAGGTGCCTTTCAAGAAGTAAGCGCAGTGCTGGGTATCAATAACAGGTATATTAGGTACCGCCTGAGCAAAGGGAGTATAGATAGCTTTTCTTTTGCCTAGACCAAGATCAAACTCACTCGGTACCTTCCACGGACACTTCTCCTGGCATAGACTGCAGCCGGTACACTTATCCTCATCAACATACCGCGCCTTTTTCCTAATCTTAGCCTTGAAATTACCGATATACCCAGAGACCTCGATCACTTCGCTATATGTCATCAGCTCAATATGAGGGTGAGAACCCACCAGTGTCATCTTGGGAGTAAGAATACAGGCTGAGCAATCCAGCGTAGGAAAGGTCTTGTCCAGTTGTGCCATGTGCCCACCAATGCTAGGAGTTCTTTCCACTAGATAGACCTTATGTCCCGAATCAGCAATTTTCAGTGCTGCCTGGATGCCGGCAATACCACCACCTACCACCAGAGTATTAGGATTGATGGGAACCTCTTTCCTCTCCAGAGGTTGGTGATAATAAACTCGCCTTACTGCAGCGCTGACCAGTGCCTTGGCCTTCTCTGTCGCCCCGTCATGGTCTTCGGTAACCCATGAGCACTGTTCCCGGATATTTGCCATTTGAAACAGGTAGGGGTTTATCCCGGTCTCCTGGCAAACACGGCGGAATGTGGGCTCATGCAGTGTCGGCGAGCAAGAGGCAACAACTATACGATTGAGACCTAGTGCTTTAATATCCTCTTTGATCAGGTTTTGCCCTGGTTCGGAGCACATGAACTTATAGTTGCGAGCTGCTATTACTGAATCCAAATCCTTAGCAAAGCGGGTAACCTCTGCCACATCAACCGTACCAGCAATATTACTACCACAATGACAGATATATACCCCGATTCGAGGTTCCACTTCTGTTGACACCTTTAGGTTTCAGATAGCAGTATTGTCACAAACATACGCCGGTGGTAATAACATGGGTGAGCTTAATCATGTAAACTCGAGATAGGTCTATCGGCACCTTGGTATCAATATACCGAAGTCCCGTCAACCTTGTCAAGTGCAGTGTCTAGAGGGTGCTTAGTAATGTCATTCTGAGGAGTCCAAAGGAATTTGGACGACGAAGAATCTCTGAGATTCTTCGCTTCGGCTCAGAGTGATAATTGGTTGGCATATCGCCCTGTGACCACAGCTTTCTTACCAGCGTGCCCGACCTACACCGGACATCCCCTTGACATACGGGGGGTTCTTTGGCATATTGTACAAAGAGCCCAAGATACCGCACTTTGAAACTTTCACGCCCGGAACAAAGACATGAATGAAGAACGAAAACAGATTCACATAAGAATGGATGAAGAGCTCTACAGAAAGCTAAAGGTCAGATGTGTATACGAAGACACGTCTATTCAAGACTACGTACTCAAACTCATAGCGCAAAGTGTGGGACAGCGTTCCGCCGAAGGGGGCTCCGTCCTGATTGTAGAGGACGAGGCAATTCTACGGGAGTCGCTCAAGGATTGGCTTAAGGATATCTACCAGGTGGCAACGGCTGAAACGGGTGAAGAAGCACTGGAGCTGATAAAGAAAGGGGACTTTGATGTCCTGATTGTGGATCTGAGATTACCTGGCAAAAGTGGGCTCCAGGTGCTAAGGGAGGCAAAGGAAATAAAGCCGCATAGTAAGTGCATCGTTATAACGGCCTATCCCTCAGTGGAGCTGGCAGTTGAGGCGATGAAGCTGGGTGCCGTTGATTATCTAATCAAGCCTGTTACTCCTGAACAGCTAGAGAAGCTTATCTGGGAGACCCTCCTCAAATGCAAAACAGCGATCAATAAGAAGGCATAGGATACAAGAGAACTCGGTTTGTAGACGATAAGGCAACTCAGCAGGCGTAAGGTGGGAAAAAGAGATTGACTTGTTTTCCTACATGCTCTCTTAAAAGGCTTCTGGTGGCGCGCTACCGCTTGTGCCAGGAATTAGAAAAATCCTTATAAAACTCTAATAAATTCCCCCCGCATTTTTATGCCTCCTTTATAGTTTTGGGACTACGATAATACAAAAGGCAATGGTATCTTCCCCTCGGTTTAACTTCGCCATGGCAAGAAAAAGAATTGTAATCGTGGATGACAACTTACTCCTTTCGAGAGCTATAGAGACGTGTCTGAGCAAGAGGGGTTACGATGTGAAAATTTTCGGTAAGGGAGCCGACGCCGTGAAATACTTGTTTGAGGAGAAGCCAGACCTAATATTGTTAAATACCCGGCTTCCGGACTGTGATGGTTGGTTCCTGGCTAAACTTCTGAACAAGCTTGGGTTGCCTGAAGAAGTACCGCTAATTGTTATTTCAGCCTTAGAACCTGACAGGGAGATGGTCGCTGAAGTCAAGCCCTACGCGTATATTCAGAAGCCGTTTGATATGGCAGAACTGACGAAGGTGGTGGAGAGAAGTCTAGTCGGAGAGAGACAGTCTGCCGAGGGGTGAAAGAACAAAAAGGAGGCCGAAGTGGACGCTACTCAATATGATGAGCCTAAGATCGGGGTGTATATTTGCCATTGCGGCACCAACATTGCCGGCAATATTAATGTAGCGGAGGTAGCTAAATTTGCTCAAGGGCTGGACGGCGTAGTAGTATCCCGAGATTATAGTTTTATGTGCTCCGATCCAGGGCAAAAGTTGATCCGGGAAGACATCCGGCAGCTAGGAATCAATCGAGTCGTAGTGGCAGCTTGCTCCCCGCGTCTGCATGAGCAGACGTTCCGAGGTGTGTTGAAGGAAAGCGGGCTTAACCCCTACATGTTTCAGCAAGCTAATATCAGAGAGCAATGTTCCTGGATTCATGAGCCAGGGGAGATTGTCACAGAAAAAGCAAAGCGGTTGGTTAGAGCGGCAGTAGAGCGGGTTTCCTTACATCATCCCTTGGAGGAGAGAGCAGTGCCCATTTTCCCGGCCACCTTGGTGCTTGGAGGGGGTATCGCTGGCATTCAGGCCGCTCTAGAGATTGCCAATTCCAACCATCCGGTGTATCTGGTGGAAAAGGAGCCCAGCATTGGTGGACATATGGCGCAGTTTGATAAGACCTTTCCTACTTTGGACTGCGCTGCGTGTATTCTCACTCCTAAGATGACAGAGGTAGCCCGTCATCCCTACATCAGGCTGCTAACTTATAGTGAAGTTGTTGATGTCTCAGGATATATAGGTAACTTCACTGTTAAGGTTAAGCGTAAAGCGCGCTACGTGAATGAGGAGAAATGCACAGGTTGTGGCGTTTGCCAAGTGAAATGCCCATGGACAACACTGAGTGAGTTTGAAGTCGGCCTAGGTTTGAGGAAGGTTATCTATACCCCATCGCTTCAAGCGGTGCCTAATATCCCTGTTATTGACCGTGAGCGTTGTGTCTACTTCTCCAAGGGGACCTGCCGTGCTTGTGAACGCTTCTGTGAGGCAAAAGCCATCAATTTCCAACAGGAGGATATGCTTATAGACCTGCAGGTTGGCTCTATTATCGTGGCTACTGGATACGATATCTTTGATCCTGCCGACATTTCGCAATATGGCTATGGGCATTATCCTAATCTTTTCACCAGCTTGGAGTTTGAGCGGCTATGCAGCCCGTCCGGGCCAACTGGGGGTAAATTGAAGCTAGCAGATGGGCGAGAGCCACGAAGCCTAGCCATTGTCCATTGTGTAGGCAGCCGTGATAAGAACTACCATTCCTATTGCTCCCAGATATGCTGCATGTATGCCCTCAAGTATTCCCACCTGTTCAAGGAGAAGACCGGGGGTGATGTCTATCAAATGTATATTGATATGCGTTGCTCGGGAAAGGGATACGAGGAGTTTTACGAACGGCTTCAGCAAGAGGGGGTCAACTTCGTCAGGGGCAAGGTAGCCAATATTACTGACCATGCCCTTAACTCGGAGGAGGAGGGGAAACTGATTGTTACCTGCGAAGATACCCTGTTGGGCAACATCGTTCGTGTCCCCGTAGATATGGTGGTATTGTGCGTAGCAGTTGAGCCACGGTCTGATGCTGACCAAATAGCCAAGACATTTCGTCTGGGACGGAGCCAGGATGGCTTCTTCCTGGAGCGTCACCCAAAGTTAGACCCCGTGGCTACTATGTTTGAGGGCGTTTTTGTGGCCGGGTGCTGTCAGGGTCCTAAGGACATCCCTCATACAGTGGCTCAAGCTTCAGCCGCCGCTGCCCGAGCTCTGGCTATGATTGCCCGAGGCAAGGTAGATGTTGAAGCGATAACCGCTTCTATTGATGAAAAGCTGTGCTCAGGATGTAGGGTGTGCAACGCTCTGTGCCCCTATGAGGCTATCCTCTTTGACGAGGCTGCTAAGGTGTCGCGAGTGTCCCAGGTTCTATGTAAGGGATGTGGTGTGTGTGCGGCTGCTTGTCCCAGTAATGCTATTTCTGTCCAGAACTTCGCTTCTGCCCAGATTATGGCAGAACTTGCTGGGCTGTTAGCCAGTGAGCGTTTAGCTATCAGATAAAAAGGAGGAGAGGTGGCTGAATTTGAACCCACCATAGTTGCCTTTTTATGCAACTGGTGCTCCTACGCTGGAGCAGATTTGGCAGGGACCTCACGCATGAAGTGCTTACCTAATGTAGTTTCTATCCGACTTATGTGCAGTGGAGGATTAGACCCCACCTATGTGCTAAAGGCATTTGGAGAAGGAGCTGATGGGGTGTTAGTTTGTGGCTGTAATCCTGGTGATTGCCACTACATTGGGGGGAACTATAAGGCACTGCGGCGTGTCTCCTTGCTGCAGAGAATGCTGCAGCAGCTTGGGATTGAGCCGCAGCGCCTTCAATTGCACTGGGTCTGTGCTTCCTGTGGCGATGAGTTTGTCGATGTGGTTGATGGGATGACCACCCAGTTGAAGAAGCTAGGACCGCTTAAGCGCTAGTGTTGGAGGGCGGCAAAAATGGGGCAGACGATGGCACTGGCTAAGGGGCACTTTTGGGGGTTGATTGGCTTTTTTCATAGAACCTTCCTCCGCTGGAATTCTAGCCCGGTAGGTGGTAGAGTAAATAGTAAAGTAAGGAGGTGGAAAGCTAAGGTTCGAAGCTGAAATCGGGGGCTTTCAAAACCAAACACACCCAATATTGAAGAAGGAGGTGGGCAAATGGCAAAATGGCAATGTGTAGAATGTGGTTACTTTTTTGATGGGGCGAAACCACCGGACAATTGTCCTGGCTGCAAGGCGACTTGTACCTATACTGATGTCACCTGCTATCGCCCTGAATGTGGTGGTCCTGTCAATCCTGATCCGATGGTTATGCAGATGATTACCCAGCGAATTGGATTAGCGGCACCGCTTCGTCCTTCTGCACCACGCAAGGCAGCCCCAGAAGAGGTAGTCTATGCTGAAAAGGTTCAAAAGGGAGCCTTGTTTCAGGGACTGAGCGAAGGGGAGATACAGCAGGTACTAAGTATTGGTGATAGCCGGATTTATGAGCCTGGTGATGTTGTGTTTCGGGAAGGTGATGAGGCAGTGCATATTTACATCGTCGAGCAGGGCAAACTGGCAGTTAGGACTCCAGAGGGGAAAACAGCCTATGTTGCTTCGGATGGAGATGTCCTTGGCTGGTCAAGCTTGATGTTGCCATACAGGCGGACTGCTTCAGCCGCGGCTGCGGAGAGAAGTCGTGTTATCGTCCTTGACCAAGCTAGACTCCAGGAGTTTTGCGCCCAGAAGCCCTCTATAGGGTATAAGCTTACGCAAAATGTCGGTCGTATCATGGCTGCCAGGATAAGAACTGCTAGAGCGATGTCAGTGGATTTGGTCTACGGGTAAGGCAGCGTGGTTCAGCAAGTGACTTTCGGAAGGGGAGGGAGAAGTCTCGTCTTCTTTAGCTCGTTGCCTTCTCTAATTGCTACATGCGGTCAATGCGCCACAGCCTGCTGTGGCGCACTTGGTGTTCTATCTCCCAGATATCTGTCCATTGGTAGGGAGCCTTTTTCAGGGGAACGTTTGAATACCCTGAAGACTTCAGGGTGTTTTTGCATTTCCCCACCCTCTGTTCTAAATTAGAAAAATTAGAAAAGGAAGGTTAATATGCAAGCAGTAGCACCGTATAAGGAAGCAGTGGAGGTGGTAAAGGAAGCTGGCGGCGAGGCGCTTAAATTATGCTATCAGTGTGGGTTGTGCACCGGCACCTGCCCCTGGAATCTAGTAAGGAATTTTCTTGTTCGCAGAATGATACACCAGGCACAGTTAGGGCTAGTCAATTTCGAAGATGAAGAAGCTTGGCTTTGTGCCACCTGTCGTGCCTGCGTGCAGCGTTGTCCCCGCGGTGTGGAGATTATAGATATTATGCGAGCCATGCGCCGGGTTATAGTGGAGCTTGGCACAGGCTATTTCCCTCCCCCGCTGCGTATCACAGGGAAAAACATTTCTGTTACCGGCAATCCACTGGGAGAGGGACGCGAGAAAAGAGCAGAATGGGCAAAGGGTGTCGGAGTAAAAACCTTTGCCACCGGCACTGAAGTATTGTATTTCTCCTGTTGTATCCCCGCCTATGACCCTAAGGCTAAGCGGATAGCTAGGGCTACAGCTAAGGTGCTCCGGAAGGTGGGAGCGGATTTTGGCATTCTAGGTGATAAGGAGAGTTGCTGTGGGGAGAGCATCCGCAAGGCAGGGCATGAGAATCTGTTCCAAACTTTAGCCCAAAGCAATATCGCTACCTTTGCTGAAAATGGCGTTAAAAAAATACTCACTTCCTCACCCCATTGCTATTATGCCTTTAAGAATGAATATCCTAATCTGGGGGGAAATTTCGAGGTAATGCACTCCAGCCAATATTTTGCTTCTCTTATTAAACAGGGGACGCTGAAATTCAGTAAGGAATTGAATAAGAAGGTGGCCTATCATGACCCTTGTTACTTAGGGCGGCATGCTGGCATATATGATGAACCTCGTGAGGTATTGCAGAGCATCCCCGGTGTGGAGCTAGTAGAAATGGCTGACCATAGGGAGAATAGCCTCTGCTGTGGTGGAGGAGGGGGCCGGATTTGGCAGGAAACCAAGAAGGGAGAGAGGTTTTCTGACCTCAGGGTAGAGCAAGCCATCAGAGCTGGAGCAGAAATAATAGCCTCAGCCTGTCCCTATTGTCTGCTTAATTTTGAAGACAGCATCTTGACTATGGACAAAGGTGAGGTCATTCAAGTTAAGGATATCTCGGAGTTGGTTCAAGAGGCAATTTAGTTAATATATGAATATAGTGGGAGGTGCTGAAAATGGACGCCACGAAAAGAGATGCTGTGAATATGCGTATTCGGCGTATGGCACATAGCGATATTGATGCTGTTCTAGCTCTTGCGCAGAGTGGCATTACCTATAGGGATCTGGCTGCCTCTGACTTGGGGGGACCGCTTGACATGAGTTTTGTTGCGGAGGCTGACGACCGTGTAATCGGGTTTATCCTGGCTCGGGTGCAGTATATAATGATACCCTTTACTGAAGTGTGCCTCGTTCATAGTATAGCTGTTGCGGATGAATATCGGATGAAGGGCATTGGCGCCAGATTAGTTAGTGAGCTACAGAGTCATTGTATAGCTGAAGGGATTCACACGATGCGTGCACTTGTTGAACAACGCGATACAGGGACGCG
>Ga0315310_10000981_pt1 | contig 17898 bp, 20 predicted proteins | sample TDP5_MG_FD_203630 | JGI IMG/M metagenome (GOLD analysis project Ga0315310, IMG submission 203630) | Freshwater sediment microbial communities from Lake Towuti, South Sulawesi, Indonesia - TDP5 | ecosystem: Environmental > Aquatic > Freshwater > Lake > Sediment | place: Indonesia: South Sulawesi... | reverse complement strand
GCAGGCAACCTGAGTGGCGGTGAGGCGCAGATCCTTGTTCTGGCTATGGGTCTCCTCCTCCAGCCCGAGCTGATGCTTCTCGATGAACCTTCCATGGGGCTTTCTCCTCAGAGTGTGGGTCTCATTTTCAGGATCATCAAACAGATCAACGAAACGGGAACGACCATACTCATGGTCGAACAGAATGCACGCAGGGCCCTCGAAATTTCCCATCATGCTTTCGTCTTGGAACTCGGAAAGATGAGATTTGACGGAATTGGCGAGGAGATTTTGAACAATGCGGAGTTACGGAAAATCTACCTGGGAGCTTAGTTCAGATGAGAAGGCGGCCGTTTTTGACAAGTTCTTTCCCGTCTACCTTAAGAGTTGCATGGAGAAGGGTTCCGTCCATGTGGCTAGCGCTTGCGAGGGTCCCACCAAAGTAACGGTTTTCTCCTAGTCCTATGTGAACAGACCCTCTTACCCTTTCGTCCTCTGGTCCGCCGACGAGTTTTGCCTTTGGGTTTGCCCCTAACCCGATTTCACAAAGCATGGAGGCGTTCTCATCTCTGCGGAGAAGTTCTCTCAGCCCTTTCCACCCAGTCCCTCCTTTTACCTTTACCACCTTCCCTTTCTCTATCTCGAAGGTGATTGGTTTCAGGCATCTACCAAATCCAAGAATGGTTCCGTCCACTACCACCCTACCCTCCGCAGACCCTTCGAGAGGGGCAACGCCAATCGCCCCTGCCGGGATGAAGTCGATCTCACCCGGTTTGCGAACCGAGCCGAGGGCGAGCAGGGTCGGCCGGTTGGCCGTTTTGACACGAAGATTCGTTCCACGGGGTGAAGTAATTTCGATGGTGCGAGAGTCATCCAGAATCTTCTTAATCTTCTTCATCTCATCCGTAAGTGTGCGATAATCAATGGGGACGGTCCGACAGAGGGCATCCGGGGTAATCCGAAACATGCTGAGGATGCGAGCCCCTGCTTTCAGCGCCTCGTCCATGACACCCCCTGCAATCGGTCTGGTCGCACAGCCGATGATCACGTCTACGCCCTTCATTGCGCGGAGGACTGGCCGCGGAGGTTCTCGATAGGGAGGAATGGCAGGATAGATGACAGAGACAGGATGCGCATGGAGTTTAGAAGCAGCTCTTGAAATGGCAGCAGGTAGTCCCGGGGCCTGAAGGTCATCCGCAACCACCAGGACTTCCTCGCCCCTTCGAACATGCGCGCATTCTGTGAGGAGAATCTTGCAAGTCTGATCAAGGGATAAGGTCACTGAATGCCTTTCTTAAGCTTCATGAGCAAATGTTTCCAATAGACTCAAACCCTGGCTTCATATATTGTCCCAACGGTCTATCAGGTCAATACCATACCTTAGCACAGAATACAACTTAATGAAGCTCCGCGCCCTAAAGGGCCGGGCTTGCGGGGTAAGTGCCGGTGAAAAGATATTTTAATCCTCCTTTGTGAATATCCCCCGCCCTCATCCCTTGACAATGTTGCATATTGTCATTTAGAATGACGATATGCAACAATTAATTCCCCGGCCTCGCCTTACGCGCCAGACCCTTCGTTACCTGAAGGAGTCGCCGGTGACAGTGCTCCTCGGCGCGCGGCAAACCGGCAAAACAACCTTGGCGCGAATGGTCTCCGAAAAATATCGTAAAGTCCACTTTTTTAATCTCGAGCGGGCCGCTGGACGGCAGGCACTCTCCACGCCTGAACTTACGCTGGGTGAATGTCATGGACTGGTTGTGATCGACGAAGTCCAACGAATACCATCCGTCTTCGAGGTGCTACGGCCTCTCTGCGACCGGCCTGACAATCCGGCCAAGTTTCTGCTTGTGGGCAGCGCGTCGCCAGGTCTCATCCGTGGCGTTTCGGAGACGCTGGCCGGCCGCGCATTGTTCATCCGTGTCTCGGGATTCACGATTCATGAGGTTGAGAAAGAACAGAACCGCCTCTGGCTCCGAGGTGGCTTCCCCGGGGCCTTTCTATCTCCGGATGACAATGCCGCGTGGCGCTGGATAGAAGGGTTTATGACCACGTTTCTTGAACGCGACATCCCTCAGTTGGGCCTCCGCGTACCTTCCGAAGCTCTGCGACGTTTTTGGAACATGATCGCTCATTACCATGGCCAGGTCTGGAATGCATCCGAGCTGGCCCGCTCTATGGATGTGTCTCCCAATACGGTCCGTCATTACCTCGATATTCTTGGCGGAGCGTACGTCTTGCGCATTTTGCCACCCTGGTACGAGAACGTTAAGAAACGTCAGGTCAAATCTCCAAAGGTCTATGTCCGCGACAGCGGGCTGGTCCACTTCCTCCTCGGGATCGGCTCTATGACGGTCTTGCGGTCGCACCCGCGATACGGTGCTTCTTGGGAAGGATTTGCTCTTGAACAGACCCTGGCAATCCTTGGCGAGCGTGACGCATATTTCTGGAGCACCCTCCGCGGCGCAGAATTGGACCTACTGCTCTTACGCCAGGGCCACCGATATGGTTTTGAGTTTAAATGCACGGACGCGCCGTCTATGACACGCTCAATTCGCGTGGCCCTTGAAGACCTCCAGCTCGACAAAATCTACGTCGTCTATCCCGGCAGGGAACGTTACGCCTTGCATGCGCGCGTGGAAGCCCTCCCGCTGACTGGTCTGCCAGACCTTCGGCTTGTGAGCAAAGGAAATGCGAGCGAGCATCCGGGTAAGGGGAAATAGATTACAGGGTTGGAATTGCAAAGGGCAAATGTGTAAGACTACCTGAAAAGCTTTTCACTCTTGGGGCCTTAGCCAAATCCAGGGGTGCAAGCATAGTGGAAAGGCAAGAGGACGTCCATATGAAAATCGAATCGAAACATTTAAAGTGATCTAGAAACAGAGGATAGATAGCAGATATTGTAACCAGCGAAGTCGCTCTGTGCGTTTTTGAAATCCTGTAGAAATCCATCGGGGAATCCGGGTGCGCGTAGAAGGAATCTGGTGACAAAACCTGAGACTCCGAATCCTCGAGGTTGATCGTTACGGAGGGCGCCTTTACCTTTGGCGGAGGTCGGAATGCGGTCCCCATCCCGTTCAGCAACCCTTACGTCCCGGGAGTAAACCAGCATAGGCATTCCGGTCACGTTCATCCCCTCATATGGCGTATCGTCCACGTTCATGTCGAGCTTCTTCTGGGTGATGGTGAGCTTGGTTTTGGGTCGAAGACGACCGCGTCCGCCTCCCTGCTCCGAAAATGAAGTCATCTTTTCCAGCGGTATAACCTGTCATTGCCTCACTCGATCATGACTCTCCCAAGTACGCTTTCCGCACCATTTCGTTTTCGCTCAGATTTTCTGTGCTGTCGTGCAGCACGATGCGTCCGGTCTGCAGCACATAACCCCGACTCGCCACTTGGAGTGCCATGAGCGCATTCTGCTCCACCAGGAGGATCGTGGTGCCCTGTGCGTGAATGTCTTGAATGATCTGGAAAATCGTTTCGACCAGAACCGGCGAAAGTCCCATACTCGGCTCGTCCAGAAGCAAGATGCTCGGACGCGACATCAAGGCGCGTCCGATCGCCAGCATTTGCTGCTCTCCACCGGAGAGTGTGCCGCCCTGCTGATTTTGTCGCTCCTTCAACCTCGGAAAGAATCCAAACACACGTTCCATGTCTCGCTGGATACCGGCCTTGTCGCTGCGGTGGAACGCACCCATTTCCAGATTCTCTCGCGTCGTCAGCCGGGGGAAGATGCGGCGGCCCTCCGGCGCCTGGCAGATGCCTAATGCGACGATGTCGTGAGCCGGGGCGCGGTCGATCCGCCGTCCCTCGAGCGTGATCGTCCCCTCTTTGGGCTGTAGCACGCCGGAGATCGTCTTGAGCGTCGTCGTTTTGCCGGCCCCGTTCGAGCCGATGAGCGTAACGATCTCGCCCTTGTCGACGGTCAGAGAGATGCCTTTGAGAGCATGGATATTACCATAATACGTGTGAATGTTGTGGAGTTCAAAGAGTGCCATCTTGCTGGCTCCCTGTTCACGCCAAGACCTTTTGTTTTGGTCGCCGGGCCCCCGCGGCGACCCCTTTGCCTAGGTAAGCTTCGATGACTTTGGGATTGGTACGCACCTGCTCCGGCGTCCCTTCCGCGATTTTGGCGCCATAATCCAGAACGGTGATACGTTCCGAGATGCCCATCACCACTCTCATATCGTGCTCGATCAACAAGATCGTGATGTCCAGCTCGTCGCGCACGCGCTTGATCAGCGCCATCGCGTCTACGGTTTCCTGTGGATTCATGCCGGCCGTAGGCTCGTCCAAGAGCATAAGTTTCGGATTGATCGCCAGAGCCCGTGCAATCTCCAACCGCCGCTGAAGTCCGTAGGGAAGGTTCTTGGCGAGTGTCTCGCCTTTGCCGGCCAATCCGACATACGCCAAGAGCTCCTGAGCGCGCTCGCGCGCTTTGGCCTCCTCTTGCATCACGGACGGCGATCGCAGCAGTGCGCCGTACCAAGTCGATTTCAAGCGGCAGTTCATCCCGACCAACACATTCTCGAGAGCGGTCATGTTGCTGAAGAGACGGATATTTTGGAAGGTCCGTCCCAGCCCCAGAGCCGTGACGCGATTGGGACGCAGGCCGCCAATCTCCTTGCCCTCCAAAAACATGTGACCCGACGTCGGCTTGTAAATGCCAGAGACCATGTTGAAAAAGGTCGTCTTGCCCGCGCCGTTCGGGCCGATCAGACTTGCGATCATGCCTTTCTCGATATCGAGGTCGAGGTCGCGCAGCGCGGCCAAGCCGCCAAATTGCTTGCTGATTTTTCGAGCTTCCAACAAAGCCATGGCGATCTCCTCCGTTATCCTCTTTCTGCTGGCAGGGGCGTTTCTTCCTCCGCCGCGCGTAGTTCGGCGCGCCGTGCGGCGCTGGGAAAGAGTCCTTCCGGTTTGAGCACCATGATGACGACCATCGCCAAACCAAAGAAGAACCACCGCCATAGGGAGAGGTCAATCGTTGTCAGCGGAGAAATGTGAAGCGCCTGACCGACGCCGCGTGCGAAGACGGTGGTCTGAGTCAGGATGACGCGGTCAAAGAGCTGGAGCAACATGCCACCGATCACGACACCCTTGATGTTGCCCATGCCGCCGAGAATGACCATGCACAGGATCATGATCGACAAATTGAACTTGAACAACTCTGGGAAGATCGCCTGCAGCTTGGCCGCGTAGAACGCTCCCGAAAAACCGGAGAAAGAAGCGCCGATCGCAAAAGCCAAGAGTTTGGTTCGAATGGGATCAACCCCCATGCAGTCGGCGGCAGTCTCGTCCTCGCGCAGCGCCATCCAGGCTCGACCCAGGCGCGAGTTTTGCAGCCGTGCGTTCGCGAAAATGACGAGGGCAGCAATGATCAGGATCAGGTAATACCAGGGCATAGGGTCGAAGCTAAACCTAAATCCCAGGATCGACGGCCGTCCGACGGGGTTCAATCCCTGTACCCCATTGGTTAAATTAAAGTCACTGAGCAGCCGCCAGGGCCCGACACCAATCGTCACACTGCCCAAGTTACGGATGACGACGGGCACGATCTCGCCAAAAGCCAGCGTGACGATGGCCAGATAGTCACCGCGGAGGCGCAGCGTTGGCGTGCCGATGATGATGCCGAAAAACGCGGCGACGATCACGGCGGCCCAGATCACGATCCAAAAGTTCCATTCTAGGTGATGCGCCGGCCAGGTGAGGATGCCCGTGGCGTACGCGCCGATCGCAAAGAACGCGGCGTAACCCAGGTCGAGCAGGCCAGCATAGCCGACGACGATGTTCAGGCCCAGGGCCAGGATCACGAGAACCATCACGTCGGTGACATCGTTGACGATCCCCCACTTGAACGTTTTGTCCACCAGCGGGAAGATCAGGAGCAGAACAATCGAGAACGTCCAGATGAGGATCTGGCGTTGCCGAGCCGGCAGTGCTCGCCAGGGCCCTGTCAATGAATGCCAGATTTGAGCCATAGAACCCCCCACTCAGTCTTTCTCCGGTGTCCGCTCGCCCAGCAGCCCGGATGGTTTGAAGACCAGTACCAGGATCAGTGTCGTAAAGACAAGGGCACGCGTCCATTCCGAGGAGAGATACTGATCGCTGACTGCGTTGAGAAAACCGATGACGTAGCCGCCCAACACCGCGCCACCGATATTGCCAATGCCTCCCAAAACCGCGGAAGTAAAGGCCAGAAGGCCGGCGTCAAAACCCATCAGGTAACGGCCTGTGTTCAGGTAGATGCCGACCACCATGCCGGCCGCACCGGCGAGGGCGCCGCCTATAAAGAACGTGTTGCGAATCACCGTTTCGACGTTGATGCCCATGAACGCCGCCGCCTCGCGATCTTGGGCCGTGGCCCGCATGGCCTTGCCCATCTTGGTGTTCCGAATGAACAGGGTCAAGATGACCATCAACGGCACGGTAACGCCCATCAGAAACACATCCTTGGTCGTGAACAGAACGGCCGTCTTCATTCCCAATACGTCGTTCAGAATATCGATCGCGGGGAAGATGTTCGGATAATTGATCTGGCTGGGTCCCTTCCAGATCATTCCCAAATTCTCCAACATGAAGGACATGCCGACGGCCGTGATGAGCGCAGCCAAGCGCGGGGCGCGGCGCAACGGTTTATAGCCGATGCGATCGATCAGCATGTTGATCGTTCCCGTGCAAAGCATGGTCACAAACATGACCCCGAAGACGATGACCCACAGTTGCCAGCCTCCCAGGGTACGGTTGACATCGAGAAATCCCAGCAAGGTCAGCGAGATCAGGAAACCCCACATGTAGACGTCGCCGTGGGCGAAATTGATCAGCTGGATGATGCCGTACACCATGGTGTAGCCCAGCGCGATCAACGCCAGGTAAGAGCCAATCGTGACGCCGTTGATGATGAGTTGAATGAAAAGTTCAGTCTCGGTCATCTAACCCCATCCCCCTCTAAGATAATCTAAGGATCTTCCTACCGCTACGCCATTTCGCCGACGACTTCCAGTGCTCCCGCGCCGTACAGAAGCGGCGTCTCCGCAGCCAACCTGTCCGCAGTTCGACGAGAATCGTGTCCAGCGCGACGCGGGCGAGTCGACACAGCTACACCGGGGGGGGCGGGCGTAGCCGCCGCCCGCAGTTAGCGCGCTGGTGTCGAGGAACCACTCCCTGGAAAAGGGGGTGGCACTGGCGGGCTGCCGCCAGCTTCGGGAACAACTTGGGCGGCCAAATGGCCTCAGGGGGCAGCTCCCCGGCTTCGGCGACTTCCCCTTGGGCCACGCGCATCGCGTTCTAGATACAACCCGCGGCGTAGACCCGGTTGAGGTTCAAGACCTCCTTTGCGTCGTCGAGCAGCCGCTCGGAGCCCTCCAGCGTCTCACAGAGGGCTTGGCTCAGGGCGCGAGGGGCCCAGAGGATCACGGCAAGCCAAAACTTCACGAGGGTGTGCAGGGTCCAGCGGCGTTGCCGTTTCGTCATCCGAACGGCAGCAAAGAACTCTGCCAGAGGGCGCCGGTCACGTGGCTTAAGCCACACCCCAGAGCTAACCCTGGCGATGAGAAAACTCATCGCCGGGGTTAGACGAGATTCTACGAATGCTACTTGCACTTCATGTCGCCACTGATATTGCTCTGCCAGACGTACTGGCCGCCTTTGAACAGAAAGCCGGACATCAGGTAGGTTGTCGGATCGCCGTTTTCGTCAAAGGTGATCTTGCCGGAAACACCTTCCAGATCCTTGGTGACGCGCATCGCGTCGAGGACTGCCGCGCGCTTGCCCTTGACGTCAGTGGCCTGGCTGAGCCTTGGCGCAGCCCGTTTGATCGAATCCAGAATCACCAACATAGCGTTGTAGGAGTAGATGGACCAGCCGATGGGGTCCGCACCGTATTTGGCTTTGTAGTTCTTGTAAAAGTTCTTGCCTACTTTGGTCGGCAGCTGATCCAGAGCCGGGCTGGCAAAGGTTACGTAAAGGTTGTTGTTGAGGATGTCTGGGCTGACTGCTTTTGGAACGGCGTCGGAATACATCGCGTCGTCTGAGAGCAGTTTCACGCCGGCCTTGAACATTCCCAGTGCGTCCATTTGCTGCGCGATCTGAGGACCACCGGAATCCACTAACCCACCAAAGTAGACGACGTCCGCACCGGAGGCTTTGACTTTGGTGAGCAGAGCACGAAAGTCAATGTTCACGGACTCGACGCCATCGTGTGCGGCGACGTTCAGCCCGATCTTCCGGGCGTGCTTATCGAATACGTCGGCGATGCCCTTGCCGTACAGTTGGCGGTCGTCGAGGATGTAAACCTTCTTGAAGCCGAGGCATTTCGCCCACGCCGCACCGGACGCGCCCTGGAAATCATCCGCGCCGAACGTGCGGAAGTAGTTGACCTTGCCAGTCGGGCGGTAGATGCCCGGTTCGCCGGGGGCATAGCCGCTCTTGGTCAGGCCGGGGTAACTGTTCGCAGGGGTGATCATCGCCATGCCAGCCTCGTTGGTCAAGGGCATGGAGATCTTAGCAGCGCCGGAATTGTAGGTGCCAAAGTAGACCAGGGTTTGTTCGTCGGTGATGGCTTTTTGCGCGTTGGCCGCTTCGATGGTGCCGTCCCACGAGCCGGTGGTAGGCGAGGCATCATCTAGGAAAACCAATTCGATTTTGTAGCCCGCAACCTGCCCCTTTACCTCGTCCAGTGCCATCTGGGCGGCATTCAGCATAGCTTTGCCTTCAGGGATCATGGCCCCCTGCATTGGCCAACTCTGGTAGATCTTGATGACCTTTGTTTGAGTCGCAGCCGGATGGGCTGCGAGAACAATGAACAGGCCGCCTAAAACAATGAGTGAAATGATACGAAGCGTTTTCATTGCAAGACCCTCCTTCTCTAAAATGTTTGTGGAGATCTAAGCGTGCCGAGACTCGAATTGGGAGCCGACCCCTTGCCTCGGTCAATACCAATAGCACTGTCGCATCCTCGCGCACCCTGGCGGAGGACTTTCAATGGCTCAATCCCCCCTTTCTACGACTGGACGTACCTCTTTCAGGGCGTCCCTGTCATATATCTCCCGCAGTCCGTTGGCCCCTCGCTCGCCGAGCGCGTTCAAGCGTGAAATCTCCTCTTTTAGCTCCCCCGCGATCACGCCGCTGGGGACTAAGATGTGGACGTCGGTCACCTGCGGTGAGGTGATAAGAACTCCCTTCCGATGGCCGGGAGTATAAGAAAGCTCGGCGTTGTGTGTCAAGGGCAAACTTGGCACAGCATGTTGAGGGCTTAAGGATTGGCGTGGACGAGAGTTTCTCGGTTGCTATGGTATGCTGTGGACTCAAGTTCGTGAATTTTCTACCCGAAGCAGGTCCCCTTCCTACTTGGCGCCGTTCCATCTCGGGTTCTTGTCTCGCGATTCAGATGAGATGATAAGAACTTGCTTTGGGATGGGATGAATATATATTATAAAGGGGGTTGTATGTCAAGAAGAAAAAATCACAAGATATGGGATGCTTTCTCAACCCATCCTGGGGAGACGTGGACAAAGAGCTTTCGGAGTCGGATGAGGATGACCGAAGACAGGACCTTCATCCTCACCAGCCAACAAAAGGGACTTTTTTACCCACTCCTGCGGGCAAACTAACCCCTTGCCCCATCCATCCGAACGAGATCTACTGTCCACTCACCTCACATAGGAATCCATCGGGTAATCCGGGTGAGCATAGAAGGAATCAGGGGATAAAATTTGAGACTCCGAATCATCGAGGTAAATCGTCGGGGAGGGCGACTTCACCTTAGGTGGAGGTCGGGCCTTCACCTTCCACAGCCCAAGATGCTTGAGGATCTTTTTAATCACTTCCTCATCTTCTATGGAACTGATGATCAGAACCTCAGAATCAAGATCTTTAAGGAGCCGAGCATTCGAGTAGGAACGGAAGGAACCCAACAAGGCTGAAGTGTTGATTTCTTGCCACTATCCACACCTTCCAAAAAGCTTCGATTTGAATGATAAGTCGAAACCCTGGATTCGTTCCATTCGTAATTGTTTGGAGCGTTGCCTAGTGTGTGATGGGTGAGCCCGTAGCTCATCTACAAGGATGGAGGATTTTCCTCCTTACGGTTCACGGATGAGGGTTTCCAGTTTCTTCAGACTCTGTTTTACATATTGGGCGAGGAGTCCCAGTTCTGAATTAATGACCACCAAGTCCACCCCTTCCTTTAACCACCGGACGGCCATCTCCACATTACCAGCAAAGATCCCAACCTTTTTCTTGGCTTCTCTCGATCTTCGGAGGATATTGGCAATCTCCTCAGTGAGGATGGGATTCGAGAACTCGCCAAAGATACCTAGGTTCATGGAGAGGTCTCCTGGTCCGATGAAAACCATGTCATAGAACTCCACCGCGAGAATTTTATCGAGGTCCTCTACGGCCTCTCTCGTCTCAATCTGGATGATGACCACCGTGTCTTTATTGGGAGCGACCTTTCTCTCCATGATCTTCAATCCAAAATCAGTCGCCCTGCCAGGCCCAATCCCCCTCTTGCCTTCAGGAGGATAGAGGGCAGCATCTCTCACCTTCAGGACATCCTCGACATTTCGCACCTGGGGGACAAGAATGGCATCTGCCCCGGCGTCAAGATAGCTCGCAATATACTCGTAACTAATGGTAGGAATTCGAACAACCCCATAGGAGGGGGTTGAAGCGATGCCCTGGAGCATGGACTGGATCGTCTCAATTGTCATGGCAGAGTGTTCACTATCAATCAGCAGGAAATCAAAACCCAGTTTTCCTACGAATTCAGACATGACCGGATGAGGGATCTGGATAAATGTCCCCACCAGAGGTTTCCCTTTTTGAAGTCTCTCCTTAAATGGCTCACGACATTTGGAGATCTTTGACGTAGGCGCGGCAGGCTCTTTGATTCTTTCCATTCCTTCCCGGGGCCGAATCTTAATTTCGAAATTGAGCCTTTTCATTACGTCTCTGGCCTCATCGGTCAGAATGGGCATTTCCTCTACAACGATGGATGTCATGCCCCGTGCATAATACTCCTCTATCTCCCTACCGGTCAGATATTGTGGCATCTCTTATCGCTCCAACGCTATAAGGTCGGCTCTTGCGCCATCCGGTAAATCTCTTCCTCGGGCCGAGCAATGACATTCACAGAAATCACTTCGCCAATCTTTTTTGCCGCTGCAGCTCCTGCGTCCACGGCTGTCTTGATGGCTCCGATCTCGCCCTGGAAAATAACGGCAAAGAGACCTGCGCCTGGGTTGTTTCCTCCCAGAAGGGTGACATTTGCAGTTTTCAGTGCGGCGTCGGCAGCTTCGATAGCTGTGACCAGTCCTTTGACCTCAATAAATCCTAGACTTTCCATGAATCTTTCCCTCCTTCTATTCAAGTTTCAGTTTGATCAACTTAGCAATACCCGGATTGGGACGGGCTATCACATGAACCGCCACAAGCTGACCCACCCTCTTGGCGGCAGCAGCACCGGCATCCACAGCCGTTTTCACAGCTGCCACATCGCCCTTACAGACGACCGTCACCATCCCACCGCCGATACCTTGTTTGCCCACCACGGCCACATTGGCCGCCTTGGAAATGGCATCCGCAGCTTCCATCGCAGGCACAAAACCAATGACTTCAACAAATCCGAGAGCATCCATGGTTCATTTCCTCCTATTTAGTAAATGTTTTTCCTCACCGCAGGAATTACCCTTTCCTCATCAACACCTGACCCGGGGGAGGATCTGCAACCCACTCTCCGTCTTTAACAACCACTCTTCCCCCTTTGATCACAATGACCGGCCATCCGGTCAAAACCTGGTCTTCATACAACGAGAAGGGCGTCGCCGATTTGATCTGTGCTCTGCTCACCCTATGCCATCGTTCGATATCCACCACGACCAGATCGGCATCGCTTCCTGGCATCAATGAACCCTTTTGCGGAAAAACCCCGAATATCTCTGCCGGCCTCCGGGTCATCAGATCGATGACCTTAGGAAAAGGAATTTTTCGATGGATCACCCCCTCGGTCAATATCCCTGGTAAATGAAACTCCATCGTCGGCGCATTAGGCATCGCTTCCCAGACAGATTTATCCAGCCCTTTGATCTCCTGGCTCATGGGGACGGAGTCTGTTCCAATAGAATCGATCTTCCCTTTTTTCAAATTCCGCCAGAGAGCCTCTAGACTCTCCCTATTTCTCAGAGGAGGAAGCCATTTGGGGATGTTCCCTTTCGCTTTTTCAATGGAGAAGAGGAGATAGGGAGAAGTCGTTTCTGCCAGGATTTGTGTCGCATCACATTTTATTTGTGAAACAGCCTCGATCCCGTTCTTCGTCGAAACATGAACAAAATAAGTAGGGACCCCTTCAAACTCCTTGGTCAGGAGAGTCGCTCTCCGGATAGCCTCTTCTTCGGCAATCGAGGGGTGGGTTTCTGACCATTCCTGAACGGAGGTGCGCATGCCATCCTTGGCCATGATCTCTTCCGTCGTCCATCTGACCAAGGAAGCATTCTCCGCATGAATGCAGACTGTGCACCTCTGACCTGTGCTCATCAGCCTTTCATAGACTCTCATCATGAACCCGTCATCGATATCGGGAATGATGCCGGGAACACCGCTCATGTAAATCTTAAAGGAGCGGATGCCGTATTCATGGACATACCGGGGAATTTCCTCAAGATGTTGTGCCGTGGCTATGGTGAGATGGAAGAAAACGTCGGCCACGGAATAGTTTCTTACTTGTCTGAATAAATGTTCAAGCTTTGGTAAATAGGATTCCTTGTCATAGAGAAAACAACCCAGCGTGGTCACTCCCCCCCACAGACCTGCTCTCGTTTCCTTTTTGGCATCGATCTCAAATGGGGTAAAGATTCCCAGGTGGACATGGGGATCAATGACGCCCGGCAGGACATATTTCCCCTTAATATCGATTTCCTGTGATCCTCTGGAGGTCGCCTCCTCCAGATAATGAATAGCCAAAATTTTTCCTTGGGAGATGTGGATGTCCCCTTTAAATAAACCCTGACCGGGCCAGACGATCGTTCCGTTTTTAAGAACGATTTCACCCAAATGTCCTGAAGCGGTAATATTGCCTGCCGGTTTCTCAAACCATTCGGAGGAGGTCCAGGGTCTGGTTTGAGAGAGGGGAGAGGATCCCTGTATGATCGTGATCCCTAATTTAGCAGCCATCTCTTGGGCCACGCTGGTCACGATATCCTCTTCATCAATAGAGAGTGTCCTCTGCCCGGTGAGAGAGAGAATCTCCACATCTGAAGAAGTGATGAACCTTTTCATCTTTTCATCCCTGTCATACCTGTTGGGTGATTGATGGCAGGTGGACTCACACTTCCATGGTTATTCCACCGCTTCTGGTTTTTTTCCCATCCACGAGGAATATTCCCTTTTTTCATTTCCCCTTTTTCGCAGGACCACGGGGAATGAGCGTCTCAGTTTCTTGGTGTGGCCTGGGGATGATATGGATGGAGACCACCTCACCCACCCTTTTGGCCGCCGCTGTTCCGGCATCGATGGCCGCCTTGACCGCACCTACCTCACCCCTGACAAAAACAGAAACGTAACCCCCTCCGATCTTCTCGACCCCAACCAGAGTGACATTGGCTGCCTTGACCATGGCGTCGACCGCTTCGATCGCTCCCACCAATCCTTTCGTCTCAATCATTCCTACAGCATTCATTTTTCGTCTGTCCTCCTGTTCCCTGAAAAGATTTCATGGAATCGGCTCCTGGCATCTAGCTCTTGATCTGACGCAGACTATTTCTTATAGATATCTTTCCCTTTAACCGTCAGAGAATCGAAGATGGCAACGACGACTGCATCCACGGGGATCTCTTCTCTTCCAATGGCCCTCTGTGCCGGGGTACCTTGAATCACGCCAACGATCTCTCCTTCTCCGGCTCCCACTGCATCCAGAGCGACGAACTGATCGAGAACGGTATCAGGATCCGTTCCGATCCGTCCAACGATAAGCATCGTCTGACCCATTAATCGTTTATCCTTGATGGTGGAAACAGCTTTTCCAATGACTTTGCAGACAATCACAGTCTATCGCCTCCTTTCTCCTCCAAAAACAGATATAATTTTCCCTGTTCAAATAGCATCGTCTGAACCTTTTGAAATTGGAGGGAATATTAACAAATGGATTTTACCCGGTCAAGCAAAAAACCATGCGTTCTTCCGTTTTTTCGAGCCTGAATTATTTAAATGTTGGGTGCTTACATATCTTGACCCGTTCGGCCGCGCACCCTCGGCCTGAGCCCCTCGATTGAACTCAGCGCCTTGAGCCTGTCGAAAGGCTCGGGTCGAAGGCAAGCCCCGTCATTGAAGACAGGGTGGAGAAGCGCGGCTCAGGGTCAACCCTGAGTAAGCGAAAGCCTTTAGGCCGGGAAGTCGAAGTGTTGACACTTCCTCTTGCCAGCCTCATCACGAAGAATTTCTGGTCTCAGACAGACCTCAACAGTCTATACCAATCGGGATGATCTCTTTCTAAAGGGGAAATTTTTTGTCCTTTCAAATTCTTTCCATTGACCTAGAGGGATGGTGGCGTCGACCCCTAATTTAGACTGGTGGATTCGAAAAGGATCCCTGTAGAACCCACGACCATCTTGTATCAAAATTGTCCCCCTCTCTGGACAACTCCTCGTTCCAATGGCCCACCAAACATCTTTTGGATCGAAGATATCCACGTCATGATCCACCACCACACAATATTTCAGCCAGGGGTAGTTTTCAAAGGCATTGGAGATCACCATCTCCGCTTCATCCTCAAACCTCTTTCGGATGGATATGAAACAGTTGAAGAGCATGGTGCGAAGGCTTACCGTTTCCACCTGGACTCCTTTCTCTATCAATGAGGAATAAATGACAGCCTCCCTGGGCAATGAGAGGAGATGGACATCTTCGATGGAACCTGCTTCGATGGCTTGGAAGATGAAGTTTCTACGATGGGTGATCGCTTTCAGACGAAATAAATGACTCATCGTCATCGGCACATAATAACCCATGAAATCCCCAAAAGGACCTTCTTCCTGTTTCGTATTCGGTGGGATTTCTCCCTCCAAGATCACCTCTGCTCTCGCAGGGACTTCGAGAGAAATGGTCTTACAGGGAACAAGATCAAGGGGCGTTTGTCTCAGGGCTCCCGCGAGATCAAATTCATCCACTCCGAAAGGAGGCTTGGAGGAGGCAGCCATCATTTCGAAGGGATGGTTCCCAATGGCTACGGCCACCTCCAGGGGGTTTCCCATGGCTTCCGCCTTCTTTTGAATCACGCCAAGTTGTTGGGGAATGTTGATCAGAAGTTCTTGGGATCCGATGATCTGAATCCGATTGAAGGAGACATTCCGAATACCTGTCTCCGGATCTTTTGCGATGGCCAGTCCTGCGGTGATATAAGGTCCGGCATCCTTTTCATGGTGAATGAGCGCGGGAAGCAAACGGACATCCATCTTTCCCCCAGTTCGAGCCACCTCTTGGCAAGGGCCGGAGGATAAAATATCCGGTTTTCTTGGCTGATTTGCTCTCTGAACATACTCCTTCAGGACCTCCTCTGGAGCACAGCCAAGGGCAAGAGAGAGGAATTCTCTACCTCCGAGGAGGTTCGAGATTAACGAACCCTGACGTCCTTTAATCTTTCTGAAAAGGACTGCCTTTTTCCTCTTTTCGTTCTTCAGAACCAAAGAAGGAATACTTTGAATATCGACCGGAGTCTGGATTACCCGAAGCATCTTATTCTTCCCAAGAAGCCTTATGAAATCTCGTAGGTCCGTTTGAGCTCTCTTCATCGGTTCACCATGCCAGAATCGCTCTCTTTTCCCTGAATGGCGTGACATAGATCGCCTCTTTGGGGCATTCGATCTCACAGAGAAAACAGGACTGGCAATCCCTCAGATACTGAATATGTGGTCTTTTCTCCTTAGGGTCGAAACGGAGAACGTCCTGAGGACAGATTTGAACGCATCGCTGACACCCATTACAACGCTCTCGATCTATTTTTTGAATTCCCATATTCACCTCAGTGATAGCGCTCATTGGCTTCAATGATGGGGTGTTTGACTCGATCCGCAGAAGGCTGGAGCGGATATCGGCTGATCGGTACGGGTTCTTTCCGAAATTTGAATTTACCGTCCACCTGCTGCAGGATGATCCATTTCAACCAGCTTTTATTATCCACAAAGGGAAAATCTTCCCGGAGGTGGGATCCCCGACTCTCTTCTCTCATCAGGGCCGCCTTTAGGAAACATTCGGCTGAAAGGAGCATGTTCTTCGCCTCGACCGCCATTCTGAGGTAGTGGGGATCATGGGCCTTGACGTAAGGGAGGAGATTTCTCTTCAGGTTTTCAACCTCCCTAATTCCTCCTGAGAGACGATCCCCATGCCTGAGAAGGTACCTCTCCATGGGCAGGATGATTTCTTGAACCCTGAGCGTAAGAACCTCTGGTTCATCGCCATGTTTTCGCAACAGAGGTTCGAAGAGTTGATTTGCTTGCCTTCGTATCTGCGAAGGATCAAAGGCGTAACCCCTTTTCCTATTCCGAATGAAGGCCGCCGCGGAATAACCCGCTCTTGCTCCGGAGGTCGCGGCGAAGGGAATGGCATAAGCACAGAAACCTTCCACACCTGACGCCGGCCCATAGGTTGCATCCCCAGCGGCAAAAAGCGCCTCAAGGCTACTCTCACAGGAGAGGTTGATTCTCACGCCTCCTCCGAAACCCACATTCCCACAGTTCACAGAAACCCATTCCAACTTTGGAACGATTTGATCTTCCCGAATGAGACCCGCACGTAGGAAAGCAAGATAGAAGATAGGGAGGACTCGTTTAATGAGTTCGAGAGACTCCGGCGAATATCGAGAGAAGTCGAGATAGATTGGTCCCCGTCCCTCCTTGACCTCCATGGCCATGGCAGCAGAGATGGTATTCAAGTTGGCCCTGCTCCCATGTTCAGGGTCATATTTCTCGACGAAGGGATCTCCATGGCGATTGACAAAAATCGCTCCAAGTCCCTGGAGTACATTCATCCCTGTTGTGTCAAATCCCGCATAGGAGAGGTGATGATCGGTGAACTCATAATTGGAGAGCTCAGCTCCAGCCTCCAAGGCCATGATGTGGCCATCGCCTGTAACCATTTTCTGAAAGGCATAATTCGATTTGTAGCTTTGCCCTCCACAGCTGAGGATGGTCGCCTTGGCAGAGATCGCCCTCAATTCTCCGGTCTCCAAATGAAATCCCAGGCCACCGGTGATCACTTCCCGCCTCTTTCTCGCATGAAGGAGATGGGTGACCATCACCTTATCCAGGATGGGAATGCTCGCTTTTTTCAAGGCCAGACGAAGTTGATGCATCAGTTGAGGTCCATGGAACATGAGTGTCTTAATCGGCCTGAGATCAGATGATCCCTGTCCTTCGATCCGACGATAGGACCCATCCGGGTTCTTCTCAAATTCGACACCCCAGGTCTCCAAATCTTTGACTCGTTCAAAGACTTCGTTCAGATGCGCCTGGGTCCAGTCTTGATCATTCATGTAACAACCGGCTTCAACAGCCTTTTCAAACCATATCTCATAGGAGTCTTCTTGAGGTATAAATCCCTTGAAAGAACCTGCTCCAAACGTCGCACAACCGCTCTTCCCGACGTACCCTTTATCCACAACGAGGATATCTCGAATTCCAGCCTCTTTTGCCTTAAGGGCTGCAAAACATCCCGCAGGCCCTCCTCCAATGATCAGTAAATCAGAGGAAATGGATTGAAGGTTCTTATCATATCTCATACACCCTCTACAGGAGCCACAACCCTTTCCGGTTTAAACCTCTTTTGAAGAAAAGTTACAAGGGCTAAAAGGATGAAGCCGATGCCATTGCAAAGAAGCGCCGGCCATAAAAAGAGAAGGGCCGAGATGCCCAAGAGAATCTGTTCAAGAAT
>Ga0315310_10000980_pt1 | contig 17902 bp, 15 predicted proteins | sample TDP5_MG_FD_203630 | JGI IMG/M metagenome (GOLD analysis project Ga0315310, IMG submission 203630) | Freshwater sediment microbial communities from Lake Towuti, South Sulawesi, Indonesia - TDP5 | ecosystem: Environmental > Aquatic > Freshwater > Lake > Sediment | place: Indonesia: South Sulawesi... | reverse complement strand
ATCCCACCTTTAAGTTATGGGAAATTATAATTGGGAAAGTATTAAATGATTAGCAAAAATAAATTATCTTACTCAAATATATTCTTTTTTTAAAAAAATTATAAATTTATAAGATCACTCTTTATCAGCATACCTTCAATGTGATTCAATTCATGGTTTTAGAGGGACAAAAAATAAGTAGGAAATTTAAAAACGATTAGGTTTAGCGATTTATTAAAGAATAGGTAATTAGTTGTTATAAAATCATGAATTCAACAAAATATAAGCAATTTTTATATAAAAGGATGGAATGGAATTATGGCAAAAAAATTAGATTCTAAAAAAAGGCAATTCATCTTTCAAAAGAAAAGAAAAAATAAAATTATATCCAAAATAGCGAATTAAGAATAAATATTAAATATATTATTTAAATTTGTATTGGGGTTTAGAAATTCCTAAGAAAAATTAAAGAAATTATTCTTTTAACTAAAGCTGAAAATGGAAATTTATTTTAAGATAAAAAATAAAGAGGAAAAATGTAATTACTTCACTGTATTTAAATATTTTAAGGTATTTAAGATTGGAATCAAGATAAATGGAATTATTCAGAAAATATAGGAGGGTCAAGTTTTATTGATTTATTATGTAATAGATCATTGCTTATAATAAAAATATGAGTCCGCCAAAATACAGAAATATATATAAGCAATTTCTTGGTTAAAGAATGTCAAACAAAAAAAAGGGATGGAATTGAATTATGCCAAAAGGTAAGAAAGCTGCCAAGAAAGCCCCTAAAAAGCCAGCTCCTAAGAAATAAGCCTCTAAATCAGAAAGAGAGGTAGATGATTAGAATAAATCTATTTTTTTCTTATTTTATCTTTTTTTGATTTTTTTACATACCCACAATTTACCTTTTCGTTTTAAATATTTAGCGATTTCTTAAATTAAGTTAAAGTTATAATTGTAATATCATATTTCAAATGATTTTTAAGTTAAAATTAACATATTGAATTATTATTTCGAGTTATTTCCAAAGCTAAGTCATAAGGTAATTCTATGTATAGATAATTTTTTTAATATTTTAACCTGATAATCTTTTTCTACATTAATTAATTATAATCCAATGAATATTGCTAATAATGAACAAAATTTTCCTTTCTGCTCTTTTTTCCAAATAAATTGTTCAGAATTTTAAAAAGGTAAATCTAGGAAAGTAAGCAAAAATATAAAAAACGATTTTGGAATGTTTTGTTGAAATTAATATTTAGTTCGGCCGCGTAGTCAATTTACTTTTGAAGTGAATGTTATGGCGCTTGATAAAGAGAAGGTCGTACGGGTGCGAGATACCGGGTTTCAAGATGAGATTGTTAAAACAGGTGAAAAATGTTTACCAGATATCGATAAATTCAGGACTTGTATTCAATGTGGCACTTGTGTTGGCGGTTGCCCTTCAGGACGCCGCACTGCATGGCGAATTAAGACGCTCTTTCAGAAAGCTTTGATAGGATTGAAAGATGAGGTACTCAAATCCGATGATTTGTGGCAGTGCACAACCTGCTATACCTGCCAGGAACGATGTCCACGTGGCATAAATACAACAGATACAGTAAGAGTAATACGAAATATGGCCTTTCATGAAGGCTATGCAAAGAAAGCTCATTTATTTGTATGTTCTTTCTTATTTAAAACTGGGCATGCAGTCCCAATTGATGATAAAACCAAAGAAATTCGCAAAAAACTAGGGTTAGGTGAATTACCCCCAACAGTCCACTCTTATCCAGAAGGGTTGGATCAAGTAAATGCAATTTGTGAAAAGACGGGGTTCAAGAATATTTGGCAAGAACAATGGGATAAAGCACAGGAGCAAAAGTAACTATGGCAGTAGAAAGTGAAAAGACCTATGCGTATTTTTTAGGATGTTTGACGCCAAATCGTTATCCGGGAATTGAATACGCTACAATTGAATCTTTCAAACGATTAGGTGTTAAATTAATCGATTTAAAAGGAGCAAGTTGTTGCCCTGCACCTGGGGTATTTGGAAGCTTTGATTTAGAGACATGGGCAACGATAGCGGCCCGAAATTTACTCCTTGCGGAGCTCCAAGGAAATATGGTAACCATGACATGCAATGGATGCTATGGATCCTTGCAAGAGACCAATCATCTCCTTCATGAGAAGCCCCTATTGAAAGCAAAGGTGAATAAAACACTTAAAGAAGTTATGGGGTATGAATATCGAGGCACCGTGCAGGTTAAGCACACTATCGAGGTTTTACGGGATGACATCGGGTTCGATAAAGTACGCGATGCGGTGGTGCGCCCACTAACTGGAATTAAAGTGGCAGTGCATTATGGCTGTCATTTTTTAAAACCGAGTAAGGTACGAGGGCAGGGTTCAACAGAGCGTCCTCGGGTTCTGGATGATCTGATAGAGGCACTTGGCGCAGAATCAGTGAATTATAAAGACAAGAACATGTGTTGCGGGGCAGGGGGCGGTGTCCGCGCCCAATTTAAGGACGTTGCCTTGGATTTCACTTCAGAAAAGTTGCAGAACATGTTAGCAGCAGGAGCGGATGTCCTAACAACGCCCTGTGCATTTTGCCATTTCCAATTTGATGTTGGGCAGCAAGAACTTAATAAGGCATGTGGGACTAATTTTAATCTGCCAGTAGTATTCTATACCCAGTTGCTTGCAATTGCACTCGGTATTTCACCTTTGGAACTTGGTTTAGAAAGCCATAATACCTCGGTGGAACCGTTGCTCGAAAAATTAAAACTATAATTATATTTATTCTCTATTTAATAAGTTACAAAACAATTAAATCGTTGATTTTTTACTTTTCAATATCTTTCATAAAAATTAATTATCTAATTTTCTACGTAATTAGAATTTATTGAATTGAATTCCCTTCAGAATCGATTTCATTTTTGCGAATACGGGTTGATGAAATTGGTAATCCATCTTCAGCTGCTATTAATTTGATAGTAAAAATTTTAAGTGGCTTCAATCCTCGTTTTAACCTAATCTTATTAATTTCCTCAGCACCTTTTATGGTTTCTTCGCTTATTACAATGCCTTGCTGTTCAGGCAGCGTAATGGCGACGCCATAAGGGTCATCCAGCGGGATTATTTCATAGCGTCCGTGATATCCTTCTGTATCTAAAAATCTTTCGAGAGCGATTTTCCGTAACTCATAATCGGAAATTTTATCCCGGCACTCTTTGCGTTTAAGCATTTTTTCAGTAGTAAGAGCGACGAGGACCTTTTGTCCCACCTCAAATGCCTTTTGAAGTAGCGCTTTATGCCCTTTATGAAGCGGACCAAATGTCCCCGCAACACCAACTACATGTAACATATTGATACCTATCAAAAGGAAAAGTTGGATGAAGATATAAAATTAAAAATTTGATTCTTCTTTATTTTTTTTCGACTTCTTTCCTTTCAGTCGGTTCACTGGTTGGCTCTATTTGTTGTAAAGTTTCTTCAGGCTTCTCTTCTGGAACTTTCTTTTGCTTAGCTTTTTTTTCGACTTCGAGAATCGCGGCGATATAGAGCTTGCCATAACATTTTTCGCAAGTTTCATCGAGTTCTTTGAAGACATAATCGTTTTCCTCAAATTTTCGCGTTTTACGGTATTTACAATCGGGCGTATTATTACATTTGACGAGGGAAAGTGTAGTAAATTCAGGTTTTATAATGCCCTGTTGTGCAGCGACTAATAAAAAGGATCCCGCTAGAATAAGCGAAAAACCAAACACAAACAGGTATGGAAGGTCTAGAAATGGAGGGTTTATTCCCATAAAGATCGAAGAGAGCGCTAACATGAGAAAGATTAGGCCTGTGCCTAAAAATATATAAGCTATCCCTTTTAAAATTTTGCCTTGGACTGTTAATTTAGGTTCAGACATCACTTTTTCTCCTTAATCACCTATTCCACAACAGTTTCCAATTCCAGCGATAATTACGTTCTCGCCTTCGGATGTGCGAGTCATGATCATATTTTTGACTCTTTCAATGGCTCGAGGAATTGCATTTACTAAGTCTTTCCCTAGTGGCGAAAAGGCATCTTCTTGACTTTCCTCAATGACGATTCCGTCCATTGGAAGCTGATATTTGACACCAGCAGCTTCTTCGATTTTATATTTTTCGACCGGAGGACCACCTATTACGGCACCAACGCCTTCAATGATAGTTCCTGTTTTTTCACCTTCAAGTTTCAATCCAGCATCAATCATTATAAGATGGTTGATTTGGCCATTCTTTTCTTCTACCAATTTCTTAATTGCTTCGCCTGGCTTTCCCACACGTGCACCCGGTCCCGTGGCACGAATAATAAAAGCATTACGCCCTTCTATATTTTGCTCAATTAAAGTGATGTCCTCCGTATATTCTTTGGTAATAAGAGGGAGCGATTTTCTGCTATATTCACGGACCAATCCAGAAACGATAAAGGGACCAACACCATCACCAATCGGGATTCCCGATCCAAAGGCTTTTAAAGCCTTAAAGATCGCTTTTGCAATCAGCATAATCAAGGGAAGTTGCATCTGGACTTGCATAATGAGAATAAGGCTCTTCGTTTTCTTTCCGAGCAGGAGAAAGTGCCTTATGACCTTAAAAATGTAATAGACTGACATGGCGGCTTCAATAGTGCCCTCAATATTGGCAGCAACATCTCTGGAAGCTGCAGGAGCAATTTCTGCGACTTCTTTTTCCCAACGAAATTTACGGATATCCAAAATATGTTCCATTCGCCAAATTACACCCGCGGGATCCGCATTCACTGGTTCAACCACAAAAAAGTCCATAAGTGCCTGTAGCCGATCCCGCGGATCTTCCTTAGGTTTTCCCTTTTCATTCACTATTTTTATTAGAAGATCTTTTCCTTCGTTACTCATTTGCTGTAATTCTCGTAATGCTGCCTCAATCTGTTTCTGCATCATCCAAAGTTGCATTCGTTGATTATAAAAGAAAATAATGAAGAAAAATGCTAAAAAGATTATTTGAAATATCCAATTCAATTCATTCGTTTGCATTTTTTTTCTACCACATTAACAAACTTGAGATTTTTCATCAGATCCGTTTCTTGCTCTAAAAATGAGCTACTATAAAATATTCTATTCCAAATTCCTATTAAGATTAATCATTTTTAGACTTTAGGAATAAATTTAACTTTCTATTAAAAAGTTTTAACTTTGTATTAAAAAATTTTGGCAATAAACCTTCCGTTCCACCAATTAAAAAAACCCCTAACTTAAAATCTTTGTTAGATAAAATTCACAAAAGAACTAATAGAGTCCCTATTTTTCTATAGATACTGCATTATTTGCCCTATCTCATAACAAAATATACCAAAATTCGCCTATTTTAAATTTCAATGGTTACAAAACCTTTTTAAAATAAAATTGCTTTTTTTGTTCAGAATTAGATTTGTTATGAGGCTGGTGCCGAATCAAGCCCGCGCACGTTCTGCCTTGTACTGTAGTGCGCGAGCCTACGGGAACGGCAGAAAGCTGATCTTCGGGTCGGTCATAGCCGCGGGGTAATACCCGTTCTCATCTCGAACACGGCAGAATCAGCCCCATAATACAGTAGTAAATCTAATTCATCTTTTCCTTTTTCATTTTCAATTTTTCCCTTCTCTATAGAACCGACTGATATATTTAGGGAGGGAAATTATTAATAAGCAACATACTATTCCTTCTATCCAAATAATGCTGATTCACCTACTCATATGAAATGAAGGTTTGTAGGATAGAAATTCAAAAATATCTTCAAAAAGTTTGAACTATACAAGACCCAAAAATATGGGGCTGTCATCTAGCCAGGCATGATGCTGGGCTCCAGAAGGATCTTTCAAAAGGGTCTGCTGACGTAAGGATGACGAACTTTTGGAGCGTGTCCTGGCGAGACCCAGGGAAATGCCACCAATGGGCGTTTCTGGTAATATACAAGGGTTCAAGTCCCTTCAGCCCCACCTTTATATTCCAAGGGCGAGTAGTCTAGACTGGCTATAAAATCTATGGAGTTCATAGATTTGGATAAGATTCTGGCCTTGGGAGCCAGAGGCTGTGGTCTCTGTAAGCGAGTCCACGCTGGCGATAGGTCGCGGGTTCGAATCCCGTCTCGCCCACTTCTTATCAATCCTAATATTATCAATCCTAATTTTATTAATTAAAAAAAAGTAAGCCTCCGACGGGGATTGAACCCGTGACCAGCAGATTTACTGTTTGCCGTTTTTAAACCAGCCAAATACAAGTCTGTCGCTCTACCGACTGAGCTACGGAGGCAATTAAGGTCAGAATTTTTAAATTTTAGAATACTTAAAGGTTTAAAAATATTTAATATTTATTCATTCAATAGCAAAAACATTAAAAGTTTCGTACCTAATGAATACTAAGAATCGTGCTGAAGAAGATTACGATTCTTGAAGTAAGCCGGGGTAGCTTAAAGCATGATAAGTGAAGATCGTGCTGACAAAGCCTGGTTATGATTAATCACCATGATGATGGAATGACCACAGCGCCGGACTCATAAGGTAATAAAGAAAACGTATCTGCACGGCCTGTGATATCCGGAGATCGAGGGACCAAAGCCCTCCCCCGGCATACTCGTTTCCAAAAAGGTGCAAATTTGCCTTATGGCAACCTTGCAGGGGTAGCCAAGCCTGGAAAATGAAAACTGATACAAGTATGAGTTTCCAGCCGAGCGGCGCTGGACTTAAGATCCAGTCTCGAAGGAGATTGAAAACGCGCTGCCGTTTGGACCTGTATCCGTGGTTCAAACACCATCGGCCTGTTTCCGTGGGTCCAAAACAAGATGAAAAGCGTTTCACCTTGGGAAAATCCCACCCCCTGCACTCTTTTTTTATATTTTAGTGGTCCTCAGCGCCAATTCCAGAAATTTTTCCTTTTCAAAGTATGATAGGGCGAAATATTTTAGATCTTTTTATTTTCTATTTATTTGGAAAAGAACAAGTGATATGTATTAAATAAACTAAAAGATTGATTAGAAATCGAGAATCCATAACCTTAAAATAAAGAAGATCATTTTATAAATATAAGATTTTAAAAAAAATCACAAAATCACTTTCATCATATCTCACAAAATCAATCATTAGATGCTGATCAGATTTAATTAATTAACTTATTTCACGTTTATTTCAGGTAAAAAGAAATGAAAATGACTTTTATAAGGATAAATGAAATCCTAGTTACCTTATTTTAGGTATTAAATTAGTAATTTGAACTTTGTAATCTGATTTGCTTTTTTTTGATTGATTTTGGGGAAAAAATAGAGAAGATAAAGAGATATTATTAAAAGGTAGGAAGATGAGGAAGTTTGGCGAGAAAAGGTGAAGATTCACATGTAACTATTAGTACTACTAAATATATTATCCATGGAAGAATTGAGGTAGATGGCATTGTGGAAAAACCTGATGTGGTCGGAGCTATATTTGGGCAGACCGAAGGTTTGTTAGGCGAAGAGCTGGATCTCCGAGAATTGCAAAAAACGGGTCGAATTGGAAGAATTCAAGTCAATATTGAATCACAAAATGGGAAATCCTTTGGGGAAATACTCATTCCCTCTAGCTTGAATCGAGTTGAGACTTCGGTTTTAGCATCGGCATTGGAAACGGTGGATCGCGTCGGTCCTTGCACAGCAAAAATCCTCTTGGAACAGATTGAAGACGTTCGAGAAGTAAAGAGACGACAAATTATCCAGCGGGCTGCTAACCTCCTTAAACATTGGGATGAGGATGTCATCCCCGAAAGCCAAGAAATCACGGATGAAGTTTTGCAATCGGCAAAGGTAGGTGATATCATCAAATATGGTCCCGAAAATCTTCCTGCAGGGCCAGATATTGAAACCGCGGAGGAGATTCTCATTGTAGAAGGACGCGCGGATGTTCTAAACCTATTGCGATTAGGGATTACTAATACAATTGCCGTGGAAGGGACAAATGTCCCTAAAACAATTGTTGATCTGTCGAAGGAACGGTCTTGTACAGTTTTCTTGGATGGCGATCGCGGTGGTGATTTAATTTTGAAAGAGCTCCTCCAAGTCGCAAAGATAGAGAATGTTGTTCGAGCGCCCGCAGGAAAAGAAGTGGAAGATTTAACAAAAAAGGAAATTGTGAAAATTTTGAATACGAAAGTTCCTGTGAGCCAAATCCAAGAGGAACCAGAAAAAAAGAAGCAGAAATCTAAGAAAAACAAGAAACAGAAGAAATTTCAGCAACGAATACAAATGCCTCATAAACAACAACAAAGAGAACAGCAGCTCAAAAAGCTAGAGCAAAAAAAAGAAAAGGAAATTGTTACAAATATCCCACTACCCCTTGCTGAAGGCATTAATCAACTGAAGGAAACCTTACAAGCAAATTTTTATGATGATTCGTTTAATTTGTTGACAACCATTAGTGTACGCGAATTAACTGATAAATTGGCTAATTTTCAAACTGAGATTTATGCAATTGTTTTTGATGGCGTCATTACCCAAAGATTGGTGGACATCGCAACTGAAAAAAATGTGAAATATTTAATTGGAGCTAGAAAAAGCACTCTTACAAAGATACCAACTGAATTAAATATAGTGACCTTTGATCAAATAAACTAAATCCTTAATAAGACCCAAACCAATTAGAATCCCTATAATCCTTCCTATTATTAAGTCCTATGATTCATAAAGAAATATTTAAAAGTAATTTATCTGTTGCAATTCTAGAATTGATGAGGATGACTCCGATTTGATCGAACAAGAAAAATGAATATTTTGAGATTTATCAACATTTTGATTGAATCTAGGAGATTCAAATATGATTGAAGAAAAAATAGAAGAAAATCTCTTGATTCCGAGAGATCAATATTTAGCAGCGGGCATCCATATTGGAACACAAATAAAGACATTAGATATGGAACCATTCATTTATCGAATAACTAAAGCAGGATTATATGTTATTGATATTAGAAAAACAGATATACGCATGCGAATTGCATCAAAATTCATCGCAAAATATGATCCATCAAAGATTGTAATTGTATCGGCCCGCCGTTATGGGCACAATCCAATTCAGCAATTTGCACGCCTGATTGGAGCAAATGCAATTGCAGGGCGATTTATCCCCGGTTCGCTCACTAATACCACTGCCAGAAGTTTCGTTGAATGTGATCTATTAATAATCACCGATCCCAGAGCCGATAAACAAGCACTCAAAGAAGCAAAGATTGCGAAAATTCCTGTGATTGCCTTCTGCGATACGGATAACAACCTTGCGAATATAGACTTATGCGTCCCTGCAAATAACCGGGGGCGTAAATCGCTTGCATTGATTTATTGGTTAATCACGCGCACTTTTCTCTTAGAAAAAGGCGAAATTGCAAAACCAGAAGATTTTACCACAGATATTAATACTTTTCAGTCTAAAGTCAAAGTGCTTTCTGAAACAGGGGGTGATCAACAAAAAATAATGGAACAATTAAAAGAAACGGAAGAACTCCCTCTTGATGAAAAGGAAAAGGCTGAATCTTCAAAAGAAAGAGCCATGGAAAGAGCTCTAGAAGAAAAAGTAGCAGAAGAAGAATTTGAAGAAGAAATTGAAGAAGAAATCGAAGAAGAAGAAATCGAAGAAGAAGAAATCGAAGAAGAAGAAATCGAAGAAGAAATTAAAGAAGAAAAAGAAATTAAAGAGAAAAAAAGAAAAAAGGCTTCTTCTGAGAAAAAAAAGTAAATATAAATTAATTATAACAAAACTTAACCTTTCAAGAAGTTATAAAAATTTACAAAGTGGAACTTTTTTTCTAAATTGCAATTTGAACTTTAATAAAGAAAAAGATTCCTTATTAGTCCTATTTCCAAAGGAACATGCTTAGGATATCCAAATATTCTTCGCTATTTTAACTTAAAAAGTTCATATTTGGGAATAAAGAACTAGAGGAATCCTTGTGTTTTGGGAGAATAAAATATTTGAAACAATCAATACAAATGAATTAGAATCACTCTGTAATCCCCTCAATCATTTCAAACACAAGGCGAAAGAATGTAATTTTTTTGTGATAATTTTTCTAAACTATTCTAATATAAAAATTTTTATAATACCCCGTCTTTAGATTTACTGCGGGTCGATAATATTTCCCTTCTGAGGACAACTGGAGATTAATTACGATGAAAGTTTGTGCAAGCAAGGGAATACACATTATTTCACGAAAATCCGCCCGCCTCATCAAAAAACCGTTATGATGGGCTCTTCCATGAAAAAAGGATTGATGTCCTCTTGATGAGGGATAGGCAACCCGAACGGTGACAGATGAGGGTGATGCTGGAATAATACCCATCATGAGAGAATCTAGCAAAGGATAAGGATTTCTCCCACCAAAGATGCTAGGAGTTAGTGTATGGGTGACACCAGCATCCCATTTCTCCAATTATCTTTTTTTATTTCAATATCACTGATTTAGCGCCAGTCTTCCATTTTTTAATAGCGGTCATAAATACAATCCCTATAATGATAACAGCAATTGCAATGAGTTGTGGGATCGTCACTTGAGTGAAGGGACTTATAATAATCCATGCTTCAAATAAAACAGGAATGATCATGTAGGATGAATTATATGCGGGGACCAATTTGGAGGCATCGGCTTTATTTACATATCCCCATTGTGTTATGAGAAATCCTGCAGAGCCAATGGCGAATGAGGTGAGAATAATCCAGATATTTCTTTCTTGGAGACCTGAATGCTTGAGGACATTATCAATTGCGCCACAAGAACCAGCAACTAATCCAAAGAGTAGTGAAATTGCAGCTTTCCTCAAATATGAGAAAAGAATTATAGAAGACAATATAATTGCTGAGGAAATCATCAGAATGGTAAATGCATCATAATTTATAGTTGGTGCTATTACTTCGGCTCGATTGAAGAGGAGAAAGCCAACAAAGACAGTTCCAAAAATAATTAAGCCAGATCCAATCCAATCCCATTTGGTCATTTCTTCTTTTAAAATTCGCACTGAATAGACTAGAACAATTACTAGACCCATCCCAAACACAGAAACATAAACACTTGCAGGAGCGAATGCGGTTCCTAAGAGTTGCCAGATGGATTGGGTGAAATTCAACCCGAATCCAATAAACCAAATTAAGGGCTTTTTCCCTTTCTCTTCACGGGACATCTTTCGATTGAAAAGATCAATTCCGTGACGTTCCATTGCCTTTGCTAAATGCAGTGTGATCGTCCCAATTAGCCCAAATAAAAGCCCCATCGAAATTTCATATGTACCCAATTTGAAGCCTCTGAATTTCATATATACTCAATTTGAAGTCTCTGAATTTCATATTTACCCAATTTGAAGTCTCTGAATTTCATATTTACCCAATTTGAAGTCTCTGAATTCAACGACCCAACTCTTCACGGGCAATGATTAATTTCTGAATTTGGTCGGTTCCGCCACCAATCTGCATTAATTTCATATCTCGTAGGTATCGTTCGACAGGATAATCCTTGGTATAGCCATCGCCCCCACAAATTTGAATTGCATTTAAACAAATTTGAATGCCTCGCGAGGCCGCAAATAATTTAGCCATAGCCGCTTCTTCAAATGGATTCAAGCCTGCATCAATTCGTTTACAAAGATGATAGAGCATTAACCGAGCTGCATAACATTCCGTCACCATTTCTGCAATTAGGTGGCGGATCTCTTGGAATTGAGCGATTGGCTGGTTAAATTGTACTCGCTTAAGGGCATAGGCTTTAGCCGTTCTGATTGCACCCTTCATCAATCCTGTGGCCTCCGATGTTGCTGTTGCCCGCTCTGTGACGAACATTTGCATCAAAATATCAAAGCCTTGATTCAATTCACCAATCATATTTTCCTGGGGTATATGGACATCTTCGAATTTCAGTTGGACATTATGGACGCCCCGCATTCCCATGAGATCAAATCTTTTTTCTACGGTCAAGCCTGGTGCGTCCTTTGGCACAATAAAACAACTCATCCCTTTCCGGGGATTATCTGGATTCGTAATAGCCCATACCGTATGTTGCCCGAGCCCACCATTTGTGATGAAGCGTTTCGTTCCGTTAATGACCCATTCCTCTGTAGATTCATCTAGAACAGCTTTAGTCTGCATTCGGGCTGTGTCGGACCCAACCTCTGGTTCGGTAATGCAGATAGAGCCAAGCGTGCGCCCCTCCGCAATGGGTCGCAGAAATGCCTCTTTTTGTTCATAGTTTCCAAAAAGCAAAATAGGAATCCCTGAATAAATGGTTGCATTACGGCACATTGAGACTGATCCGGAGCCTTGGGCTAACTCTTCAACGACAATGCAGTGGTACAGCATACCTTTTGCAGATCCGCCATATTCCGTTGGAAACGGCAATCCAAAATACCCTTGATCTGCCATATTGTCAATGATATGTTGCGGTATCTCATTCTCTTTTTCAATCAAATCTGCATAGGGATTGACCTTTTCTTTAACAAAATCTATTACAGATTCTCGAAATTTCTCTTCTTCTTCTGTAAAAATGGTGGATTTCATTTAAAAACCCGCATATAATAACCTTTTTTTCTTAGACAAGGTAATTAGTATTAAAGGAGCGATTGGGCAAATTCCTGAGCTTTATAACAATCCTCATCATCAGGATGCCCTTTCAATTTTTCTATCTGTTCTTCAGCTTTTCCTCTTTCTTCAGAAGTTAAGTTCTGCAATCTCTGCTTTATTTGCTCCTCTGGGACATTCTGATTACCCAGACACTCAAATTCTGCACATATTTGTCTTCCCCCTTTCTCAATTATCTTGCGAATTTCACGCGGAAAGGATTGAAAAGTACGCGGTTCTAGGGTGGCATGGGTATAAAATAAGGCGAATTTAGGGGGAAGCTCGCCGGCATCTTTTAATAACTTCTTCACAGACTTGTGAAAACTGCCAGCATAAATTCCTGACCCTAAAAGTACTAAATTATAGGATTTTAAGCTAAGGGGATCAATCTCAGTTATTTTACTTAATGTGACTTCTTCCGCGGCTAATACTTCATGGACTGCCTTAGCAACTCTTTCAGTATTGCCAGTCTGCGAATAATATGCAATTAAAATTTTCGTGAATTTCACCTTCTATTTAAATTTAATTTAATCTAATTCAATAAAGAATTTGACTAATTTCCAGAAATAAACGTATTCATTGATGCTTTAGAAAGAAATTCATTTTTTTAACCTGAAAAAAAGAAGAATATATGAAAATTAGTAACAAAAAATAAATATTATTCTTGTTTAGAGACATTAAGTTCGGATAACTTTTTGCCCCGTGCCCGAATATCATCTGCACCGATCAGGAAAATTTTGAAATAAGCCGTTTTGCGTAAAGCAGTTTGCCGAATGGCAGGAAATCGCCGTTCCACTTTGGGAACGATTCGTTTGAGTTTTTCGCGATCATTCCAATCGGGAAATTTCTCATTAATGGCTGTACGGGCTTCCCGTGGGTTCGCCGCATCATCCACAAGTTTAACGAGCTCCTCAATTACTTCTTTCTCTGTCGCCACACTTTTCAGTCCTCATTTTATTCAAAAAAAAGAAATTGAGATTTACTCTCTTGCAACTTCAATAGGAGGAACAACCTCTTCCTCAAGCGCCTTCTCTTTTGTAAACACCTCGCCCTCATCGACTTCCGAGATGGGAACACGAATCGCCTCCTCAATTAGAGGTCTATGAATTGAGTTATATGTGCAGAAGGGAATTAGTTTTACAAGTTGATCGCGGCGATCATGGACCGCATAATGCACGATGCAGCGCTCACAGCGTTCTGTACGCATTGAGAAGAGGTCTTGGAAATGCATACACGAGATCATTAAAGTATCATACATGAAAGAGGCAACATCAGCCCATTTTGTTCGAAGTAATATTTTGCTGATGGAGTTAATGGCCCTGCCAGTCTTCTTAATGGTGCCCATGGCTTCCCAAAAGAAACGAGCCATGACCCATCGTTTATAGATCTCTTTATAGGCGCCATCGAGCTGTTTACCTAATGACTTCATGATAGAAGGCAACTTAATAGGGAGGAGTTCATCAATGGTCCCTGCAATAGTTTGAAAACGGTTGTAGCGTTGCTTGCTCACTTCATCCCAATATTTATTGGTAAGTTTGAAGAATTCAGGAATATCAATGTAATCTGTAATGCATTCCAGTTCGCCATTCTCATCATTCAGAAACATAAAGGTTGCAAATCCGCAATCAGGATGAGATCCAAAATCGACACCGGGGGTATTTGTATACCATGTTATAAGGTTAGCCATCGGTGCAATCACCGGAATAGGATACCAGACATTTGGGTTGAGGACGCCATTCGTCTGACGATCAATCATATGGATTAAATCGGAGATATTGATGCGCATCTCGGCGAGTTTATCCGGAGGGATACGCCCACAAAGAGAGACAGGTTGGAAATTAACAGCACGAATCAAATCGATATTATCCACGGCAAATTGAATGATATTGCCCACCTCATGATCGCTAACTCCCTTTGCAATTGTGGGAACAAGAACCACACTATCAAATCCAGATTTCCGGAGATTCTTAATGATACGTTGCTTTATAGGCCAGAGATTAAAACCGCGAGTTTGTTCCCAGGTTTCAGGGGTAGTTCCATCGAATTGTAAATAAATAGTTTGCAGCCCAGTTTCTCGGATTTCACGGCAATAATCAAGATTTTTGAATTTAATACCATTTGTAATGAGCATGACTTGGAGAAAGCCCAGTTCATAGGCTTTGCGGATCATATCAGGCAAATCAGTCCGCAGGGTTGGCTCTCCGCCCGAGAAGGATACTGCGATATTGGAATAGGGTCTCAAGAACCGGAGATACTTCATGATTTTAACAACTTCATCAAAAGTCGGTTCCACTACGTTGCCTGTAACTGCAGCATTGGCAAAGCAGATTGGACACCGAAGATTGCATTTATTGGTAATATCAATGAGAGTGAGAATTGGAGTGGTCTTATGTTTGTCACATATACCACAATCCCATGGACAGCCTTTTACTGTAGGTGTTACACGCTTATTTTGATCAATAGAAATACCTTTTGCGAGAAAAAGTTGGCTCCATTTATAATAATCTGGATATTGGGAAATTACATCAATGACTTCGCCATCTTTAGCGCAATTTTTCTTGATTCGAATCATTCCATCAGGATCTTCTTCGATAACCGCTGGAATAATCTTCATGCAGATCGGGCAAATGGACGTCACTTCCTTTCGATACTTTTCTTGGGATATTTGAGCTCTATTATATTCTAAGTAAGACATAGATTATGTCACCTTTTTTGATTTTATTAATATAACAATTATATTTCTTCTTTTCTAATTATTTCGTATATCTTAATGTAAATATTAAAATTCAGTGCCGCTTCAATTAATTTTCGATTTGATTAATCAAATTGTATGAGCGATTGAATTAATTTCTTAAAGAAATATCTACAAACCTATTTAAATTTACTGAGATAAAAAAATGCACTATTTTATCTACGGAAAATAGAGTTTAATGGCGAAGCATCCAATTTGAAGGAATATATTTTATAGTTATAAAACAAATTTTTTGAGATATAGCCCTTTCTACTTTTGATTCTAGTCAAATTATAATTAAATATATTATTCGAACTGTTATTAATTCCTTCCCTAGGATTGGGATTTATAGCTCAAATTGTAGTGGTAGTGCTGGATTAGCCTTTTATAATTTCAAGAATCTTATTTTGATATCTAATAAAAAAAGAAGAATAAAATTTTTTCTTTCTGCTACATTTTAATGCGGTAATCATGTCCTTTTTAGGAGCCCCTCTTTTAGGAGCTCCTTTCTTAGTAGTCTTCTTATCTTTTGGTATAATGCGATTTCGCCTTTTTTTGGTTTGATTTTTTATCTGAGAAATGATATGTATTCATTTTTTTATGGAATTATAATAAGAAAATTCTTTTATTATGTAATTAAATTTGATTACGTTAACTTTTTAAGAAGTAAAAAGAAGGAATTAGGAAACCGCTTTTATTGAATTATGGAAAGAAAATCCTTTATTATGTAATTGAATTAGATTTCTTGGCTTCCTTGTCCATTTATGCCTTTACCTTGTCCCTTTATGCCTTAAAAATGAAAATGTAAAATTTATAAAGAGAGATATTATAGATTATTTGATTTAAAAAAAAAGCGAACTTAGAAATTTAAGGGGCAGAGTTCAAATTGGTAGAAATACAAGATGTTTCAGTAAAGGAGCAAGGAGTTCCACGCATAATAGAATTGGATTTAGAGGATCCAGAGGTTCTGGTTATATTAAAAGCACTTGCATCCGAGACTCGCTGGAATATTATAAAGAATTTTGGCCAAAAAACGGATGTTTGTGAAATAGCGAGAAAAATAAATCAAACAGAGGCAAATATAAGTGCCCAAATTAAAATTTTAGAGAAAGCGCATCTTGTCACTCCAAAATTTGAGATCGGCCGCCATGGTGTGAAAAAAATTTGCGAATTGAATGCAGATCGAATAATTATCAATATTTAACCCGCAAAAACTTTGGATTTGAGAACTTATTCACCATTTCTTTTTTTCGACAATGACAATGGGGATTGGTTCGTTAAATTTTATAATACAATTAAAAGTAATTGATATTTTTAAAAGTGAATAATTTAAAAATATTATGAGATAAATAGGTTTAAGTAACTATAGATAGAAAAAATAACTATACTGAGTTAAATAGAGGCGAAATTAGTTATGCATATTTTAAAATTGTGCGTGCTTGGCGATGGAGCGGTCGGAAAGACATCGCTGATCATTCGTCATGTCGATAAAAGATTCGTTACTGAATATAAACCCACAATTGGCTTTGACATAGCTTTGAAAACTATGAAAATCGAAGAGGGCGGGGTGAGTGCCGAGCTATTAATTTGGGACATAGCGGGGCAAGCCATATTCGAAAAGATTCGCGAGGAATACTTACAGGGCACGAATGCAGCCATGATCGTATTTGATTTAACTCGGAAAGAGACGTATGATCATGTGAAGGATTGGTTGCGGGAATTAAACACCTATGCAGGGAAAGTTCCCTTCATTCTCGTGGGAAACAAATCCGATTTAGCCAGTAAAAAGGTTGTTTCTGAGGAAGTGGGGAAGAAATACGCAAAAACTTTGGGAGCCATCGAATATATCGAAACCTCGGCAAAAACAGGTCAAAAAGTGGAAGATGCTTTTGAGAAAATTATAAAGAAGGTAATAGAGACATTCTCAAAGATGAAAGAAGAAGCTGCGGCAGAGGGGGTGCCTGAAATAGAAGAAGAGATCAAAGAAGTGGAGCAACCAGAAGCTGAAGAAGAAGTCAGAGAAACTGAAGAAGAAAAATCTGAAGAAGCAGAGCAAAAGCCTCCTGAAGAAGAGGAATAAGAAAAAATTATTTTAATTTTAATAAACTCCTATAAATAATATCCCTTTTTTGAGAAATTTCAAAAATTATTGCAGACCGAGAAGGCCATATAAACCAGCAACCCCAATATAAAGGGCGTCTTTCGGGCAACTCTCTACGCAGCAAAGGCATTGAATACATGTTTTCCGATTGAAAATAGGGTATGGTTTGAGTGTGATGGCTTGGCAGGGACAGATTTGGGCACAATTTCTGCATTTTATGCATTTTCTACGCCGAAGTTTGGGTATTTTCCTGGTAAAGCGATATACAAGAGGACCAAAAGAACCTGATATCCAAGCCACTTGTTTATTTGGAAAATGAAATGGCTTTGTGACTTGGACTTCTGAAATAGATTTTCCAGCAATAATAATTTCATCAAGATTCCCAATTCCTAACCCACGCTCTGTACATATGCGCAAATGCGGTACATCTTTCATTGCATCATGACCAACAATGGATACAGCAATCACATCCACCGCAACTGAATCGTAGCCACTA
>Ga0315310_10000979_pt1 | contig 17903 bp, 17 predicted proteins | sample TDP5_MG_FD_203630 | JGI IMG/M metagenome (GOLD analysis project Ga0315310, IMG submission 203630) | Freshwater sediment microbial communities from Lake Towuti, South Sulawesi, Indonesia - TDP5 | ecosystem: Environmental > Aquatic > Freshwater > Lake > Sediment | place: Indonesia: South Sulawesi... | reverse complement strand
AAACACCAGTGCACTCAATGTAAACTGGCGAATATTATTTATGAACTGACTTATAAAGGTGATAAAGCATCAAATTTTTATAGGCAAGCTCGGCTTTAGTAAAATGGACTAAGTTGTCCAAGTCAAGTTAGTATCATTATTCAGAGCAGGCTATTGAATATAATTGGTTTATCCAAATCACATTTATGGAAAAAATGTTGGTCAATGCATTAAAAAAATAACTTATTAACAGTTAAGTAGTAATTTTCTTCAAATTCCATTCCACGATTACGCCATTATGTTCGTTTAGTGCGGAAGACACGCGCCCTTGAGGGGTGGCTTGAGGCAATGTCCAGCTTCCACGAATCACTTTGCCATCAGTCTTTCCTTGAAAAGGATATGGCGTATATATTCGTCTTAATTCTTGAGTATCAAATGTCCACTCTTCTAATTCATGGCTTGATTTACTGATTTCCTTCCCATTTACTTCTAAAGTTGTCATGATTTGGCACCCCCCATCATATCCGAAAGTTATCATCAAATCGTAAGTCTTGGCTTTCTCATTAACAGATAAAGAGACCATTTTTGCTCTACCTTTGGAGGGTTTAGGTGAAATAAACCCAGAATAAGTTGCAGTCTCTAATTCTTTTTTAGTGCTAGGTGCCTGGGGATGATCCTGTCGACTAAATGTGCCTTTTTTCTCTTTAGTAATGGTTTCCTTTCGATATGAGAGGGAAAAGGGCCCCGAAATTCCTTTTTGAGTAAAGGCACCACCTAATGAACCAGAGACTTGAGGTCGTTTTAAATTTAGGGAAATTTTTGCTTGGATATCGATGGCAACTATAGTTTGAATATCTGATTTATCCCCGGATTCCACATTTTCCTTATTGACCGTTCTGTGATAGGAAAATGTTCCCATCCAATCACCACAATCCGGCGGTGGAATGGACTGAGTGATATATTTCTTTGCAATGCTTGGTTTGCCATCATGCCATTCACAAACTGCGGCAATTCGCAGCGTATCACTTTTTATCTTAGCTGCGATACATTCTGGCGGTTTATAATCTATAAAATCAGGTATTTCGCCTTCGGACGTGGTAAAAACTTTCCACCCTTCTAGTTCCTCTACTCCTTCGATTGTCCCTAGGTCTGTTTTTAATGCCAATCGCACATTGTTCGGCAATGGTTTATCCATCAGGTTTTTTATATTGGTAATCTTTAATTTATAAAGGAAAGGCGAATCCGTATCTACATTGAGCGAACAGCTTGAAGGCGTCTCCATTTTACGAATGGTAATTCCGGGATCACCATTTTCTAATTTGATAGATGTAGTGGCAAGAGCCGCTGGAGGAAATGTTCCTATCAGTAGTCCATCATTTGCAAAATAGGTTATTCCATCAACAGTGAGTGAATTGTCCCCTGCAAAGAAATAATTCTCTTGGTCTGATTCGGGATCGGATACCCAATCAATTAAAATCTTTCCTTTATCATAAACTTCACCATTTTTTAAAGCTACCAATTCATGGGTCACTGAAATTTGACCAACTAGAGGCACTAGCTTAAGATCCGAATTAGATTTTACCACCGTCGTATCGCCTTCCTTGGCATTTACAATCATCGCTGTGGATCTTATTATATATTTAGCCACTCCCCTTTTAGTAAAGGCTTGATATGTTCCCATTGGTTTTTCGATAAGATAATAAACATCAATACACGGATTGTTTTTAATAAATTCAAGAAAAATATCCATTGCTCTTTGATATTGACTATGTGTATCTCCAAATCCTTCGGCTGCCTCATACCATCCACCCCATTCTTTAAAATCTGGGATATCCCCTTCATATTTACAATCCATTATTTGAGCTAGCGGATTTGGGCATTCACCACATTTATTTCCCATAATCTCACCATCTTTGAATGATCTTTATCGCTCAGAGGCTGAATTAATTTGATTAAATCGTCGATGTTTTTGGTTTTGCTATTCAAAACCCTCAGATGACCTATTATTTATATCTTGTTGAACATTCTTAGGAAAACCGATCTGATAGATATCGAACCAATTTATCACCGAATCGTTTCGTACTCGATGAAATATACACTTTCATAATTGGATCATACACTTATTTAAAAATGGTACGATGAAGATGGGTAAAAAATGAAAGGATGTGTTCAGAAGTGAAAATGGAATGGACTCAAATGGGAAAAGAATTTATAGAACTTAAAGATAATAAAGATGAAATTTGGCATTTGACTATTTTACCAACGGAATTGATAAAAAATATCTTGCCTTAAAAAAGATTATTTAAGAGATTATTTAAGAGAGATTTTTTAAGATAAGAGATTTTTTAAGATGAGAGATAATTAAAGATGCTGACTAAAGATTAGATCTTAATTAAAATGAGAGATGATGAGAGATGATGAGAGATGCTGACTAAAGATCCCTTATTGCTCATGATTCCTGGACCTGTGAGCATACATCAAAGAATCTATGAGGCTTTGGCCCGTCCCATCACAGGGCATCGCACGAAGGAGTTTATTGAACTGTTTGGAGAAACGGTGAGGCTTTTAAAAAAAGTGATTGATACGGAAAATGATGTCTTTGTCATTGCGGGCTCAAGTACTGCTGCTATGGATGCAGCCATAGCGAATCTGGTCTCTCCTAAAGAAAAAGTGTTGAGTATCGTGCAAGGGAAGTTTTCCGAGCGATGGAGGGAAATAACCGAAGCATATGGTGGCGTTCCGGTCGTTCTTGACGTGGAATGGGGAAAAGCCGTTCGGGAGGACTCGTTAATTGAAATGCTCGAAAGTGATAAGGACATAAAATATATTACTATTTGTCACAATGAGACCTCTACGGGAATACTCAACCCCGCAGAAAGAATAGGTCAAATTGCTAGGGAATATGATAAAATTCTGATAGTAGATGCAGTTACCTCTGTTGGTGGCGATTATGTCTATCCTGACAAATGGAATTTCGATGTTTTAGTAACAGGAAGCCAAAAATGCTTGGGAATTCCTCCTGGTCTCGGGTATATTTGGGTTGGTCCCCGTGCTTGGGAGATTATTAACCAACGGGAATTTATACCTTCCTATTATCTAAATTTGAAGTCATATAAGAAATCGTTTGAAAAGGATGGAGATCCGCCTTTTACTACCTCTGTTCCACTTGTAGTTGCACAAAATGAATCTTTAAAAATGATCTTTGAAGAAGGGCTTGAAAATCGGATTCAAAGACATCGAAGGATGGCACAAGCTACAAGGATAGGTGCTAAAGCCATTGGATTGGAGTTATTTGCAGAGGAAGAATATGCATCTAATACCGTGACTGCAATTAACGTTCCTGAGGGCATACCTCAAAAAGATCTTCTGAACAACATCCAAAAACTAGGCGTATTATTAACAGGTGGACAGGATAGAATAAAGGATAAAATATTCCGTATAGCTCACATGAATACCGTCCAAGAAAAAGATATCTTTTTAACTTTCAGCGCTCTGGAGCTATCTTTACTCAAACTCGGTTTTTCCTTCGTACCAGGGTCAGGGATTGGTGCAATCGAACAGTTCTTTGCACCGCAATAACTTTCTTTTTTTATCAGTGAGTTTTTAATGATTCTTCTTTTAATTGGTGATTTCCACATCCCTGATAGGTCACCAGAGATTCTTTCTGAAGTCTGGCAGGAAATTCAAAAATTCAAATTTGACGTTATTTTATGTACAGGCGATTTAACTGATTTAAAAATTCTTGACAAGCTGGAATCTTTAGCCCCTGTGAAAAATGTCAGAGGGAACATGGATTCTTATTATGGGCTCCGAGATTTTCTGGATTATTTGGTTCTCAATGCAACAAATTGTAAGGTTGGTTTAATCCACGGAAGTGGAGTCCACCCACGAGGTAATCCTGAGCAATTAGTTAAAATTGCTCAAAAAATGGAAGTAGATATTCTCATTTCAGGGCATACCCATGCACAATCGGCATTGGTACATAATAAGGTACTATTACTCAATCCTGGAAGTGCCACTGGTTGTTGGGGTGGCGGACCAGCGACGGGGCTTCCTTCTTTTCAGGTATTAGAAGAATTAGATGATGAAATAAAAATAACAAATATTTATTTGAAAAATAAAAAATTTCTTCGTAAGATAAAGTATTTTGATTTGACAAATCGAATAATTAAAGAAAGATTTAAATAATCAATCTGCCTACTTCGAAGGCTTCTGCATATTCCTGATTAATCAAAGAACCTCTCAGTTTTGCTAAGTTCCAAATGAAATCTTTTTCAAAATAGGGGCGTTGTGTCTGTGACTTATAACAATTAAGTGCTTTTTGTTTATTTTCAATATCTTCTTCAGTCAACCGAATTAAGGCTGTCAAATTGAATAAAATCAGATTCCACGGCTCTTCATAACAAAAAATGGTATTATTTTTAAAAGCACGAAGCGATTCTTTAGCTATAACCTCATGATCTTGATGTAAATCATTCAATGATGGAGTAAAAACAATATCTGGTGAAAATTCTTTATTGAATTTCCATAAAATTTCTAATATTTCTTGTCTTACAGCAGGGAAATTCCGAACTTCAAAGTTGAAAAGGTGGATTTTTGATTCAGGAATTTGTAATATCTGCATTGATTCATATAATTCCTTTTCTGTTGTATCTTTCTCTAAATCTACTGGGATAGATTTTTCAGCTAATGAAAAGACAAAGAAGTGGACATCACTGTTTTCCGAAACCAACCTGGAAATTGTGCCTCCACACCCCAATTCTCCATCGTCTGCATGGGGACTCAATACAAAAATACATTTATCTGGCTTATTCAGAATCATGGTAAGACCTCTCTCAGGATTTATATGCAAGAATGCCTCCTACTTCTTTTATTATCTCTATGGAGCCTTCTTTCTCAATTATTTTTTGAACTTCTTTCTCAATTCTATCTTTATATTGTTCTTTTTCTGCTGCATCAGTAGAACTATTAATGAATAACCCCGTTGAAGTATAATAATCTAAAAAGGAATCAGTATCTTGAAATTTCATCGGATTTTGGAATCGATAAACTTTTACATCCCGAAAAATCTTTTGTACTAAGGAGAGGATCTCACTCATAAATCGGGAAACCCCGGGCATATAAGGCAATGCTTTTTTAGTGACTTTTTTATGGAGGACATGTAGCAATTTTGCATTTTCCGGCGTGGGTCCCGCAAGGAAGATTCGCCCTTCGGGTGCCAAGAGCCTCTTCATATCCAGGAGTGTTTTCTCTATATTCTTTATATAATAAATGGTAAAGCAACAAGATATTGCATCATACGACTCATCAGGAAAATTGAACATGTTATTTGCATCATGAACAACAAATTCTATTTCTAGATTCTCTGCTTCAGCTTGTTTTTGGGCTTCTGCCACTAATTCTTCAGACATATCAGCTCCAGTCACTAGTCCCTCTTCTCCCACCATTTTTTTATACGGGATTACTTGTTTTCCTGTTCCGCATCCTACATCTAAAATCCTTTCTCCCCTTTTCAGACTGAGAATATCCAGTATCCAATCATTTATTTCGAAATCTGCATATTTTTTATGAGCCTTAATTCTCGCAGATAGTGTTGAAGTATTTTCTTCAAATTTATAACTCTTAATACCTGATTCCTTATCCTTCATTTTCAGCACACTTCGACATTTCTTGGTTTATATTAGCAGTTAAGTTATTTAAGTAATCTATCACTACATTAGCGAATTTTTCAATCGGATCTTCCATCTCTTGTAATTCTTTTTGAGCTAATTCCTTATGATAATTTAAGTAATAATCTCGATTTCGGAGGATTTGTAGAGCGATTTGAGCCGCTTCCTCTGGAGTTTTCGCTTTATACAGTAGCCCCTTCCCTTCTAAGTAATCATCACACCATAATTCACCCTGATAGCATGAAATCGCAGGGATACCCATGATAGCGCCTTCCTGAGTGATAGTTCCGCCAAACCCCATCACGAGACTGGCGAACGAGAGAAGGCTGGGAACATCTATGACCTTCTCGGGAATTATTATTTTATCAAGAAAAGCTTGCTTAAACTGCTTTATATGCTCTTCATATCTCGGTAATGCTATTATCTTCGCATCGGGAAATTCATTCAATATCCCCCTAATCGTCGGAAAAATTACAGGTTCTTTAATTCCAAAATCCAAAACATACGCTGCATATGTTTCTTCTGGACGTAAAACTATAATTAAATCATCCTCTTTTAATCCGAGTTCCGTTAAAATTTTTGGATCTGGCCTTAAATATTTAACCCAAGCAACAGAATCGACGGCATCGTATTGAACTATTTTATCCGCGGCTATGCCAAATTGAAGCCATTTTTCCAATCCAATGGCTTTAGGTGTAAGGAGTTTTGTGAGGAGTGGACAAGTAAGTTTATTGATTGCAGTCGCGAAGGGGCAATCACTGGAAGAAATATGCGGAATTTGTAATCCGAACGCAACTCGTGCGGCAACATCTGAATTCAATGAAACAAGAATACTAGGTTTCTCTTTTGAGATTATTTCAGTTAATCGCTTTGCTCTGTCCAAGGATGCCTCTAATTTTCCCCTCAATGTTTTACCGCCGTGCTTTCCGGCAATAAATGCTTTAAGTTTGTACATTTCGAGCATTTGATTGAGTTCCCGATAAATTCTTGATGTCACTATCACTACATAGCCATTTTCTTGAAAGATTTTAATTAATCGATTGAAATACATTACTTGCTTCGGAGTATTGATGTCGATCCAGATTTTAGGCATATAATTCCACTCGAATTATCCATATTTGATGAGTTCAATTATCTCTATTCTAATAAAATAATTTTATTTATCTGTGTTATCAATTATAGTATAATTTATAAAATATTTGAGATGAATCCATGTCTTTTAAAAATCGAATTGCATTAGTCACAGGCGGGGCTGGGTTTATCGGCTCCAATCTCGTAGATGCTTTATTGAACAAAGATATTGAAAAAGTCATCATTTATGATAATTTTTCGACAGGTTTTGAATATAACATTGCTCATCTTAAAGACAACAATCAAGTCGAAGTTATACAAGGCGATATTCTTAATTTTGAATCTCTTGATGAACAAGTTGCACGGTCAGACTTGATTTTTCATCAAGCCGCACAATTAGAAATTATAAAAGCGACAAATAATCCTATCGAGGATCTCCAAATCAATACCTTAGGCACCCTAAATTTATTGCGATCAGTTATTACGCATGAAGTTAAAAAAATAGTATATGCCAGTTCTGGAGGTGTCTATGGACAGGCTAGATATCTTCCTGTTGATGAGCAACATCCTACAAGACCTCAGTGGAGCTATGGCGTTTCTAAACTCGCAGGCGAACAATATTGCATTCAATTTTATGAGCTGTACGAATTACCTATAGTATCATTACGATATAGTATAGTATATGGCGAAAGAGAGTGGTATGGTCGAGTTTTAACAATATTTGTTAAAAATGCTTTAGAAAATCGTCCTCTCTCTATTTTTGGTGATGGTAAACAAACTAGGGATTTTGTACACGTTCAAGATGTTGTCGAAGCAAATTTATTGGCTGCAATGAACAAAAATGCAGATGGTGAAGTATTCAATATTGCTTCTGGAGTTGGATTCACAGTTGAGGACCTTTGCAAATTAGTTCTTGAAAAAACTAAGAAACAAAACCTTAAAATTTTACGAGAAGACCCAAAGCCTGGTGAAAAAGGTCGTAAATTGGGAGAGCTTCGGGAATTTATTTTATCTATTGAGAAAGCCAAAACAATTTTAGGTTATTCACCAAAAATCGATTTTAAAAAACAGGGGCTCCAGAATTATATCAAATGGGTAAGCCAAAATAAGGATAAATATTGGACTTATTCAATGCGTGTTTAATCATAAGTAATTTTCAATTTCCGCAATGCTATTAAGGATAAAATCTGCGCCTGCTTTTTCTAAATCTTCTTCAGGCGCGATGCCTGATAAGACGCCAATACATACAGCTCCAGCATTTTTCCCAGCGAGTATATCATAAGGATGATCTCCCACAACAAGGATTTTACTAGGATCAACATCTAATTTTTCAGAGATTAAAAAGATTGGATCCGGATCAGGCTTAATCTTTATGGTATCATCCCTAGTAATCACTATTTCGAAATATTTCTTGATATCGTGCATCTCCAAGGCAAGAATTGCTTCTTTTATACCACCACGTGTGAAAGAGGCTAACCTTTTCTTTTTTCGAATTAATTTTTCTAAAACTTTTTTACAATTTTTTATTAATTGAGACTTCTTTATTCCTTCTAATCCTGTTTCTTCAATTATTTGCATGATTGTATCTCTTATTTTTTGGGAATTTATATCTGGATTATATTCTTGAATTAATGAAATAGCTTCTTCCATTTTATCTAATACTGGCCGAAATTCCATTTCAATATAATAATTATCCTTGAAGTAATCGTGTATTTTAGCTCGCATCCCATCCCAATCGGCTTGGGAAATTATAAGAGTACCATCAATATCAAAAACAATTAATTCAATGGAATTTAAAATATCTTTAAGTGGCATTTTCTCCAATTCTCTCATTTAGAAAATAATTAAATTATTCTTTCCATTTTTTGCCATTCACTAAATAATACCCACAATCTATATGCCGAATCCAATAAAAATCCTCTGGAAGGACATTATACTTTGGAATTTCCTTTGGAATCGGTTCATTGAATCCAAGTTTCACATAATAGTATTGGATATTGGCATAAGGAATGTCCAAATGCTGCCCCATATAGGCAAGGAACAAACTGGATGTGAAAAACCGCCCGGGATTAATTTCGGTTGGATAGGGGACTTCATCTTTATTCTCTTTTAAATCCACGCAGAATATTCCAGATGCCTTCGGATCAATAGCGGTTATGGCTTTCGTTGCAATCTCATTAACTTGTTCATTATTTACAGTTCTAGCAACTACAGGCGTGCCTGTAATACCACTTGGGGCTAGATATGGATATATATATTCTAATCTTTCTCGTGCTTGAGAAACGATCATCTTTCCATCTTTCATTAAACTAGTGAATGCATAATTTCTCCCAGGCAAATATTCTTGGGCAATAAATTCCCAATCAACATCCCGGGATCGCCAATATTTTATCCAATGAATTGCAGTTCCTTCATTTTTCACCAAGGTACTCCCTCGCCCTCCTGCACCTGAGGTTGCACGCACCCAAAACGGGAATCCCAATACTTCAATTATATTTGCAAGATCAGACTCCAGTGATTCATCCCTAATTGAATAAGTCTCAGGTGAGGGGATTCCAACCTTATTCCAAGTTTCTGCACTAAGATATTTATCTTGACAAGTATTTACACATTTCTTGCTGGGTAAAAACACTTTGGCATGGAATTGTTCTCTATTATCTGATAAATTCTTTACTTCAACGTCTGGTTGGGCGTGAATGAATTCTATTTCATTTTTATCAATTATTTCATTAATTTCATCAATATATTTGGGCTCAGAGCACACGGGAACCAAGTATGCTTCATCAGGTTGGGATAATTCTAAATGATACTTATTTGCGTCTGTTCCGACGATGAAAAATTCCTCAGGAGCGAGCCGAAGCGCCTCTATGAAGTTATATCCGGCAGGTCCTCCGGCACCTAAAACTAATATCTTCTTCATTATTTCACTTCATTTTCCAAATTTTTCTGCTTGGGTTTTCCCATTTAAAATAGTTTTATCCATATTAATATATTCCCATTGAGAAAATCTACCAACGGGAATGATATTATTTTCAATAAGGTACTCATGAATCTTAGAAACATTTTTCTGGTGATTTAAATCATAAATTATATAAGCATATTTTACTATTCCTGTATGAAAAACCTCTAAGGTATCTTTTTCATTCAAAATATTCGCTTTTATTAATCCGGCATGAATCAGCTCTTTAGTTTCGGTACTATCAATAGATTGATCCTTTGGAAAGGTAACCTCAACTATAATTGAACTCTTATTCAGAGGGGTGGTATTTTCAGAGAGATTCATCGGAAAACTAAGCCTATGAAAGATATAGTCTTTTTCTGGAAAATAAAGCCAATGTTTATCAGAAATTGCACTCCGATTTATGCCTATAGCAGCAAATAAAAGCGAATTATATATTAATCTCGAACAAGTCTTTTGAATATCTCCAGGAACATCATCTAATATCTTTATCAAATCTGGTAATGGAATGGATGAAAAAATCTTATCAAATTTATACAGCTTTTGTTTCTTATTTTCGTTTATGGTGACCTCTATCTCATTTTGCTTTATTTTTATATGATTAACTGCTGAATTACACTTCAAATTCTTTATATAAGGTAAAAATGCCTTTGGAATGGCTCCAATTCCTCCATTAATTGGATATGAAAAAGTTGCATTTGGTCCGAAAGCTTTATCTTGAGTTCCCAACGCTCCTTTGACCATTTCCTTGATATCAGGCGATGGGACCCGTCCTTCCACGAATTTAAAATCCATTTTTTTCAAATCATATTTCCAAATTTTTTCATTATACGGGATCATGTAATGCTTAGCGACGCCTTTCCCTAGGACATTCTCAATCCATTCATAGAAATTATGATATTCCTGCGGGTTTTCCTTTGCCTGTATTGCCGATAATATACATTCCTCAATAATTTCTTTAGATAATTCACCCAAATTGGCTTCAAAAGGATATTCCACATATTTTCCATAAATATAAATAAATGCCTTCCTTATTTTGGTAACTAAATTGTTTTCAAGAAGAGTTTCAACCAATGACTTCACATATTCATCTTTTGTGAAGAATATATGCGGAGCAAAATCAAATGTATAGCCTTTTCTCATAAAGCTTTTGCAAAGTCCTCCCGGCTCTGCATCTTTTTCAAATATCACATAATCTTCCTGATCTAGATGATAAGCCGTACTTAAACCTGCTAATCCAGCTCCTAAAATCCCAATCATCTTATATCTGAACCTATTATTATTTAACCGATAATTCTTTAATTGCTATATTATACTCAGAATTTTAATAATCATAGTTAAACCTTGAAAAAAACTTTTTCAAATAGGATTAGCCTGTCCCAAATTTTTTAGAAGGAAAGCTGATGATCCAAAAAAAATGGGTTGTAATGATTCATGATGGCGCATTTGATGGTAGAAACATCGTCTATGAATTAAAAAAGGAGAACTTTCCTATCATTCATATAACACGGACACGAAGCATATGGGACAAAACGTTTAATATAGGATTGAAAATTATAAGAGCAAAAGCAACACTATATCATGCAAATGTTGCCCTTCAAGATGCATTTATGACCCTTTTAACTAAAAAAATTATTGGGAAAAAACCTGTAATTGTCCATTGTCATGGGAGTGATTTACGAACTGATCTTAAGAAATGGCAATATCGTGAACTTGTACGATTTAATGTGAAAAATGCGGATCAAATTTTTGTGGCAGATTTGGATACCATGGACAAGGCAAAGGAATTAAATCCAACGGCAACTTGGATCCCAATCCCAATTAATCTGGATATTTATTATCCAAAAGAAATACAATCACAAAATAATGGAATTCTTAAACTATTTTATCCAAATCTTATTACGGAAAATATTCGGGGGTCATTGACCTTTCTCAGGGCATTTAATATTTTCGCTAAAGAATATGAAAAAGTTTTATTGGATATTGTTAAAACCGGTGATGATTTAAAATTTGCAATGCAATTATGTAGGAAAGCTGGGACAATAAATAAAAAGGTAAAATTTATACCCTTAATTCCTTATGAAAAGATAGTAGATGAATATCGCAATCACGATGTCACTATCGGCGTTTTCAAATCAGGTATTATTAGTACAGTCGGTCTTGAGAGTTGGGCGGTGAAAAAACCAATTCTCAATTACATCGACCCCAAATATTATTCGACATTTGAATATCTATCCGCTCGGACTGAGGATGAAATCGTGGAAGGATTGCATAAATTGACCGATGCTAAGTTACGAGATCACCTTGCTAACGAAGGGTATAAATACGTACAAAAATATTATGATTCGAAAAAGGTGGCTAAGAAGGTAAAAAAAATCTATTTGCAGTTAATTGAAAGAGGATAAAATCATGAAAGTTGTATTTGCGGATCCGCCGATGCAAGCTTTGCGCTATACTCAAGCGGTTTCCAGTCCTAATATTGGTATATTATATCTTATTTCCTATCTCCGAAAAATGGAGCCGGAACTAAAATTATATTATCTTGAACCTTATTTAAGCCTTAAACAACAATTAGAAATGTTAAAACAGATTTCTCCTGACTTATATGGAATTTCCTTTGCAACTCTATTAAAAGACAATGCGTATAACACGATAAAATATGTCAGAAAATTATTTCCAAAAATGCCAATTTTTTGCGGAGGAGCGCATCCATCCGCAGCCCCAGAAGATGTTTTTTCCAACTCCGATATAAATATTTGTGTAATTGGTGAAGGCGAAGCAACTTCATATGATTTAATAAAAGGTTTTATGAATAATGATCTTAATTTATATAGCATTCCTGGAATTGCATTTAAAGAAAATGGGCATATTGAAAAAACATCTTCACGCCCTTTAATTGAAGATTTAGATAACATCCCAATGCCTGCTTGGGATTTAATTAATTTTCATAATTATACAGGCTCTAATCTAAAAAAGAAAAGCCCTGATACCTTTATTGTGAGTAGCAGGGGGTGCCCTTTCAATTGCACATTTTGTTCTAATCCTGTTTGGAAGGTAAGTAGGCCTTGGCTACGCACTCGTGGCGCAAGAAATATTGCCGAAGAGGTGCAATATCTCTATAATAGAGGCATAAAAGAGATATATGTTCGTGCTGATGAATTCAACAGTAATCCTAAATGGTGTATTGAGGTTTGTGATGAAATACAAAAATTAGAATTGAAAGACATGTTTTTTCAATGCAACTTGAGGGCTGATAATTTCCCAGAAGAATTGGCTAAAGCTATGCATGATACAAATTTCTGGATGGTTCATCTAGGAATTGAGAGTGGAAATCAACGATGTTTAAATGGAATTAAGAAGAAGATTACCATCGAATCGGTAATTGACACATGCGAAAAATTAAAGAAATATAAAATCAAAACATTCGGATTTTTTATGATGTTTAATATTTGGGAATCAAACAATACACTTCAATATGAATCACCCAAGGATGTTGAACGCACTTTTGCCTTTGCGAGAAACCTTTTACAACGGGGATTAATCAGTAATATTTCATGGGGCTACGCGACGCCTATCCCAGGTTCCGAATTATATGAAATTGCAAAAAAATATGATATAATTAAACCGAATATAATTGAAATTAATCCATGGGAAATAAGCATAAAATTACCAAATATTTCCGAAAAAACTATGTTACGCATTCGTAGAAAAGGAATGATTCTCCAGGGTCTTTATGGTATATTAAGTGGGCATTTAAATTGGCATAATTGGAGACATATTTTAGGTAAATTAAAATATATTTTAAAATCATTCTAATTTTTAAATCCGCCTTTTAAATTCTTAGATACTAATTTAATTATTCTTCTGTGCTAAAAAAAATTAGTTTTAATTCGTAATGGAAGTTTAACTGTGAAGAAAGTGTTAATGATATGTTACGAATTTCCCCCTATGAATTCTCCAGGCAGTAGGCGTTATACACAACTTGCAAAGGATTTACCTAAATTGGGTTGGGAGCCCATTATCCTAACAATTAGAAATCCATCTCGTTTTTTTCATTCTCTTTTTGATGCTTCGATCCGCATTCCCAAAAATCTGAAAATTTTTCACTCAGTAGAACTACCTTCAATTTATATTTGGAAAGTTATCATGAAATTAACGAAAATATCCATTACTTCATTTCCATATTGTGGATGGATACCTCACACTGTTTATAAAGCTTATAAAATTATAAAAAAGGAACAAGTTGATTTAATATTTTCAACGGTTTTCCCATTTTCTGCTACTTTTATTGGTTGTATCTTAAAACGTCTTACAAAAAAACCGTTAATTATCGACTTCCGAGATCCCCCTGGCAAATTGTACTTCTTGGAGCAAAAATTTTGGGATAGATGTATTCAAAATGCTAATTTAAATACCACTGTTACAAAGTCTATGCAGCAGCTTGTTTTAAAAAAGGGAAAACCAGCAAATTTTGGGGTTATTCCAAATGGATATGTAGAACTTCCAGAAGTCTCTTCTATAAATCTTTTTTCAGAAGAAAAATTCGTGATCGTCTATACTGGACAAATTTATCCCGATTGGGCTCCTATTTTGAAGAACTTCCTACTTGCAATAAAAATATTTGCTAAAACTCAAAAGAATCTTGTATTAGCTTTTATCGGAGATAAACAGGAGAAAATTATCAATCCTATCATTTCTAAAATCAAATTAGATCTTAATACCTTTGAATTCCGTCTTTTAGGGCATATGCCTTATGAAACTTGTATATCTTTAGTAACACAAGCATCAGTCAATCTAATTTTCCGCCCATCTAACTTAAATCATGCATTAGGCACCAAAATTTTTGATTATCTTCATTCAGATGTCCCAGTCTTAGGAATATTGGACGATGTGAATGAAACTGCTAAATTCATTAGAGAAGGAAATTTGGGTATTGTGACCCCCAATGATCCAAAAGCGATTTTAGCCGCATTAAATAGATTGGTAAAGGAAAGGCATTTCCAAAGAAATTGGACATTCTTGAAAAAATTTAATCGTAAAGAAATAACTAAAAAATTAGTAAAATTATTTGATAGGATTGTGGAGAAAAATTCATGAGAGTAGTTTCAATAGTAGGTACAAGACCTAATTTTATCAAATTACTTCCTCTGGCTCCAAGATTAGCGGAAAAGTTTGAGCATATTGTAATTCATACAGGCCAACATTATGACTATGAAATGGATAAAACTTTTTTTGATTCATTACCTCTTCCGGATGTTGATTTTCATTTAACTTTAGATGAAAAATGGACTGAAATTCATAAGCTCTCAGAGATGATAAACCAGTTAGAACCCATAATTTTGAAGGTAAAGCCGGATATAGTTTTACTATATGGTGATGTAAATTCGACGTTAGCAGGTGCAATTACTACTGCGAAATTGCAAATACCAATAGGTCATGTTGAAGCGGGAATTCGCTTGTATGGAGGACATCAACCCGAAGAACTTACTCGTAAATTGGTAGATAATTGTAGTAATTTACTTTTTTGTCCAACCGAAAATGCATTAAATAATCTAAAAGAAGAAAAGGTAACAGGGGAATGCTTTTTTGTAGGCGATACGATGTATGATGCATTCCTTGGGAATTTATCTTTTTTAAAAAAGAATAATATTCTAATTCGCTTAGGTTTGAGACGAAAGAAATATTATCTAGTCACAATTCATCGTGCCGAAAACACGGATGATGAAACAAAATTAACATTATTAATGGATGCATTATGTGAATTGAATGAAGTTACAATTTTTCCCTGCCATCCTAGGACTGAAAAAATGCTAAAACAATTTAATCTTTGGGAAAAATGCAAAAAATCAGAAAATTTAAAAATAATACAACCCTTAAATTATACTAATTTCTTAAACTTACTAATAAATACTAAAAAAATTCTCACAGATAGTGGTGGTGTCCAACGAGAAGCTTATTTTGCCAAAATACCCTGTATAATTCTCTCTTCATATAATTTGTGGCCAGAAATTATTCAAAATGGTGGAGGTATTCTCACACCTACGAAAGAAATGATATTAGATGCAGTTGAAAATTTCAAAGGTGTGGGCACTGTAATTGGCTTTGGAGATGGCCACGCCTGTGAAAAAATTGTGAAAATTCTCGAAGAAAGATAAATGGTCATTATCTTGAGTGACAAAAAATTTTTCATAAAAAGTTCTTATGCAGATGACTGGACTCAATGGGTTCGAGAGCGAAATAAGTCAACAGCTTACGAATGGAAATTTTTGAATTTAATAAACGCCCAAGAGAACGAATACATTCTCGAAATAGGTTCTGGAGAAGGTAGGATAGCTAAAAAGATTTTAGACCATCGAACCTATTACATAGGCGTTGATATTTCTCATAAAATTTTAGTATATGCAAAAACCGAACTTGAAAAATTCTTTAATTCACATTTTTCTTTTATAGTAGCTGATGCCGAATTTCTTCCTTTTAAACGGGCTTTAAACAAAGTATTTTTCTTAAATACCATGTTTTTCATTCCAAATCGATTTAAGGCTCTTAATAATGCTCGAAATATATTAACCTCAAATGGTAAATTAATATTGGATAATTCCAACTTGCTTAATATTCAATATATTTTTTATTATCTTTATGGAAAAATAAGAAATTATACAAAAAAGGTTGCAAATCGATTTCATATAATCCAAAAGCTAATTAAAGTTATTCGAAAACGAGATTATAATCCCTATTTTCGCCCTGGATCCAAAGGTAATTTTTTCATTTTTGATTGGGAATTAAAACTCTTAAATTTCAAAAATATCAAAATTACAGGCGAACCAACATTAATACAAAAATATTTTCTTAAAATGATTCCTAATAGAAGAATTGTACAATTAATTTATAATAAAATATTAAAGTATTTCAGTGCTAGATTAATAATAGAAGCCGAAATTCTTTAAATGCCTATTTTAGAATATTATAAATGAGAATTAAGGCTCAAGCCGTTCCAGAAAATTACCATCTTTGTCATAAATTAGTTTAAAAGGTGGATTGCTAACCAAATTCTTTATTACTTCTGGGTAGCCATCATGAATAGAAGCATCATAGGGTACAACATATTGCTGTAAGTGTTTAATGTTCAAATCTGCTGCTTCCTCTATGGAATCAACAGAAAAATCTTCTTTAACTTTCTTTTTAATATAAGTCCATAGTGGTTCTTCACTTCCATGTTTTAGAATCATTAATTTCGTATCGCTACCATATCGATGACGTAATAATTTCATCTTTGATTTGATATTAAGATGAAAGATAAAAGGTTCAGTAAAGGCGAGCATTTTGTAATAAAAAGGGATATGAACCTTGTCCGCCCATGGTCCTTCTCGGAGCATAACAATGTTAGGAGAATAAGTGTAGAAGTACAATTCATAGTTTCTCATACGATTCTTCACATGATGAAAAAAATCTAAATCTAAAAAAACAAGGCTAAGGTAAATTGCATAATAATATTTTGGATTTAATGCTAAAATTCGCTGTTTCAATTTAAAAATACTATATTTTCCAGAGGTCTTAGCAACAAAATCTCCATCAACCCTCATTACCCAACGATAGCGTGTTTGTGAAAAGACAAAATTACTTATTTCTAAGTAAGAATCCTGGCTTCTATCAAAAAATTTTATGGGGACTTCCGGATGGTCTTTAATAAAATCCTTTATTATTTCAACTGACCCATCAGTTGAACCGTTATCTGCAATTATTATTTCATTTGCAAAGTCTTTAAATGATAAAAGACAGGATTCAATCCACTCAGATTCATCATATACACGTATTGTTACACTGATTCCATTTTCTCTAAAGGTAGGAGGTGGTAAAAAGCGGAATTTTGGAAGCTCTGACAATAAAATGCTAAGCATATTCCGTCCCAATTGTTTTATTGTTCGTCGCATAAGTTTATCACATCAAATTTTAAAAGATCAATGAACCCATTAATATTTTAAATTTTTTATCTTTATTAATTATCAGTAATTAAAATCTTAAAATTAATTCGGATTAAAAAGAGGCTGTAAAATCATTGATTTATTTAATTCCCAATTTTTTATTGGTAATAATTACACATAATGATTATTTCATAAAAGATTTGCTTAAAATTTGGAGTAAAGATTCAAAACTTCTTCGATATGATTTATTAAAGCCAGGAAGAAATATTGTTAAAAGATTTTTGAATAGTATCGAAAATTTGCTTA
>Ga0315310_10000978_pt1 | contig 17916 bp, 12 predicted proteins | sample TDP5_MG_FD_203630 | JGI IMG/M metagenome (GOLD analysis project Ga0315310, IMG submission 203630) | Freshwater sediment microbial communities from Lake Towuti, South Sulawesi, Indonesia - TDP5 | ecosystem: Environmental > Aquatic > Freshwater > Lake > Sediment | place: Indonesia: South Sulawesi... | reverse complement strand
ACGTATTCACCCGAAATCGGGTTCAGCTTTCCCAAGCAGTTCGTGGCGCTCTCGGTAATCCAAACAAACCCGCTTGGATCCACGGCGATTCCCCAAGGCTTGCTGCTCGAAGAGCTTGTATCGTAGTGCCTAATGACGGCACTCCCGTCATCCAACAGTCTTATCGAACCGATCTTCCCCCTATTGTAGTCGGTGAACCAGACCGAATAGTCGACGGGGCTCATTGCGATACTCATGGGCTGCGCTCCTGATGGCAAGTTGTAGAAACTGAATCTACCCTGATTCGTATCGTTCACGTACAAATAGCCGATCCTATTCCTTTGGAATTCCGTGAACCAGACAGAGTTCGCCGGAGTCTTGCCATTTGAGAGCCTTGTAATGTTCATTGTTATTCCTCTTGGCCTGGCATTGGCAGGATCGGGCAGAGTCCATTCATAGAACACTCCTGGGTAAGGTGAGAACTTGCCTATCTTACCCGCAGTTTCTTCTGTGAACCATATGTCGGCGTGGTCCTTGCTGCAGGTTATCCCCCAAGGAACGGCGCCGGGGGTTGGAATCGGCCACTCCGATAATCCGCCAGACAACTTTGCGATCTTGTTTGTGCCTTGTTCAGTTATCCAGAGGGCACCGTCCTTGTCAAGAGTTATTGACCAAGGGATAGGGGTGCCCGCTATCCCATACTCGTAGATTACGACTGCTCTCGCCGGAGCAAGTATCAAGCCTGTTAAGCCGATTAGGAGAAGAAGCGTGAGCGCTACTTGGATTCTTGGAAGAATTCGTAGAATTCTCCTAGAAAAGGGGAGAAAAGTGATCAAGGCTCCGATGACTACTAAAGGCCATGCGTCTGCCCACAAGCAAACCACACGCACGATTCTTCGATTCCCTCAGCGCCTCCTTCTCAGCCTCTTTGAGCATAGGGTTGCAAGGCCGACTAGCGGGGTGAGATAAGCTACTCCAACCAATGCTGATGCCATCAGCCCTGAGGCGATTACGGCGAATTCCGGAGCGAAGCCAAGCAAATCGAATCCAGCTGACGATGCCCGAAGCACAGTGATCAGCGGGTGCAGAAGCACCTTCACCGTCTCTTGGAGGGCGGGGTACTGCGCTATTGTAGATACGACTGTCGGGCTGAAGGAGTAGTAGAACGCGTTGAACGCATTCATGAAGGCGCTTCCGGCAAATGTTCCCTGAACTGACATGTCTCGGAACATTCTCAGGAACTGTACGTCTGGGGCGAGTTCTGAACCGTAAGCTGCTGATGCGATTATGCATCGGCGAGCCGTTGGGGTCGACGTGACAGTTGTGAAATAGGTCGTGACCACTGTCACACTGGTTGTCGCTGTTGTCTGAGAGGTTGTGAGGACAGTGCTTGAGGAAGTCGAAGTCCACGATACGACAGTGATGCTTGTGATGGTCGGGAAGTATGTTGTTGTCGGATAGGTGACGGTTGTTGTTGAAGACAATGTTTCTGTTGTTGTTGATGTGCCTGTCGTTGATGTGGTTGTAGTGGTTGTAGAGGTCTCAGTTGACGTTGAGGTCCTTGTGGTCGTGGTTGATGTGCTTGTAGTAGTTACTGTGGTGCTTGTCGATGTCTGAGTACTAGTCGTCGTAGAGCTTGTGTACAGGATCGACTTCGTTTCAGTGATTGTTGACTGAGTTGTTGACCAAGCGCTCTCAGTAGATGTTGTGAAGGCAACCGACGTAGTCACGGTCGTCGAAGATATGGTTGTTGTCGCGCAGACCGTCGCCGCGGCTGATGTTGATGTCGACGCGTGACTGACCCAGTTCACTGTGGTTGTCTTTGTGTCTCCTCCTCCAACATTCGCAGGCTGGAACAGTCTGCCGAGCCTGTTGCTCTGAGATTCAGTGAATACTATGACGTCTGGGGAATGGATGCAGATGCCGTAGGGTTGGCATCCCGGCGTGGGGGTTGGGTACTCATAGAAGTCTCCAGTCCCGGGCACAAATTTGCCTATCTTCGCGGTTGCAAACTCTGTGAAGAAGACATCGTAATCTTGGTCTACGATTATCTCTGCTGGGTTGCAGCCGCTCGTCGGGATCTCCCACCTGTATGTCTCGTTCTTCCACCAGTTGAGTTTGCAGATGGACCAAGTGCCCCAAGATGTGAACCAGACGAATCCGTCCTTGTCCACGGTTATGCCGTTTGGATTTGAGGGAACAGTATACATTGTGAATTCTGCTCCGGCGCCGCCTCCCTTGAAGGGGTTGAAGCGGCCGACTTGGTTTGATCCTGGAACCGTGAACCAGACCATTCCATCAGCGTCTAGGGCTATGTGAAGTGGGCCACTGGCGCCTGCTGGAAGTGGGTACTCGGTCATTCTCCAACCGGTGCCTGCAACATAAACTAGCTTCCCAATCCGGTTCCCGGTGAACTCTGTGAAGTATACGGTCAGTCTTGCTTTGTCGACTACAATGTCGCGCGGCTCTGACGCTGCCGTTACGGTCCACCACTCGAAGAACTCTCCTGTGATTGGATTGAGTCTCGCGATCTTGCTGCGTGCGGCTTCAGTGAACCAAACAAAAGTCCCTTGGTCTGTGGCAATCTCAGGCCCCAGCGCGATGCCCCAAGGATTGGCCCCGTCTGTTGGAATTGTCCATTCTTTGAACTTTCCCGCTCCCCATTCCACAACTCCAATCCGATTGCTCATCTGCGCCGTGTAGAATGCCTGATTCGCCGAGACGTCACATGCGACCTCCCACGGACGGGCGGGGTTAGATCCATACCAGTACTCTGTGATCATTGCAGCACCCACAGGGGAGATCAGCAAGCCGATCAGGAATGTGGCTGAGGCCGCGAGGCTCAGCCCTCTCATCCAGAGCTTTGCCGTCGGGTGCCGAAGCTTGGCTGCCACGAACAATACTAGGAACATGCATATGTTGAATCCTACAAATCCAATCGTTGTGTCCAACTCATACTCCTCCTGAAGTCTTTACTCTTCGGCGTATCATTCTTGACAGAATCGCAACTGGCGTAAGGTACAGCGTGCCGAATAGTCCACTTGCTATGACGCCGGCCACGATGATCACCAGTGGAGAACCTTGAGGATAGATCTCGTAAACCGCTGCCACGAAGCGAAGTGCACCTACAAGCGGATAGATGGCGGCCCTCACCGCTGTCTGAAGGATGGGGCTTGCTGTAGTAAGTTCCGCCACCTTCGGGCTGAATGAGTAGTAGAAGGCGTTGAAGACGCGCATGAACTGTGTGCCTGCAAATGTTGACATGACTGTGCCGTCTCTGAACTCTCTCAGGAACTGGACTTGCGGAGCCAGCTCCGAGCCATACGCGGCCGAGGCGATTACGCATGCCCTCGCAGGAGTGGGGGTGGTTGTCACTATCACAGTCGTTGCAGTGGTCGTGGTCAGATACACATGGGACGTCTGAGTAACGCTATAGGTTGTCGTGGTTGTTGTCGTTGTCATGTACGTTGAAAGCATACCCACTGTTGTTGTGGTTGTGATTGTCGGCGAGTAGCTTGTGGAAGTGAAGGTCGTACTCGTGGTCGTTGTTGTGGTTGTCGTATAGGATTCGGTTGATGTCGATGTTGTGGACACGGTTGTTGTGCTTGGGCTTGTCGAAGTCGTGGTGCTCGTTGATGTGCTCGTTGATGTTGTTGTTGAGACAGTGGTTGATGTCGTTGTCTTGGTCCAAGTGCTCGTTGTTGAAGTCTGCAGAATTCTAATGGTGTCAACCAAGGTCGTAGTAAAGCTACCATACGTCGGCTTCGTCTGCGATACCACTCCTGTAGAGTAGGTAGCAGTACCGCTGCTAGTGCCAGACATCGTGGCCGTTGTCGTGACTGTGGTAGCTGAGCTAGTAGTTGTGCTTGCTGATGAGACGAAGCCTACGGTCGTTGTAGTTGTCCAAGGTCCTGAGGGGATGATTATCTTTCCGATCTTGTTTCCGACTTCTTCTGTAAAGAAAACGCTGAACGTTCCAATGTGGTTGATTGGCAATGTTGCCAAACCTCCCCCACATTGAGATTGCCAGAGTCTGGGAGTCAGCGCTATTCCGTGTGGCTTTGAAGCAGTTGTGGGCACAACCCATTCTTGGAAGAGGTTGTCGCCAGGAAGATATCTTCCAATCCTGTTGTCTGCACTTTCAGTGAACCATAAGCTTCCGTCAGTATCGTTCTTGATGTAGAAGGGTTCACTGCCGGGAGAATGTACTGGAACAGGAACCTCAGTTATGACACCTGTCCAAGGATTGAGCTTCGCTATTCTATCTCCAAGCTTCTGCGTGAACCACACAGAACTCTCTTCTGCAACCGTGATTCCCCAAGGCATTCCTCTAGTCGAATACTCGACAACTTCTCCAGTCTCCGAGTTGAGCCTGCCTATCTTATCTATTCCAGACATGGTGAACCAGATGTAAGTCTGCACTTCTAGGAATGTCGCGTTGTACGGTCTGTACCAGCAGTTCGGGTCCACTGCTATGTCGGTTGGGTAGCTATTGGGAGTGGGCAATGCGTACTCGATGAACCTCCACGCGTAATTCGGGATATAGAAAAGCCTCCCAATCCTGTTTGCCTGATATTCTGTAAACCAAACACTTCCATTGTAGGGATCTAATGCGAGGTTCAAGGGCCCACTGCTCGGAGTCGGAATGGTCCACTCGTACATCGCGCCAGTTGCCAGATCGACCCGTCCGATCCTGTTTCGTACAAACTCTGTAAACCACACAAACCTCTCATTATGCAAGGGAGTGTTAAACGCTGGAAACGAACCATGAGCCACTGATAGTAGGGTCATGTTGCCGAGAGCGACATCTCTAGGCTCAGAGGTTGGCCCATCCGTACCGGGAATGGAGAATTCTGTATAGGTGATGTTGTATACGGTGTTCAGCAGGCATTGCCCAGTGCCCATGAATCCTATTCTTCCGACATGCTTCTCAGCAAACACGACGTAGCTGCTGTTTCTGGCGGCCTCTATTCCAAATGGGCCTCTTGTGCCAGGGTAGTCAGTTGGCAGGGCCTTCTCAATAATAATGACTGCCGCTGCTCTCTCCGAGACAAGCATGGCAAGGAGAAACGTAAATGAAAGAGCGAGTAGTAGTCGTCTCAGCGTGCGCTTTCCGGCTATTCGGCTTGAGATTCGACCGGATAGCATCAAGGCGCCGAAGAAGGCTATGTTGAAGCCTAGAAGATACCAAATCGGCTCCAAACGTATCACAGAAGTAAGGGTATACCTTTGGATAGGCTATATAATGTTAACGACACGTCCCATGTAATTTTCATGGCGTCTTTATAGAAGATTAATCGCCATCTTGCAATCGTCGTCCTATGGGCTACGCAATTGTAGCATAGTCCGTCCATGGGAAGGGGTGGCCTATCCACTCTACCCTTTCTTCTGCTCTTAGCAAGAGGGCGGAAGGCCTCATGCAAGCCCCTTGAAAGGAAAATCTTGATATCGCCATTCCAAGCTCAGAAATAGCGTTTCGAAAACTTCACCCGTTTGACGACTGGCTTGATGATAGTGTTCCATCGGAAACAGAGGTGAGACTCATCGAAGCTTCTTCTGAATGGACAATCCTTTAAATACGGCTCAAATGATTCTTCAAGGGGATCGAAAATGAATAGGCACTTTCTCGTGGCAATGGTAGCACTTCTCAGCTTGGTCGTTGTCTCAAACATATCGGTGATTAGGACTACCGAGGCGCAACCCTTCACGGCTGTGTGGTTTGAAGCCTTCGACGGCTTGACTGCTTTCGACGACTTTGCAGGCCCACTACCTGATCATTGGACAATTTACCGCGGAAGCCCTGAGATCAGGGCTGCAGGAGGCAGAGGCTCGGTCCTCAGTATGACTCATCCGCTCGAGGGAGGAGAACTAGGCGCCTTCAAGGACGGGGCTTCAACCGGACTGTACTTGTCAAACCCGGTGACAGCAAACTTCGCCGACGGAATGATCGAGTTTGACATTTACTTCGAAACAGTGCGAGAGAGCGGAGCCAGCGCTATGCTCACTTTTCGAATGCAAAGCGACGACACCTACTACGCCCTTAGAGTTACAAGCACTAGGGATTGGACATGCTACTTTGCTAGGTATTTTGGATGCGGAAACTGGCGGATCATTGGCACACAATCAGGCCTGGGTGTCTTTCCAACGCAGGCTTGGTCGCATGTCATAGTCACAGCCGGCGGCCCGAGATTCCAAGCCTACAAGGACGGAGTACTCATCTGCGAAGCCGTGGACGAGACTTGGCAAAAAGGATTCTGGGGCGGGATAGGACTTCAGAACAACTACTATGGTTCTTCCTTCTACATCGACAACTTCAGAATTCCAGAAGGATTCCAATGGACGACATATAGAGGATCTCCTGGCCGAAACACTTCCTCAGGTAGGTCAGCTCCATCAATGTTCTTTGACCATCCCAGCGAATTAGGCGACGGCGCTCCGTTTGCAGATGGTAACTGCTACTCGTCTTACATCTCAAGACCAGACATAAGATGCTTCACGAACGGGATCATAGAGTTCGATGTACTCTTCGACAATCCTGGAGGGCAGAAGGCTTTCGTCACATTCAGAATGCAGAGCGACACTGAATACTATGCTGTCAGGTTGACAAGCACAAATGACTGGGAATGCTATTTCCTCAAGCAGCATGGGTGGGGCAACTGGGAGATCATAGGGACACAGTCTGCGAAGGGAGTCATTCCTCTTCAAGCTTGGACGCATATCAAGATAGTAATCAATGGCGGACTATTCGAATGCTACCGAGACGGCTACCTGATTTGCTCGGCGTTTGACCAAACATGGTTGATCGGGACTTGGGGGGGTATCGGTTTCTACAGCGCATACAACAGAGGACTGTTTCACATAGATAACCTGAAGATCTGCCTCGCAAGATAGGAAAGTCGAACATCACCTTCAAATTCGACACCCCGCGATGAGCTGTAGAAGATTTTCTTTACGAATATGGGCCACGGAACGCTATTGCGGCATCTTGACTATCTTTTCTTCTAAGGTCTGAGACCAGTTTCACAGCCTTGAACAGACAATGGGCTAGAGTCGGAGATTGAAGTAGTTCGTGGCGTCCACCTGTTTTATATAAGTTTCCTGAACTAGTCGAGTCGGGAATCTTATTGGCTGAGAAGAGAGAGAGACCAGTTATTCCAAGGGATCTGGCTGAGATTCTGCTTATCGCGGGGTTGATCCTCGCTTTCGGGTTTTGGGAGCACTTCCCTATGATAGTGCCTAACCACTACACAGACATAGCGAGCATTTTCTGGAGAGAAGGTATAGGCAAAGGCCGGCATGGAATCCCATACTGCGACTATGTCTTCGAATACCCGGTAATCGTGGGCTTTTTCACGTATCTCTCCTCATACTTCGGTAGGGCGATGTCAAGTGACTTTGGAATCTCGATGGCATTCTATTCTTTGGCGATGAACCTTGTGCTGATCGCATTTGCGTTGGGTACTGTTGTTGTTCTCTATAGGCTGTGCGAGTTGATAGGAGCTGATAAGAAGAGGATGCTCCCTTATTTTCTGGTGACACTCACATTCATAATGTTCACGATATACAACTGGGACATATTAGCGGTCTTCTTCTCAACTCTCTCAATCTACTTCTATCTTCGAGGTCAGAAACGCTATTCCGCAATCAGTCTGGGACTTGGAATAGCTTCGAAGATCTACCCGGCGGTTCTGGGCCCAATCTATATTCTTGAGGAGAAGTCTTGGAAGGCGAGGCTCGTGTTCTTTGCTCTTGCGGCCGGCGTTTTCGCAGTCCTAAACGCGCCTTTCATGCTTTTGAAGTATGATGTATGGTTTGGGACTTGGCGACATCATATGACCTGGGGGATCGAAAACTCGTGGTTGATCTACCTCTTTGATCAAATGGATCTGAACGCGCACTACGTCAGCTTGTTGGTCTTACTATATCTGGTCTACAAAGGAATAGCGGGAACGATCAAGAAAAAGTACGATTCACAAGCCTCCAGAATACTTGAACGATCATTCTTGATGAGTTTGGCCTGGCTCATAAGCTCGTATGTCTGCCCACCCCAGATGGCTCTGATGATTCTCCCCTTTCTCGTCCTGATGCCTCTTGCACCACTATGGCTGTTCTACTTGGCTGAGATCTTTAACGCGCTGATCATAGTTTTGTGGTTCACCCCTCAACTGAATCTCGGCAACCCTCTTGTGGCGAGCAGCCCCGTGCAGGTGTTCTCGGCGATGAGACAGTTCATATGGTTGCTGTTTTTCTTGATGGTGCTGTACCCAGGAAAGCTGAAGGTCTGGACTGAAGATCTCTTTGCAAGGATCAGGTAATTATTCCATGGATTGAATCTTGGAATCTCTTATATGCGGTTGACCCAACTATATGCAATTGTTGGCTGAGAGGCGTCATCACTTGAAGCATTGGCTCATTCTGGTCGCTCTCTTCTCAGTGCTTCTTCTATTCGCACCTATTCGTGCTCAAGAAGCGGGACTTACGGTCAGGTGGGTCTGGAATGACGGAAGCAGTCTTCCTCAGGGAAAGGAGATGTCGTCAGTCAGCATCACTCTTTCCAATGACGGAAAGAAGCAGCTGAAGCTTGAGTTCGTTGGATTGCACTTCGCTTGGATGCCTGAGAATACATATGTCTATGGAGGAGGAAGCGAGAGGACCAACATCCTAGCTCCTGGCCAAAGCATAATCTACACCGTTTCCTTTGGCATTCCAAAGGACGTAGCTGTGGGTCTGTACAAGTCCTATGCTGCAATCATCTATCACGTGGCAAACGATACTGCATGGATAAAGATCTCAACTGCGTATTTCCCTTCGCAGAGCCTGGAGATAGTGCCTCTGGTGGTGGTGACCGTCACATCAACAACAACCATTGGACAGCCTGCCGACTGGACGGTGGACTTCGCACTTCTGGTTGCTTTCACAGTTGTCGGATTGGCCTTGCTTGCGACCTTTCGATCAGCCAGAAGACAGAAGGAAGAGTCGACTCAGAAGTAACGTAGGTATCATGTGTCGGAGGTGAAGACTAATCAAGTATGGTTTGAGTTGCGCTGGCAAGAGCTTTCACGTCGACCTCAGCTTGAAGGACTCTTACGATAAGGCTCTTATCTACCTGCTCGCAGTCAGCCTTGCGCTAAGGCTGACCTGGTTGGACATGCCGAAGGGCAGCCTAATATTCGACGAGAGGTAGCAGCAAACGCTATCCGTCACTGGTATTACGTGAACGCCGCCCGAAACGTCCTAGGTTTGCCCCAAAGCCTTGGGAGCGAAGGAAAACCGCCTTACCCTGATGCGGCGAAAGGGTTCGATCCTAATCATGAACATCCGCCGCTTGCCAAACTCATGATCGCGCTCTCGATGTGGCTCATTGGAAACGATGAATATGGGTTTAGACTTCCAAGCGTGCTGTTCGGGACTCTATCCATACTAGTGTTCTATCTGCTGCTGAAGAGAGTGAGCGGCGACAAACTACTGTCTCTGATAGCGACATTTCTCTTTAGCTTTGACAACCTCGTCTTCGTGCATAGTCGGATAGCGACTTTAGACATATTTGTCCTCTTCTTCATGATTCTTGGATTCTACTGGTATTTCGGAAAGAGGATGGTGTTAAGCGGAGTTGCGTTTGGGCTGTCAACGCTATGCAAGATTGGAGGACTATACGGGGTTCTAGCCATTGGCATCTACCATGTTGGCAAAGCTCTCTTTGCCAAGAAAGAAGGCTTGGAGCAGCAATCTTGGATGCGAAGGCTCGAGGATCTTGAGCGACTCGTTATCGCATACGGCATTAGCTTTGTTGGGCTACTTTTTGTGATGGACAGGCTCTGGGTCGGGTACCCTAACCCGATAGAACACATTACCTTCATCCTTAACTATACTCGGGCACTTACAGCTCCCTTCCCTACAGGCATACAAAGCTATCCGTGGCAGTGGCTACTTAACCAAGTCCAGATTCCGTACCTTAAGGTTGATGTGAATAAGATAGTTGACGATGTTGTCGTGGGAACTTACACATCGGTCCACTTCAACGGAGCCATGAATCCGCTGATAGTCTACCTGACGCTGCCCACTATCCTCTACGCGGGGTACCTATTCTTCTCGAGAAGGGACGACCTTTCACTGTTTACGATCGCATGGTTTGCAGGGACGTATCTCCCATTCGTTCCAATGGCGCTTCTATGGAATAGAATAATGTACCTGTTCTACTTCCTCAACACGATCCCAAGCGTGTGCATAGCCATAACTCTAATGGCGTTGGATCAGAAGCCGCCGAAGATAATCATGGGACTGTATCTTCTGGCTGTGGTTGGGATGTTCGTGATGATGTTTCCATTCAAAGCGGTGCCGTGAGGAAATAGCCGCGCACGAATGACTGTCTCAGAACCTCCTGCGTAAACTTTGTAACCAACGATTCGAGAAACGCGGCCCATAGGTGGTCCTTGTTGCAGGCCATGGCTAGAGGCGCATATCTACTACCCCTCTTCTAACGAGGGCGTACATTACTATGATGCTGAAAACGAGTTCTACCGCTAGGTACGACCCATTGTAGATCGCAGAGTACACCGCAGGATTCATCCCTGCCGGAGCATACATCCAGAAGAATATCACTCCAGACAGAAAGTGGCAGACGAATCTACCAGCAAAGCCCGCGACAACGCCAGCGATCGGATACCTCCTGAAGAATCCCGCCAGACCAAGAGCGCCAAATGCAAGTGGGTAGTCGAGTAAGAATTGAGCTGGATGCACGATGTAGGGCTGAGGAAACATATCCACAAGCCCATAAACAGCTCCTCCCAGCACCCCTATCTTCGGTCCTCTTCTCAGAGCCAACCATAGTAAAGGAACCATGCTAACCGCAGTCACTGAACCACCTTGGGGCAAGCGGAATAGAACTACCAAGTTCAGAACATAGGCAAGCGCCACGGCGGCCACCATCTCGGCTATGACTTTTGTCTGACTCCTCACTCACTTCACACTCAGGGGCGAGTTTGAGCCCGCAGAGAAATACCCTTCTCACTCCCTTCGCCAGTATTGTCTGGATCAGGTTCAAAGGGTCGGCGAATCTGGAATTCGCCCTCTCAGCCGGGTCTACCCAGCTCCCCGATGATTGTGGCCAGAAAAGATTCCTATAAGACTTTGCGTACTGGCGTCGTCCTGGCCCTCGGCAAACGGCGACATAAGGAAGCGGCTGGCGAAAATCTCACATACCTAGGACCGGAATCTCATGAGAAGGTCTCCTTGAAGAGTACGAAAAGCAAGATGGTAGAACATGAAATCATTGGTATTGGACGGGTCCAAGCTCGGACTTGTGACCGACTTATATGAACTCACCATGGCTGCCGCATACTTTGATAACAACGAGCGACACAGAGCGACCTTTGAACTGTTTGTAAGAACCTACCCGAAAGAAAGGTGCTATCTGATAGCAGCCGGTCTTGAGCAAGCCATTCATTACATATTAAACATCAGATTCGATGACGATTCCGTCAGGTTCCTAAAAGCTCAGCCAACCTTTGAAACAGTCAGCAACGAGTTTTTTGAATACTTGAGAACCTTCAGATTCACAGGTGATGTGTTCGCTGTGCCAGAAGGCACAGGAGTCTTCACAGACGAGCCCATAGTAAGGGTCACCGCACCGATACTTGAGGCACAACTTCTTGAGACATATCTATTATCGACCATCAACTTTCAGACGCTCATTGCCACCAAAGGGTCGCGCGTGGTTCAAGCGTCTAGGGGAAGAGACATAGTCGAATTTGGAGCAAGGAGAGCTCACGGGCCTCAAGCCGCGTTGCTTGCAGCACGTGCTGCCTACATAGGTGGCTGCATAGGCACATCAAATGTTATCGCTGGCTACGAGCTTGGAATACCAACCTACGGGACTGTTGCGCATTCATTCATCATGAACTATGACAGTGAACGAGAGGCGTTTGAAAAATACTGTAGGGTCTTTCCTTCCAAACCTGCGATTTTAGTTGACACATATGATACGATCGCAGGAACGAGAAGGGCTATAGAGATCGGCAAGAAGCCTTCGATGGTCAGGCTTGACAGCGGCGACGTATACAAGCTTAGCGTAAAAGTAAGGCGCATCCTGAACCGAGCAGGCCTATATGATACGAAAATATTCGTGAGCGGAGATATGAACGAGTACAAGATCAGCAACCTAATCTCAAAAAGAGCGCCCATCGACGCATTTGGGGTTGGAACCGAGCTTGTTACATCTCGGGATGACCCAGCACTGCCAGGCATCTACAAGCTTGTTGCCATCGAGAGGGATGGGAGGTGGGTTCCACGCGTGAAAACCAGTGCTGGCAAGAGAACTCTTCCCGGACCGAAACAGATCTTTCGGAAATACTCGGACGATGGAAAGCTTCAATGGGATCTACTAGGTATGGCTGACGAAGAGTCACCCCATGGAACCGTAGCACTACTTGAGAAGATAGTTGACAAGGGGTCCCTTGTGTATGAGTTCCCAACAATCGAGCAGATTAGAGAGAGGGCGCTGGCTGAGGTTGAATCACTGCCGTTGACGGCGAAGAGGCTAAGGGGTTGCAGAGCGCCCAAGGTCAGTTTGACCTCAAGACTGAAAACGATTGCTCAATCACTCTATGTTGAACATGGTGCTTCATGAGGAAAGCGGTATGGCGCTTCACGATAGACTTGAGCGAGCGACTGTTTGTAGATTTCACTACGTCTTTTTGGGCACCGCGGCACTTGCCTGGGCTTTCAACGCGATCTCAGTGATGATCCTTTCGTTCGCGCTACCCTCGATACTGAATGAGTGGGGGCTGCCAATTCAGACAGGGGGCCTTTTGGCGACTGTATACTATGTCGGTATGTTCTTAGGCGCCTCCACCTTTGGAGTGTTAGCCGACCAGATAGGCAGAAAGCCGACGGTTCAGCTTGCAGTCGCTATCTACGCAACCACGACAGGTCTTTGCTCCCTCGCTTGGGATCCGGTTTCTATGGGAGTTCTGAGGTTTCTCGGTGGAACTGGGACCGGGGGCATAATGCCTGTCCTGAGCACATGGCTCTCTGAATATATGCCAAAATCAGACCGGGGCAAGTTCGTAGCGGTCTTGGAGAGCTCTTGGTCATTTGGTGCGCTGCTTGTCAGCGCGCTTTCTTGGTTTCTTATACCGGCCTATGGTTGGAGATCCACCTTCCTTGTCTCGTTTTTCGCTCTCCTTTTCATCTTCTTGATTCAACGGTTTTTGCCAGAATCGATTCGGTTCTTGGAAGTCAAGCAAAGAAGAGATGAAGCACTATCGCTCCTCAGGAGACATGGCTTTGATGCATCTTCATCGTCCCAAGAGCCGGAACGTATGGATAGCATAGATAGTCGGGGGTTTCTCTTAGCCGAACTCTGGTCCCATCCTTTGAGAAGAAGAACCTTGATGCTGTGGGTTCTATGGTTCTGCATTGCGTACTCCTATCACGGCATCTTCGTTTGGCTTCCAACTATACTTTACGCGGAAGGCTTCGCTCTAGTCAGAGCGTTATGGTACTCAATGCTGATCACTTCTCTACAGATCCCCGGATATCTCAGTGCCGCTTTTCTGATAGAGAGGACAGGACGGAAATACACGCTCGCGCTTTATATGGCGGTGGCAGGACTGGCAAGCTATTTCTTCGGCAATGCTCGGACGGAATGGAGCATCCTACTTTGGGGAGGCTGCATATCGTTCTTCAACTTGGGGGCCTGGGCAGTCACGTATGCCTATACTCCGGAGCTTTATCCAACTAGGATTAGAGGGACCGGAGCTGGATGGGCAGGCGCAATCGGCCGAGTAGCTGGAATACTGGCCCCTTCCCTTACAGCGGTTACTGTTTCAAGTCTTGGCATGTTCCAAACATTCATGGTGTTCTTTGTAACACATTTCGTCGCAGCGGTTGTTGTTGCCGTCTTCGCTGTGGAGACGAAAGGCAGAACACTTGAAGAGATATCGAAGTAACCTGAGCGATCTGACTGGGTGCGGTAGGATCAGCTGCAGCGGTGAAAATCGAAGATGACTAGGAGGCTCGATTCCAACTATTTGTTATCGTCGCTAGCGTGTAGGGCACGCTGTTCTGATCAATCTCTCTATCGCAGCACTTCTCTGGCAATTGTGAGTCGCTGAATCTCAGACGTACCCTCGATTATCGCCAGTGTCTTTGCATCCCGCATATATCTCTCGACCGGCAACTCGTGCGAGAGCCCGTAGCCACCGTGGATTTGGACGGCTCTTTCCGACGCCCTCAGGGCGACCTCTGATGCGTACACTTTTGCCATTGCTGCATGTTTTGTGAATTTTTCCTTTCTGTCGGCGAGGTTGGCCGCCTCATAGCAGAGAAGCTTTGCTGCTTCAGTTTCGACTGCCATATCTGCAATCGTGAACTGAATGGCTTGGAACGATGCTATTGTTTGGCCATATTGAACCCGTTCCTTCGCATAGGCAACTGAGACCTCCAACGAGGCCTCTGCCAGCCCGACCCCCATTGCTGCAACCCCGATCCTGCCGTAGTCCAGTGCCGTCAAAGCAATCCTGAATCCGTCCCCCTCTTTCCCGAGCAGGTTCCTCTCTGGGACCCTGCAGGCCTCCAGAACAACCTCCCCATTGGAAGACGCACGTAACCCGATCTTGTCCTCTATCTTCCCAATCCTGATTCCCGGATTGTTTCCTTCTACTACGAAGGCGCTGATACCCTTAGATCCCTTTGACGGATCCGTAGATGCAAATACCAGGTAGATACCTGCAGCGCCTGCGTTTGTGATGAAGCACTTGTTTCCGTTCAGCAAATACTCGCCGCCGTTGCGAATAGCGAATGTCTTCATCGCCGCTGCATCAGAACCAGCTTGAGGCTCTGTCATCGCGAAGGCTCCAATCCTCTCTCCGCGGCTAATAGGAGTGAGGAAGGACTTTTTCTGACCTTCAGTTCCGAAGAGCTGTATGGAGAGAGCTACCATGGTGTGAACTCCGCAGATGAAGGCTGTATTCGCGCAGACCTTGGAGAGTTCCTGAATTGATATTGCGAAGTTCCTCATTCCTGCTCCTGCTCCTCCATATGACTGAGTAATCGGAATCCCAAGCAGATTCATCTTTGCGAGCTTCCGAACGTTCTCTAATGGATACTCGCCTGTCCGGTCAATCGTCGAAGCTTTTGGGGCGATTTCTATCTTGGCGAAGTCTTCAACAGTTTTCTTCAGGAGCATCTCGCTGTCAGAAAGCAGAGACGACATTTGCCACCGCTCCTCATACGTGGGTCTACTGAATGAACATAGAGGTTTTCTCGGATAAGCCTGTATCCTACAACTCAATTGCCTGAATGGACTCTCTCGCCAGCCTTTTTTACTAGAACGCTCCGTACCATGGGATGAGTCTTTGGTGATCTCGCTTGGTTGAGGCGGCTGTAGAGGACAAGAGGGTGACCTTAGAGGAGGCTGCCAAAATGGTCTTCGACGGCGCACATCTCTTTTGGGGAGGCTTCGGTTATCAGAGGCCTCCTGTCGAGTTTGCTCGAGAGCTTATTCGTCAGAAGAAGAGGGATCTGACGCTTTACACTTGCGGCTCTGAAGTCGACATCGATATGCTTGCCGGTGCTAAGGTTGCGAAAAGGTTTGAGTTGGCATACGTGGCGATCGAGGCGATAGGCCTTGCTCCGAATACTGGTCGCCGGGTCAAAGAAGGGTTCCTTGAGATAGAGGACTATTCGAACTTGGCGATGGCGATGAGGTTCTACGGAGGTGCGATGGGGGTTCCCTTCATGCCGATCAAAAGCATGATGGGAACCGATCTTGAAAAGCCAAAGTTTCGCAAGGACAAGCTGAAGGTGATCGATTGCCCCTTTACAGGAGAGCGGGTATGTCTCGTTCCTTCTGTGAGACCGGACTTCAGTATTGTGCATGCATCAAGAGTGGACCCCGAGGGGAATGCTCAGATCGATGGCACAAGAGGAGAAGATGAGGAAGGCGCTAGAGCTGGGAGAAAGGTCATCGTTCTTGCAGAGGAGATAATTGATAATGAGGTTGTGAGGGCTCAGCCGGATCAGACAGTTATACCCGGACTGTATGTCGATAAGGTCGTAGAATGTCCTTGGGGCAGTCATCCCATGATGGTATACAACTATTACGACTACGACTTGGAGCACATAAGGTTCTACATCAAACAGTGTGAAACGGAAGAGGGATGGCAGAGGTATTGCGAGGAGTTCATCACAGGGACAGACCGCTTGGGCTACTTGAGAAAGATTGGTGTGGAGAGGCTCCTTAAGCTTCGAGCCAAGAAGCCGTATGGCTACTAGGTGATTGAGGTGAAAGAATCGGAAAAGGCCAGGCAGGGTGAGTATTCTCCTCTGGAGATGATGGCAACGTGCGGGGCCCGAGCGATCAAAGACGGTGAGACAGTCTTCGCGGGGACGGGCCTTCCGGTCCTCGCTGTCATGTTGGCTCAGAAGACGCATGCGCCACGTTCCAAGGCGATCTACGAGGGAGGATTCATCGAACCAAGAAACATCGATCTTCCTCTCTCAGTCGCGGACTCTAGACTCACCTATCGAGCAGCGGCAGCGATAGGCCTTAGGGAAACTCTTGGAGTCCTCCTTCAAGGCGGACGAATAGACATCGGATTCTTGGGAGCGGCACAACTTGATGAATATGGAAACATCAACACGACGTATATCGGAAGCCTCGAGAAGGCTTCGGTAAGACTTCCTGGCAGTGGCGGCGGGAACGATATCGCCTCATGTGCCAAACGGATCGTAGTCATAATGAGTCACGCCAAACGGAAGTTTGTGAAGAAGCTTGACTATTTCACAAGTCCTGGACATATAGACGGACCTGATGGAAGGCGGAGATTGGGACTTCCGGGCGGAGGACCGTCTCTGGTGGTTACCGACCTCTGTCAGATGACCTTTGACGAATCGGCGAAGAAGGTTCGCTTGTTCTCGGTACATCCAGGCCTGACTGTGAAGCAGGTCTTGGAGAATACAGGGTTCGAACTTGCAGTTCCAAAACAGGTTGCTGAGACAGAGCCGCCAACATACTTCGAACTGGAAACGCTCAGAGGAATCGACCCTACTGGGATCTATATCCCGAGAACCGCGAAATAGCTGTACCGTGTTCGGCTGTATGGATCCAATGAGGTTAAGGCGCTACTTTTTTTCTGTCCAGTCGTAGAATCCTTTCCCTGTCTTTCTTCCTAGAAGTCCTGCTCTCACCATCTGCCTGAGCAGCGAACTGGCCCGGTACTTTGGATCACCGGTGTCCTCTGATAGAACGTTTGCTATCGACAGCGTCGTGTCCAGTCCAATGTAGTCTAGTAACGTCAGCGGCCCCATCGGCCAGTTGAGTCCTAGCTTGATCGCCTTGTCAATGTCAGCGGGCTCGGCGACTCCTTCTTGAACCAGAAAAATCGCTTCGTTCAGCGCAGGAATGAGAATTCGGTTCACAATAAAGCCCGGCATGTCTTTTTTGACTATGACCGTGTCCTTCCCCATTTTCTCAGCAAACGCCTTCACTATTTGAACGGTCTCATCTGAGGTCTTTACTCCCCTAACGATCTCAACAAGTTTCATCAGCTGAGGAGGATTGAAGAAATGCATTCCACAAAACCTTTCAGGCCTCTTCGTCGCTGCAGCCAGCATAGTAATGCTAATCGAGGACGTATTCGACGCAATGATCGTGCGTTGAGGAGCAATCTTGTCCACTTCGGACAATAGCCGGCACTTTAATTGAGCCTCTTCCGGAGCAGCCTCAATCACTAGGTCAGCCTCTCTCACAGCCTCTTTGAGCGAGAGGGTGGCATGAATCCTCTTCTTGATTTCGACTCTATCGTTTTCAGTCAGTTCTCCCTTTCGAACAAATCTTCCTAGGCTATCGTCGATCATCTTCAAGCCTTTGTCAAGTAACTCTTGCTTTACGTCGGTGAGGTAGACCTCTGATTTGGCTGCTTGTGCAGCGACCTG
>Ga0315310_10000977_pt1 | contig 17941 bp, 20 predicted proteins | sample TDP5_MG_FD_203630 | JGI IMG/M metagenome (GOLD analysis project Ga0315310, IMG submission 203630) | Freshwater sediment microbial communities from Lake Towuti, South Sulawesi, Indonesia - TDP5 | ecosystem: Environmental > Aquatic > Freshwater > Lake > Sediment | place: Indonesia: South Sulawesi... | reverse complement strand
TTGGAAGGTCAGTTTGGCACCTTTGCCCATTATCTGAACTTCTTTTGCCTTCTCCAGTTTGGTTTTGACCCTCTTTCCAAAGCGGCTCAGCGCTGGGTAACTAACTGTTATGGCGTCTATCATGGATTTCTGCCATCGTTTGAAATTGAAGCCGTACGTTTTGGCTCTCTGAGGTGTGACGTAACCGAGCATGATGTAGCTTGAGCGTTTCTTTTTGGCGAGCACTCTGTCAGTATAAGGTTTTTCTCCCTGCGACATAGCAGCCCATCTTTCAGGCGGAACCCTCCTCATCTTCAATGGGTCTTCCGGACCAGAAATCTCTATGCTGGCGGTGATGCAGTCCCAAAGTCCTAAGGCAATTTTGTTAGGTTTCTTTAAGCTCTCAATAGGTTCTTGCAGCATCGATCCGTAGAAGTCGTCGTCTGTGCTCAGGCGCATTAGAGTTTTTGCTCCAATTTTGTGGCATTCTAACGCTATAGAATTAGCCAAGCTTATCATGTGTTGCCAAGTGGTTATGAGAACCGAGTCGTCTTCGCGTATGCACAAGCAGTCTTTAACCACGCTTCGAGCGATCTTATTTTCCGACAAAGCAAACCATCCAAAGTTAATTCTCTGAGATAGTCGTATAATACTTGCGGTACGATAGAAAACAGGCTCCCTCCTTGGCTGGGAGCAACAATTCTGTAATACCAGTTTCAGAAAAGCACGACTAACCGTTGGTAATAGTCGCAACCATGCAGCTGAATTCAGTTCTCAGAAGCCTTCGATTTTTATTATGCGTCTCTTTTCTAAGCGCTTTATGGCGTCGAAAAACTCGCTCTTCTGCTTTCCCTTCAACTTGAAGTGTTGCAGCATCTCTGGTACAGGGGTTTTTGCTCGCCCGAATCTTCGTATCTGGTCGCGTAGATAATTCACGACTAGGCGTTCGACTCTTCCGCACTTCCATGTGGTGTTTCTAAGAAGGACGGCGATGGCTCTGATCATGCGTTGAGCCTCTTGCTTTGACCTTCTCACCATTATTTTTTTCATCTCAACCTCTCTGAATATTTCATGGTGTTTCTGTCGCATTTAGACTTTATCCTTAAAATAGGACAATAACCTCAAGCATCTGAGGAAACAGCATGGAATCAGATGGAAACATTGCCCGAATAAGCTTTGAATCAAGAACTCGCAATGTCAGAAATATAACATTCATAACATTCTTCATTAGAAATCTTCGTTTCAAATGCAAACGCTGCGCCACCTTCTGTTGCAAACTGGGCGGTCCAACACTTTCTCTAAAGGATGTTGAACGCCTCAGAAAAGCAGGGTACAAGGAAGTTGAATTCCTCGATGGCGCCCATGGCAGTTTAAAGAACAAAGCTGACAGTTCATGTGTTTTTCTTCAGCTTGATAAAGAAAGACGCTTCTACGAATGCTCAGTTTATGATTCGCGACCCGCCTTCTGCAGGCTTTATCCCTTCCATTTCGAAAAAATTAGCTCAAGCTCTTTTATGTTAAAAATTCTTCCTTGCAGGGGAATAAACCGACGCTACGGAGAACTTGTCGATGAAAGGTTTGTTATTGTTCACTTACTTGACACAGTGCGCGACTTATGCTTCTGACAAAAGTTATATTAATGCTGTGTAAAAAATTACACACCTTCCACTCCTACCGCCGTGACAATTCATGAAAAAAAGTTTGACTGTAGGGTTTACCGCAGTGTTCGCTGCGTTTCACGCAACTCTTTACTTCTTGTCGCCTCCAATTTTGTGGCGAAACTGGGCTATATATTTGGAGCCAATTGAAGGAATAGTGCTCGGTCCATGGGCAGGCTTCTCTGCTGCCTTCATGGGTAGCATTATTGGAAGAATGATTAAACCAGATGTTTTTTGGATGTTTGGAATAATCGCTGAACCCTTGAGTGTTTTGATGATTGCCTTTCTAGTGCAGCGACAGTGGTTGCCAGTTTTTGTGACCTATTCGGTTATGCTTGCTGCCTACTTTAGTCACCCCTTTGGAAAAAGCCTTCCATTATGGACCATTCTCGATGTTCTCCTAGCCTTTGCCCTAATCTATCCTGTTGCCAAAATCAGTAGAATTGGGGTTCAAGATGATAAGAGACGCTTAACGGTTTCGTTGGTTCTCGTCTCCTTTATCGGCACAGTAACGGATGCGTTGACTCGTATTTTTTTGTTTGTTCCTGCTGGCTTGTACGCTTTTCTGGGGCTTTCTTTCGATGAACTGTTCTTTATCTTCACCACTGGGGCAAGCGCTTCCTACATTGAAGATCTGATAGTTGTCATAGTGTCTTTTTTGGTCGGTGTTCCTCTTTTGCTTGCCATTCAGAAGATGCCAGGGTTCAAGTATCCCATTACTTAACTCTTCCACCACAATTTTGAAAAGTGCCAAAATCCCTTATTTTGTGAAAAGGACTGTGATTGTTATGAAAATGCTCGAATCCAAACTGGGAAGAATTGTTTTCGCTCGACTATTTGAGGGCGAAGACCTCTTAGAAACTATAACGCTTGCAGCAGAAAAAAACCACATAACCGCTGGATTTTTCATGTTGATAGGAACTTTGAAAAAAGCAAACTTAGGATTTTATCACCAAGGAAAATACAAAACAATTAAGATATCTAATGCACTTGAAATCGTTTCTTGTATAGGCAATGTTTCAGAGAAGGAAAACAAACCTTTCGTTCACGCTCATATTTCTATTTCAAATGAGAAAGGCGAAGTCATAGGCGGACATCTAATGCCAGGATGCCTAATTGGTGTAGCTGGAGAATTAGTTTTAATCGAGGCTACAAATATAAGACTGCTTAAAAAGTTGGATGAAAAGACGCATCTGTTCTTATGGACAATGGAAAAGTGAAGTGTTATTTCTTCAACTCTTTTTTCATTCTGAGACCGTGCCTTCCTCTTGCATAGTAATTTTCCAATGGTTCTAGTTCGGTGTAGCCTTTCTTGCGGTAGAGTTCCCTCGCCGCCTTGTTGTCGGTTCGAACCTCAAGATAACTGGTTTTGACGCCTCCCTCAAGGAAAAGGTGTTCGAGTTCGTCTAGGAGTCTGAGTCCCACTCCAATTCTTCTATGTTTAGGCGCAACATCTATAGTAATCACGTGACCAACTGTAACTCTGCCGATATTTTCTATCAAGCCAACGATGAAACCGACGATTTCATGATTTGCCTTTGCAACAAGGTTCACCGCGCTTGGGCTCTCCAGCAGGTAGGCGATGTGTTCCCTTGTGAACGCTTCCGACGTGAAGCATTCTCTCTCAATTCTGTGGAGCGCATCCAAATCGTTGATTCTTGCTTTTTCAATTTTGAGAGGCATCTTAACTCAACACTGTGTTTGGTAGAATTAGAAATTTGAGATTTTTGGACCACTGATGCTGAGGAAAAATCTAAAATGCTGGTGCTGCAATTGATAGTGACGTTGCTGGTGAAAAACAATGAGTGTTCAACCTCCTAAGGAGGACCCTCTGAAAATTCATCGGGAAGGAACAGGCCTATACGACTCTGGAAAGTACAAGGAGGCGATGGAAAAGTTTCTAGAGGCGTCTGGGCTTTACGAGAAACTAGGCAATTTTTTTGACGCTTCTTACATGTTGTTCAAGGCGGCGGAGTGCAGCTTTCTCCTCAAGGACTATGCCACTGCTATTGAGCGCTTCCTGAAATCTGCTGACATCGCCTTAGAGAAGGGTTACGACCGCTTCGGACTGGGTGCCCTAGAATACGCGCTGGACTGCTACAAAGCGGCTGGAAAAGAAAAGAGCAAGAAAGTGACGGAACTTAAGGGCAGGATTAAAAAGGTCAAAGAGAAGCTTGAGGCTGCAGGATTCTAACAAACAATCGCCACCTTTTTTCACTCTTTTCCACTTAGTCAGCGCTTCTCTAAGAAATTCTTGAGGGCTTCTCTGATTTCTTTTAAGGGTAAGAGTGACGGGTGGAATTCGGGTTTGAATGGGTGTATCTCGCTTTCCAACAGTTCTTTTAAGCGAGCATAATAAGCGTCGAAGTCTTTCATATCGTTGCTTTTAAACTTGAAAATTGGCATGCTGCTCCTCGGTTTTTCCCAACGTTTGTCCCATGCATAAACTGGACTTGCATTACCAAACTTTTCAACACTTCTCTTAGTCAGGATCTCCTTGTCAATAGTGAATACGACGAGCAGTCGGTTAACGGGTTTAACTCTTGTTGTTAGCAAAAACTCGCGTGTGGCATTGTCAGGCGCTGTTGAGTCTACTATAACGCTGTATCCTCTCTTCAGTAAGGCGTCTCGCACTTCGGCTATCAAGGAATATATTAGGAATTCGTCGCGGCTCGGGTAAGCCTCGTTGAAAAACATTTCCCTCAACTCGTCAACACCCACTCTGGCAATACATTGATTCTCGGTGACAAGACGCCTAGCAAGCATGGTTTTCCCCGCTCTGGGATAACCACTCAAGACAATGTTCCACAATCCCTTAACAGCACTATTCATCCCAAGTTCACCTGCACGAATTAGCCTTAATCGACACTTCGCTTATAGTTATCACAAACTAAGATTACCTAATCTAAAGGTTTAGTGTCTACACAAACGCCAGGAACATGAAGAGAACAGAAAAAATGGAAAAATTTAAGAAAAACAAATGTGTGAACGTTATGTGAAGGTTGTTTTATGCAGGAATTTGTTTTTGAGGGCGTTTCCACATGGAAAAGTGGAACAGAATGTGACCTAACAGTAAAGGGCAAACACATTGCCACGGTGAGTCCTCCGCCGGAGTTTGGTGGAAAAGAGGGATATTGTGTACCAGAGGAAATCTTCACTGCATCCCTCGCCTCATGCATCAACACGCTGTTTCTTCTGATTGCAAAAAACTCTAACCTAAAACTCAGAAGTCTTGAAACCAAAGCCACTATGAAAATGAGTGCAGAAGGCTTGGATAAGCTGATTTTCACGAACATACACTTCAACATGAAAACCAAATTGGAGAGGGATGATGAGCGAGAGCGGAAAAAAGCCAACGCGGTCTTCCGAATCACACAGAAAATATGTCCGCTGAGACAGTCATGGGGAGAAAACGTACCGATTAGCTTCGAACTAAACTTTCAATGAGCACAAAGTTCCCATAAATTAATCTCTTTCAAGCGTCTAGCGTGTGCGCGCTACAAAAGCATTCGCTAACATTGTCATGGGCGCGTCGCAGTAGAAATACTTATAACGTATGCTAAAAAGGTAACATGGGAGGTGACCACTGGAGTGAAAGCGAAGCCAAGGCGATTGATCTCACTCGGATTATTTTTTTATTCCTTCATATTATTGGCAATCATCCTCCACTTCGTCTTTCCAATTCAGATGATATTGGGATTTCCCTTTACTCTGATTGGTCTAGCCCCCGTAATCGTAGGTTTGTTCATAAATCTTCAAGCAACAAGAACCTTGAGGAAGAATAGAACCACACTCGATATCAATGAAAACCCCAGAATCTTAGTAACTGAAGGTGCTTTCCAATATAGCCGAAACCCGATGTATCTGGGTGGTATCGTCTTTTGGTTCGGCTTGGCAATTCTCCTAGGTTCACTGGTCACCTTCGTCTTTCCAGCGGTCTTGTTTCTGCTTTCACATTTCTTATACATTCCTCAGGAAGAAGATCGATTGAAGACTGTGTTTGGCAAGGAGTACCTTGATTACATGAAGCGTGTCAGAAAATGGATTTAGCGCGCGCGTTGCTCCAGACTTTTTCAACTCTCAATAATCTCTTGTCTTTCTTTCCTGTGCTGGTCATTGGCAGTCTATCAAAGAACATGATTACATCTGGGATCTGCCATTTAGCCATCTTATCTTCGCAGAATTTACGAATGTCTTCTTGAGTCACCTTGCGCTTGTACTTGGGTGTTAATACAACGCAAGCTAAGGGTCTTTCACCCCACTTTTTGTGAGGCATGGCTATTGTGGCGCACTGAGCCACAGCGGGATGTTGCTCTATCACCTTGTCAATCAATGTGGAGGGGATTATTTCGCCGCCGCTTCTGACTATGTCCTTGTATCTGTCTACAATCGTGATGTAGCCCTCCTCGTCTATCACTGCAGCGTCGCCAGTGTGAAAATATCCTTGTTTATCCCATGACTCAGTGGTCTTCTCGTGATCCTTGTAGTAAGCCTTTGTCACGTATGGACCTCTAACAACTATCTCGCCGATGGTTCTGCCATCATGGGGCACCTCTTCACCATGCTCATCAACGACCCTCAAATCGAGACCAGGTAACGGAAGCCCTGTCTTAGAGCATACCTCATCCCGTCTCTTGGTTGCCCAATTCTTCATGTGGGGCTTTAAGTGTGATTTTGTTAAGACGGGGCAGGTTTCAGTTAGTCCATAGCTGCTGATTAATTGCACACCAAATTTTTCACGGAAAGCCTTTACTAACCCAGACGACGTTGGAGCTCCGCCTGAAAACGCAAACCTAAGAGTGCTCAAGTCATATCTTTCAGCTCCTCGACACTGAAGCATCATGACGTACACTGTTGGCACAGCTGCGGTTATGGTAACTTTTTCTGTCTGGATAAGTTCCAATATATCTCTGACATCAAGCTTCCCCGGAAAAACTTGCTTAGCGCCGACTAAACTTGAACTATATGGCAACCCCCACGAATGGGCATGGAACATCGGCACAATATGCAGTATAGTATCATAACGAGTTATTGAAAACGCCTCGGGCAACGTGGTTATCAGGGTGTGTAAGAAAAGCATTCTGTGGCTGAAGTATGCACCCTTTGGGTCACCGGTCGTGCCAGTGGAGTAGCACAGAGTGGCAGCGGTGTTCTCATCAAACTCTGGCCACTCGAACTGGGAGGAAGCCTTTCTCACAAGCGTCTCATATGAGTGCAGAGGCTCCAGTTTTGTTTTAGGCGTCTTTACCTTATCAGTCATTATCACATAATCCTCAACGGTGTGGAGCTCGTTTCTCAGGCCCTCAACTAACGGCAGGAAGTCCTCATCTAAGAATACCGCTTTGTCCTCTGCGTGGTTAATAATGCGGCTTATCTGCTCTGGGAACAACCTCACATTAACTGGGTGAAGCACCGCGCCTGTGCAAGGAATTGTCCAGTACAGCTCGAAGTGTCTGTGAGTGTTCCACAGCAGAGTGGCTACTTTATCCCCTCTTTCGATTCCGAGGCTTTTGAGAGCGTTTGCAAGTCTCGCCATTCTTTCGTGAGCGTCATGATAGTTGTATCTCAAGTCCGGGTCAACTATCTCTTGTTTTGGAAACAGCCTAGCGGATCTCTCAAGAATAAACTTCATGAGTAAAGGAAAATTGCCTGCGTTTTCCATGCTACTCACCCTGATTACTTCATTCATTCATTTATTTATGTGAATCTAGCCTTATTCTTGAACAGTAGTGACATCGCCACATCTCCCGCAAACTCCTTTTTTATAGTTAGATGTGTTATATCAATTGACATGAAAACCTCTAGAGAAATGTTCCATTTTCTATGCGCATCTAACAAGTTTTAAATTTTTCAGCTATAAAGTATTTTTTGCAGGGTATGTCTATCATGAAAGAGCGTTGCGAATCTAGAAAAAGTGTTTTGATGATGGTTCCAATTGCCATTGCAAGTATCATTTGGCTTGTCGTCCGAACTGGCACAAAGCCTTCTAGAATCACTTATCCCTGTCAGAAAGCTGCGATTGCGAATGTTCAAATCCTTGCCCTAGCCCTAGGCGCGCCGTTTTTGGACTTTGCGAGATTACGTGCACACGTTGCTATATTCGTTGAACATCGATTAGCAAAATCGATCCTCTTAGCAACCATCTTACTCTTCGCTATTGGATCCTATACTCTCACTGACATTGACCTTCCACTAATGAACAGCGTCATCTCAGTTCCATTATGCCTGCAGCCTCAAAGTGCGATACAATCTGCTAGTTCGTCAGACTTGTTTTTCGTTGAGAATGCTTCGGGCGCTTTTGGAAACATGGATGCAGCAATTTCGACTCTTTTGTCCCTCATGCAAAACAACAGCCTATTTTTCTTCAAGACTGCAAGTATCCCCACTGGACTGTTTAGCAGAGATGACGTCGTGCTAATCAAAGTCAACGCTGTTGGACCCGAGAGAAGCGGGACAAACACCGACCTCATAAAAAGTCTGGTTGCAAAGATAGTGAATCACCCAGAAGGCTTCATGGGAGAAATCGTGGTCGCCGACAATGGACAAGACACAGGAGGCCTCAACCTAGCAGAACACAACGCATACGATCATTCACAGTCTTTTCAAGACGTCGTGGACATGTTTCCAGGGTTCAAGGTTTCAACGTTCTCATGGTATAATATAAGGGCCAGCAATGTCAACGAATACGATCAAGGCAACCTCAACGATGGCTACGTTGTCAATTCAACACAGAATCCTACCACTTACTTGCGCGTTTCATATCCAAAATTTAGGACGCAATACGGCACATACATCAGCTTCAAGAGGGGAATATGGAGCACAGCAACAGGAAGCTACAACGCAACGAAATTGAAAGTCATCAACGTTCCTGTCCTGAAATCCCACTACAATTATGGGGTCACAGCCTGCGTAAAAAACTACATGGGCGTCACCTCTCAGACTCTCACTACCTCTCATAACACAGTGGGATATGGCGGCATGGGAACCGAAATAGGTCAAACACGGTTTCCCACATTGACTATACTGGACGCTATCTGGATCAACGCTAATCCAAAAGAAAGTGGCAGCGACTGTGGCCCTCCAACATCATATGAGGCGGCGAGCTTCACTAACGTCATAGGCGCAAGCAGAGATCCCGTTGCGTTGGAATACTGGGCAGCCAAGCATATACTGATACAGGCTGCAATTCAGAAAGGCTACACTTCGTATTCATCATTGAATCCTGACTATGCGCCAATTACTCCTGGATTGACCGAATCGTATCATAATTACCTCGAAAGGTCAATGAATCAGTTAAAGGAAGCTGGCTATCAAGTCACAATGAACGAAGGCGAGATGAACGTCTACGTACGCACGCGTGTGAAAATTATCGGCGATGTCAATGGAGACGGAAAAATAGATGCGTCCGACCTCTCCGACTTTAGCGAAGCTTATGGCACTACATTCGGCATTCCCAATTGGAACCCAAGCTGCGACTTCAACACAGATAATAAAGTTGAGGTTTCTGACCTCATCAACCTTGGCAAAAACTATGGAAAAGCAGACCCGTAACCCACATAAATCTAGGCGGGGTGACCTCAGACTTCCCTACCTAAAGTTTTGAAGTTTGGAGTCAAATGCAAGAACTGTGGCTACCTCGACTTGATCCCAGCATATAAGAGATTAATCATTGACTAACCTGTCAAGTGTGAAAAATGCGGAAAAATACTAGTATTTGGCTTTTTTCTCGTATTGTTTTTCGTAGACTTCTCTGACCTTTTGAATTGTGTCTGCTTCTTCGGGTGTTTTGTCGTCTCTTATGCGTGTTATTCGGGCGAAGCGCAGAGCCATTCCACACTCGTATTTTGGGCTCTTCTGAACCTCGTTGTAGGCAACTTCAACCACGATTTTTGGAACAACCACGACTCTGTGGGGCTCCTCCTTGATGGTCAGTTCTTTGAGTCGCCGAGTCATCTCGATGATTTCTTTGTCGGTCAAGCCCTTGAACGTCTTTCCAACAACCACCAACTGTCCAGTTTCAGCGTCTCGTGCGGCTAGGTAATAGTCGCTGAGCCAGTTGTGTCGTCGCCCATAACCCCACTCAGCCGCCACTATGACTAGGTCTAAGGATTCTAAGGTGCGTTTGATTTTGAACCAGCGTTTACCTCTTATCCCAGGCGTGTAGGGGCTGTCTAGTTTCTTTGCGACCAAGCCCTCGTGACCCTTATTGAGCGCTTCTTTCAAAAACTGCTCGGCTTCGTTTGGGTCTTTGGTGATTACTTGGTTTGTTAAGTGTATGCGCCCCGCGGTTTCAGCTAGTTTTTTTCGGCGTTCAATATACGGCGAGTCTATTAGGCTTTGACCGTTGAGATAAATGACATCGAAGAGTTGGAGTTCAACGGGAATCTGCTTGGTCATCTCCTCTATTCCGTGGACCCTTCGAAACCTCCGCATGACGTGTTGAAAAAGGAGAGGACTCTTCTCCTCTCCAACCGCGATGACTTCTCCGTCTAAGATGACCTGCTGAGCCTTCACCTCATCCTTAACCAACTGCACAACCTCTGGCAAGCTTTCTGTCACGTCTGTCAGCCGTCGACTGAAAACTCGTACGTCACTGTTTGATTTGTGAATCTGGATGCGGGCGCCGTCTAACTTGTATTCAAAAGCCATGGCGCTGTCAGCCTCTTTTAAGGCTTCTTTCACGTCTTCAGCCATCTGAGCCATCATTGGCTTTATGGGTCGAAAAACCCTGAACTGGAGTTTAAGAATGCCTTCTCTGCCACTCGTCTTGGCTATTGAAGCGACTTCACCTATGTCGCCCGTCAACATGCTCGCCTTTTGAACGGCTTCGAGAGGTATGTCGAAGGCTTTGGAAACAGCCAGTTCCATCAACCCCTCGTGGAAGCCAGTCCTCATTTCACCTATCAGAATCTTGACAAAGTATTTTGTCTCCAAGGGTGAAGCCTCACCCAACAACGTTTCAACCAAGCGTTCTTTTCGTTCCCTCGAACCATAGCCTCCAGCCTCAGCTATGTTTTCAAACGTATGCCTCACTTCGAGAACGGTCAGCGGCTTTTCGAAGAGCGTAGCCTGCCTGTGAATCTTGCTGGCTTCAAACACGATTTTTGTCGCATCGCCTATGTCTCCTGTTTTACTGAATGCTTCGCGAAAGTCTTTCCAATCAACTCTGGTCAAGCGTTTTATTATGGCGCTCAGAGTAGCCCAACTCACTTCTAAAACACGTTGGTCCCACTTCGGGAAGGGTCTGCCCAAAGTCATTGAGACCGCTGGTTCCACCTCTTCAGGCTGCAACTGTTTCAAAAAATCCGCAACGTAATTAACCATCAACGTGCGCTTAGTGGTTCCGCCTAGCTTCTCACAGAGCTCGGCTAGCGAACGAAACTCGGTTGGCATGCAACTAACCCTTACAATCTGACCTAGATTCTACAAGAGACATAAACATTTTCATAAACCTTCGCCAAGTGTTTTTAAAATTGAAACGAAGTTTTCCGAATATTATAAATAATAATTTCTCGTTCAGTTTTGGCTCAAGAAAATAAAACGTGCAGCGTTTCATTCGTGATGATTCTCGTTTTAAATGCGCTGTTGTCATGTTCTTTTTAAATGGTTTCCTTTCATTTCTAAACGAATTGTATCGAATATTTTTTATTTTAATGAAATAATGCAAAAATAAATATCTAATTTGAATTTTCAAAGCTTATTTTGCTTTAAATCTGTCTTCTAATTGCTTTGAATGGTGAAAAAGAGACCGTACTGCTTCAAAAGGTTGGTGAACAAAAGTTCACTCTGCTCTATAGTGAAACGGTAGAAGCCTATATTATTTTGAGTTTTTTTCCTATTTTTTCGAACGACGATACGGCGAAGTCTAAGTCTTCTTTTGTCAGCTGGGCGTTCATCATTGTCCTGATGCGTGCTCTGTCTCGCGCCACCATTGGATACACTATGGGCAAGGCGAAGACTCCTACCTCAAACAGTCGTGCGCTCAGTTTTTTGGCCACTCCGCTCTCGCCAACTATGACAGGTGTAATCGGTGTTTGGCTGTTGCCCACATCGAAGCCTAGTTCCTTCATGGTTTTCTTGAAATATCGCGTGTTGTCCCACAACCTCTTGACGTGCTGAGGCTCCTTCTCCAGAACATCTATGGCGGCGATGCAGGCAGCCGCAACTGGAGGCGGATGCGACCCGCTCAAGAGCCACGTTCTCGACCTGTTGTAGGCGAAGTTAACGAGGTCTCTGCTACCAGAGATGTGACCGCCCACAACGCCGAAAGCCTTTGAAAACGTGCCCATCTCAACGTGAACCTTCTTACGGTCGAGTTTGAAGTGGGAAACTATGCCTCTCCCGCCTTCGCCTAACACGCCTTCACCGTGGGCGTCGTCCACAAAAACCATGGCACCGTGTTCCTCGCCTAATTTGGCGATTTGGTCGAGGGGTGCGATGTCGCCGTCCATTGAGAAAACGCCGTCCGTGATAATCAATATTCTTCTGTATGGTGGCGAGTGCTTCTCCGCCTCGTTTAGGACTCTTTTCAAGTCTTCCATGTCAGTGTGCTTGTAAATCCCCCTTTCGGCGTGGCTCAGTCTGACGCCGTCGATTATGCTTCCGTGGTTGAGTTCATCGCTGATCATCAGGTCTTCCTTTCCAACCAGCTGCGGAATGAGTCCCGCGTTGGCGGCGAAACCAGTCTGATAGACCAGCGAAGCCTCAGCGTGCTTAAACTGGGCCAGTCTTCTTTCCAGTTCAATATGTAAATCCATAGTTCCTGCTATTGGTCTAACCGAGCCCGAGCCCGCCCCATGAGTCTCAATCGCTTTCATTGCCGCCTCTTTGACCTTTGGATGCGTGCTCAACCCCAGATAGTTGTTGGAGCAAAGCATCAGAACTCGTTTGCCATCGACAGTGCACCAGGGCGTGCTGGGGCCCTCTAACACTTTGATCTTCCAGTCAAGTTCGTTTTTAACGAGTTCTTGATACTCTTGTTCCAAAAACGCTGTTGGATTTCTCATGGTTATTTTTTTCACCCTTTGGGTTTTAGTCTCATTTAGGTTTCTCTTAACCTTTATCTTGTCACCACTTGGGTTGGAGGGCTACTTTGCCAGCCTGCTTGGATTTGATCAGGTCTATGCCCTTGATTATGTCTCGCATGGGCATCCTGTGCGTTATGATAGCAGAAATCTTCTCTCTAAAACTTGGTTTGGCGAGCAAGCCCCTCACTTGATACCACGTCTCAAACATTCTGCGCCCAGTTATGCCATATACGGTTGCAGCCTTAAAAATCAAGGCGTCGTTCAAATCGAGTTCCATCGGCTTTTCCAAAATCCCTAAGAGAGACACTCTGCCGCTTGGGGTGAGCATCGCGAAGGCTTGTCTCACAGCGTTTGGGTCGCCCGACATCTCCAAGACTACGTCAACTCCGTTGCCGTCTGCTGCGTCAAGTATAATCTTGACGAGTTTTTCGCCCTCCTCCTTGGCGCTGAGAACCATGTCGGCGCCCATTTTTTTGGCCAATCCCATGCGAACCTTATTTAGGCCTCCTGCGGTGGCGAAGACTTTGGCAGCGCCGAGTTCTCTGAGAACGGCTATGGCCATCAAGCCAATGGGACCCGCACCCAAAACTGCAACGTTTTTGCCCGCAATGTCTTCCACGTGTTCCTTTGGCAGAGCAGCTTGCACAGCGTTTCCTAGTGGTTCCTGAACCGATGCTATGGCAGGGTCTAAGTGCGGGTCGTTTCTCCAAGCGTTTTCTTCAGGCAGCGTGAAGTATTCGGCGAAGACACCGTCTCTGTCCACGCCGAGGATCTGCAAGTTTTTGCAGACGTGTTTTCTGTCGGTTTTGCACTGATAGCATGTGCCGTCAACGATGTGTGTCTCAGCCGAAACCTTGTCGCCCACCTGCACCGTAGTTACGTTTTTGCCGATTTCAACTACTTCTCCAGCCACTTCGTGACCAAAAATCATTGGAATTCTCTTCATTCGGTTCTGAGCCCATTCATTCCAGTCCCATATGTGGATGTCGGTTCCACAGATTGAGGCTGTCTCCACCCTGACGAGAACCTCGCCTTCCTTGACTTTCGGAGCATTAACAGTTGTGATTTGGGCTCCTGGCTGTTTCTTATCTTTGACGATGGCGTTCATATGATCTAACTCCTCGCTCTCTGAGCGATTATTTGGAGTGCTTTACTTAGTTGAGCAAGTAGATTAGTCTTTTCTGTTGAGCCTCGACAAGCGTGGCTAAAAATATAAGAGCGCCTCTCGTTTAGTGCAGCAGAGAATCGCTTAATATGATTGAAACCTTTAGGCGGCAAGCACTTTGAAACTCGGCTTCCTCGTTAATCCAATTGCAGGCATGGGCGGCAGAGTAGGATTAAAAGGAACAAACGGAGTTTCAAAGAATGCTGTCGCCCTCGGAGCAAAGCCAGTCGCGCCAACCAGGGCTGTGGAGTTTCTTGACAGACTGAAGGCGTTAGAAATGGTTGCAACCATCGATTTGATAACCTGTCCAAGCGTCATGGGCGGAGACGAAGTGAAATCCGCTGGTTTAAAAGCGCAGATTTTGCCTATGAGCCTCAAGTCTGAGACCACGGCTGACGATACAAAAACGGCTGTCAGACACATGGTTGCGTTGAATGTGGACTTGATAGTTTTTGTGGGCGGCGACGGCACAGCTAGAGACATTCTAGACGCTATGCGTGGGTCAACAATCTTGCCTGTTCTAGGCGTTCCTTCTGGTGTCAAGATGTACAGTGGAGTATTTGCTGCGAGTTCCAGAGACGCAGCCGATGTTGTTCAGGCTTTTGTGGAGAAGTCGGCGCAGACAATGGATTTTGAAATAATGGATGTGGACGAGGAAGCCGTTAGAAATGACAGATTATCGGTTAGCCTCTACGGCTTTCTCAGGGGTCCGTTTGTGCCCATGCGCCTTTTGGGCAGCAAGCAGGTGAGTCCTGAGACGCTTGATGAACACGAGAATCAGATGGCGGTTGCCAAGTTCATAGTTGAAGACATGGACCTTGAAGCCACGTACATTCTCGGTCCAGGCACAACTGTGAAGTGCGTAGCCGATCTGCTTGGGGTTGAGAAGACGCTGTTGGGCGTCGACATTTATTACGACAAGACAGTGGTGAAGGACGTGAATGAAAAGAGGATGCTAAGCGAAATCAAAGACTGGAAGAAAACATGGATTGTGCTCTCACCGATTGGGCGTCAAGGCATGCTCCTCGGGCGTGGAAACCAGCAGATAAGCCCAGAAATCATCAGAAAAGTCGGTAAGGAACGCATCATTGTTGCCGCAACTCGAAGCAAGATTCAAGGCATTGAAGGAGACGTCTTGCGGGTTGACACCGGCGATGCCGAAGTTGACGCCATGCTGAGAGGTTATATCAAGGTGGCTATTGACTATCGAGAGTGGAGACTCATGGAAGTTCGATGAGCCTCTGCACGCTTACTCGCCTATCACTTGTATTATCACCGTTCTTTGCCTTGGATGAACATCTGTCTCGACGAAAACCAGCGACTGCCACGTGCCTAGCGTCACTCGTCCGTCGATGATGGGCAGAGTCTTGTCTGGGCTGAACAAAGCTGAGCGAAGGTGAGAATGCGCGTTAGATGGGTGCTGATATTCAGCTCTTTTGGGAATCAGTTTCTCAAGTGTTGTCCTGATGTCGTCGAGGAGGCTAGGCTCATACTCTGTCAAAATTAGGATGCCAGTTGCGTGGGGCGCGAAAACGTGGGCCAAACCGTTCTTGACTCCTGCTTTTTCCACAACCTCTTGAACTCTGTCGGTGATGTCTATGAAGTCAATCTCGCCTCTAGTGGAGAATCTTAAACTTTCATTGTGAACCTTCATCTTATAATGCCCCTTTTTTATATTGCTTACTTGTGCCTTATTAAAAATAAGAGATATATGAACTGTAGACTTGAAACTTTGGAGAGTCTCTGTCGATGAATGAGTCAGACTATGAGAAAATCGTTGTACACCATTATAATAGAGAGGGAGTTCAGGAAGAAATAGTTAGATTTAGCCGAAGCCGATGGGTTGCTCTCCATTGTGAGTTTCTTAATCCTCAAGGCTATCAGGTCTTGCTGCGATATCAGTGGGCGTCTGGAAAGGCTAAGGTTCCACTAACAATAACCGAGTCGAAAGACGTGCCTAAGTTTGTGGAGCGTTTTAAGAGGCTCAAACCAAGAGCATTCTACGCTTCAGCTAATGTCTATAAAGAGTTGACGCATCCTGAACACGTGAAACGTCTGGAAAACATTGCCTACTGCACGCCCACGTGGGACATCGACAACACGCCTGAAAAATGGGAAGCAACCATAGTTGTGGCAAAAGAAATCGTTGACTTTCTAAACCAAGAAGGCGTTTCTGAATCGGTGTTTTTGAAATGGTCAGGAAAGGGAGCACACGTGCACATACATGAGAGGGCGTTCTCTGGAGACCTGCTTAAGAAGGTCAACCCCTTGGATGCCGCTTATGCTGTTGTGGAGCACGTGAACCGAAAGCTCGGCAGAAAGTATGTTGAAATCGCCGAACGTTATCAGGCTCGAGAGCTCAGCGTCGAGAACGAAATGGACCTCCAGCGTGTGTTCACGTGTCCACTCAGCCTTCATCGAAGCCTCAATCGTGTGGCCGTGTGCTTCTCAGCCTCCACCATAAACGATTTCGCTCCCAAGTGGACTGAACTAGAACGTTATCACCACTGGAAAGGCTGGAACCGATTCGAAACGGGTGAAGTTGACAGACTAGCCGAGAAGGCTTATCGAACTGTAGGGGGGCGCTTATCCTCTCAAGACCCAGATCAAAACTTCTGAGCCAACCCGTGATTTTATTACAAAGTGGCTTAAGAAAGATGAATGAGAGGGTTGTCGATGCTTTCGTATCCAGCGTTTTAACTCCAGAGGCGTGTTTGGTTGATGCTGGTGATGAATAAATTAAAGATAATACTAATACAACCAATGCAACCAAACATTTTCTTTATTATGTTGATGTTTTCTAAAAATGAGCGTTTTTGTCTACATAAACTGCTAAACAAATACTGGGATATACCAACGAAGTTCTTTTTGGGCTTCTTTTTGAAACATGAAAACATTGATTACTGGATACAAAAGCATAGCCCGCTTTAGTAGATTAGTTTATTAAGTCACAACAGAGAATCTCTATGCCTTGGTGAGTTGAAATGTCGCTCAAGGTTGAGGACGTTATGGTTGAAGATGTGGTCACAGTGGAAGCTGACATCAGTGTAAAAAGAGCCGTGGAAATGATGAACAAGTATGAGATAGGCTGCCTGATCGTGACCAAACGAGGAAAACCAATCGGGATAGTGACCGAACGCGACATGCTGACCCGCGTCTTGGCTGAGTCGCGAAACCCTGATAAAACCAGGATCGTCGACGTAATGAGCAGGCCCCTCATAGTCGCCGACCCCAGGATGGACCTCGAGGAAGCGGCGCGACTGATGTTCAAGATGAAGGTGAAGAAGCTGCCGGTGGTTTTTGACGGCAAACTCATAGGGCTGGTAACGCTGACTGATCTGGCTCGCTTTCAGCCGCAGGTGATAAAGATACTCAAGAAGATTCAGACCATGGAGACGACCCCTAAGAGAATGAAGAAAGTCGCCGATTACTACGTGGTTTGAACCGACATCTGGAAAACTTTGTCGTTCCTTAAAATTTATAAATAGAACTATGTTATAGAACATTTAGGATGAAGCACTGCTTTTGTAGAACTCCTTTCTCTCTCTCATGCAGTGCAGACAACTCTAAGAACAGATAAATCCTCTACGCTCTTTCAAAGTGACCTCACGCAAATTGCCACTAACAGAAATATAAGAATATCTAACAGAATTATTGAAATGTTTGAAAACTGCGACACACAAAAATTGTCAATTACACGCTCTTGAGTGTCAAAACGCAAATAATGGCTGTTGTGCGTCAGACGTTGCAGAGGTGTCGCATGTGCGCGGTTTTGCGCTTTTGTGGCGGTTAGAGGTGTTTTTTGCAATCTCCATAGATTTTCGTAGACTCTCTTTAATGAGGCCACCATAATCGGGGCTTTTGTTGCACGATTACGCTTTTATATGCAGTTTGCATAACACTGATGCAATGAGTATTACTGCGCTGAGAAGGTGACTCGAATGAGCGAGGCTCAAAAAAGTGAACCTGAAAAAAAGCGCTTAACCAGTATAAGGGTGAGTAAAGAAACCGTTGAACTTTTGAAGGAGCGTGGGCGTAAGGGCGAGTCGTACGACGACATAATCAAGAAGCTGCTCGAAAAAAGGAGAAGATAGCTTTTAAAGGCATTCATT
>Ga0315310_10000976_pt1 | contig 17943 bp, 17 predicted proteins | sample TDP5_MG_FD_203630 | JGI IMG/M metagenome (GOLD analysis project Ga0315310, IMG submission 203630) | Freshwater sediment microbial communities from Lake Towuti, South Sulawesi, Indonesia - TDP5 | ecosystem: Environmental > Aquatic > Freshwater > Lake > Sediment | place: Indonesia: South Sulawesi... | reverse complement strand
CCGCAACCCGTCGACTTCCCTCTCACGAGACTTCTTCCACATCTTCGGCCTCTTCTTCAGGAAAAAAGGGATCGTTACCATTCTTACCTTCTTTTTCTTCTACCGGTTTGCGGAGACACAGATTGTCAAGATCATTGCTCCCTTTCTGCTCGATCCTCCCTTAAAGGGAGGACTGGGGCTCACCACATCAGAGGTGGGAATCATCTACGGCACAGTTGGGGTCATTTCACTCATGCTCGGAGGGCTCCTGGGCGGATATGCTATCTCCAGAAAAGGGCTCAAGTTCTGGATCTGGATTATGGTCTGCGCCATGCATCTGCCGGATTTTGTCTATGTCTACCTCTCGCAGGTCCAGCCAGACAACTTTCATTTAATTAACCTCTGCATTGCCGTGGAGCAATTCGGTTATGGCTTTGGCTTTACGGCCTACACGATGTTCATGATCATGGTGTCAGAGGGAGAGTACAAAACGGTCCACTACGCCATCTCTACAGGGATCATGGCCTTGGGGATGATGTTGCCGGCCATGTGGAGCGGTTGGCTCCAGGAACAGTTAGGGTATCAGAACTACTTCCTCTGGGTCATGGCTGCGACGATCCCCGGGTTCATTGTGACGGCACTGGTGAAGATTGATCCGGAGTTTGCAAAGAAGAAGACGTGAGACGACAATTCAGGACAGCATTCATCCTGGGAGCTGGGTTGGGGACGCGGCTTCGGCCATTAACGGAGCAATGTCCGAAGCCACTCCTTGAGATCGGAGGACGTCCTATCATCACTTATGCAATGGATCATCTCCTGAAAATCGGCGTGGATCGCTTCATCGTGAACACCCATCATTTGCCGGAAGCCTACTCGAAGAAGTTTCCTGACAGGCGATGGCGCAATGTGCCCATCACCTTTCGCCATGAACCAATCCTTCTCGACACGGCAGGGGGACTGAAAAACATTGAAGATCTCATTAATGAGGACGAGGCCATCCTCTGCTACAACGGAGATGTGATGACTGATCTTCCCTTGCAGAGGCTCCTGGAGATCCATGAACAGAAGCGACCAGAGGCGACTCTTGCCCTGCGATCGAGCGGCCCTCTTCTCAACGTGAACATCAATGAGGCCAGTGAGGTCTGCGATCTTCGGCACACCCTGGGAAATCCTGGAATTCAAAGCTGTCAATTTGCCGGCATCTATGCCGTGGAGACATCGATGCTCCGGTTTCTTGAAGCAGGCAAAATCGAATCCATTGTTCCCGTTTTTATCAGAAGAATCATAGAAAAAATGGGATCGATCCAGGGGATCGTAATAGATGAAGGCGAGTGGCACGACATCGGCTCCATCAAAGCCTATGAAAGGCTAAAAGCCACAGGATTCAAGAGGCCAAGGGGTCAAGGGGTCAAGTGAAAGACCTAAGAATAGGAATTTTAGAATAAACCAAGACCCTTGAATCCTCAAGCCCTTAAACAACTAATGAAATCGCGAGAAGAGATGATCGGTTTTGCGAGAGAGGCTCTCGGGCTTTCAGAGTCCGTCTCCCTAAATCTTTCTCCTATCGAGGGGAGAGGGTCGGACCGGACTTTTTATCGGTTGAAATGGGACCTCAAGGATTCGGCCATCCTGATCCATTACGACCCGAAGCGTGCGGAGAACACATACTATGTCGACATTGCGCGATTTCTCCGTGACATCGATGTCTCAGTGCCCCGGCTGATCCGCCATAATCCGACTGACTGTCTCATCGTCATGGAAGACCTCGGGGATACGGACCTCTGGTCTCTGAGGAAAACCTCCTGGGATACTCGACGACCTCTTTACCAAAAGACGCTCACCATTATGCGCAGACTTCACTCCTTCCCTGAAAAGGACTTCCCTTCGGCAAGCGTGAAGCTCATGGAGGGCTTTGGTCCCGATCTCTACCGCTGGGAGAGGAATTACTTTAGAGATCATTTGGTCAGGGATGCCTGCAAGATCGAACTTGTGCCTTCTTTCGAGAGTGAACTCGAGGCGGAGCTTTCTGGCCTGGCAGAGCGACTTACAGGAACGATGCGCTGTCTCGTTCACCGGGATCTGCAGTCCCAGAATGTAATGATCCGTGACGGAAAACCCTTCCTTATCGACTTCCAAGGAATGCGCTTCGGAAGCCCCTTCTACGATCTTGGCTCGCTCCTCTCCGATCCTTATGTGAATTTTTTGGGCAGTGAGCGTGACGAACTCCTCTCCTTTTATTACGGGCTTCGGAAATGGGATCTTGATTGGGCCATCTTCAAGAATACTTTCTGGGAAGCTTCGGCACAGCGCCTCATGCAAGCCCTTGGGGCTTACGGATTCTTAGGGCTCAAGAAAGGGCTTAAACCTTATCTTAAGCACATACCTGCAGGACTTCGTAATCTTGAAATAGCAGCTTCACAGGTAGCATCCCTCCCCCGACTTCGGGTGCTCGCCCTGGCATGCCAGAGGGCGATCGATGAAAAGGGATATGATGGGAGATCGTGAATGAGGCCTCTCGCTGTTGTCACCCCTTACAGTCCAAGACCTTCTTTTGAGAAGACCCTCCTTTCTCTAACGAAGTCAGGACTGGTCGAACGTGTTGTGATCGTAAGCCAGGAACCGGTTCATTTCAAAATGAAGAGGTGTCGTGTTCTTGTCGGCGGACCTATTTCTTCACACGAAACACTCAGCCAGATGATTAGTGGGATCCGAACGAAGTACCTTCTTCTTTTACCAGAGGCCCAGCAAGTCTCGATCGAGCCTAAAGCCATGGAGAGATTCCTGGAGAAGGCTGAGTCCATGAAAGCAGGACTCGCCTATTCCGATTTCTACGAGGAAAGCGAACACGGAAAGATCTTTCATCCACTTAATGATTATCAGTTAGGAAGCATCCGCGATGATTTTGACTTCGGTGCCATGCTCCTCTTTTCAGTCTCTGCGATCCGGAAGACCATGAAAAAATATAGCGTCATACCGAGCGTTAGATTCGCCGGCCTCTACGATCTTCGTCTGAAGGTCTCCATCGAGCATCCCGTGTCTCATCTTAAGGAGCCACTCTATTCCGTGACAAAGACAGATGAACCTTGTGGCCGTGAAAAGATATTTGCCTACCTCGATCCTCGGAATGAACCCGTCCAGAAGGAAATGGAGACCGTCTTCACGGATTACTTGAAGAAGATCGGAGCTTATCTGCCGAGCCATTACTTAAGGGAGGTTGAGCAGACATCCGAGTCCTTCCCCGTAGAAGCCTCTATCGTCATTCCCGTGCGGAACCGGAAAGAAACGATAGCCGAGGCCGTGAAAAGTGGCCTGTCCCAGGAGACAGATTTTCCATTCAACATCATCGTCCTGGACAACCACTCGACAGACGGAACAACGGCCATCCTCTCCGATCTCGCCAAGCAGTATTCTTCGTTGAAACATACCGTCCCGAAGAGGACCGATCTTGGGATCGGTGGTTGCTGGAATGAGGCCCTTTGCAACAAAGCGTGCGGCCGCTATGCCGTTCAGCTCGATTCAGACGACCTTTACAGTAGCAGGCGCACCCTAAAGACAATGGTCGATATGCTCCGTCAGGGTAACTATGCCATGGTAATCGGCTCTTATACCCTTGTCAATGACAGGTTAGAGGAGATTCCGCCGGGCCTCATCGATCATCGGGAATGGACGGATGAGAATGGTCACAACAATGCGCTACGCATCAATGGACTGGGTGCCCCGCGGGCATTCGACACCAACCTCATGCGAAAAATCGGTTTTCTTAACGTGAGCTACGGTGAGGATTACGCAGCAGCGCTTCGAATCTGCCGGGAATACCAGATCGGCAGGATTTATGAAAGCCTCTACCTCTGCAGACGCTGGTCGGGTAACAGCGACGCAGGGCTCAGCATGGAAGAGGCAAACCAAAACGATGCCTTCAAGGACAAGATCCGAACGACCGAAATTTCTGCCAGGCAGAAGATGAAGGTTTTTGGCTAAGGTTACGGTAAGGATGCCGGTCTCGTCTGCGGGTTAGGGCAAAGGGTTTTAAATCATTGGCCGTAACCCTTTGACTTCGGACCCAACAGGCTTCGTAACCCTAACCTTATCACGTTACCGGAAAGATCACTTTTATGCTTCGAGGGTGACGCTCCTTCATGAAGAATCACGCAGATAAGATGGAAATCATCGTCCGGCCCTGGCGGAAAAGTGATCTTGAGTCCATCCGAAGAATAACTTGGCTGTCCTGGATTTCTACATACTCGACTTTCATCCCCGAGAGCGACCTCAAGTCCTATTTCGACACTCATTATACCGAGGCGTCCCTCCTGAGCATGTTCGACGACCCCCTCATGCAGGGTTTCGTTGCAGAGGCAGATAATAAGCTTGTCGGTTACGCAAGGCTCTTCTTCAACCGAGATGAGAATCGCCTCTACATCCCCTCGCTCTATCTTCCTCCAGAGTTCCAAGGTCAAGACATCGGTAAGCAACTTCTCGAAACTGCAGAGGGGCATGCTGCAGAAAAGGGTCTTGATCAACTCTGGATAGGCGTGATGGTGAAAAACAGACAGGCCCTCGTTTTCTATAGGAAGGTGGGCTTTCAATTTGTCCGGGAAGAACCTTTCACCATGGGCAAGACCACCGTAAGTCATCTTATCGGGTTCAAGAAATTAGGAAGGAGTACACCGCTTAACGAGAAGACTCACGCAGTCTTTGACGGCTGCGAAATTAAGAGTCTCACTGAACTTTGTCTCGAGCTCTTAGCCGAGCAAAAAAAGACGTGGCTCGATCTTCGCGAGGGCTACGAATCGTTTAAGCACGTCAAGGAACGGGATCTCCCCTGCAGAGGATTTTCCGTCCGCCTTCAGTACAATCCTAAAAGGATCAAGAGCAGTACGGCCGATGTGAGAGAAAACTCTGGAAACGAGCGGCGATGCTTCCTCTGCCTGGATAAACTTCCTGAAGGTCAGAAAGGGATCCTGCACCGAAGCGATTACTTGATCCTCTGCAATCCCATGCCTGTTTTCTCTTCTCACTTCACCGTCTCCCACTTAGACCATCGCGCTCAGGTCATGGCTGAACATATCGATACTTTTCTGCGGATCGTGGCTGATTTTGGTCCCGGCTGGACGGTTCTCTACAACGGACCTAAATGTGGCGCCTCCGCACCGGATCACCTCCATTTTCAGGCAGCCCCTTCGGGAAAGATGCCAATCGAGGAAGAAATCCATGAAGAGGAAAGACTGACTCTTATTAAACAGATCGACGGGGTTCTCCTCTATCGCATGAGAGATCTGGGACGGGAGGTCATCATCCTGGAGGGAGATGACCCAAGAGCCGTGGAGAGTGCTTTCAGGGCTTTTCTGAACGGACTGAAAAAGGTTCTTCTCATCGCCGAGGAGCCCATGATGAATATCGCTGGCTTTTACGAAGAAAGGAAATGGCGTCTCGTGATTTTTCCACGGCGGAAACATCGCCCTGACGCTTTTTTCATGGAAGGAGAGGGCCGGGTTGTGGTCAGTCCGGGCGTGATCGATATGGGAGGCCTCATCATCACCCCTGTAGAAAAAGATTTCAAACGGCTGGACAAAGCTTCTGTAGAGTGTATCTATGCGGAAGTATCCCTGGAAGGAAAGATCGTGGAAACGGCCATCGACGCTATTGTAGGGAACGCAGATCTGCGTTCCCTACCCTCGCTACCATAATTCCTGAGCGAGCCCTACTCTCCATCAGATACCGGTAGAGTGTCCTTTTTGAGAGGACCACCTCGCCCTCAGTGCTGGAGGCATGAAGCAGATGAATTCGATTTTTCATTCTTGCTGCAAGCCCTACGTGCTGAACATCAAGGCCCTCTCTATTCGTCGTTATGGCAATGAGATCGCCATCACGAATCCGATCCTCCAAACGCCTCAGACCCTTCTTTGGGATGAAAACCAGGGTTCTTCTGCCGATCGTCCTTTCAACAGACTTCATTCTCTCAAGGTTCGATTCATTTTTTAGAGGAGGATAGAGGTTTGGATTTCTCGTCATGAAGGATATGGCCTTCCTGAAAGGCCTGCCCCCGATTTCCGTTGTGACATCCCTGAGAATGCCCTTTTTCTGGTTATCATGAATCCAGTCTGAAAAATAATGAAGCCGGGAGGAGTAGCCCTGCAACCGGCCTTGTCGGTAGCGTATCTTCTGGAGTGACCTCCGAAAAGCCTCGAAAGATTTTTTCCTGAATTTCAGAAGCTGTATCAGAGCGATCACATTTTCGACGAAGGTCACACAGTCGAACTTTCTTAGATTAACAATAAGATGCTCGCTTTTCTTCGTTTCGAGTGTACCTGATACATAAGGCTTCCCTAGAAAGAATTTTCCAATCTCGAGCATGAGCTGACCAGAGAATTTTACTGAGGTTTTCTTCCTATCCAGAAACGCAATCAGTTCTTCAAAAATCCTTCGGTCCTCTCCCTGGCGATTCAAACTCGCTCCTTCCTGATAAGTTTTAAGTTCCCGACTTTCTTAAGGCAGCTTCGATCATGCGCCGAGTTTCCTCCAGAATCTTCTCCAGACCCGTTCGGGGACATATATTTTATTCCTCCTCGCTCAAATATTTTCCCAGAAGGTCTCTACTGTGTTCATCCTCGTGACAATAGACGCAAAGGTTTTCCCAATTTGACCCATCCGGTGGGTTATTCAGGTGATTCCCGTCTTTATGATGGACGGTGAGGAGGTGTCTTGTCTTGTGATCAAATTCCATTCCGCATTTGGCACAGATCAGACCATGAATGCGGAGCGAGCGTTCTCTGTAGTCGCTATGCGGAGAAGGAGGTTTCTTCAATTCTTTTAGAACGTCTTCCAAAGGTCTGGCCTGCTTCTTTTTGGCTCTTGGATATCTTCCCCATTCCTCTTTTTTCATCTTCGGACCTCCACTCTTTCAAAGCGACAATAAGGTTATCATAATAAAATTATCAAATCGTTTCGCCAAAAGCAATAAGACCCGAGATCTTGCCCTCCCCCAGTTTTTTCTTCCATGGACAAAAAGATCTCAGAAAAGGCATCAACACAGAGGGGCAAGTTCTCGAACCTTTAGAATGCGGCGATCATCGGATGTTACGGGAAACCCTCGTCGGTATCAAGCATGAAAGTCTGGTAAGGGTTTTGGACTCAATCCCGATACCGCTCAAAGGTGGCCGCTCTAAAGCTTCTCCAACCCGCCCCTCTGTGTCTGGATAGGGGAAAACTCTTTTCTGGAAGCCCCCACCTGGGGGTATCCCTTGGAGAGGCTTCATCGGCCCAACCTTTTTGGGGTTCGGGCAGAGGGGTGATGGCCCTTACAGGAGCTTCTCTTCTGGATGCGTCTGTGTCCCATTCCTTTCAAACGTGGGCCTTATGAAGGCTCGGAAAGGGATTTCCCAGGTCGGGGGCAAAAACTGGGGCAGAGCAAGGGCCCCAGATCTATGTGTCTCTTGAATGGGAAGGCTCTGCCTATTGGCAATCTCGTCCAATGATGTTACTATCCCATCATCCACCATGCATTGACTTCCAAATAGCCTGAATTTAAAGGACGGAGAATCGGTAGAGATGATCGAGATCTCAATTCAGGGAAGAGGAGGACAGGGGGTAGTGATTGCATCCAAGATTCTTGCCTCTGCCTTTTTCACGGAGGGCAGATGGATTCAGGCCTTTCCCTCGTTCGGAGGAGAAAGGAGGGGGGCTCCTGTTAAAGCTTTTCTCAGGGTCGATGATCATCGAATTCTCAGACGTTCAATGATCTATGAGCCGGATCACATTCTTGTACTTGATGCGTCGCTCTTTGAGGAAATCGATGTAACCCAAGGCTTAAAAGAAAAGGGATGGATTGTCATCAATACGGACAAACACCCTTCATTTTATCGATATCCCCCACGGTTTCGTATCGCCACCGTCAATGGGAGCCAGATCGCTGTGGATCTCGGATTGGGATCTCCGGTCTCACCGGTTTTGAACACAGCGATGTTGGGAGCTTTTTCAAAAGCCACTGGCCTTGTCCGGATCGATTCTGTGATCAAGGGCATCCGTGACGCGATCTATCAAAATACCGAAGCGAATGTCCAAGCAGCGATGAAAACATTCGAGGAGGTAAAGCTGAGCTGAAAATGGCAGCAAATCGGAACCGTTTTCAGATTCCATTCATCTCTATGTCCCAGGAAGGAACCCTTGACCAGAGGACAGGAATGTGGGGAAGGATGAGGCCATTCCTGCTCGAAAGGCCCGCGCCTTGTCAAAACGGTTGCCCGGCTGGTATCCCCATCCCAAAGGCTTTGAAATATCTTCAAGAGAAAGAATTTGACGAAGCGATCCGATGCATAAGAGAGGAAAATCCCTTTCCCGGGATAACCGGGAGAGTATGCTTCCATTCTTGTGAGGAAAACTGTAATAGAAAGTACTTCGATCAAGCAATTTCGATTCGATCCTTGGAGAGGTTCCTTTCACAACTTCCCCTTCCAAAATCTCAACCGACGGAGACGAATGGGAAGAAAAATGTTGCCGTGATCGGATCCGGGCCTGCAGGATTGAGCTGCAGCTACTACCTGGCCCTTTTCGGTTATCGCATTACCCTTTTTGAAGCGGAAAAGAAGCTGGGAGGTATGCTCAGATTTGGAATCCCAAGGTACCGTCTTCCCGAGGATATCTTGGACCGAGAGATCGAGAACCTGCTTTCCTTGGGGGTTGAACCGATCACTGGTAAAAAGATTGGTAGGGATCTCCTCTTCAAACAGATATATCAAGATCATGATGCAGTCTTCATTGCCACAGGCGCCTGGAATAGTTTAAAAATCAATGTTCCAGGGGAGGAATCTTTTGGCATTGTCCCTGCGCTGGATCTCCTCAGAGAGGTCAATCGAGGGGAGAGACTGGCTCTTGGCAAGAATGTCTTGGTCATTGGAGGCGGAAATAGCGCACTTGATGCCGCAAGAACCTCCCTTCGCATGGGATCTCAGGTAAAGATCCTCTATCGAAGGTCGAGGCAAGAGATGCCTGCTTTCCCTGAGGAGGTTGAGGAGGCGGAGGAGGAAGGGATCGACATCCTTTACCTCACCTCGCCTGTTGGAATCCGGACAAGAGATGGGAAAATGGTAGGGTTGGAGTGCGTGAGGAATCGTCTTACCGAACCAGGGAAAGATGGAAGAGCTATTCCTGTCGCCATCCCGAATTCTAATCATCTTTTGGAGGCCGATACCCTCGTGACCGCCGTCGGTGAATCCCCAGATCTCTCTTTCCTATACCCGGAGGTGAGGCTCAAGGGAGAACAGCTTGAGACAGAAGTATTGGAAAAGCTTTTTACCGGAGGGGATCTTTTGCCCCAGCCCAGGACGGTCATCCATGCCATTCAGTCCGGGAAAGAAGGAGCCATGAGAATTGACCAATATCTAAAATATCGGAAGAAATTTGAAAAGACACCGTGGACTTCTGTAGCTGCTTATCGGAGAAGTGAGGCAGAGGCCCAAGGGCCTGCGGTGAAATTTGAAGAGCTCAATATGAGTTATTTTGATCATCAGGATCGGGCGGAACAGATGAAATTTCCTCCCGACAGAAGAAAGAGCAATTTCGCTGAGATTAGCCAAACCCTTACAGAAGATGAAGCAGTTCAGGAAGGGAACCGCTGTTTTCAGTGCGGGGTTTGTACAGTCTGTGAGAATTGCTACATCTTCTGCCCAGACTTCGTCGTCTCCATAGGAGAGAAAGTGGTGATTGATTATGAACACTGCAAGGGATGCTGCATCTGTGTCGAAGAGTGCCCAAGGGGAGCAATGGCCTCGGAGGTGAAGGTTTGAAAAAGATCCTTACTGGAAACATGGCTGTTTCCTATGGGGTGATGCTTTCAAGGGTTGAGGTGATTGCTGCCTATCCCATCACCCCTCAAACTCCTATTGTCGAGAAACTTTCAGAATGGATTGCCGAGGGAAATCTCCAAGCCAGGTTCATCCACGTAGAATCAGAGCATTCGGCCATGGCCTCCGTCGCTGCTGCGTCCATGGCGGGCGCCAGAACATTCACCGCCACCTCTTCCCAAGGGCTTGCGCTCATGCATGAAGTTCTCCACTGGGCTTCAGGATCGAGACTCCCGATTGTGATGGCGAATGCCAATCGGGCGCTCGGCGCGCCCTGGAATCTCTGGAACGATCAGACCGACAGTCTTGCTCAAAGGGATACAGGATGGTTGCAGATTTATTGCGAGACAAATCAGGAGTGTCTCGATTCAGTGATTCAAGCCTATAAGATCGCGGAAACCCTCTCCCTTCCTGTGATGATCGTTTTGGACGGATTCTTCCTCTCCCATACAGAAGAGCCCGTAGAGGTCCCCGATCAGGAATTGGTCGATCAGTTTCTCCCTCCGAGAGAAGCCCTCATTAAGCTCGATCCGCAACATCCACATGTATTCAACATCATCGCCCCTCCTCAAGCCTTCACAAAGATGAGGCAAGATGGGCAGAGGGCAATGGATATGGCTCCCATGATTGCAGCAGAGGCGGATATAGAATTCAGAAAGATATTTGGCCGTGGCTATGATCTCGTTGAGATGATAGGGCCAGAGAATCCAGATCTCACCTTGATCACGATGGGCTGCTTAGCTTCTACCATTAGAGATGTCTTGGGCGAAGGAGAGCATGAGGAGGCGAGGATCGGGCTCATGCGAATTCGCATGTTTCGACCGTTTCCGTATGAGATCGTCAGAAGAACCCTTCGGGGTACAAAGAAGGTTGCGGTCATTGATAGAGGGTTTGCAATCGGTACCGGGGGAGTGCTGAGCCAAGAATTGAAGGCTGCCCTCTTTGGAATGGACCCTCTCCCTCTTCTTTATCCATTTGTGGCTGGTGTGGGCGGGATGGACATCACGCCACGAATGATAAAAGAGATGATCGACATATGCCTCCGTTCTGAAGAGAGTCCCAAAGAGATCATTTGGATAGGAGCGGATCAATGAAAATCGATCTTGAACAGAAGGAGTTTCTCTATCCAGGACATGGTTTCTGCCCGGGCTGTGGATTTACGATCGGCCTTCGCCTTGTTTTAAGGGCCTTGGGAGAAAATACCGTGGCGGCAATTACGGCTGGGTGTCTTGGTACCAATTCAGGTACATTTCCGTATTCCCCAATAAGGATCGCTGCTTATAACACTGTCTTCGAAAGCGCTGCTGCAGCAGCCTCGGGCATTCGAGCCGCCTTGGATGTGAGAGGAAAAGGAGATATCAATGTTCTCGCCATTGCTGGAGACGGGGGTACTTTTGACATCGGCCTTCAGGCCCTCTCCGCAGCAGCAGAACGAAATGAGAATTTTATCTTTCTCTGTTATGACAACGAAGGTTATATGAACACAGGAGTTCAGAAATCCTCTGCGACCCCGCGGGGTGCATGGACGACCACCACGCCTCAGGGCATGCTAAAAGAGAGACCTAAGAAGAACCTCGCCGAGATGATGGTTCTCCACCGAATCCCTTATATGGCCACTGCTTCCATTGCCTATCCTCAAGATCTCGTTCGTAAGGTGGACAAGGCAAGGGGTATCAAAGGATTCCGCTTTCTCCACCTCCTCACCTCTTGCCCTTCGGGTTGGAGGTTTTCCCCTGATCAAACAGTCAAAATGGCCAGGCTGGCTGTAGAGACAAGAATCTTCCCCCTATACGAAGTCATCGATGGAGAAGTTTATAAGTTGAGCCTTGACCCTGGATATCACCCTATCAAAGATTACATCCGAGTCCAAGGGAGGTTCCAATACGTCACAGACCAGGAAATAGATGAGATTCAAGAAGAGGTGGACCGATCCTGGAACCGACTCCTGCAGAAAATCTCTTCTCCCTCGGAAAAAGCTGGAGCATGAATCCGTGTTCACCTTCCTACAACTCCAGCAAAGTGAAGGATAAACCCTTGACCACTTCGGCCATGCTCTCGAAATCGAGGGTATCGATCGTATCTGTCTCCTGGTGGTAATTCCTGTTCCTGAAGAATGATGTGTCCGTAATCATCACGGCTCTGTATCCATGGTGCCAGAAGGAATAGTTATCCGAAAGGTTAATACCTCCTAAATATTCCGGTGCTGTCAAGGATCTTGAACGGATGCTCGAATATTTTCTTATCCCTCTCTTCAAACAAGAGACATATTTCCACGAGTGAAAATTTCCTACCGCTCCGATGAAATCTGCAGTCTTAGGATAAAAAAGGCGCATGCCCGGAAGCGGATAGTTCTGAATCCGTTCTTTGCTGAAAAACCCGATCATCTCCAGAGAGATCATGACCTCAACGGATATCCCCTGCTCTTTCATGTGGTTTGCGTAAACCATACTCCCCATATTGTGCGATCCAAAGCAAGGCGGCTCTTCATTCACAAAGGCAACAAAGAGGAGCGTCTTTCTCTGGAGACCTTTCTTGTGCAACCTTCCCAGCTCCAGCAATGCGGCAACCGCAGACGCATTGTCATCCGCACCGGGCGTTCCAGGAACCGTATCGTAATGGGCACCGATGACAATGACCTTCTCGTCCCTTCCTCTCTTTTCGGCAACCAGATTCGAGACGCCTTTGCCATAAGATGAATAGGTTTGGCGTTTCACTGCATATCCGTCATCCATAAAGACTGATTCAATATAGTCTGCAGCCTTGGTGAGGGAATTCTCCTTCCATAGATGCCGCTCCCCGATCGTTACGGAGAGATATTTCACATGCTTGTAGAGGTTTTGCATCACCCTCTGCTTCTCGAATGCCAGTGAACCATTTGGAATGTTCGATGCCGTGTCCTTCATCAGTTTTACCGGATAAATCGAATCTTCCTCAAAAACGCTTTGGTACTCTCGGTTGCCTCGACCTCTTCGATCTCTTCGGGGCTGACCCATCTGGCGTCAATTGCGTCGTCGGACGGGTGAAGTTCTCCACCGACAAGATCCGCCGCCAGGTCTATAATCACATAATGGAAACGAATGCGGCCTCCTTTGTCCCGTTCGATGAAATCGAAAGTGTAAACCGGGTCCCCTGCCTTCACAATCAGTCCGGTCTCTTCTCTTATCTCTCTTTCAACAGCCTCTTGAAGTCTTTCACCCAGGCGAACAGAACCACCCGGAATGGCCCATCTTCCCTTACTGGGGTCTTTATTCCGTTTGACAAGTAAGATCTTGTTGTCCTTGATGAGAATGGCTCCGACAGCCACTTGAGGACTCGATGGAAATTGGTTCCTCGTCTTGATGGCCCTCCCTCCTTTACGATCATCCCCTTTATTTCTCTTTAGGAATATTTTCGTGTTTGATAGAATTGGCCGAGCATGGCTGCGCCTAAGAGGGAGGATTGATCTTGATACCTGTACTCAAAGTCGCCGGTCCAGCGTTTCTTCACTTCCAGAAAACCTCTGATCTTTGCTCCACCTCCTGTCGTCATCACCGTCCGGCCCAGCTCCACCAACTTGGCCACCTCTTTCAAATGCTCTCCGTGGTAGACGGCGTTTCCCTTGATCATCCCAAGGAGCAACCTCTCCCGGCTTGTCTCCAGTGTCAGCCCAGAAAAGCTGGCTGTCATCTGCTCCAAACTGTACCGGCATCCTTGCAAGAAAGGCACGTACTCAGGAAGATCGGCCTCCAAACGGTCAAGATCATTGCTACGGAAGAAGTCATCCAAGACAGAGGGCACATACTCATCATAAAATTGATCTTGAGTCATCTCCCGGCAGAAGACCGAATGGAACCAGTCCAAAGCCATCCCACCTGTATTGAGGACAAAGAAGGTCACCCACCGATTCGGAATGACATGACACCGAACATTGAAATTTGCTGAGCTCACGGGCTGGTCCAAACACACGTTTGTGATCTCACAGGTTCCACAGATATTGTTGATATCACCGGGAGATGTAAATCCTCCTGATAGTGCAGCAAGAACTGCATCATTCCCGCCACATAAGACATCACAATCCTCAGGTAAACCCAATTCCCTGGCCACCTGTGGCAGGATTCTTCCTGCACGATGATAAGACTGCATCAATGGCGGAAGTTTCGTTTCTGGTATCTCGGCCAGATCCAGAACATCTCTGTTCCACGTCAGATCATGTCGAACCGTGTTATAAAGACCGGTGATCGAAGTGGTTGAGGGATCAATGGCCCACTGGCCTGTGAAGCGTTTGGCCATATAAGTATTACAGTGGCCAAACTTTGCTGATGCCTTCCAGACTTCTGGTTGGTTCTCTCTTATCCAAAGAATGGAACAGAGGGAAGAGCCTCCCGAAACAGGTAGGTTGCACGTTTCGCGAAGGAATTTCTCTTCCCCTACCCGTTCCCGAATCTCTCTGGCCTGTTTGTGGGAACGGCCATCAAAAAAGAGGATGGCAGGACCAAGGGCAGTTCCATCTTCAGCCATGGGCACTAATCCCGGCGTGGTCACAGAAAAAGAGATGACGCCCACCGATGAAAGAAAGTCCCGGAGCTCGAAACAGGAATCGCGGAGTGCCCACCACCATTTCTCAGGCTCTGTGTCTGCCTTTCCGTGATCGTAGAGGTTGATTGGGTAGCTTCTGGACGTCTCACACCGCTTCTCTAAATCTCGGCTGAAGACACCTATTTTAAATGCTGTCGTCCCGACATCAATAGCCAAAATATCCTTCATCGCTGAAAGCATCTCTATTTGTATTCAAAAATATCTCCAGGTTTCCAGCGTACCACTTCGACGTGGGGTGCACGAACCCGAATCTCCTCTACCAGTCTATTCAGATTCAGCTTTTGATTGGGAAAGGTGTCGTAATGGATCGGGACGAAGTATTTGGGATGAATCAACGAAGCTGCATAGCCTGCTTCCCGATAACCCATGTTATACTTTCCGCCCACTGGCAACACAGCAATATCCGGACTGTAGAGATCCCGAATGATGGACATATCCCCGAAGACGCCTGTATCGCCACCGTAGTAGATGGAGGGTCCTTGCTTGAATTCGACCACGTAACCTACAGACCCTGAACCTGGCATAATGGTGCCGTCTTTTTTCCACTCCTCTCCCATGATGTCCGATGTGTGTACTGCATTCACCATCGTGATCGTAAAAGCATCGGCCTCCCAGCTTCCGCCGATATTTAACGGAATGGACTTTTCGTCATACGTGAGCCCATATTTATCCGCATAAAAACCGAGCTCGGGGCTACAGATCAGAGGAGCCCCGGTCTTCTTAACGATCTCAATCGAATCACCGATGTGATCAATATGGCCATGGGTAACACAGATGGCATCTGCCTTCTTGATCTGTTCAATCTTGATGGGGCAGACTGGATTTTCCCGAATCCAGGGATCCAAGAAGATGATCTTCCCACCTGATTCCACCTTGATAGAGGCATGGCCCAACCATGTAATCTTCGCTTTGCTCATCGCTTCTTCCCTCCTTTCCGTTTTCCTCTCTTCGCCTTCGCCTTGGAGGGCAGCTTCACCTCTTGATCTTTGACAAAGACTGGAGTGAAGTCTCTCACCCTGGGCATGAGATCGTTTGTGCAATCCACTGCCACCTTTGAGTTGAAGGCCTTCATGGCAGCGGCCACGCTATCAAACCAGAGTTGATTCACCCGGTACCAGGCTGGCTCCCCCGCAGGAGATCCAACCACCTTTCCGATGGTATACCTCCGAAGTCCTGGGATTTGGGCCGCCTCTGGCACATGCTTCTTCACAAAGTACTTCTCAAACTCAGCCTCATCCGTTCCCTCAGGAAGTCTGAACATAGCAACCAATTTAACCATCCTCTCACCTCCTTTCAATCCCATAGACTAAAAAGCGAGGTATGTCTTATAAACCTCCTCATCCCTTTCAAAATCTGCTACGCTTCCCTGGTATCGAACTTCTCCCTTTTCCAGAATATAGATTCGGTCACTTAAATCCATTGAAAACCTTGCATTCTGTTCGCAGAGAAGGACCGTGATTCCTTCTTGTCTCAGTTTCGAAATCTGCTCACCAAGTTGTTGGACTACAATAGGAGCTAACCCCTCGGATGGCTCATCGAGAAGCAAAAGCTCCGGGTTTCCCATGAGCGTCCGTGCGATCGTGAGCATCTGCTGTTCTCCTCCGCTCAGATATCCCCCTCTACGGTTTTGAATCGATTTAAGAGACGGAAAGAGTTCAAAGACTCTCTCCATGTTCCAAACATTTCCTTTACTTCCAGAAGATTTGATGGCTACATCTAAGTTTTCCCACAAGGTCAAATCTGAGAATATCCTTCGGTCTTCAGGGACAAATCCAATCCCGAGCCTTGCAATCTCATAGGGAGCCTTTCCAACAATCTCTTCGCCTTTCCACTTGATGGATCCTGAGTGCGGAGGGTTGAGGCCTATGATGGAGCGCAGTGTGGTCGTCTTCCCAACTCCATTTCTACCCAGGAGAGAGACGACTTCACCTTCACCCACTTTGAGGGATACGCCAAAGAGGACTTGGCTCAGCCCATAAGAAGTATAGATATCGTCCACCTCTAAGATCACCGTTTTTCTCCTAAGTAGACCTTATGAACATCAGGATTGTTGCGGATTTCATCAGGAGATCCTTCCGCAATGAGCTGACCTTGATGGAGGACCATAATCCGTTCCGAGATGGAAAACACTACTTTCATATCGTGTTCCGTGAAGAGGAGGGTTAGTCCTTCATCCCTTGCGATCTGCCCGATCAGATCAATGGTGTGACGAGTCTCTTGTGCAGACATCCCGGCAGTAGGCTCATCCAACAAAAGTAATTCTGGTTTACTCGCAAGGGCAATCCCCAACTCGAGCTGCTTCTGGAATCCGTAGGAGAGGGAGCCGCTCGTGGTGGTGCTGTAATTCTGCAAGCCCACTCTTTCCATAATTGACTCGGTTTCCTCTCGGAATAGTTTGGGTACGGGCGTGAAGAAATCGAAGCTCTTGCCCCGGTGCGACAGAATGGCCGCCTGAACATTTTCAAAAACGGTGAGTCGGGGAAAGATGTTGATCCTCTGAAAGGAACGCCCCAGCCCCAAGCGGCAGATTTGGTAGGCACGCATGTGAGTGATCTCGATACCATTGAGAATGACTTTCCCTTCGTCCACAGGGAGGTGGCCCGTAATCAGATTGAAAAGTGTGGTTTTTCCTGCTCCATTTGGACCGATCATGGAACAAAGTTCACCTTTTTCAACGGAAAAGCTCACTCCGTTGACGGCAACAAATCCGTCGAAGGATTTCTTCAGCTTTTCGACGCTGAGAATCATCGGTTCCCCCTCAGAAGAGTCAACCCTTCGGCTTCTCCGGTCTAAAGACCGGAGCTTGCTCAGGGTTGACCCTGAGCGGCGCTTTATATCCCACCCTTAAGGGTGGAGCTTGGCGACGCCGAATGGGTCAAACGGGTCTGCAAAAATCCAACAATTCCCCCTGGAAAGAAGAAGAGAAGCAAGGCCAGGATCATCCCTAAAATAAGCGGCCAGTATTGAGTGTATGAAGTGACCTGCATTCTGAGGAAGAGCAAGACAGCTGCTCCTGCGACAGGACCGAAAAAGCTGTAGATGCCTCCCAGGATGGTCATGATGAGCACCTCTGCCGATGCCGGCCAGAATAGGATATCTGGAAACACATTGTTATTAAAAATCCCAAAGAGCGCTCCAGGGATGGCCGCGAAGATCCCGGAGATTATAAAGGCGGCCAGCTGAAAAAGCTTCACATTGATCCCGATGAATTCCGTGCGTTCAGGATTTTCACGAATCGTTGTGAGAATCCGGCCGAAGGGAGAGTTGACCACCTTACGAAGGATAAATAGAGAGACAGCGACAACGGCAAAGGTAAAATAGTAAAATCGGATCTTTGAATCCAGATATTGCGGGAAGGGAACCCCGATGAAACCTGTGTCACCGCCGGTGAGTGAGTTCCACTTAAAAGCAATCGCCCAGACAATCTGAGAGAAAGCGAGAGTCAGCATGGCAAAGTAGACCTTGGTGAGACGGACACAGAAGAAGCCGATGATCAGAGCAGCGATTCCTCCTAAGATGCCTGCTGCAGCAAAGGCCAAGGGGAAGGGAATGG
>Ga0315310_10000974_pt1 | contig 17952 bp, 18 predicted proteins | sample TDP5_MG_FD_203630 | JGI IMG/M metagenome (GOLD analysis project Ga0315310, IMG submission 203630) | Freshwater sediment microbial communities from Lake Towuti, South Sulawesi, Indonesia - TDP5 | ecosystem: Environmental > Aquatic > Freshwater > Lake > Sediment | place: Indonesia: South Sulawesi... | reverse complement strand
CCATTTTGGGAATCCGCCCTGAAGCTGAAAATAAGGTCGTCGTACTGAACATTCCAGACATGTACAGAAGAAACGATCCGGAACTCGTAAGGATCTTGGCGGAGAAACTTTCCATATACTTAAAGGCGGTGGATTCGTGACTTGGGAGCCGTGAATCAGCCTTTCCTCTTTCTCCATATTGTTTTCAATGCTTGATATGTGCTTTGAAGCGACGCGTTCATAACTATGATCAAGAGCAGCGACGCAATACAAGCAATCAATGTTTAGACGAGTACGGGGGCCCAGATATCTGTCACTGATTAACTACAGAGGTCAACCTACAATCTTTACTTCTGAACTGTTCAGAGTTTAGAACATCATGTTCTATAATGTAGATATATCTGTTGGTGGAGGCATAACTGCTTATGGTGAAAAGAATGGATTTGAAAAGGTATCGTGTGCCGTTTACCGTTTTGGCGCTGTCGATATTCGTCTTAGCTGCGATCTTCGCGTATACGCTGCCCAAAGAGAAGGCTCCTGAAAAGACCCTGAGCCTAACGTTTCCAACGGGGATTTCGTCAGCTCTTGGCACAGTCTCGTCTGTTGGAGTGGGTGAGGAACAGTTCAACACGATCTCTGTCACTGGTTCTGGAAGCGTCTCGATGCAAGCAGATGAAGCAGTAGTCACTCTTGGAGTTCAGACACAGGATGAATCTGCATCAGAAGCAGTTCGGCTCAACGCTGAACGGATGACTGCGGTCATAGACGCGATAAAGGCTCTAGGCATACCTGAGGAAGATTTGAGAACGGTCTCATACAATGTCTACCCCGTCTATGCGAAGGAGGATTACACCCTGGTAGTTGGCTACAGAGTCGTCAACATGATCGAAGTGAAGGTCACGAAGATGGAGCTCATAGGCGAAGCTATTGATGCAGCCGCAGAGAACGGAGCAAACGTCATCCAAGGCGTCTCCTTCGGAATATCAGAAGAGGAACAGGCGGAGCTCAAGAAACAGGCATACCTAGCGGCCCTCAACGACGCTGAGGCGAAAGCCAACCTGATAGCCGAAGAACTTAAGCTTACCATAACGGGTGTGCTGTCAGTCAGCGAAAACTATTATCAGCCATATCAGCCTTACCGCGACTACAAGTTGGCAATAGCAGGCGAAGCCTTAGCTCCAACACCAATACTAGAGGGAAAACTCAGCGTTTCCGTAACGGTGCACATCGTATACGCGTTCGAGTAACAGATTGCCCCCTTCGGTCACGCCATCGTTCAACGACGAATCAGCGGAAGCCTCCATTTTCGCGAACGATATAACCCGCCATTTTTTATTCGCTTTACTAGTCCACTTTTGCTCAATGATCGTTGTTTCCACATATATGAGACAGTCTTCCCAATTTGTCTCGACTTTTCATCTCATGCAATTTAGCTCGGGGGATATTTGAGTCCTGGAATTTTTCGCAGAGCTGACAGCAAAGGGGTGCCCACCACCGATGAGACTATGATGACAAGAACGTCTTCTATGTACGAGTCGATGGCTCCCAATACGAAGATGGAGTATACGACCTCAACCGGCCACCCCAAGACCGTGTACAGTTGCGCTGGGATCAAGAGGAATACTCGTGTCACAGAGTCTGTCGCAGTTCCAATGAACGAGACCAAGGGCGTCGAAAAAGCTAGTTGTTTGACCCCCCCATCAGACATGCTCTTACATGTTCTTGCTACCGGATAGATGAGTACGAAGGCTAGCAGTATGTCCAGAATCGTCCACAGGGGAAGCCATCTCCCAAAGGGATGGATGAAGTACGCGACTATCATGACTGCATAAATCGTTAGCAGAGGTTTCCACTGTCTCTTGGCTAGGAAACCGCAGGCCAAGACTCCCATGGGTTCTGCTATAATGCCGAACATCCACAGATCCGTCGGCTTGATCGTTCTGGCAATGATGCTTCCTGTGAAGGCTACGAGGAAACCTACAGAGGGACCTAGGATGATTCCCTCTATGGGCTCCAGATAAATAGCCCAGTTGCGCCAAAGCACTGGAGGGCTCACTAAGTAAAGTATTACGTGTAAGGCGGCGAAGATGCCGATCAATGCAGTGCTCTTTGATGAAAGACCGATCACGGAGTATCAACATCATCTTGTGTGCACAGTTTAAAACTTTTTGTTAATTGGGAGGTTCTTTCCACTATCTTTAGAACTGAGGTGTTCTCACAGCCGAACCCTTACTCCAGATTCTGTCTCCATCCATCAAGAAGTTGCTCGAGAAAAATCAGGGCAAGAGAACCTTTCGAAGCATCTATTCCTACCGATACGAGTCAATATTAGGCTAATATCTTGCTTATCTATTAAATTATTTAATTATTTGCTTCTCTATTTCTCAAAAATCCTTAAATATCGTCTATTTTCTAGAAATAAGTCTAGAGAGTGAATTAATGAGCCGCATAACAAAGGAGGAGCTTAGAAACCTCACAGGTCTGACCGACATCGAAGTTGGAGATTCCCAGTTAGAAAGGATAATTGCCGACGCTGAGACGCTTGTAGACACCTGTACTGGAAGGTTATGGTCGGCTTCAGATGAAGACTACGCGAAGGTCCAGACCATTACAAGGCTTCTCGCAGCGTCCCTCATCTATGAGAGTCTCCCTCTGAGTCCTGAAACCGAGAACAAAGCCCAGCGTTACCACGAGAAGGCTATGCTGATGCTCAAGGCTATGCGTGTTTTGGATTCCGGGCCGTTGAGGAGGGTTTAGAGATGTCGATGTTGAATGTGGAGAAGACGCTTCTCGGATTCAGATATACGAAGTGGCATGATTGCCCTGCTTCGGCAGTTAGCAATGGGAGGGCAAGGGTGGTCGTGCACACTTTTGGCGATCCGGAGAACGTCATTTACTCGTATGCCTGGCCTATGGATGGAGGAAAGTTCAAGTTTCCGGGTGGATACCTTAATGGTGTTCAGTGGCAGGTTAACCCTGCGACTCCGCCGGTCGTGAATGGACAGAATTGGAAGACAAGCCTAAAGGGGTTTCTTGAAGACTCTGCAGTTCATTTCCACCGTTTCGTCAAGTCTGAAACTGAGAACATGTTCTTCCCAACCGGCTTGGAGGTTGAAGTCTACGAGTACTGTCCGGATGGCGTTGAACCCCAATTTCTGCCTTATTTTGAATTCGTAAATAAGCATGCTCCTTACTTCGAGTATGTGCCCGAAACAGACTCTTACTCTGCTTGGGGTCAAGGTCCAGCACCGGCAGCAGCATGTATCAGGCTTCTTAAAGAATTGCACTCGTTGATGCCTGACAAAGACACCTGCGAAAATAAGGTCAAATCTTTGGCTGATTACCTCTTGGGCATCCAGTTTACCGATGCTACCAAGAACTGGTATGGCGGATTAATCTCGCATTCAGGCTCGAATTATTATTACAGCATCGACGCTGGCTTTGCGGGAGAAGCCTTCTTAGATGCCTATGAATTGCTGAACGATTCAACGTATCTGACCGCGGCTGAAAGATGTGCAACATTTCTCAGGCACATGCAGACACGGCATTTAGCTGGCTTGGTTGATCAATATTATGGTGGCTTCTGCGAGTACGTTAGGAGTGATAATGAGCAATACTACACGGGTATGTTCGTTAAGCTTTTACTTGCTTTGCCATTTTTGAAAAGGCTTTACAACATAACTGGGAATCCCCTGTATAACACGATGGCTTTGGACGCCCGGACGTTTTTGGTTCAGGGATTAACAACTGACTACGAATATTATCATCCACTCCCTTCCGGCGACAACCTATGGCATCGCATGTACGGGTCGGGCGGACAGTATACTGATATCTATGCCGATAGTTATGCGTATGCCCTCCGGGGACTTTATGAGTACGAGGGGCTAACCGCCACCGTGCAGAATGTTTATGACCACATTAAGGGCATCGGTGGTGGAGCCCAGTATCCTGATTATGATCCTAAAATCGCATGGGCTGGCTATATCGATGTGGTCAACAACAAGCCAGATTGTGCATATTATGACATGGTAATCGCAGGTCTTTTGGCAAGTATAAAGATGGAGTATGATCGGGCTGCTTTGGCAACTTCATTCAACAAGCTTGTAGAATGGGGTAAGAAATCGTTTTACTGGGGAGTGAGCTATGATGGCACTCCAAATCCGAATGCTAAGCAACATACGATCACGTGTGCCGGTCTCGGATGGGGGTTCGCACAGCTCGACCTTGGCCTATCAAAAGACCTCATGATTCTTCTTTTCCATCTCAAAAATGTTGGGCCTTCTCAGATCATTTTCACGTTTGGCGTCTATTCGGATGATTATTCCACTTATGCCGGCACGGAGAAGTACATTCACCCAGATTATTCCGCGCTGGTCAAATCGGACGGCAAGACCGTTCTCTGGGGAAGTGACACGGCCCCACAAGACTGTTATATGGACGGGACTTGGCGAACAGCAGACTATTCAAACGCCTTGCCGAACAACAATTGGCTTAGATGGAGCATAACCCTCAACGCAGGAGCCGAGAAACTTCTCCCCTTCATAATTATTTACGCCGACTCCGAGTTGAATGCCATTTCCAGCTACACGATCGTCAAAGCTTGGAATTTTAAGGACTATCTGCGTAAAGAGGTGAATTTCTGGAAAGATTGGCTTAGCGAGGGAGAAAACTACAGCTGCGGGATTTATGAAGTCGACCAACTCGCAAGGGTAAACCTATGTTTGATTAAGAGTTTCATGAGTTGGGATAATTATGCTTTACCGGGTGGTCTCAGCGATGGATATCCTTGGAGTCACTGGCCGGTTGATGCTTGGACATGTTATTACGCCCTGACGCTTTGGGGACACCTGGACGACGCGAAGAATTACCTCGGCACATTCGTCAAAAAAGTCACCGAATACATCAAAGCGAATAGCCTTAACCTGTACAAGTCTATCCACATCTGCAACTTCATCGACTATACGACTACGCAAGGCAACTATACGAGCGAAGCTTGTTTCCTATTGCCGATTGTGGCCGTGGAAGCGTGGAAAAAAGCCAAGTCGGACTCGACTTTTCGAGACAACATCTGGAGTTGGATACAAACCTTCATGGATGAACTTGATGGAGACCTAATCACTTATGGAGAGTGGAAAGACCATTTTGACCACAAAAACATTTGGGACGCTTTCGAGAGTTGGCTTTTCATCATTCCTCATTCAATGTATGGAAACACTATGATGGCTGTAATGCCGGTGAACAGTCTGCTTGCCCGCTGTTATGAGAAGGTCGCGGAATTGGCTGAAGCTAAAGGCGAGGCTACTGAGGCCTCAACATGGAATGCCCGAGCTTCAACAATTCGAAGCAAATTCTACGATTTCTGGACGCTGAATAGGAGAGCGAGTTACCACTACTGGGGAGACGTAACAGGGTACGGCCACACAGAGGGCTGGCCTTCCTGGAACGATATGAAATACAATCAATTGTCGGAAAAGCCGATCTTCAGGCTTTGCTGGATGGCCGACATCAAAGACGATACCATGCGTGAGGCCGTACGACTCTATTACGACAACTACCTGGCTTATTACTCTGGCTTAGTTGGCGCTGAGCCCTCTGACAACTGGATGTATGGCAAGACGGAGCGGAGATCCTCTTATGGCGTTCAGACAGGTTTTGATATGCACCTGTGGGACATGTTCTTGGTAGCCACATACTTAGGCTTCGACGATATCATTGAGGATTTCCTCCTTGGAATTAAAGCGAAGTATAGCCCAGCCAGAAACGGGCTGTTTGACGAGTGGCCTACCTACGATGCTGGTGCAGGCTCAGGCTACCACATGCCGAGGACTATGGGCTTATTCCTTGTCGGACTTGCGTTCTTTGCCGAGCGTTTAGACCCCGTGCCCGTGAAAAAGTTTCAACTGCAATTACATGCCAATGGTAAGGAAGTGACGATCTTAAAGGAAACAGGCACCTCAACCGATCAATTCGGTAACGTTATCCCTTCTTTTGAACCTATCTATAGGACTAAGGCGATTGTTGAGGCTTTCAGGGCTAACGAGCAGGTTGTGCTCGCAGGTGTTGCCTCCGTCGACGACCGTAGGTTATTCTTCAAGGTTTTCACGCCGGTCGACGTGGGCGACAGAATCCGCATCAACGATGTTGACTACGCGGTTCAAACCGTTGAGGAGCATTACTACAAGAATCGGGTTGTGAAGAAGGAGGCTTTCGCCAGGAGGGTGGTTGAATGAGCACGATAATCACCGTTAAGAAGGCCATCATCGACCTGCTTAAAGCGGACACGACTCTACAAGGGCTCTTGACCAAAGACTCGAATGGAAACTGGCCTGTTTATCATAGCCTCGTTCAGCATAAGATTCACAAGCCATGTATAACTATTGAAGACATCACTGGAACTGGAGAAATATCAGCCTTAGACGATTCCTACGACGGGTCTAAACGTTACGAATGGAATTCCGCGGTTATCCAAATTGATTCTTGGAGCAGTAAGCACGCGGATGAACGTGATCAAATTGCAGTTGCGGTTCAGAAGTGTCTTCTGAAAAATCGTAGTGCTCAATCTTTCTTTGTTCAAGAACATTCCGTTGCGGTTCTTGATGAACCGAATGTTAAGCCGCCCTTATGGCGGAAGAGCCTCCGCTACCGGGTATTCGACACTCAGGAGGTCAGTACATCATAGTCACGATTTTAACGTGACAAAAAAGAGGTGAGGATGAGAGATGAGTGTGTATGTTGGGAAGAATGTGAGCGTAAGCATAACGTTTTCTCAGGAGGGAGATCAAGGGGCTTACATCGCGCAGGAAGTTACGTTTGAGCCGAAGCAAGAATACGAAGGCATAGATGCTTTGGGCAGCGACACGATCCAAATGTGGGCAAGAGGGCTCAAGACCTACGAGGGAACCATCAAAGAGGCCTACAAGATCGGTCCTGACGGACAGAAACAGATTGAGAGAAATCCAGCGTTAAAGGAGCCAGTCGCCCTATCGATGAAGTTGATCTGGGACGGCGGAACAGGAAACAAGATCACCGTAACATTGACCGATGTGGTCTTCCCGGAGATAAGCGTCAGTTCGCCTAAGAACGGAGTCTCCTACATAACGTCGAGGTTTCGAGCGAGAACTGGAAGCGTAGCGATTGCTTAAGAGGGTTAACCATTGCCCAAAATCACCAAAGACATGGTTTTACAGGGCTACAATTCCCAGGTTCAAATCGCGGCGGCCGAGTATGGAGAGGACGCCGTCTTCATTGTCGCTTCGCCGTCGGCTTCGGATATTTCAGAAGCTAAAGCGTTGAGGATGCGGTTAAGCGAAGTCAAAGGCGAAGTGGACCCGTCTCACATCGACCTAAGCAAGGCTTTAATTGCGGAGGAAAAAGCGAGACGTTTCTTGACTGCTAAGGCTTTAAGCAGAGGCATGGAAGAAGAGTGGACAATTGATGATCTTGACAAGATTAAGCCTGCTATTCTGAATCGTCTTTGGCGTGAAGTCGACATATTTACAGGCTTCAGCGGTGAGGCTGAGGAGGAAGCAAAAAATTTTCAGAAAGTCCAGAAGGGCAAGAGCTGATTATCCTTGATTCATTGGGGTACAAATTTGCAAAGGATCAGCAGAGCCTTACTCCGCTTCAAGGCCTCGTGTTGCTTTATGGGTACACCTATTACAATGCTCAAACTGCCGAAGAGAAGAAGGAGATACGGTCCTTAGACGATTTGGTTAACATATTGCCGAGAGAATAAAAATGGAAATTCATGTTGAGATAGTTGGAATTGAACGTTTAACTGCGCGGATCGATAAAGCAGTGACTTCCCTTGATCCAAAAATTCAAGAGGGCCTTCGGATAGTAGGCGAAAACGTTGTTGCAGACGCGAAAGCTTTTGCTCCCGTGAAAACTGGAAGGCTTCGAGATTCTATAAACGGTATAGTATATGGCAATATGTTAGAGGTTCACGTTGAAGCTGAATATGCCGCTTATGTGGAATATGGCACAAGCCGGATGATGCCTAGGCCTTTTCTTAGACCCGCTTTTGAGATAAATCGCCCTGATCTTATCGCGGTTTTGAAGGGCGAACTGAGGGAGGTTTTCATGTGAGCGAAGAGGTTTTAACAGCAAGGATCACGGCTGATGTTTCGGAAGCGATTGAAGGCTTTAGGCAAGTAGACCGTGAAGCTAAGAACCTTAAAGTTTCAGTTGGAGATATCGCCAGAGGCTTCAGCGGATTAGTGACGAGTAGTTATTCACTCTATCGGGCTTACGATATGGTGGCAAAAGTTCAATCTGATGCCAAGGCAACACAACAGGAGATCACAAAAGCCTATTTGCACGCAGCAGCCTTAGCCATCCCCAGCGTTATTTCTGGCATAGACAGCATGCTTCGGATCTACACGATGTTAAAGGCTTCTCTTGGGGTAGCAACCCTTGCCCAATGGCTCTACAACAAGGCTTTGATTGTCACTCACGCTTTGTCTGGTCCGGCGGGATGGGCTATCTTAGGAGTTGCTGCTGCCGTCACCGCTGGGGCAATCGCTTGGATGGCAATGAACGAACAGCAACGAGAGTACAGCGAGACTTTAAGTGATACGATTGGTCAAACCAAGCAACTCGTAAGTATCGAAGAGGAGTTAAGCCATATATCTCCTTTGGAGAGGCTTCAACGTGAATATGTAACTGTGAAGCGTTACTACGAAACCTTTGAGACTGAACGGAGGGAAACTGTCGCAGTTGTGACTCCAACTTCGTTCGCTAGGACTCCAACTTCTTCATCGGCCGCCAAGACCGAAAGCCCTATGGCAGTTTCGATTGGTCGGATAGAAGTTTCGGCTGAAGATTTAGGTTCGCCTTTTGACCGTGACCGCGCAGCCGAAGACCTTGCCAAGAAGATTGGGCATAGACTCGCCTTAAAGGTGATAACGCGATGACGACCAAACTTGATACTTTTACTTTCCCGATAGAGCCCGAAGTTCGTTTTGAAAGAGAACATAATATCGCCAGAAAGGACGTTTTGAAAAAATTCGGCTCAACCAAGGAGTGGATGGGAGCCGGCAGCCTCAGGATAACGTTAACCGGCCGATTCGCTGGCATAGACTGCTATAACAATCGGTACGCCATCTTAACTCTCTTCGCAACGAAGAATACAACTGTCAACTTTTACAGTGACACAATAGGTTTCGGTTCAGCCGTATCCCCTGTGGTTGTGTGGTTGCTCAGTTGCGTCTTTATCCATCCGCGGGGCGTGAAGAACGTTGTTGACTACACGATCACGTTGGAGGAGGAGAATCCGTGAGACATTTCTGGAACGTATTGTTTCTGATGCTTGGGTTATCAACAGCCTTCATCGGTTCATGGCAGTTAGACCTTGTCTGCGCACCACTGGTCAACTTGGCAGACCAGATCTTCTATATTCGCGTCGGGTTTAGAGGGGGCAGACTAATTTTGCAGTGGGATGCTACGCCGCTTAAGTGGCAAGACGCCTACGTGATTTTCTTTTTGGTTCTGTGGGTTGGCTTCATCATTTCGCTGTTCGCATTGTGGTTCTGGAAAGATGATCTTAGAGAGAGCAGAAGGATCGATCTCTAAATGGCGGACCAATACAAGGTGATAGTTCACGCTCCGTCGGATGTCGGTTGGGAAGACGACAGCTTCGCCTCAGGTTGGACCGCAAGTTACGTCACCTTAAGTCAAGACGGAGATGTCGCTTGGCTAACATGTGAAGCAACTTATATGGGTGGTTGGATTGAAAAGACCGGACTAAACATAAACGCTGCAACTTACAGGTACTGCATCGTCTGCGTTAAGGGAAGCCACCAATTCGCCGTTGAGGTTTATGACGGGGCATGGAAATCAGTTACAGGCGGATATGTGACCTGTCCCTCCGATTACGAGGTGAAGATCTATGATCTTGCGGGTATCACCACGGGAACCATAACCAGCATCCGCTCATGCGTCGGATATGCGGCAGAGTTAAAAAACGCTAAATATGATTTTATCGCCTTTTCGGAGAGGGTTCCGCAGTTTCTCCAAGACATCATATCGATATACACTCATCAACGTGAGAGCGACACTGACGAGTTTGAGGCTATTGTGGATTCTAAGGGACCCGTTGAAGATGACACCATCCTGCTTATGCATTTTGATGAGGGACTTGGCGGAAAAGCCTTCGACGACAGCCAGTACGAGAACCACGGCACAATTTATGGGGCTGCTTGGACAGATGGCAAATTCGGAAAAGCGTTAAGTGGTGACGGCGCAGATGATTATGTCGATGTATCTGATGCTGGGTCAGAGTGGAATTTTCAGACGTTTACCGCTGCGTGTTGGATCAAAACCACTGATGCTACTGGCAAAGCATTTATGGGAGAAGGTGTGAAATGGCGTCCGTCCGTTATTTCAGGTGGATACGTTCAATTTTGGATTAGAAGTGCTGGAACCCCAACGGATACGTTGACGGGAACGCTTCCGGTTAATGATGGAAATTTTCACCACGTAACCGTCACGTACGATGTTGCAACAAAGAAGATGCAAATTTATGTAGATGGGGCTCTTGATACTGAAAAGACATCAACTATTGAAATGCGGGCTGACGGCGGTAACAATCAAGCAATATTCGCGGGATATGTAGGTGCTGCGAAGATAAGTGCTGTAATAGATGAAGTTCGCATTTACAACCGAGCACTAACTGCAGATGAGATCAAGCATATTTATCGTCGAGGCTTGCCGTACCGCATTCTCGTTCACGGTCGCCACATTCGCATGTGGCTGAACGCTGTGAAAGTCTTCGCAGGCGTAATCGAGGAGGTTACGCCAGAGGAAAGTGGAATACTGCGAGCAAGCGGACGGTGCTTCGGACAGAAACTGCTGCTTCGAACGAAGAGCAAGACGTTTAATGTTAGAGAGGTCAGTTTAGCCGTTAAAGACTTCATTGAGGACCTGACCGAAGTCACAACCTTCCAAGTTGGGACTCCAAGCCCCACGGTCAACATAACAAAAGACTACAAGTACGAGTATATCATGGATGGACTTAAAGATCTGGCCAAACAAGCTGGAACCGACTGGGAAGTCAAACTCGGAATGGGAAACGATTTACGTTTCAGAAGCCGAGCCTCAGCGGCTGTCCCAACCGCACCAGTAGTGAATGAAAGCAGCGGACAAATCCTTGCAGGGGTGAGGAAAGAGTCTGATAGCTTCAGGCTTTTCAACAAGGTTACGGTTGTCGGCGGAGAACTAAGCAACTTCAACAACAACCCGGATGACTACACGGATACCGCCGATGGAGCCGGCTGGGTGGCTGCTGGAGGCGGAACCGTAACAGAAGATAAAGGCAACATCGCATACGGAGAATGTTCCCTCAAGTTCGCTTGGACAAGCTACCTCGCCGAGTTAATCTGTCGATATGATCTTGGAGCAGCAGGTAAAGACTTAACACCCTTCAAATACCTCAAGTTCCATCACAAAACCGATAGCACAGGCATACAGAAGAATCCTGCTGAGGCTGATTTCCGTTTCTTAGCACGTCTCAAAGACACAGCTGGTGTGACAGCGACAAAGCAGTACCTTCCTTGGGGCAGCATCCAGCCACCCCAAAACTTCGCTGAGGTAATGCTTGAACTTAGCACGTTCAGCACTGGCGGCGGCTTCGATTGGACGCGCATCCGATACATCGAGCTGGAATGCGATAGTGACCGCACAGCGCAGGGAGAAGGTGTCAAAGGAGACTATTGGATTGATAAGCTCCACTTTTACGCGTCGAACGTAACCAAGACCGCCACTGATTCATCCAGCGAATTCAAGAATACACGCGAATACCTTTACAGAGACGACAAACTTATCGATTCAGACTTTGTCTCCGAAGTTGCCAACGCCCTACTCAACATCTTGAAGAACAACGAGAAACGGTTCAGAATCCCCGTTGTTGGCAATCCGTCGATCCAAGTTGGGCACAAAGTCATGGTTAACAGTCCAACCCACGGATTGAACGGCACTTACTACGTTGTGGAAGCCGAACACAGGGTTTCGTCGAAAGATGGCTACGTGACCGAGATGACCCTGGAGAAGCCACGGCTATACCTTGAGACTCTGCTTGCTGAGGCGATTGAACGCAGGATCAAAATCATCGAGAGAGGAAGAATCGCATGATAGAGTTTTTCAACGTCATCGTCGCAGCTGTCACAGGCTTCATCTTGGGCTTAGCCGTTCACAGCGCCTACCTACACAGCAAGAAAAGAGGCAGCATAAGCAAAACGCCTTGGAAGCATGAGGAGGCTGAGAAAAACGAGAAGTGACGAGTATGGTCTCGGTGGCGAAGGTTAAGCAGCAGGTCCTGAGTTTGAACCCTGGAGACCTCATCCGAGTTGAATGGTCCGACGCGAGCATAGGCCGCAGCTTAACAAGCGGCACAGAGGTTGATATCCCTGTTAAGAGTTGGGGCGTCTACGTGGGGTTTCTGGGCGAGAAGAGGAAACATATAATCCTAGCCCAAAACTGTTTCCGTTACACAGACGGCCTATATGATGTTGACTATACGAGTATCCCACTTTCATGGGCGGTTGAGGTTGCGGTTCTCAGCAAGAGCGAGGTCAGTCGAGAGGTCGCAGACCTACTCCTGAAAAGCTTCCTTGCGGGTAGGTGTAGAACGATAAAGAAGAGGATGGTGAACCATGCGCACGTGGATTAGACGCGCATTAACGAAGACTCTAAAGGTTAAAGGTCCAAGAGGATCAACGAGAAGCATAGAGGTTCACCCTTCGGAGAGACTCGTCTATGGGGTGTACTTCTCAATAATAGCGTTGGTGTCTCTCGCAGCACTCCAGATTGCTCATTTGGTAGTCATAGGTCAATGGAGCGATGAGGTATTCGCAGCCATCACGCTTGTGATCGGCACGATTCTCGGGGCCTTCTTTGGACGAAAATCTGAGTGATTGAGATGCCCGGTAAACCTTGGTCTGCGGAGGAGGAAGCTGAACTTAGGCGGTTGGTCGATGCGGCTGAGCCGTTAAACATTATTGCCTCAAAGTTCGGTATGTCCGAAGGCGCAGTACGTGAAAAATGTAAGCGGCTTGGTCTGCGTGTTGTTGTTAGCACATGCAGACGGAAAATAACAACACGCGAAATTAACCTTCCAGTAGAGTTGCCAAGTGTTGAGGAAGCATTAAAGATTTTGGCCGGAGCCTTAGAAGCAGCTGCTGAGCCCGACCTTGACCAAGTTGAGATTAGGAGGCTTCACGTCGTAGCAACACTCGCAAAGACCTACAAGGAGCTACTGGCTGACTATATCAATTACCGGGATATAGAAGCCAAACTGGTTGAGATGGAGAAGAAATATGCTAGGCTGGCGGAAAAAACCCAAAGCAATGCGAGTTAACGAGATAATGCCCCAATGGTTCAGGCTCCAAAAGAGTGAACGTATCGTTGACGAGGCCGAGGTTGCTAAGGCACAGAAACTCAGTGATGACCCTGTACAATTTTTCAGTCAGATCGTGGGATTCGAACCTACGAGCTATCAGAGAGAGTTTATCAAATTGTTCCTAGAGAACCAGTTCATTGCTGCGAGGTGGTGCCGCCAAAGCGGAAAGAGCTGGATCGTGTCAGCGCTTCTCCTCTGGTATGCAGTCACGCACCCTGACAGCTACATCGGGATCGTAGGACCCAGCTGGAGACAAGCCAAACTCATAATTCGGAGGGTCTCATACTTCCTGAGGAACCTCCCCCCGGGCATGGCCTTCAAACCCTTGAAGACGGTTGTTCGTTTCACGAACGGCTCAGCGATTGAAGCTTTCCCAAACAACCCAGAGACGATAAGAGGCCCAACGCTCCATGTGGTCTATTGCGTGCCCAGCTACGTTAAGGTAACACTTTCGAATGGAACATTCGTCCCGATTTGTGATCTTAAACCTGGCGAACAAGTTTTAACCTATAACAAGTTTAAGGGACGAATTGAAGTAAAGAAAGTCATAAATGTTTTTGCTAATCCATTAAGCAAAAGAAGGATCATTCAAGTTTTCCATGAATTTGGGCATTTCGATTGTACTGCAGAACATAAAGTTTTTACGTTAAACCGGGGATATGTCCCAGCCATTTATCTTACAAGTAAGGATAAAATTTTGTATCTTGCAGATATAAGAAAGTACATAGAGAGTCTACAAAATGTATCAAAAAGTGCAGTACAACCAGGAGCTTACGTCGCTCCAAGAGCAACTTATATACGGCAGTTTATTGGGCGACCTGTGCGTAGCAAAGCCGAGAACTCCGCACATGGCGACCAATTTACGAATAAGTCATTCCTCAAAACAAGCCGAATACGTTCAATTCAAATACTCAATTCTGAAGAACTTTGTGAGAACTCCACCACATCTAATAAAAAACAAAGGTTGGGGGAGAGAACTTATAGTTTTTCAAACGTTGTCGCATCCAGCATTTACAGAAATTTATTTTCTATGTTACAAAGATGGAAAAAAGACTATTTCTCCAGAGTGGTTAAAAAGAATCGATCACCCGTTAGCTTTAGCAGTCTGGTATATGGACGATGGTTCCCTTTCAAAGTCAGCCGTTCAATTCAGTACTCACAGATTTTCCAAGCAAGAAAATTTGCTGCTTCAACAATGGTTGAAAAATCGGTGGGGAGTAGACCCAAAAATAGAGGAGGATTCGAGGGGCAGAGGATACTTTATACGGCTTCTCGCCAAAGACAGAGATCTATTCTTCGAGTTGGTCAGGCCCCATATTCTTTCCTCAATGCAATACAAAATTTTGCACGAGTTAAAGCCTCTTCCATGTGTGGTGTGCGGCAAACCAGTTTTACCCAAAAGAGCGGTCCTTTCAGCAGGAAAGAAAATTGTCTGCTCGAATCCGGAATGCAAAAAAATCTTAGCAAAATTGGACAGAGGCTGGAAGCCCAAAGAGCCAAAAGCCTGCGCTATTTGTGGAAAAGTCTTCACACCGATACAAGACAAGACAAAGACATGCTCATCTATTTGTCGGAGAACTTACCAACTTCAACAAAAAAGACTTCGGAGATTAAGAAACAAGAAGTCATTACCCCCTCGGCATTGCCTGCAATGCGGCATACTTTTCGTTCCCAAGAATGGACACCAGAAAATCTGCGGTATGGAGTGTCGCATAGAACGGCGCAAAAAATATTGGAAAGTATCACCATCCCCAAAGCCTTGCACATGTTGCGGGGAAATTTTTCATCCACCGCAGGCAAGACAGAAATATTGCAGCGTAAAGTGCCGGGAGCGAGAGCATTATCTCAGAAAAAAGAGGAAGAAGAAATCGTTTGTGACTTAGAAGTTGAAGACAATCATAATTTCTTTGCAGACGGCGTTTTAGTCTCTAACTGCGACGAATTCGCATTCTTTCCCAATGACGAGGAGATTTATGACGCAATTCTCTTCACCCTTGGCACGACAAACGGCAAATTCGTCTGCAGCAGTACTCCTTGGAACCGGGATTCAGTTTTCTACAAAATCTTCTATCATCGAGACTTTGAAGACTTTGCCAAACATCATGTCGCCTGGCGGCAAGCGCTTGAGCCTCAAGGACCGTTGAAAAAAGCCATCTTGGAGAAAATCCGGAAGCAATTCGCCGATGACGCCTGGCGATGGAAACGCGAGATGGAGGCGGAGTGGGCTGAGGATGAGAACGTTTGGCTCGCGCAGAGCTTGATAACAAAATGTATCGGGAGCGAATTGGAGCTTTGGGATTTTGAAAGCCTTCACAAGGGCAAATTCCTCGCTGGCTTGGACTTGGGGAAACACCAAGACTACTCAGCGTTCGTCGTCGTGGAGGGGGTTGAGGATAGATATCTGCTTCGCCATGTGAAAGTCTGGCCTCTAGAAACAAAGTATGCAACGGTCATAGGCTACGTGAAGACGCTTACAGACCGGTGGAAGAGTTTTGAGAATATTACGGTTGACGTGAGCGGCGTAGGCGAGTACATCGTTGAGGACATGAACAATTCTGGGATAAGGAATGTTGAAGGCGTGACATTCACATCTCAAAGGAAACAGGAGCTCGCCAGCATAATCAAACAGCGGATGCTCAACGAGAGCTTTCGATTCCCCTATGTGGATATCTACGTCTCCCCAACGAAGAGGCTGAGCTACGTTGCAGAGCTGAATGTGGAGAGATTTGAACTTATGAAGGATGGCTCAATCAAGTTGAGTCACCCACAAAACCAACATGACGATATCTTCTGGGCGAGCTGCCTCAGCCTCTACTCTGCGTCAAAAATCGAGCAAGCCATCAAGCCCACATTAGCGAGAGCTTGGTGAAAGATGATGCGGAGACATGAACACTTCCGAATAACGAGGTTCCGACGTACCTATGACCAAGGAGAAGGCAGGTTCCACATCGATATACGCTATAAGACCAAGACGGAGGTCACGCCCAGGACAATCGGTGTCGCCGAAGCCTTCGGCTTAGGCGTGGACGACTTCAAGGAGCACGTCATATATGATGACGTAACGATCAAGATAAGCCCTACTGACATCATCTATGTCACTGGCGAGTCAGGCTCAGGTAAGAGCGTATTCCTGAGAGCCCTCGAGAAGGACCTGGGCGATGAAGCCATAAACATAGAAAACATTCAAGTAGACTCGGACAAGCCTATTGTAGAAACCGTTGGCGGGAACTTGGAGGAGGCGCTCGAGTTACTGAGCCGAGTGGGCTTGAACGACGCTTACCTATTCATCAGACGTTACAGCGAGCTGAGCGAAGGCCAGAAATATCGTTACCGCATTGCGAAGCTGATCGAGAGCGATGGACAGTTCTGGATCATGGATGAGTTCGCTTCAACTCTTGACCGAGAAATGGCAAAGATAGTGGCATTCAACGTTCAGAAGCAGGCGAGAAGAAACCAAAAAGCCGTCATAGCCGCCACAACCCACACAGATCTATTTGGGGATCTGGCGCCATCAGTCCACATCCATAAAGGCTGGGGGAAACGGCTCGAAGTCAAGTATTACCCGAATAGGCTTAATGAAACCTGTAGCGTAACACGAGATCTGCACATTGAAGAGGGCACGATGGAAGACTACAAGCAATTAGCTGAATTTCACTATAGGACGAGTAGATGCCCCCCACCACGCAAAATATTCGCCCTAAAACGTGGAGACGAACCTTGCGGAGTAATAGTTTACAGCCACCCGCCGCCAAACGCCTTCGGCAGAAGCAAAGCCTGGAAAGGAACATTCATACAACTGCGCAAGGAGATGAGCACCATCGCAAGGGTGGTTCTACACCCGAAATACAGAACAACAGGCCTAGGCGTAAAACTCGTGAAGGAAACACTACCATTAGCCGGAACGCCCTACGTAGAAACCATCGCAGTCATGGCCCGATACAACCGCTTCCTCGAGAAGTCAGGGATGACAAAGATAGCAGAAACCAGCGGAGACCAAACAGTAAAGAAAGCCGTTGAAGAGCTGGAGACTTTGGGTTTCAAATCCTACGCCCTAGCCAGCACCGAGACAAACCTCAACCAACTAAGGAAACTAAGCCCAGAAGACCTTATAAAGGTAAGGGAAATCCTGCTTGGAATTTCGCCTGGATACTATAAACGTTTAAAGGCATCTGGAAAGGTCTACCTAGAAAAGAACGAGTTCAAAGAATTCATAGCTGAAGCCACGCTGGAAACCGTGGCCAAAGTAATAAGCCGACTGGCAATATTAGCACAGACTAAAGTTTACCCATTTTGGCGAAATCCCTATGAGTGCCGCTTCCCATAGGAGTTCGCTGTTCAAAATTCGGTATGCTGCACCATTTTTTAGTGGGCTCAAGCTGCGACTTGAGTTTTTCCTGATCGATCGATTTATATGTCAGATTTTCTTACATTCTTACATGGTGGCTGATCATGGCTGAGATTGTGGGAATTACCAAGGTCACGAAGAAGGGAACGATTACCTTACCTTCAGAACTTCGGGAAGTTGTGGACATAAATGAGGACGACTACTTGTTTGTCATCAATCTTAAAGGATTGAT